>Ga0065711_1026620_pt1 | contig 64313 bp, 38 predicted proteins | sample Hoacrofraction12_FD_59098 | JGI IMG/M metagenome (GOLD analysis project Ga0065711, IMG submission 59098) | Hoatzin crop microbial communities from Cojedes, Venezuela - Epithelial fraction 12 v2 (version 2) | ecosystem: Host-associated > Birds > Digestive system > Esophagus > Crop | place... | reverse complement strand
TTTTTTTTTTTTTTTTTTTTTTTACTGCTCCAGATCTGTTCCAGCCTGTGGCTGCAGCAGTGTCTGAATAGTGGAGCTTTGCCAAAAGTGAACAGCATCGAATACTCTGTTTTACCATAACAAGTGCAGAGGTGAATGAGTGCTGTCAAGAAAGCACCATGAATACTCTTTTCCGTTATTAACTGAATTTACTATTTTGCTGGTAAAAGTTAACAGCAGAAGCCAAACATTAATTTCACATCTGCATGAACTTCTGCTGGAAAAGTTTGGGGGCTCCTTGGGTCAGGAGGCAGAAGCAAGCTTTGACTGTTCATTGCTAAACAAAACAGCTAAAATTTCAACTGTTTCCAGTCAGTCGTGTCTTTAAAAATATCCAGAAGTGTATTTGAATAGGGGACAAGTAAAAGAATATCATAATCTGCTCAGGCTATTATATGAAACAGAAACATGCCGAATAAATCATTACCTGTATTTATTCACCCAGCTCCTGCTAGTCTAACACCATGGGCTTGTGACACCTCAGCGGTGTAAAGCAATATGCTTGGCCTCCTCTAGCGGCACATCAGCCCCAGTAGTAGCTGGGAGATTGGACAAACAAACGTGTATTTATTTGCACTTCATCAACAGCTCTGAGCATCTTCTTTGTTCATAAGAGCCAAAGACATTGCAGTACCTGTTTCACTGCTTGGCTTTTTTCAGCCAGAGTTTTAAGAAAATTACTTCCATGCCATCCTCTATGTACAGAGGAATAATTCATTCACTTTCCTCATCAAGAAGAAAACTTCTCATTCATCGTGGGATGATTTGATGGATGTATTCTCCTGGAATGGTGCAAGAAAACAGAACCATTCAGTTAATCTATTCACACCTCCAAACTTTGAAGGTTGAAGGGGTTTGAAGGAGTTCTTCAGCAGCTTAAAATTCAAATAACTAAAACCAACATTGACCCAGCTCTAGGACAGATTGTGCATGAGTCCTCCACCCTCCGTAAAAAATTGCCACGTGCTTCTTGGAGTGAGAACTTACTCTGAACCCACCGCTGACATGCGTAGTATGACGGTGTGACTTGGGAATAGAGATGCCAAATGCAAATTGAGCTAAGTGATGATGGAAGGCAAAGTGAGCAGATAGAATTATTTCATTGAAATATCTAAGGCGGGGTTATTAGTGCTAGCAAGTATCTTTGAGAGATGCGAGCTTTGACAGGACTGCATCCTCTCAGCTCTGTCTCTGGGAGAGGGGACTCTTTCCACTTTGGACAATGCTGCCAGGGGACGTTCAGCCATCACAGATGGCTTTTTTTTGTGGAGGAACAGGTTTGCAGTGCTGAATTTATGAAACTCAGAACATCTGAATTTATGGACTGAATTTTCTGAATGTGGAATTTACTTCATGGAGGCTTTCTGTTTGTGTGTGTTTCTCAGTTTGTGTTTTGGTTTTTTCTTTTTTTTTTTTTTAAATTACAGATGCAAATAGGAATATTCAAATCAGATGACACTAATTAGTGAAACTAATTATGTTTTCCCAAGCATCTCTCTTCTTACCTATTCTGCATTGAAAAATCATTTGCTCATGATGTAAAACAGGAGAAAGGAGATTGCTATGACAATTAGCAGTAATTAATGAGAAGCTTTGAATTGCTTGATGTTAACCTCAACATCTATTAGCAAGCAAGGCTTGGATTTGCCCAGTGAGGGGTGCGGGTATGCACAAACTTCTTCCCTCCCAGAAGGGAAGCAGAGAGACACGGGAATCTGGCAAGAATTTAAAAAGGTTTTACCTATTCTTTAGTGAGTGTTAGAAATAGTCTTGTGCACCTGCTGCAGATTCACATGTGTCCTCATACTTGCAACAAATAAAATGATACTGACAAGTGTTTCAATTAAAAGGAATTTTTAACTCTTTCAGGCATCTTTACCTTGACTTGAATAAATGCATGATCACTGCAACTGCCTGTAAGTTGTTACTTATTTTCTGCAGAAGCCTGCTATGTTTCAGGATTTATTTTTTACTTCACGCTGGAATGAAAATAAATCTTCAGAATATTTTTATGAATGGTAGCCATATCAAAAAGTAGCATTTTTTTAAATATATATCAGTAAGATCAAGATTCTTTAAAGACAGGTCTTTAAAGAAAGATTCCGCTTTGCCCTGAGACACGCAGACACATACATACACTCATATATATTTATATGGTGGTGTCCACCTGTATTCAGAACTAAAAAAGTCTTTCACCTGAAAGTATTTTCAGTAACGACACATTTCCAACGATTTTCATGTTAAGGTTAAATGCAAATGATTGAAAACACTGGGTCAAGCTCATACGAGTGCATTTTACAGCTTCTCCCCACACTGCCTGTTGCCCACATCCATGGCACGTGTGAAATTTGTATGACAGAGCCTGATAACAGTGCAACAGAGAGCAGGGATGACATCTTGCCCCATGTCATCAATCAGTAGTTTGCCTTTAACAGTAGGGAGATCAGAATTTAATTGATGCATTTCAGATCAGTCCATAAAATATTTCAAAGTGTTTTGCATAATTTGAGATCCTGGGTGGCCAGTAGATAATATTCACATTTAGGGATGTTTTCCTTTGAAGTATGTAGATTTGAAGTTATAAGCCACATGACCAGCTCCTTTCCTAGAAGTGACATGTGGAAGAGCTAAGAAACAAATCCATCTTCTGCACTGCTGCTTCGCTGTAATTGCTTCCCAAGAGCAACTTGTCCTGGACATGATTTCTGCAGCAAGACGTGAGGAAGTCACATTTAACCCACTATAAGTGGAGATGTTGCTTTCAATGCTCCTCTTGCCCCTGCTTTCTCTCCTGATTTATGGTTTAATTGTAACTTGCTTTCAACACAACTTTGCATTGTCTCTGTCAAGGTGGCTGGGATGCTATCTCTCTTTCTGAGGCCACTTGGTGTTAGAGTTGCACAGTCTCTAATTGAACAGCTGATGATTGATAATTGAAAACAAGAATAGGCTAAAAAGCTTGGCTTGTTTAGCTGAGGAAAAAGAAGGCTGATAGAGGTCATGACTGATACTGAAGGTGATAAAACACACCTAGCAAACCATTTAAGCTAAAGGACAGTGCTGGAAAAAATACAAATGCATAATAAAGTGCCCATGAATATTCCGAGGCTGGAAATGAGGTTTCTAGCAACGAAAGGGGTTAAAAGAGAGGACCACCTTCTCCATAGGAATGATGGAGTGAAGGCCATCTGCTGGCAGAGCTGTGTGATGGGCGCCTCCAAACACTGTGCTGGTGCTCCAGCATCCTGGTGGACCAGGCCACCATGAGATCAGTGCTTTTGGTGGATGTGTAACAGCAGGCATGGATTCCCTGGTGCTGCACCCATGTTTGTAACACCTTTTGCTGTGGGTCACAGGAATCCACCTGTTGGTTTTCATGTGCTTGAAAGGGAACACTGTAGTGGATGAAAATATCTCAAGGCAAAAGACAGTAAAGAAAATTCCTTTTGGCATCTTCCCTCCTGTTTCTGTCACTGCCAGACTTTTTGGATCAGAGGTTGAACGTGGCAGACTGAGGGGTAGGAAGCTGACCCCTCGTAAGACTGGGATATTTGACATTGAGAGCTGGTGGCGTAGAATAGATGTGGAGACCCTTTGTCTCGAGGAGTTTCATTGATGTACGACCTATTTAGCTATATTCTCTGCTGAGTTGGAGAAATAATCTTAGAGAGGTGCTTTGTGTGAGGGCCTATCACTTTGTTTCGAGCTGTGATGCCGAAGTCTTGTGCTTGATGGTGTTCAGTCCTCAGTGTAATAATTTCACTTTCAAGAACTCCCGTTTTCAAAAGCATTTGTTAGCATCATTTTTCTTCCGCTGACCTGAGCAGTAAACCCCAAGAGCGGAGTTAGCTAAGGCGGCTCTCTTTTGAGAAGCCTTTTCCATGCCCACGGGCTCTGGATCAGGCTTTGCTCTGCCTCCCTGTACCCCTGGATTGCGCTGTGTGTCCTGCGTAACTTGCTGTCACTGCTTTTAAAGTAAAGTAGCTGTTTACTGGAGTTTGAAAGTGCTTCACAGTATTTAATCTAATCAGTGAAAACTTCCTCATGCCAATATTTGGACAATTTTGGGGGAGGAGTGGTTGTTTTCATATGGGTTTTATGATTTACACTTTATTTTTAAGGCATGTTTATTCAGGAGGAGGGTTTTTCATTACTTTCCTTTGTAGTGATTGTTTTGTACTTTCTTGGGACAAAATTGGCTCTTTTGAAGGTCTGCATGCTTACGTGCAAAATATTGGCAGATCTCTGAGTCTGAGGAATGCAGTGGAAACCATAGTGCATCCTGTGCTTTGATTTCTGCAGATCTCTCTGTGTTCGTTGTGAATATGAATCAGAGTTTCTCGCTTCTTGCGCCTCTCAATCTCAACTTCTATGACCACTTTTAAAATTCATTTTAAGCTTATCAGTACCTGCTATGAACTGATGCAGTTCTACTCTGGGGTGGGTTAAATTAGCCCTGATTCAGGGCTGTGAATGTAACGAGCAATGTTACTGACAGCTCCTAATGAAACTAGGAAAATTAAAGAATGTTTGCTGGTTTGATTGTCCAGTCTGAGGCAGCTGTATGGTTTTCTGGACTCCTACCATGGGCAGGATGGGTGCTCAGCACCTTAGGGAGCCAGGCCACTGGTAGAAAATGAAAGAAAATATTTCCCCATATATATAGTATGTCCTGGGTATATTTTCTTCAGTGAGCAGCAGGATAAGGGTATCTTTGGTGGTTATATGCCCTGCTCAGCTCTTTGCACTGGTGTATTTAACTTGCTATGAATAAAATCGCTTTACTCGCATGACTAACGTTGGATTTAAGTAATAAACCACTAGTCAATGAGCATGAAGATCTTATAGTCTGATCTTTGCTTTCTCAGTAAGAACTGAAATCTGCCACCAATGATAATTTGCATCACCTTTCTCAATACGGTTGCCAGCAGAGTTCACACTGCAGCTCATCTAGTTGGGAATCCCATTTTCCATGTAGTTTGTAGGCTGGGATTAGAAAGAAAGAGGACAGTAATACTTGGGAGTTACATGTATGTTATCTGAGCTCGTTTGCATCTCCAGATATACAACTGGAAAATGGCCATACTGCTAAAATCAAAGAAAATTCACCAAATCCTCTCTTTTGTTGTAGTTTATGAGGGGTTTCGGGGGGGGTGTGTGTGTAGTATTTTTGTATGTGGGTTTTTTTGTTGTTGGTTTTCTGGGTAGTCCGGGTTAAATTATCTAAACTACTTTTCCTTTGTATTTTTATGGTTGCTTTTCTTCTGAGTGTTAATTTGCAAGATTACATCTTTTTTGAATATCCGCATTGTATGTGTGTATTTAGCTTGTTTTTCTTCGTGTTGTTTTCAGGGGAAGTGGAAGGGGAAAAGAGAAAAACTAATCCTGTGTCACTGAAAATAATATGAGTGTTGAGTGTTGTGATGTCCGCTCTGTATCATCAGGTGGCTCTTTTGCACTGGGGGAAACACAGCATTAGACAAACTGATCTCCAGCAGGAAACCTTCATGGAGTTAATACTTTGAATTTTGCTGTTCTTCATCCCTGCTTTCCTGTGTTTTTCTTCCCCAGCAATGTGTCAACTTGCAAACTCTGGCAAAAGCACAATTATGCACTCGAAACTCATGAGTTAAACTCCCCCCAGATGGAGACTTTTGAAGGAAATCCCATGGTATTCAACAGTGCGTGTTTTTGTGTACAGAGAATCTCTCACGCCAGGCTGGTAAAGCAGCGCTTTTGGGGATTTTTCTCCTTCTTCATCAGGGACCCCTCACCAGGCCACTTTCAGGCCCATCATCTTCATTTCATTCATCTCGCGGGGGCTGTGGGTCTCTGTCACTGGTGATGAGAGCAGGACACTGGGATTTCTGCATTTAAACACAGGCAGCTTGGCCTCCTTTTCTGCAAAAAGAGGCTAGAAATATACATTTATCTCCTACAGCTGGAGCAGCGTAGCTGATTTTGGCTTTCTCAGGCAGAGCATACAGGCCGGGTACTAGTTATTTAGGGCCTTCAGACCACTTAGAGCCTGCTTTTGGTGCATTTTTTGCCCTAGGAAATAAGTTATGACAAATCTGTGAGCATCTATTCTCTTCATCGCCATCACACATTGCTTTGATTGTTGTGTAAACATCGCCCCTTGGGATGCACCAGCATCACAGGCCTCCTAATTTGTTGCACTTGTTTTTTTGTAAATATTCTCTCTGTGGATATTAAATAGTAAGCAGATGTCCATCAGAAAATATGCTTTATAGGCACTCTTTTGTTTGACAGAACTTTGAAGAGCAGATATGTATCGCCTAGAAGCTTTTATTTTTCTAATCTATTTATTTTGACAAATTGAAAGTAAAAAAAAAAAAAAAAAGGCTTTTGCCAAAATTGTGATTTATATCGCAAGTCATTATGCTAGCCAGTCATTCCCAGTCCCTTATTCAGTTTAGAGTTTTGCAGTTGCACGACCACTCTGGAAACCCATACATGCAGAGGTGTGTGTACATGTTAAGGGTGAACAGCAAGTGTGCTACTGCTCCTTAAGATGCTCATTCTATATAAAATCTGGCTTTTTCACATCAGATGGGCTGTTGGCCACTGATTTCAGTGGATGTGAACCATGTGGTCTAGTTTGGCTTGAGTCCGATGGAGTTGTCTTGATTTTGCCAAGAGCAGGGAGTGCTGCTGTTGTCTGAACCAAAGAGTCTTTTGCTTGGGCATGGGATTTTGGCTGAAACTTCGTGTAGATTTTAATGACCCCTAAACTAAATTTACTGGATGACTTCTTTATCTTTGTAACTGTTTTTGTTATTTCTGGTGTTAGTAAATAACACTGCAGAAAAGCCGCTCTGAAGCAAGGAAGAATCAGAGGGGAGCTCTTATCAATATATTTCCTCAGCAAAAGTTTTATGTGGTACCTCTGGAATCAGTAGATTTGTCATTGATTTCAGGAGGAATATGTCGCTTTAAAAGAAGAATCACAGAATCACAGAATAGTAGGGGTTGGAAGGGACCTCTGTGGGTCATCTAGTCCAACCCCCCTGCCGAAGCAGGGTCACCTACAGTAGGCTGCAAACAAAAAAGAAGCAAACAAATCCCCTCCTCTCCGTGTATTTGGTAGATTACAGGATACACAGTTTTCTCTGGCGCTTCCCAAGTTTATAATTTGTATTTCACCTTAATGCTGCTTTGTGAATGTATTGGCAGCTAGAAGCACTCCATCAGGATTAGAGAGTTTTGCTCACCTTTTGGTGGTTATAACTTTTTGTTTAAAGGAGTTTTTAGTGATTTTAACTTAGGTGCCACGTGGGTGGGTTAGTACCAGCCTGCCACCAGAGCAGAGTCATATTTTTAAGCGACTAGTAGAATACATCAAAACTCTGCTAGCACTTTCATGAATGGGGGGATATTTGGTTAAATAGATGTTTATCTGGGAAAGTCATCATCTGGCTAGCAGAATACTGAATGTTTCTAAGCAGCTAACTTATGTATACTAAACAAATTTGGTTTGGCTGCAGCTAGAGCTGCCCTGTGGAAATTCTCAACATGCATTTGTTTGATTGAGCTGTCATTTTCAGTCGATCTGCTGATGATCTGTGTCACTTTGTTTAAATGTCCTGGTGTTCTTTTTTTTTATACAGTGCAAAACCAGTCTGCTTTCTGTGATGGATTAAATTGAGGTGAAATTCGAGAGTTACTCCTGTTTTCGATTTCTGTGCTCTGAGACAGGTGGGCTGGAATGACAAAGAACTTCACACACAAACACACTTAAACCAAAATGGAGTAGATGCCCTTATGATTTAAAACATCCGTAGATGTGTCAACTACCAAATGCTTCTGTTCAAAGAAGTTGCTGGGATTTGCACTTTAAACAACAAATGGTATTTATTTGGTCTGTCCTGTTCAGCTAAAATACCTGGACAAAACTGGTGTTGAGCTCTTCTCCTGCAAAATTCCCTGTGGGTGCAGAAGTGCCAGGGGTTTGGCCTCCGGTGAGAGGACACAAGGTTAACCCTGAGATGAAGTCTCTGGTGAGCAGCAGGGGATGGAAGTGGGCTCTTCTGCATGGTGGGAGTCTGCCAGCCCAGTCTGGGGTCTGGGCAGCCTCTCTGGTGGTCTCAGTCCTGGAGATCAGCTTTTTGCAGGCAATTTTTGACAGACCAAAGCTCCTTTCAGACTGAAGCACTTGATTCAGATTCTCTGGATTTTGGGAAGTATAGTTTTGAGCTTTGGGCTGCCAGTTGTGCTCCCTCAAGGCTGGTACGTGTAAGATCTTTGTGCTCCCATTGATCTTGTCAGTGGCTCCAGTGGGGAAAGCGGGATGGTGTCACGCAAGCGGGGGCACAGCCAGCTCTGAGCAGGGTACCTGGGAGAGGAATTCCATAGCCAGGTTCAGCCTGGTGCTCGGCCCCTAAACCCAGTTCCTCTAGCTGACCTTGCCTTAGCCCCCAGCCAGAACCCTCGCTGAAGTGCGGCTTTTCCCTGTACCCAACATGGGCTCCTGTGCAAGGCTCGCCAGATTTCAGTCTTTGCTTTGGACTTCTTCGAAGGCTAGCTTTGCTGAGCTCCAGCTTCTCCCATGTGGGCTGTGGTCCGTACGCAAAATGCCAACTAATGCTCTGCAGAGCAGCCGGACTGCGGCTTTGTGGGGGAGCACTAAGGGATGCCAAAGCCAGACTACTTGCTTACTTTCTCAACTTGCCACTGATTTGGTTTGTGGGTTGGTTGTGTTCACCCACACGGCTGCAGTCTGGCCATGGGTGAGACGACAGCGTGGTTGTGCACCGAGAGCTCTTTCAACACGTCCTCGCGATAATACTTGTGTGTTTTTTTTCTTCCTCTGACATGCTTGGAGTTACGCGTGGCCTTACCTAACTTGCTGAATTAAGATTCACAGGAGTGTGGAGAAGGTCAGCTAAATGCCAGTTTGAGGTCTGCTTTGAAAAGTACTCTAGGAAGAGTTGCTTTTATTTGACTTCAGCTTCTAATGAGCTTACCAGGGAAAGTTTAAAATACAATTTTGTTGCTTCCACTTCCTCACTTGGAAAATCTCTTCTGCAAGCAGCAATTGCATCTCTGCTGCTTGAGCAAGTGCAGCCCACGCTGCTCCTGCTGTGCTCTGCTGGTGCGGACACTGATGCTTTGGTGAAGGGTGTCTGACAAAAGGTCTCTTTCGTGGCCGCTTATAGCTTTGTGAAGCGTAACAGTCTAGCTTGAAAACTTCTGAGCATTTTCAACTTTATTTTGTAAAAAAGGAATTCAAGTCATTTTCGGAACGATGTCTGGAAAGGCCATGTTATTTTCATCACATTAAAAGAAACAACCCACAACACTTCTCAAGCCGTTTTTGCTCAAGCATTCCATCACTTCCATGATTTAGTATGTGTCTCTGTGTATATACACAGTATTATTTTAGATATACTTTTTGTATGTATACATACTTGTATGTATAAATACTTGTCATTAAAAACAGTACTTAAGTCTATGTCTGTAAATATAAATAGATATATAGTTAAGTACTCTTTGTAACAGAAGATTAGTCCATAGTGACATAATAAGTAGAATTAAAGTATATAATAACTTCATGTTAGTTTGAGCTTATTGTGTCCTCTGATCCTTTGGGATGGAGAGCACTGCCTGGGACAAGGTCTCTAATGGCATGGCATCCAGTTACACTAAGGCTGAATTTCGTCCATTAAGTGCTATGTATTTATTTAAGCTGTCATACATCAGCCTGCACATGAAAACAATAGAACTTGAAGATTGCTGGTTTGGAGGGGAAAAAAAAAAGTTTATTTTTCAAATTTGTTTCCAAGTTATTGGGATGAACCAGAAGCTTTCAGAATGCTGATTTATTGCTCTCTGCTAGCGGCTCACTAGGACCCCTCTGCTTCTCCAAGATCAACAGCTTCATAGAAAGCGATACAAGGTGTATGGAACAAAGAGTGGAATAAATTACATTAGCAGTTAACTTTCTTTACAGTTAATATATATCAATAAATATCTACAAAATTTTGAGGCTTTGACCAGGAAGCCAGGTAAAATAAACTGTAGTCCTTCTTTTTCTTTCTTTTTTAAATTTTTTTTTAAAGTCAGAATAGATCTAACTGATGTTAACTCTTTCACAGCAGGAGTCTCGTTCTGGTTTCACACTGGTGTCACTGTTGATTTTGGAGAGGGGATGTGATCAGAATAAGGACAGTCACTCTTCCTGCATTACAACAGGCTACTGCTGCTATGAGCATGCCTAGCATTTCCATACTGTCCTGCTTTGCATCTTCAAAGCACTGGGGAGAGATGAGTTATTTGCTATGGGGCTCATCTGAGGCAAATGAGATAATATGATCCTGTGGAAGAAACGGGAAACCCTAGAGGGAATTGGGAGAATTTGTTACTGGATATTTTTGCGAAAGCAACTGAGCGTGCAGTGTCAGAGCTACTCACTCCCAGCATAAGCAAAGGCTCCATGGCTTAATAGACCAGGGAGGCAAGAGCCCAGGAGGTCTTTCCTTTTAGTCCTGTGTGTGCTTGAAATATCTTCTCGATCTTTTTTTAACTAGCTGGTCTTGAAAAACTCTAGTCTTTGCTGGTCAAAAAACTCCCCAATGGTTTCTGTGTCTGCAGTATCCCTGTCTGTGAAGCTTTGGCTTGCATGGAGGTCTCCAAACACATGAGACAGGGACACCATTGGCAGTCAGGCGTCTGGTCCCCGAGAGCTGCAGGGGAAAGGTTTTCCCCACAAAAACAGCAACGCAGATGGATGTAACCAATTTTGCTCGTTTTCCTCCAAAGAATGAGGAAAAGGCGGGAACAGAGCGAGGTGTTACTCTGCATCCAGGTGAAGGGTGTAGCAAAGAGTGTTTTTTGGCTGACATTGCAAATACTTGGTAAAGAGGGAGCAGGCACCTCCCGGCGTCAGCTGTGGACCACCAAGCAGGGGAGAGAAGCAAGAGTGGAAAACTCTTCGATAGTGTTGAAAACCTCAAAGCAGTCAACCCGCAGAGAGCTTACCCTGCAGAGGCGTGCTAGGTGAAAATAGGGCCAGACGACCGCTTTCGGAGAAGTTTCTAAATTGCATGAGGAATAATTTTCTAGGAAAGAGGTGACAACATCCTGGATTTGCCTAATTTCTGCAAACATGTTTCCTTTTAAAACAAGTATCCTGATTGCTCAGCAAAACTCTCAAAGCTGTAGTATTTGGGGTTTGGGGTTTGTTTTTTTTTTTTTTTTACTTCTCTGAATGTGTTCCTTTCCCATGGTTTTTTGGTAACAACATGGCAAAGAAAATGAAGCAGTTCTGAGAAAAGTGGGAAGAGAAAGAAATGGGGCAGAGCAGAGAGAAAATGAAGGGTTTAAAGGGGAAAAGCTAACCTCTGTTTTTCAAACACCTTCCTGTAGCAGAGGATGCAGAGAGGGCATGGGGAGGGACCATGCTGGCAGTGGGGTGGTGCAGCATCCTTCAGCCGGGCTGAAGTGTGCGAAGAACCATGGTGTGGAAACTCTGGGCCCTTGTTTTACCTCCATATGAGTGGTTTTGTTGCAAAATGTTTGGTGTTTCCTTCTGCCCTCTTGTACAAAGGCAGAGGAAAATAATTGCTACCCGTCCTCATAGCTCATCACACACTCATGTATGCCATGTTTTCCAGAAAAAGTATCTTAGAAAGGTAATGGGGAACTGTAGGTGTATTTAATAGGTGTAGTTCTTTTGCCACTATTCTTGTTTAAAGTCGTAGTGCCATGGACTCTGGGGCTTGCTTCAGGGCAGCAGGTAGCTTTTTCCTGGTTGTGCTTGGGTGCCTGTAATAAATGCTATGGGTTTCACAGACAAACCTTATCTGCATCGCCACTGAAATTATCATTTCATTAACGTAACTGGCAACAGTCCCACTGACTTTAGGATACCCCATAAATCCCAGTTTGCTGGGAGGGACCTGCCTTCCAAAATGTGTCGGGAAACACAAATGTGTATTATTGATCATAAATAGTTTGTTGATATTAAAAATTAATAAGTGCATATTTAAAATGCATGGCTGGAAGAGGTGGAATGTGTTTTGTCAGAACGAACTATGGAAGTGTTTGGAGGAATGGGTGCTGTCTGGAGCAAAGCGAAACTGAGATTAATGGAGATAATATAGATAATTGAGAATGCTGCTTTTTTTTTTTCCTGGAAAAATGAAGTTGGAAAGATTCTTGCACTCTGAAAAAGTTGTATGTTGCGTTGAGTGGGATACCGATAAGAAGAACCTGTTAAAGCTATGCGTGGCAGTCGAGGTTTCACAAAAACAAATGGGAACAAGTGCCCATCCATGTCTCGGAATAAGTGCACCCAAAATAATGCCTTCATGCAGGAATAAAAGTGTTCCTCCATAGGATGAAATCAAACTGTCCCAAAGGGTTTTTTGTAAAAAAAAATATGATGACTTTACTTATCCAAACAGGTTGGGTATAAACATATACTGATGCCTTACAGAATGACGCAGAATACATCCGCACATGTAACATGAAGTATCGTTGCTCTTAAGATTCATGATTTTCCAATCAGCTAAGTACATCCTGCTCCTTACTGGGTGACCTTGTGGAGATATGGCTACAGCACATGCTGCTGAGAAGTTACTTGCAGGAAAAATTGTGGCCTTGTATCTCCTCGGAAATAAATGCTGGAAACCAGTCTTGCCAGACCTTGAGCTTTTGAAGTGGACAGCATTATAGGATTAATTATTTGATACTTTTCCTGATTAGTGTATTTTTTATGAGTACTTCTGTTAGCGTTTCAAGGACTTAACTACAGTGTATCACAGTGTCACTCAGATCTAATTTAGACTCTCTCACTGTAATTGCATAATTAAAAAGCTGTCTGACTGCTGGTAAAAAACCTTCTGTCTGTGCTCTATGGCAGCTTGTTTTTCCGGAGGCAACTCCCAGAATTCCAGCCCTCCCTGACGTACTTGGGTACAGCATGTGAATGGGCACGTCATTGGTACTCTGGTGTATCCATCGGGTGGTCTATGACAATCCCTCAGCTCTCGCTCTTTCACCCCCAGCTGCCTTCTCCCACTGGTCCGTGTCCCATGCTCTCCCCAGCGGAGTGCAGGCAGGGCATCCCTTTGGGATTTGGGCAGGGCTGGTCCTCTCCCTGATGGTTTTGTCAGGGTCTTTTGCTGTGACAGTGTGCCCATGCAGGTGTAAGAGAGGGGATAGGGTGGCCAAGCCTTCACCAATTCATTTTTTTTAACCTATTGGTGCTTAGAGTGAGAATCGCTCAGCTTCCCAAAGCAGATGCATGGCGGTTTGTAGGCAAGTGCTGGAGTGGCTGCTGGTAGGAAGGGGTTAAATTCTTTTTTATTCGTAATGCGCTTTCGAAGCAAAACTTCATGACCTGGCTTTTTTTCTTTCTTTTTTTTTTTAAGTCTTTTCAAGTGATTACACTTTGCCGCATTATAAAGGAGCGAATGCGTTTGTGTCTCAGGACCGTACTCTGCCAGATACTGACATGTTCAACATCTCCCGTGGCTTACCAAACACATCAGGGATGTGGACCTCCCTCTGTTTTCTCATTATGCCAAATAATGAAATGTGGAAATAATTCTAATCCTTTCTTCTGGTTGTGCTGTACCTCTGAAAATATGATAAACTCAATCCAATTAAAAGTCATTACCTCTACAAGGCTCAGTCTCTATCTATAACCTTTGTTTTATAATTCACTCTGTTATCTGTCTTCATTATAATTTGGTAGAAGTCATCTTTTATTATTGCTTTCTGCTAGAAAGAGGCGTGTGATTTCCAGTGCTACTTTGTGACACATTTTGGTTTAAAACAGTAAAGGTCTACTAATGAGTAAAAAGAAGTTCAGTTACACTGATTTATTACATCGAGATAAGTTTCATTTGCTTTGATTATAATACTGTATGTTTAAGTAATAGTTTTGATTTTAAAATGTTCTTTTGCAACAATACTTTTTCAGTGCATCAGGGACTGTTAAAATGCATTGCCTTTTCTATCTTACCCCAGCTGATACAGGTTTAGTTAAATTTTGTTCCCAGTTAGTATTTTCCATACCAAAGTGGCTGATCTCACTAATTCACATTTAACCTTTCTGTCCTTAATTTTCTCCTAAGCATGTTGGCTTCTCATGCCACGTCAGTGTGAGAATACGTGTCATATTTACCATTATGGCAATTGAACAGTGAACAAAAGCTGGTTCCTCTAATCCATTTTCCTCCCTTAGCAGTGACCAGTACTCAGGGCTCAAAATTTCAAGGCCGGATTCTTTCCTCCCCCCAACTTGGATCTGCTCCATATCGAGTCACAAAGGGCTTAGTGAGTGTGTGTTAGCTTTTGCAGCTCAACTTGGTTGAAATATTTTACGAAGATCCAAATTTAAGCTATTAGTTAGAGTTTCAGCATGCTTTGGGCTGCCTCTCAGCCAGTGTGGATCTCTACAGGTTCCTTTCTAGCTGCAGGTCTGGCCCTCAGTACATCAAACCCTACAGCTGGCATTTCCCTCTGTTCTTACCTCCTGCTCTGTGTAACCCAGAAAAGATTTTGAAAGTCAAATATATATTTATTCCATTGAGGAAACTTTATCAACCAGCATCAAAGTTTATTGGCACTAGCTAGTGATATAATGGGTAGTTTAAACCCTGCTAACTGCGAATAATTTTTCAGCGGTGTTTATGATTGCAGTAGACTCTAACAGACCAGAAGTACAGATAACATAAATATTTCTCCCAGAGATGATTGTACTGGAACTATAAATAAAATTAGACTTAACTTGTAAATAAATTCAGTGCTTGCCAGCCAACATTTATAATTCTTTGTTGCTGTGTGTAATACAGTAATTTATATGGAAAGTGCACAGGAACACAAGCAGGCAAATTTTGCTTTTCAGTTATGCAGGTGCAGTTCCCCCGATGTTAAGGAGAGCGGCTCCTGTGCAAATGAAAGTAGAATTTGACCCGCAGTCTCTCAGTGCTGGACCCTAATTAAAAGCTAGCGTCTGGTCCACATCAGATGCTTTTGACTGTGTTACTCAATTAGACGTGAATGACACTAGACAGAGCACCAAACGCTACTAGTTATTGTAGGGGCTGATAGTGAGAATTGCCAGAGACGACGGGAAGGTCCCTATGCAGTTACTATATTGTGACTCTGCTGGTTTAGTACCAACACTTGGCAACACTGAAATTATCCTCTCTTGGCAGCATAGTGCTCTCGAGTGTGTGTAACTTTGCTTTTTGCTTGCCTGCAGACCGATCTCTTCCCAAGAGCTTGGTGCTCATGCTGCCCACAGCAGAGCTCGCTTCTGCTCCCAGTACAAGCCTCTTGTTTTAGGGTTATTTTCTGCAGACACAACAATTTCAGAAGAAAAAGCTGCTTCCCATGCAAAAGAAGGTTTTTAATTTGCCTTGTGAATTATCCGCACTGTTGTTACTGATGTGCGTCTCGCCGTGACGCGCGGCCAGAAGCTACGGGCAGCACTAAGCCCTTTGCAGGGGGTGCTCCAGCCGTGATCCAAACTGAGCTCCCCTTCCATTTTGTGTAAATATTTCATCCCACTGTGCAGCACTATCAACAGTTGGTTATTTCCGTCCTCCAGCCCCGAAGCACGCTGTGCCCAGGCTGCCTTTTTCTCCTGCCTTTGTCTGCGCAGCTTTTCCTACAACTCCCTCTTCTGCCGGCGCCGCAGAAGGGTTTGCTCAGTGCGGCTCTGCAAAAGCCCTCTGCAATCTGCAGCGTCACGAGCGCCAAGTGAAAGCTGAAATCTGGGCACCACATTTTCCTCTCATTTTGTTACATTAGTGTCAATCTGAAGAAATTCGAGCGACTTTGGGTAACTCCGGGACAGACACTGATCTCATTTATTCGTTGGCGGAAGTCTAAAGTAATTATTTTGGATTTAACAGTCGTGTAAGAGAAATTGGAATCTGGCCTTGGGGGCCACCGCATGGGTGCTTTGGTCCCCCTTGCTCTCGTTGCGTGGTCCATGAGGATGGTTTTCAGGGTTGGACCTTTTGAGTGTGTTCAGGACAGCTCTAGTTTTCTCGTGCTTGTGTTAGTGTCACGTAACACAAGTACATAAAATACCCATGCATGTGAAGGCTGATGTCTGAGAAAGTATTTTTCCTTTGTTATTGAAGTAATAATTCAAAACTGCTTCAAGCGTCATGTTTATCTCTAAACTTGCTTGTAATCTCTTCTGTTGTACAACTAAACTTTCTATTTGTAAAAGTGTTTTTCTCTCCCCAGTTAGTTTTATGTTTTTTACCTAGCTGGGAATTACTAGCTTTATTCTGTTTACTTGCTAATCTCATTTGTTCAGGTCTGTCTGATGCTTTTCACAATGTGGTTCTGCCTGGGCCCCCAGAAGGTGGTTACAATACCAATAATAATAAATAATCGTCATTAGGTCCAGCTTCACAGAACAGTTCTGTGAATAGAGAGTGGCACAAACCAGTTTCAGGTATGTTATCCGATAAAATGTTCGAGCAGAGTAATGTAGCTCTTGGCTAGAGTCCCTTCTGCTTCTGTAGACAGGAACCCAATCTGTGCACGTTTCTAAAGCGAAGGATCCTTCTCTGCTTCTCCTCTAGAGGACGAGAAAATGGCTCCTTCTGAGCCATGCCTACCTGGTGTGGGGCTGTCAGGCGGCTCCCATTTAGTCCACCACTGGCTATATGCTCCTTCTGAAGCAAATGGGTTTCTTTCTCTTAATTTTCTGCTTTTCCTGACCTCCTGGGTTCTAGACTGACGTAGATGTATTTTGTAATCAATCAGTCCCTGCCTGTAACAGGTATTTTTCTTTAATACTTGTTCAAACAGAAATTCAGATAAAGGTGTCCCATTTTTATGTAACAGGAAATGCCTGTCTCCTTTTCTGATATCCCTGCAAATACTCCACACTGATTTCCTCTGCGCTGAATAGAAACCCTAGGTCCAACAAACAGAAATGCTCTCTGGTTTCTTTCAAGGATCCGATTTGGGGCTTTGTGGCACATTCAGGTCCACCCTCACCTCAAGCAAGAGAAGGGACTAATTTGTCTGATCTTACTATGTTCCTCCAAAGTCTTCATTAATACATCCTCGCCAAAGGCTTGTATTTGGCATCGTCAACAGAGCTAGCGGAGCTCAAATTTCCTGACAAGTGATGGACTTCTCCCGTAGAACAGAGCCAGGTCCTTCCAATGTTTTGTCTTTGGGGCTAGGGGCCATCTTTCTCACCTTTGAGAAGTTGCAGGCGCAAACCTGTGTGTATCTTCTCATTGCGAAGAGCCACTTCCACATTTATTGCAGCTGCTAATTTCTCCTCTTTGGGAGATGATGGCATTAGAAACACTTCTGAAGTAGGCTCTCTAGATGCTTTTGCAATCAGCCATCCAGCTTGTGATTAAGCCACTGGTGGCCACGTGCATGACTCCAAGTGCAGAGAACTGCATTTATGTGTTAGAGGGTTTATCAGTCAATAGTCACTTTGGGAATGTATATCCCCATCCACAAATTACCTGAAGAAAGGGAGAAAAGATATTCTGTATGGACAGGTTTCTGTTTGTTAGGGGGGTGGTTTTGGGTGTGGGGATTGGGATGCAAACTTGATCCTTGAAGGACTTTGTGTGATCTTTAAGTTGAAAACCACCCTGAAACGCTGATATGTGTACCAGGCTAGAGTGTCCTCTTGACATGAGGTGCTGTTGTGTGGCATTTCAGCTGCAAAAAGGCACCATTTAATTGAACGTGCGGCCCAGGAAGCTTTTGAAAACAGCACACCTTTGCCTTGCTAGAAATCGCAGCCAGTGGAAAGCAGTTTGGGTTGCAACCTTTGCCTCCCTCAGTCATTAGTGCCTCCTACCTAATTGCTCTTGGAGAGGAAGAGCGAGCTGAACTGCTAAGAAACATCCGAATGGAAGGAAGTCCTCTCCTCCTCCCAGACATGCACAGAAGCCCTCTCAGTCTCAAAATGACCTCAGGCCCTGGAGTTACGGCTGTAGCTTTGACACGTCGCTCTTCCGTCCTCACCGGGCACATCCCCAGCACACAGCCACGTGGACTCTTCCCTGCTGGCATGTAAGGTTGTGTCAAAAGGGCAACGCAGGTGTCCGCCCTGGTCTTTTAGTAGCAATTAACCTTTTCTATTTGGTTTCCTCTGAAGCTTCCTCATGTTTTTGTTGTAGAATAGCGGTGAAGAATTTTATGGAGGTTAATATCTAAGCTTCCACATTAGGTAATCTCATCTGCTCCCTTATCAGGGGCCTTGATTTTTATTTCATCCCATTTCTAGTGGGGATAATTATTGGACTTTAAAGAAGCCATCTTGAATTTCAAAACTGCAGTGCTATCTGTGCAAATGATTTGCATTTCACTGGGAATATGATGCTTATCGGCACAATCTCTGGGTCTAATTCTAACCTTACAAAGATTTTCTGTCAGTCAATATCCCATGGTTTTGCAGGAAGTCCCTCTGATCTGCATGGGTGTAAATTTTAAGGAGAATAGCCCCACACACTTTGAAAATGAAGACCAGATTCTTGGTTTGTGTACTTTGATTTTAATACAGCTCCTTCTATCATTAATTTCACAACTACGTTATAATGGCCTTCCCGTCTCTTGGTCAGTCATAATTCAACTTTCTGTTTATTTTGAGGTTTTGAAATCTATTTTTGCTAGAATATGTTGCTATTTTGGGCAGAATAATATTCTAGCAATCTGTTTCACCCACACTGTTAGGGCTTTGGGGCATATAGACGTATTATATTTTCCAGAGCTTTCAAACTGAGAGCCCGTGTTTAACGACGACACCGGGTGTGGCTGCTGGAAATCAAAGGAGGCACAATAGACCCAGCAAACGGACTTGTGTCCCTGCCAGCCTTCCAGAGGCCAATTTATCAGCTGCAGGTTTGACCCTATATGGCTAAAAATGAGTGTAGCCAGGATGACTGAGATAAGTATAACTGAGGCCTTTGAGTCTGTGAGAGAGAAATTAAACTGGACTGTCCCTGGGGGACAAAAAACATCTGTAAAGCCGTGCTTGCTAAATGTTTAAGGCTCAGCTTGTGCTTGGCTCATGGGCAGGTGTTGCTGGCGAGCGGGGCTGAGGAAGGTGGTCCTTTGGTGAAAGGCACAGAGCAGGTCACTGCTTGCTGTGACTTAAACCATTTGGCTGAGCTGCTTTGTTGTGTGGTGGAGGAGAGTCAAATGTGGACATGGGGCACAGGGAGAGCCTTAGTTTTATGGGGCACTGCTTGGTGGCATGGGGACAATGGCAGTGCTTGTGAGATGGGCTTTTTAAGGAGTTCGAGTGTCAGGCACCCAGCTGTCATGGAAAATCGGTAGGTTTTAGATGCCTGAAGACTTAAAAAACCCCCTTCCAGCGAGCCATGTGCTTATCATCATCCAGATCACTTTCCTTGTGTGATTTCTTTTCCTGCATCCCATGTGTATACATGGGTTAGGTTTTTTCCCCTTGTTCCAAAAACAGCTGAAGCCTTTTAGGCAGGACTGCAATCTGAACAGTTGGGGGAAGACATCAGAATGGGAGCAAGCCTGCCTTGGCTGGATGCAGCACCGCTTCCAGCCTGTGAAGGCAGGGAGCATGTCAAAGTTTTGGAGATGCTCAGGAGGTACAGAACAACCTCTCTCACCCATCCCACCATGCTGGAGCAGAGCCATGTTTGGGGGCAGCACCACTGCTGCAGCATAATAGAGATGGCTCCTAACATGGTCATTTCAGTGCAGGGCGGAATGAATGGTGACATCCAGGTGGAGCTGTGTCTCTACCTTTCTCATGTCCTCTTTACTGTCCCTTGGAGTCCAGGTTGAGTTTTTCAGCGGGGAGGAAAGTACGGGCATGGCTCATAGATGCTACACACAGAGCAAGCTCTCTGCACCGGTGCTTTCACGAGCCCTTTAACATCTTTGCCCAACTTGGCACCTCTGAGCTATGACAGGCAGGATTTCTGAAACGTAAGTGATGGATAATCCCTCTATGTGTCCTTCTCAGCTAAAAGGTAGAGTCAGTGAAGATGTTCTACTCCTCAGAGCTCCAGGTATTAGACAAGTGACAAACTAATCAATATTGGGTTGAATTGTTAAAGCGCAGAGTGCCTGCCAAACCAGAGGGTGAGGGAACGGGTAGCTGAACTTTCTTGTGACATGTATGAGGTCATAGCCAGTGCCACATAAAAGAAAGAAAAACAGTTCATGGCTGTGAATAAATTGCTCACAGATGAAGAATCCAGTTTGCCAGTCATGTGATGGGAGCAATCTATTCAAATGATTTGTTATGTCCCAGTGTTTGTCTTAGGCAGTACCAGAAGCCTGAAAGTACAGATATAAAACCGTGAGATAATATGTAACAAAGATGTGAGAGATAATGGGCTATGACCAGTTTCCAGTGGAAAAGGCATACGGTGCTAATCTACCATGGATAGTTTCTTAAATGAGGAAGAAATTGAAAGAACATTTTAAAGTTTCCTGTTTCTTCACTGAAATGGAGTCATTCTGAAAGCCAAGCCCAGCGTAACACTTCTTAATTTCTGGGCCAGCCATATTATGCAAATATCCTCATGCTTCGATCTTAAATACCTGATCTCTCAACTTCATTCCTTGGAGAATAGTATTCTTGCCTCCCATTTAGGTTAGAATTAAGTGGAAAGAGTTCTGGTGTGTAGGGAAAGCACAGTAACATTAATAAAGTTAAATGAACAGAAATAATTAAGATTTTTTTTTTATTAGTTTGTTTTTTTGCTCCTTTTGCGTGTATTATTGCATTGAATACTGTGTGCTGGTGCTGAAGTCATTCAGAGTTTTTTGACTAAAAGGAATTTACAATCAGCCTTACATTTTGAGCTGTCAAAAATAGTGAGATTTTTTTTTTTTTTGCTGGCTAAATCCCAGAGATGAAGGCTTTTTCCTTTTTTTTTTAAAATGTGTTTTGGATCTGCCCCAGTTTTTTTTGCAGCTGTAAGAGGAGAAGGTTCATGTTCTCTATAAGGTGCTGTTTGGATCCTGAACTTATTTTAGACCATTGCATTTCTTGGAGGTCAGTGGTAAGACACTGATTTACATCAGTTGAGGTTCTTGCCAAGAGTTGTGCGGTAGGCTGGATCCTTTCCTCCAAAGACTAATTGGAGGCCATCAAACTTAATTTTGGCTACTTTAGGTTCAATGTGTCTCTCTGAAAGACCAGTAAAGCTGTCCTGCTTTTCACTTCACTTAGATTTCAGTTGTAACGTATAATATTGGCTTTCAATTGTAATTTCAAAGAGTATGCAATGCAAAGCACTGTATCTGGACCAGATTGGACAATATGGTGTGCCTGCATATACATCTGTATGTAATTCCCTTGCTTGTGTTCAATGATGTAAACCACTTTTGATGTCAGGAATATTGAGAAGCACTTTGTACCCTTAGACCTACAATAGGGAAGGAGCTCAGCTCGTTCCAGGGTGAGGCTCTGCTGCAGGACTAGTGATTGATGAAGGTGGTGCCCGCCTACGAAACTGTCTTCTCCATTTCATGTACTGGCTGAAAGGGTTTCATATGCAAAATCTGTCAGGATATTTCAAATCCTACTGTTTGGCTTTGTTTTCTAGGTGATGAATGTTTGTATGAAAGCTTTCCTGAACTTCCTTTGGAGGAAGCGCCAGAAGCTGATGGAGAGGTTGCAAACGTCCAGTGTCCAACATCCATCAGTATTCAAGAGCCGCCTTCTCCAGCCACCTCCAGCGAAGCTTTCACGCCAAATGAGAGCTCTCCTTACAAGGCTCCGATATACATTCCTGATGACATTCCCATTCCTTCAGAGTTTGAGCTCCGAGAATCCAACATTCCTGGAGCAGGATTAGGGATATGGACCAAAAGGAAGATTGAAGCAGGGGAAAAATTTGGCCCTTTTGTAGGAGAGCAGCGGCCACACCTTAAAGATCCCAGTTATGGTTGGGAGGTAAGACACTTTACATCTTTTTGGTCTTTTGCGTGTCTATAAACACAGAAATATTTGCCGAATTTGAGTCCTATCCTGCTGCATCCAGGGGATATTTATGTACACGAAGACTGCTTTGTTGCTTTGTGGGGCTTTCTGGATGGAAACAAGTGTAAATTAAAAAGAAATACAGCAGGTATTATTGTTCATGAATGAAATTCGTCTGGGTAGATATTGACAGGTGATGCCTCTTTTGCAGAGTGAGAGGAAGAAGTTGCATTGTTGAAACATTTCTGTACCATTTTTAGTCTCCCTTTGGACGGTCCTGTCTGTGGTTCAGGGATTTGCAAACGACACCACGCTATCTGTTTGGAAAGAAACTGGGTGCTGCTTTCAGGGTTGTGCATTGCCACTTTCTGTCAACAACAGTTACAATAGCCTTTAAAATCTGGTCTTGTGTGGCTGAAATTGCTATTCTGGAACCCTGTGCTACTCAGGGACTTCGAAAGCTGGGGCTTTGATCTTGCTTCCATTCAACTTAATGGGAATTTTGCTGTTTATTTGGAGAAGTATGTTTGGATGCTGGTGTCAAACCTAGCGCACATGGGGATGATGTGGCTCATCTTACTTCAGCAGATGCTCTGAGAAATGTTGCTTTTCCTGGAGGAGCTCAAGGCCTCCTCTGGCAAGTGCAGCAGTTGCTTCTTGCTTTCCCTGCCTTTTGGGGGCAACATGTTTTCCTCGCTGTGATATTGCTGTGGAGCTGGCTGAGCTGCAGGTCCATGGTCAGGTCAGGGCTTTAGACCTCGAGCGGTGCACGTTTCCAGTTGTGTTAAGCTGTAAGAAATGTTCTTGCATGGTTTTATTCATAGTTTTAACAATGTGTTGTAGAAACAGAGTGCAATCTCAGCTTTCCATCTGTACGTTTCCTTTGGTTTCTGATAAGAGGAGAAGTGCAGAGTTTGCATGGCTCTCCAGGGGCACAGCTGACCTCTGGAGGGTTGGGAGATTCATTTTCCCAGGAAAAATGGAATTTCACTGCAGAGCAAAGCCTTGCAGATATGGTAGAAAATAGAGGTTTGATTTACTCTTAACTGTCCATAAATACTCGGTGAGTTCATTCCAAACTTTCCACGCAGTTGTTTAAACTTGAGACCTGTGACAATATGACACAATAGTGTCAGGAGAAATTATAGACTTGGCAGCACTCTATCGAGTTAACCGACCCTGATGCAATATAATTACTGGTGAGAAATCTTTATTATTTGAAAAAGGCACCAGGAAACCATAAAATCTGACCTTTAACCACACCGTAATTAAGCTCAGATATTGATAACAGAAATTGGAGTAAAACTGCAGAGACACAGCTATGCTTGTAGGTTTAACGTATTCCAGCATAAGGGTATTTTAGACTGGATCCTCAGGTGGTGTAGTGCAGGATAGCCACACTAAAACTGAGGGAAACCGAACTAGATTTTCACACCCTTAGATGCTCTTAATATGCTGCAATGTTAGAGATGAGTTTTCCTGCTTAAAATATTTAGGATTTTGGGGTCTGCGAAACCCAGACAAGAAATGCATATCTTGATAGTGCTGGAAGCCCAGCTAGCAGACTGAATCCCTTTCAAGCTGCAGGACTCGTGCCATTTGAACAGTGTTACGTATTTGGGACAGCTGGGAAGAAGCTATTGAAAAGTGTTGCAGCAAAATCACACAAAATCAGCAGTCAAGTCCCTCTGCAGTTTGGCCACTCATCTAGAAGTGCTCTGCAGTGCTTAAAGAGCTTGAAACAATATTTTTTCCAACAAAGAGGGTTAAGTACGTTTATTGTAATTGAAGGGAGACAAAGAAATGCTGGTTACTGTAGCTTACACAATGAGTAAAATGGCATGTAGTGAAGGTTGAGGCTAAAGGACATATTTTGGGGGGCACCTGGTAGTGCTGAAGACCTTAGCAGTGTCCATCCCAGCCCAGATGCTCATCATCACACTGCTCTGGAAACCACCACTTCCTTGGACCTGTGTCTTGGGATAAAAAAGTGAGAAAGAAGCTGTTACTCGTGCAGGGGCGCAGGCAGTGTCAAAGGAAGTATGGGATGGTGAGGGAAAGGTATCACTGAGGTTTAAGTATACTCTTGGGAATTCAGATTCTTCTGGTGTCAGTTTTTCTGCCTGTTTGGGCATTTTTGTGAAACAGGGCGTTTGTCCTGCTGGGTGCCAAGAAGTTGGTTAACAAATGGGAAATGCAGTCTGCTGTAGCTGATATCAAGGTGAAATGTCATTATTATATTTTAAATGGAGGAAGGATAGAACCAAAGTTTCTCTGTGGTGCTGACTGTGGGTTTAAGTGACTTTGTAGCATGAGAGATTTTAAAATCTTTCTTTCCACAATGATACTTGCTTGCTGAGTGAATTGAACTGATGTAGATACTGTCTCAATATTCTCTTATGTTTGATTATATGTAATTTCTAGAATAGTTCACAGTGCTATAGAGGTCAGCTGTATCTGGTGTCTTTAAAAGGCAAGATGTCTCAAACTGCTCATTGGATCCACAACCAACGAAAGCATTTCGCGGTGTCCTGGCTTACTCGTTTCTTCACTTTACTTATGCATTGTTCAGAGAAATACATAGTGGGGTTGCAACATTGCTAGTGTTTGTGTACTTATTTAATTCTCTTGAATAGACTGTCCTGTGGCTACAGGGAGAATGATTGGACTGTTGGAAAAATCAGTCTGTCCATTTTATCTGCATGTTTCTGATTAAGGTGAAACACTGAATGTACTGAATGCATTGAATGTGGAAGGAAGAATCTCTTTTCAAGAAAATAGTTGGCATAAACATATTAAAATACTTTTGGAAGGAAAGCTGAGCATCTTCCTCAGCTGTGTTCTGAGGCTGCATATATTACTGATTTTGCTTTGAAAGATTTGCTTCTTTTTTACTGTTCGGGATTGCGAGGTAGCCTAGATAATCTTAAACAAGAAAATCTCACACCAAAATCTTACATGCACATTGCAGGGAAGATTTTATAGCTACACACAAATTTGGAATGTAACTACATTTTTGGAAAGACATTTTTATTCCCTTGCAAAAGGTTGTCATAGTTTTGTGTATTTCCAGCTGTGGGATACTTCTGAGTTCCAGTTTTTGTAGCTGATGTCCATCTGAGTTGATACTAGAATTAGCCTGTAATGGCCAGGAGAGAAGTGGAAACCAGAGGAACTGCTGCTGTTAAATTTTGCAGCCAGGCAGCTGATGATAATGAAAAATTTGCTTCAGGAGGCTGAGGAATTTCCTGGGGTCTGTTCCTACATTCCCCTATAGCAAGACTGCCTATGGCATCAACGCAGAGTTTTGTCAAAGCAAGTCCAAGAAAACAATGTCTATTGTGTCCATTTATATACTTCAGCCATAAAGCACGCTCTGGGGCAAAGAGAATTTGTTGTGATATAGTTGTGCTTGGGTCATGATTAGAGTGCTATAGACCATTTAAAATGAAAAGCCATAAATTTGGATTTTATCTCATTTTGTGGGTCTAGAGCTGAGCATTATCTAATCAGGTATTGGTTAGCTAAAGTACAAATCGAACAGGGGGTCACCGGACAAGGGGAAAGGTCGACCTTTTTTGCAGTTTGTCACCGAGGTTTTAGTATTTGCCGGCAGCCCGAATATCCGAGGGGGTCGGGAGGCTGTTGCTCAGTGGTTGTTTGAAAAGGGAAAATTGACTGCTGCTTAATCAACAAAGAAAACAAGCTTTTAAGGGATGGCAGTAATTTTTTTTAAACAAAGCAAGGGAACACAAATTTAGTGATTTCATCGTGGTTCATGCCCTGCTATGAAAAACAACAGGGAGAGTATTTCAAAGAAAGCCTTTGAATAAGTCACCAAAGCACATGCACCTATCTTGGACTGGCATCTTCTGGAGTATGTGGAATATTCACATTCAGATCTCTTACTGTTATAGCAAACTCAGTCTCGTTCATAGGGACAATTTCTTCACAGTTCTTTTTATTCTAAACTTTTATTTCTTTACTAGGAAGGTAAAAACAGGAGCACTAAACTCTAATAAACCAAACGTCACAGAAGTAAAAATATATTTTAGAGGTTTATAAAGCAGCATATCATCTGTTTCTAGAGCAGAGTCTATTTTCTGAAGGCTCAAAAACATGTCAGATTTGGTGGAGTATGCTTGAGCTGATGCTGTTACTTCTAAATGGAAATTAGGAGGCTGTTTTTCTGCTTGCTTACCTCTAACGCTTTTGATGTGCATCTTTGGGGAAAGCTGGACAACTTCTTAATATATGTTTCGGAGTAAAGGCTTCTAACTGATCTATAGGGAATGGAATAGTTACAATTGTACGTTCCAATTCTGTATGCTTCGGCTTTCTTATGCCGTATTTTAAATTTAAATTTAGGTTTATTTGAGATTCTGGGTTCTTTGTGTACTGTCTGTCTTTATGAAAAATAAACAAGTTACACATTTGTAAAGGTGTGGGCTTTTAGAGTTGGAATCTGAGGTATATGCTCCCATATCTGGGTTGTAGCACCCAAACTGATAGCTTGGTTTTCTTGCTCTCAGCATCCAAAAACTTCCACTGTAATCAACAGAGTTACCAGCTGATTCCTCTCTATGTATAGATGTTATCTCCTATTTTTGAGCATCTCCTTTGGAAAATCTTTGTCAGTGTTGAAAGTGGCATCTGTTGCTAGTTTTTGTTCTGTTTTTATAAAAAAGAATCTTCTAAATAACTGTACATGGGATTCACGCATCTTAAAGTCTGTGTTAAACTATTCTTAATAAACAATGAGAGTGCCAAGGGAAATAACTCCTGTAGTTAGTGAAATCACACTGGGAGAAAGCAGTAGATTATGTCTTTTTCAAAAGGGAAAAATAAAAGTAACAAACTCTTCATTGCTTCTGAATATTTTTCTTTGGGATGTGGAGTTTGTCCTGGTGTTAAATAAATAAAAACGTTTAAAAAAGTGCTGTTGTCTGACACTTTCACACTGCACTGATTTTTACAGACCAAAACTTGACCTTTCCTTGAATTGTTTTGAAGAGCATTAACATGCAAAGCAATGCCACTCTCAATCAGGTGGTTGGAAAGTGGGGAAGTATAATGCAGATTCCGTGCATACATTTTCTCCTTGCATATGGATTTCAGCAAAACTTTGCAAAGTTATTATTGAAGCAAAAGAAGCAATAAGAATAGGGGTTATGCTTGTATTTGGAATTAAAAAGGAATAATTTGTTTGATCATGGGGGGTGGGGATACTTTTTGATCAATACAAGACCAACCTTGTTTTGCAGATAGTGTGTTCTCCCCCGGGTCAACAGACCATCTACGTCTGGCACCTGCAGGTGGGGGTGACATCCTTACCTTTTCTTCAGTACTTGGGTGATGTTTTATCCTATTTGGAGCTCAGCTTTGCAAGGCAGAGAGTACTCTGGCTGGGATCCAACAAAGCACTTAGGCACGGGCTTATCATCAACAGGATTACCCAGGTGTCTGAGTTAAGCACGTGCTTAGCTGCTGTGCTAAGCTCTCCGTTAGGGACAGAGTGTTCAGTGCCATGTAGGATGGAGTCTGTACCATGTATCCTGCCTGGGGTGAGTGTGCATGAGGGTGCTTAAGTCAGCCCCTCGAAAGCTGAGTACAAAAAAGACATTACTTACCATGCTGCTGATGTTACCGGTCTGAATTCTGTTGTTTGCGTCTGTGTCTTGTCGTGAGGCTGTGACTAAGTCAGATGCTACTGCAGCGATAGGAGTCCTGTAACAAGGCAGGCAGGTGGTTTGTGAGCCAACCATCACTCTAAGGGGGATGTTGGTTTTATACCCCAACCAGCTACCTGGCTGTTAACAGCAGCTTCCTCCCTGCTCAGAGGACAGGTAGTTTATAATTACTAATGAACAAACATCAGGTCCGTGAATAGCAAGATACAAGCAGGTGGACTTGTCATTCAGTTTGAATTAAATATATTGACAGCAAAGGTGAGACCTGTTGGTCCTTGGGGTTGTTTCATGTGGGTGGAAGAGGGTTAGGACATGGGGATAACAGACATTAGACTGCTGTTGTCTTTCTCTACTGTTCCTTACTTCCGCTCTTTAATTTTCCTGATTGTTTGATTAACATGATTAAGCTCATCATGAGGTTAGTGGGACATGATGCTCTATTTTTTTGGACAAAGACCACAACTTGCTTTTGCTCAGGCAAAGCTACTGCTCACTGGAAAGGGGAACATGAACAAGATCTGTAAAACTCCTTCTTTGGCTCTACGATGGTGCTATTCTCAGAAAACATTCAAAACTGCATCGCACAAGGTAGCCAAGAGGCTGTAGCGGCTGCCAGAAGGGAGGTGCTGCTCACCCCTGTCCTGAGCCAGCTCTGGCACCGGGGTTGCTGTTCATGGGGCTGATAAGTCGCTGAGCCAACCCAAAGTCAGCTTGGCAACAGCATCAGGAAGAGGTTTTCAGCTAGTGCAGGAGGCTGAGCTGGTGTAGCACGGCTGTGAAATCTCACATAAAACCTCTGTCTCGATTAAACCTGAAATGGTCTGTGTAGAATTGACTGTTTCTTCACCCGATGCTCCATCGTGTCCTTGACCTTGGGGGCAGGAAATCGCCCATTTCATGGCATGGTCTAAAGCCACGGAAACCTCTCTGTAGTTCTGTGTACGTATTCCCCACAAAGACACAGAGGTTTTAATTTAATCAGGAGGTGCATTAACTCCTTAGGGAAGCAGAGCGAAACCTTAAGGGTCAAGTGGACTTAGAAGTAGGAAGGGGAGAAGGAAGTTTGTTACCTTCTTCAGAGAAGAACTGGGGGTATATTTCAGGAATTGGTATTCCTCTTCAAAAGAAGGTGGTTATTTACTCAAATGTGACCTGGGTAGATTTTATCTGAGTCCAGTAGTACTTTATCTAAGCAGGTAATACCACTAAATAAACTGAGAGAAAAGCTGACATTGATCTGTGAGATTATCAAAATATGAAGAAAAATAATTGTGAGGTATGCCAGATGTCCCTTTAAAAGACAAAGACTGTAAATTAAATGTAGCTGTTAAGAAAGATGACATCAGAAAGACAATTAAAAAAGATAGAACTGAAGAGAATAATTGCATCTAATAGAACTGACAAACAATCATAATTCTTCCCATTAAATAAATATGTTGTAAAAAAATTTATTATGAAATGCCACATTATGCAAGCCAGGATTCAGAGATGAGTTCTTTGCATTAGGTACAGTAGATGCCATTAAGGAAAATAGTCAATATGTCACTAAGCCACGGCCTGTAAAATTAAATTGATTCGGTAAATGTAAGTAAGATAGATCTGTTTGCTTTCATCATCAATTTTGAGTGGGTGAACAGGTGATGTCACCAACCTGGGAGCGATAAAGATGCAGGACCATCTGGAAAGCTTTGTGATGGATGGGCAACTGCTTTTGGATAGTGACAGTGCTGTGGTACTTTGTCACTTGGGATGCAGTACTTAATAACTTTTCAATACCATCATAATAAATTTCACTGCCTTATTAATATAGAAATGGTGAGTTATTACTGTGATGGCTATTGTAAATAACAAGAGATGCAGCTGTCAAAAGCTGATTGTTTGGGCATGTTTCTTTAAGCAACACAGTTGACTTGGGATAATCAACGTATGTCTATACCAGCAGAGTTTATTGCTCTTGTCAAAAGAAAAAGCTGCATTATTCAAAAATTATATGAAGTCCATAATAAACAAGTTTAATATATTATCAGACTTTTCCTATAAGTTTCCTAACACAGAACAATAAATCACTTTTAATAATGCTTTTCTGTGTACAATAATATCCTTATGCTGTAATAATGTCCTTTCCTAACTATTCACCAAACAGAGAACTTCTGAAAAAATGGAAAGGTATCTCTCACTCATAAGAACACTTACAAAATTAAATCTCCCTATTTCATTAGAAGGCTACTTTTGATATAAAGCTGATGGGCTCTAGCTGTGTCTGTCTTTTTTATTTTAATTGAGCAGATGTAGTTAAAAGTAATCTATGACAAAGAAATTAAGACAAAATTATAACCATGTGTCCCTAAATACCAGCAGGAACGAGCATCTGTGGGTGTTTTATGAAAGCCCAGGACTGCTCCGTGGCATTGCTGTTAATGTCATCGGTCTGAGGACTGGAGAGAAACAAAATGCATAGATAGTTGTTAGCAGAAGATGAATTACCAGATCAATCATGTAGCACCATTCAGAGTATTATACCATTGTTCCCTGGGAAGATAATTAAATCAATGATGTCTTTTTTATTTGTGTAGAAAGGCACAAACTTGTAAAGAATATCCAAAGCTCCTCAAACATATTATTTCTGGATATTTTTTTTTTCTTTAAACCCTCCTGACTTTGCCTTTCAGGCTTTAGCTTTGTCCCTCTTTTCAATTAAATCTCTCTCCACAATTTCTATGACTGCTGAAAAGAGAGCCAGCAGTCTATTAACAGGCAATAAAGTTCAGGAAGCCTAAGACTAGTTTCTTGGGTCAGAGGTGAAAATTGCATACTAAATGAAACAAAGGTGTGTCTTGATGGCTCAACAAGCAGTGGAGAGAGGAGCATGCATGTGGGCAGGAGGAGACGGTCGTCATTAAACAGAAGCAAATGAAGGCAGCAGTTAGTGTATGGCAGAATGCTTATTAACCCAAATGAACACATGCACTTCAGAGGATACATCACTGAGGTTTGGCATTTAAACCACCATGTGATTTAACAGTACCATTGAAATCTGGGCATTTCTTCTTGTAAAGACATCACTAAACTTTAAACACAAAAGAAAAGCCCCAATTCCTACTTGTTAGGGCCTGCGGACTTGGGTGTTTTCATCAGAATGGTACAAAAATATACTTATCTGGAAGTAAAGAATAGAAAACAGTAATTGGCTAAGAAGATATTTCCACCCCAGAGAATATTAATATGGCTTTCTATTGACGTGACAGCCCTCATGTTTCCTGGCTCAGTGGTAGGCAGCACTCGCAGGAGTGAAGACATAGGTTGTCATAATCCAGCCCAATTTTATGTGATCGTATTAAATTTGACACGTAAGGTAAGCATAAATTTTTAAATAAATACAAATGTTAAGTAGCCCTTCCTTTTAAAGTATAGTCCTAGCATTTGCTGTGGAAAGATGTAAATGATTCCACAAAAGGCATAACATTTCATCAGGTGAAGCCTACGGCACGAAGGGGCTCTTGTGTATAGCGGGTTTCCCAAAGTGTTGTTCTTAGTCTTGACTTGATGAAGTGTATTGGCAAGGTGCATGAGTGGGCTTTTTACATGCTGTGCTGGAGACCTGGTGCGTAGCTGTTCAGGATTTCCAAGAGTAACTTTCAGTGCCCTCCTGTCTTCTTGAAATGGCCTCAAGTGGTAAACTGGCTTTCAAAAATGTAGCTATGACTATATATATGTATTTTATTCAAAATTAAATCTCAATATTCATGTTGTCTAAGAGATTTCCCATCACAGTATTTCTGTTGCTTACAGCCGTGGGTATTTCAAAACCCCTACAGTTATGTTGATTTTGTGCAAAAATGTAGATCTCTACAGGATGGGAAAATGGAGATTTGGGTATGGGAAAGCTTCAGCATTACTGCATTTACAGAAAATATTCTTTAAAGTTAAATTTTATGCAGTAGCCTAGTGATGATGTCTGTATAAGCCCAAATTTGCATGTGAACATCAAAAAAAGTAATTTTTCTTGCTACTGTTAACTTGACATCTAACTTTTTAGAATACCTACATGGGTAGGTGCTCAAATGAGCAGTTATCAAGGAGGCGAGAAAATAGTTTGTCTTCTTTTAATGCTAAACCTTGAGATGATCCTACCAAAACCTTGGCGTCTGCAGAGGAAGATGGTGCTGATGCCCAGTACAGAAAGGGAGAGCTGCCGTGTGCTGCAGTGCCTTGCTGTGCCCTTTGAAATAACGCTATCCCTTCAGCACAGAGGACATCATCGTACAATTTTCTCTTAATTAAGACTATGAGAAGAGGCCTTTTTTCTTACTTGTTTGAAGATCTGTGGTCTCAAAGTGCATCACCCTCGACCAGCTGGCCCAGGGCAGTGCAGCTCTCTTCTTCCTTCATCACTCTTTTCCTCCTTTTCCCATAGCCAGAGCTACTCTCCTCCATGTAGTCCCAAAATCTTGCAGCCACCTGGGATCCTTGCACTGCCTCATGGAAAACCCTGTAATTTCCTCCTGTACATCTCTGCCTTTTGCATCTGGCCCGTATCTTCCCGACTTTATTTTTCAGCAGGTCACTGCTATGATGGTAATCTTTGCCTTCTACATTAACCCTGTATGCAGTCTGCTAACCAGGCTCCGATTGCCTTTTAGTGCTTGCTTATATTTTAAACTTTCTGCTGCATCCTCTCCTGTCTCTGCTCTCCTCATGTCAACATTTCGGTGTCCCTCAGTCCATTCAGGCTTGGTGCTTTGCCATTCTTGGGGACACAGTCTGCCCGTACCTTCCTTCATACTCTTTCCTCTGCTTGAAACATCACCACTGTCGCGCTTGGCAAAGCAGCTCACCCCCTACCAGTACATGGCTCCACCATTTCCTTTCAAAGCTGATTTTCCCAAATCATCTCCCAAATTTGATGGCTGGCATTGTTGTGAAAAAGTCAACATTTCACCTTCTGTCCTCAAAGCCCGTTCCCTCCTGCTGATGCAAGTGAAGATGAATAAAGCATGTGTTTTAGGCAGAAATAATGATGCCCTGTTTTCACACTAGTTTAAATATTTTAAAATTATGACTTTAACAGAAGCTAATGTGAGTGTAAAGAAACCCTTGTCGTAGGGATTCAGCTCGGTACGTGTCACTTGTTGGGCATTTGCATTCAAAAACTTTTGTGCTTCTGGAGCATTTTTAAGACTTGACTCTCTGCTCCCACCACCCATGGCAACAATGCACTAGCAGAAGATGAAAGTTCTGGTTTTCAGCGCCAGCATTCCTGAATAAAATTTAGCCGATTGCAACAGTATCATTTCAGGTGTGATTTTTAGTGGGTTTGAGCTTGAACGGGTTTAGAATAGGTGCCTGAGCAGCTTTTGTTCCCATGCTAATGCCCCCGCAGCAGTGGGAGTCAGGAGCAGTGAAATGGTGACCTGAAATAGCAGATGGCTCCAAACAGAGCTGGATTAATGTGAAATGGGGCCTCTGTTTCAGCCAGCCAGCCTGGGGGCACCCTTGCCGTACCCCATCCGGGATCCCCTTGAGCCATACCCACCCACCAAACCCATCGCCACCGAGCCCCTGGTCCTGCAGCAGAGAAGAAATTCCCCAAAGTGGGTCTTGAGCAGCCCTGAGACAATGCTGAGATGTGTTTACTGCTGAACGTTAAACAGCAGAGGATTTAAAACCCAATTTGCCAGATTCTGATAGGCTTTGTATAATTTTTACACATTTAATGTATTTGGAAAATTTGGCAGTAGCATTCCTCCTCCTGTGATATTGCCAGGCTTACTCTATAATGCTGAAGAAGAAGAAGAAGAAAAAAAAGCCTTAGTGTTGGGAATTATAAATAATTTGATGCAACAGGTTTAAGTTACCATTTCTGTGGTGAAAAGAAAAGCTTAGCATGATCCAGATTTTCCTTGGTTTCCTCCCATTCTGTTGAGAAGCAGAGGTATTCACATTTCTTTGTCTAACAGTTTTATAATGTCTTAAGAGATTAACAGTGAGCATGAATGAGGGGCTGAGGATTAGACGACAAAAAGCCCGGGCCGTCCACTACCTTGTTTGCACATTTTACATTTTTCAGCATTGCTGAGTGAGTATAGAAACTAAGGAAAGATAATAAGGACCAGAGTCCCAAAAGTGTTTAGTGATTCAAAAAAATTCAGATGCCATGTCAGAACTGACAGAATGATGGAGCATTATGTGGCAGGACCCACTTTTTTGTCTTAGGGTAAGCTCTCGCCCTGAGTGAATGCAGATGTTATCGCAGGATCCCAGACACACAGTCAGTGAAATGTGACAAGCTGTCAGCAAAGTTACACTACGTTGATTTTGCTAAAATATCCCAAAGCTTTATGCATGGCTTTTTTTTTTTTTTAAATACAGAAAACTCTTAGATCAATCAATTGGGGAGGAGGGTGGGGAAAAAATGGTTACAGTAACCTTTCCAGTCGGGAATCCTTTGAATGGTTCAGACGTGGCTTGTAAAAGTTGTTTTTTTCTTTTTTTTTTAAGAGTGGGGAAAATTGTAATCTGAAATATTTGGAGGGTTACGTTGTTATCGGTAAAATTTCTGAAAGCAAAGCACAAGCATGGTAAGGCTGTTAACCACATGTCATACTGTGTCAGTCATTCCCCGAATGATTTGGGTATTTACCCTGGTGAAATGCTTAGTCAAATCGGTAATAGCAGCCAGCAAAGAGAATCCTACCAGTACTCAGCTAGGCTTACTCTTTAGTGGGGTATCAGCTTCAAAATAAGCAGTTTATAAGCAATTGTAATTCCTTTACTGTTTTTTTACTTTTATTTTAATATATTTTTTTCCTACCTCAGAAATACACTTAAATGAGCTGGTAAAATTGCAAACTGAATGGCGAAAAGGATGTAAAGTGAATTGGTTAAAACATGCTCAGAAAATAAAAATATATGTCAGGGAAAATCAATGTAAATGAGCTAAATTCAGATGCTCTGAATTCATAGTGAGGCTTAGAAAATGACCTTTGCTTTGAATTTTGGGTCTGCAAGAGATATTTGATTTGTAAATATTGTAACAAGATACAAGCTTTTTAAATTTTGAGCAGAGAAAGAAGGGCCCCGCTCTGCATAATCTTAGATATTTAAGTCTCAAGGAATCTGCAGTGAAGTGATGTTATTTATATGCCAACACACCCCCAGGACTGTGCTCAGTATTTTCTTGTTTTAATACTTCATTACTTAGAAAATATAAATATATACTGGGAAACATACAAAAGATTTTCACTTTTGAATTAAGACTGCGTCAGGTTCAAACCTTTACATAATTAGAGGACAGGGAGCCTAAAATACTGATGTCTTCCATTTATTTCTCAGATTTATTTTAAAAGTACACTGCCTTGTACAGGCGAGTAGATTTTTTGATTTGAAAGTGTCAAAGTAAATTGCCTATCTGTTTTGTAAGTAATTATATATATCATTTACAGGAACCCTTTTAATAGTCTGTATTCTTGTCTTATTACTGTTAGCTTAAACCTAAATTTAATGGGAAGGCTGTTTATAGTGGCAAGAACTAACATATTTTGCTAGAATATGAGTTGCAATATGTTCATTCTCTTCAAAGCAGAGCAGAATAATGCATGTGATTTATAACCAGTTTAGGTCTCCTTTTGACTAAGATGATCTTGGATTATTTGTTTCAATATACTGAAAATATTAATTTGCTTCTAGAAGCAGGGGAGAAAGGGAAACCTACTCAGTCACAATTTAGTGTAATTTGTGTTATAACAAACCGTATTGCCAGACAATGCAACAACCTTCCCTGCTTCTGAAAAATGGGGTGCAAAGATGCTTAGGAGAGAACATCTCGCACAGCCTTTTTGCAAAAAACCCCGAAGTAAACAATCCAACTGAATTATGCATATAGAGGAAATGATTGAGAATATGTTTAGCTGGTAATCGTGCTCATGCTGAAGTTTTAAATTTCATCTGTCTGCTCAGATCTATTGTGATCCATTAAGTGGCTTCCTTTTTTTCCGACAAATTGAATGCTGCAACTGCAAGGAGCTCTTTTGTTCTTTTAATTCAGTCAGCATGGAAATGATTTTCTCATTTCAGGCCCTTTTCTGTCCTCTCTTCATTGTGTCAATAAAATAGAGTTGTGCAGAGCTGCTCTAATCAGCTTAGAGTGCTAATTCATTGCACTGGGATGCTATCTGGGTCCGGCTACAGGTGGGCACTATAAGGGGTCAGTCTCCAGGGGAGTCTAATTGTGTCTCTCTTGGGTCTTGTTTGCGGAATAACTGAAATCTCAAACCCCGGTTTAAGCAAGGAAGGGAAAACGCACAAACACGGGCATATAGGAGCACGCACGGTCTCTAGATGCACTGCTCCGTCTCTAAGTAGTTTCCATTTTGACACTGTTGGAGGAAGGGAATGCCTTAGTTCAGTGGCAAAAGAGTAATAAGAAACTTTGCAGATTGTTTTTAAAATGTAAATACGAATTTAGTCATTCTGAGATACAGGTGTGCAAGAGTGAAATGGATGCCGTGGTGTTGGTGAGAGGTTTCGGGGAGGCTGGCCTTTAAATTTTTGAAGCTTTCAAAAGATTAATGAAAAACAAGAAGATGCATTATATGAATCACAAGTCCTCCCTGCGTGTGCTGGCAGTGTCTTTAGCAAGCTTTTCACCAGGGCACATTGATGGTGAGGGAGCCTGCCCAGCCCCGGGGAGCCCAGGAATCCCTCGGGCAGGCGAGGCTGGGAGCCCAGGCTGCCCCAGTCCCACCCCAGCACCTAAACTCCATGGCAGCCTCCCTCCCGGCGTGGAGGGGCTGTACTAGTGCTGGGAGGCGATGCTTTCTGTTAGAGATTTTGGGTCTTACCACGCGTCATCTCAGAGACTTGCTCGAGACAGATCAAGAGAGGAGAGGAGTGCGAGGGGAATGTAAACTTCATATTTGTCTTCTGCCCTAATATCGCACAGTTTGGCCTCAGAACTCTCCCTGAGACAAGACAAGCAGACTGCAGGCTTTGTTGTTTGGTTTGGTGATTTTTCTTTTCTTTTTAATAGATGAATTTATGTGTGCCACTAACCACAAAAAAATAATAGAAAAGAGGTGCTGATGTGGGGGTGGGTAGGTGACTTCTGGTGACGTCTCCTCTCTCTTGCCATCTCGTCCCATGGTGGGGCATGTGGAACCATCTGCCCTTGGATGTATCTTTGCCTTTGCCAGCCTTGCACCCCCGGAGCAGCCCTGGCATCTCTTCCACCGGGGACTTGGGTAGCAAGAGCCCAGATTTCCCAGACAGACACAGTAGACACTGCCAAATAGCTTCCAGATGTAATGCTAGCAACCCCGGTGATGTTACAGCACGCCCAAGTCTGCTCCCAGGACTTGCTACGCCAGCTAACAGAGTTGGGCATAGACAAAGTAGTAATTATAGGGCTTCCATCAAGAATTTCTCAGCACCTTAAATATGGCAAGACAGCCGTGGCACACCTCCTCGCTGGGGAGGAAGGTCATGGCTTGTTGCAGAGCAGCCAGTGACTCTGCGGAAAGAAAAATGCAGTAAGAGTGGTAAAGAAAATGGAGCAAATCATAAATTTCCCTAACAACATAACAAAACTTTATTTGGACAGCACTTTGTTTTAAATTAGCACAAATGTTTTCCCACAGAATGCACTTCCTGTGCCCACAATTGCTTGTGCAAAAATCAGGCACTTTTTGGGATTATTTTTAAAATCTGGGTCCTGATAAAAAATTGGGTTCTTCCCAGCCTCTTTTACCCCCGAGCAACTGAGGTTCTCGCTTGCTTAGGAGTAGGAAAAGCAGAGAAATCATGGTGGTGGCACGTGGCCCCAGGGCAGGGGTAGTTCCTCTCTTGGAGCTCAGCGGGTTTTGGGAACAGGGATGTGACAAAGTCTCCCGAAAGCTGGTGCCTTTACCACAGAGAAGCCAGTGCTGGCTCCAGAAAGGATTTCGAGGCAATGTGGGCTCTGCAGGGCATCAAATCCTCATCCTTAGCTACTTCCATGACTTCAGTCCTCCTTCACTCCAAAGGGAACCTGTTTGAATTTGGGCAGGACTGTTCCCTGTTGGTGGATTTTCTGCAGGAGAGAGAAGCTTGTCAGTCTATTGCCGTTTTGTGGCAGAGCCGGCACCATGAAAATTAATTAACATACCTGAAGACACTCCTGAGCAGGAAATCATAGTGTTGCTCTGCGATTCAGGGGTGAATAGTATCTCCCTATTATCAAAAACTCCATCAGTGAAGAGGAAATTAAGTTCTTAATTAGACAGTGTCCAAAGGAAGAAGTGAGGCATTGAAGAGACGAAGAAAATTGAGAGGTAGCTGATGCACATATCAGGCTAATGATAGAAAAGGAAATAGTAGAGCTTGAAAGGTCACTGACCTTATTAGGCTAGGAGAAAAGTAGTAGATCTTCAAAAGCTTTCACCTATGATAGGTTGACAATGTGTGAAGTTCTCTGGATGGTCAGAGAGGAAACACAGCCCAGAAAGAGCATGGGAACAAATTAGGTAGATTACAGCAAACTGTATAAATGCAGCATGAAAAGTATATTTAGAAAAAGAGAGGAATTCAGAGTAGAAATAGCTAGTAATGTTATATTATTTGATGAGAATTCTTTTCAGTAGGAGTACAGGATTTTCTTTCCCACTTAGTAGTTTTGTGGGTTTTACCATCAATTAAACTCAATAATGATCCCTCACTGGGTATAACATTTCCCTAATGAAGTATTTGCTTTCTGCTAAACTGAAATATTTCAGCGGTAGCCAATTCTGAATATTAACTTCAGTAAGATGAAGATATCGCTGCTAATAATAACTTCAATATTACTTTTTCAATAGAAGAAACACTTTCTGCATCACTTGCTGAAAGCATTGCAGCTCCCTTAGCGGGGAGAGACTCTTACCTTGGAATACCAAATCTGGCCAGCTGGAAGACTTTTAAAGGCTGTTATAGGCTATTTTCTCAGTAGGTAAAAACTCCCTGGCTATTTAAATGAGATATTACAAGGAACGAGACAAATGAAATCCCCTAAAGCCTGCCTCCTCCCAGCCTCTCTTCCTGCAGCAGTTTCGTGCCATACGTAGGTGATTTCTCAGAGCCAGCAAGGCCTGATTAAAATCCTCCCTGCTGGTTCGTGTACGAGCATGGGTTTGAGTTTAGAGGTAGAGTTGTTTCTCTGTCTTTCTGGTAAATGCTCAAGTTTTCTTGTTCTGACTGTTGGTAGGAAAGAGGGAGAAGGAATGCAAAGAAGAAAGAAGAGGAAATGAAAAATACAGCACAGTGTATTTTTCAAGCAGAAACACCAGTCCATTTACAGTATAACGTAGCAGTAGTTTTTCAATCAAAACCAATGAGGACAAATTCTCTGCTGATAAAAAAATGAATGTAGCATCTTGACTTTACTTTAATGGAAGCAGAGCATAATCCACTTCAACAGTACTATTATAAAGCCGATGTAAAGACATACCATGAAAAAGCTGGTATTTTTTTCTTTTGCTATGAGAAAGTTTAGTGGCTGCCTTTTCTTTAATGCTGTGAATAACAAGGCTATTTTTAAATAAATGCTGTTGTATTCTGAAATTAAAAAAACTCTTTGTGGACGAACACTACCATGTGGCATTTCACAAATAAGGCAAAAGATGCTTCCTGAATCTACCTGGTAGAGCCAACACTTTCCCATCTTCGGAAAGAAAATAAACTCGGTATGCTTAATGTGTTGTCCTCGTGCCTGGGATCCCATTGTGAAGCAGAACCATGTTCTAGGACTCCAGCCTGGAAGGCAGAGGAGCAGTCCGTACCTTGATCCCTAGGAGGGCTCCGCAGAGAGGCGTTACGGGTACTAAAGCTCCCGGAGACGCAGAAGGGCTGCCATCCCTGATTAGATGTGGTTAGTAATAGTATCGTCCTGTTTTCACTCACCACGGTAGAACGTTTCTACTAGGCTAACAAGGCACAGGGTAATGAGAAACATGCCAAGTTTAAGGGAAAGAGGAGTCGAACCTACGTACAGGAAACAAATGTGATCAATTACCCCAAGTGCAGAGCTCACAGATACCTTATCTTAAGGCTCCTTAAAATAAGAACTTGATTGTTTCCAAATGCGTCTAAGAAGCTAGTGATAGAAATACATTAATATGGGAGACGTGAAATTTTATTACCTCCAAAAATTGTCATTATTACTTGCTTCTAGAGATGTGGAAGAATCAACACAACTGTCTAACACGTGATCATAGCAATAAATCTACAACTACCTATGCATGTGCAGGCTGTACATGCACAAGCAGAGTTTTAGCATTATATTATTAGTCATCTAAACAATATTTTAAAAAGCCACCAGTATTCATTTCAATATAAAAATACTCTTTCATAGTTTTTTTTTTTTTTTTTGTCAGTATTGGACTTGTTTCTTCATAACAAAGATTTTGAAGAAGTTTTCCAGGTGATTATTCTCCTTGTAGATGCTATACAGTCTCTATACAGTCTATAGGCTGACACTGGAAATGGAGGTCGTTAGCTGAAATTTCTGACAAGCGGTGTGTCTTCTGAAGATACATTAGGAGAGGGAGAAATGTCTAATGGCAAGCTCATACGAAGGTATGGCTTTGACCTAAAGTTCTGTGATGCTCTGCTAGGTTTTTAATGTAAATCTGATATATTTAGGACAGGAATAGGTTTTTTTTCATGGAGTTGCTACTGTCTGTAGGAACGTCACCCATGGATAAATTATCAGGAGAAGGGAAGCTGCTGTGGGAAATCTAACGTGCTCTTCCCACGTGTACAAGTCCCTTCGGCATCAGCAGGAATTGTGTGCAAGATCTGGTGGAGGTGTCTGACCCCAAACCTCACAACTGCATCAGAGTAATCGCCTGAGGTGAACGTGGTACTTCTTATCCCTTGTGGGTGGATTTACACAGGCTGAGACATTGACTCTGGAGCGAGACAGAGTGTTACCACTGGTTTTTACAGGAGCAAAGCCAGCCTCTTCCTTGGTATTCTGCAGGAAAACAATTTAAAAGGGCATTCGGGACTGATGTATCCGTAGAAGGAATCAAAGTACAATGCTACCGGTTTTTGTCAGTGAAGAGTCCCATTTGGATCTCATAGGAGTCTGTTTATTTTGTAAACCCATGCCTGCTCCACCTTTGTGGTAACACAGACTAAAATGGTGGCTAGAACGTTTAAGTTTTGCTAGATGTCTTTTGACATGAGTGTTGCTATATGTAGTGGGTTATTGCTTCTTTCTACAGGGGCAGGCTTGATTGCTCTAAAATGCGTTTGCCTCTCTCCTGAGATGACAAATTCAGCAACATCTCTAAAGTGCTATTCTATTTGGCATTGTTGTTTCATGTTTGAGATAATGATGAAGTTGTTTTAACATTCATGCACATTTAGTTATTCTAAAAGAATGAGGTGTTTATTACAAATAGCGTTTATGTGCTGCTTAAACTCTTTAGACATGCTTGCTATAGTGATGTATGGGGCAGTCTTTTCAGGGGACAATGCTAAAATGTGGAAAAAAAAATCAAGCATTTAGCTGGAATTATATTCAATACCGTCCTGTTATGGTTTATTAAAGTTCTGCATTTTAGCCTGGAGACATTTGCTAGTGCAAAAGTAATGGCTGCTTTAACATCCATGTACAAAAGTGGAATTTAAGAGATTAACTTGCATTTGACCTACTTCAGCTCTCCTGGTAATGAGGGGTGCAGGGGCACAGAATTAATTTCTCTCAATTTGTGGCTCTCGGGGGTGCTGCTAAGTTTGAGAGTGCTTGAATTTTAAGAGTCTCCTGGCGTGCTGAGGAGGTTTTGTTACTGTGCAGAGCTCTGTTAGCTGCAGGGACTGAAGTGCCAGTTTTATCTATTTGATTAATAGCCTGATTGAGTTCTAGTGTATCTTTGAAAGAAAAAACCCATATTTTCTCTCCCACTTGAACAGCATTTTTTCCCACATACGCTGATTCTCCTCTCCCACCCAGTAACAGCAACTCAAAACAGCCAATGGACTGGGAACTGTCTGCTGGGCCTAACTTCTAGTCTGCAGCTCTCAAGCTGAGTTTTACATACCCGATCTGTCTCACTGTCACAGTAATCTGGGATTTATTCAGGATCTGCTGTATGTTTGTTGTGTGTGATATTAATGGGCTGCTTCTAGCAGGGTGGTATTATTTGGACTGATGCGATTTTGAAAGCTAGCAAATGACTGTGCAATTATTACTCCAGTGCTGTGTCTTTACTGCAGTATTAGTGCATCTAAAGAGATTTTTGGCAAAGCAATTTATACTCTTGTGAAATTAGCTGTAACTGCTGAAAGTACAACATTTCCTTGACTCTCCAAGTTTAAAAGGTTTGGTTTAGTTCCTTATCAATACACTTCTTCTCTCCTCTTCCTTTTAAACACTGTTCAGTGGAAGATTTCTTTGTTCAGAATCAGTGCCGACATGATGTGATTTATTCGCAGCTCACTGTGATTTATTCCCAGCTCACTGTAATTTATCAAGGAAATAATAACACTTATAGGTACCATATTGTGTTAAATACGCATATTGGGGAATAGGATGATAAAGATAAAATATTTCTAAACTTCTCTGAGTATATTTTGACTGGTTTATCACACAGGAATATTGGTGTTGAGAGTTTATCTGTTCTTGGAATTTTTAAGTAAAAGCTTCTCTGAGATCTCCAGTTAAGTTGTAGCACAGAAGAGTCTGGAGATGCGTGTGAATATGTTACTGTTTACCAATAAGCACAACATTAAGCATCTTCCACCTAACAGCAAAAACGCATGTTAACCATAGCAAACTAAAACACTTACCTTTGCGTTTCATAGCATATAGGAAGAAACCAACAGTTGCGCCAGAACCCATATCAACACCTGCAATGCACTTCTACAGGAATGCAGTTGTTTTGTGTAACATTTACCTATCAATTTAACAGAGACTAATCGTTCTTAGACTCTCTTCTGGAAGCTCAAGAAGCCTTTGCCAAGTTTCGTTGTCAGCTCTTCCTTCCAAAAACCTGTGATTACAGAAAAGCATAGTTTCCCTTTGGATCTGTGATCTATCAGCAAAATAGTACTAGCTGCTTATTGTCAGCTAGCCTGGACTGACCAGTGCTTTTACCTTAAGGAGATGGCTGATCTTTTCATTTTCAGGTTAAGGAAATTAAGACAGATTGTTAAAACAGGGAGATTTTGTACACCGAGCTCTTCCACAGGGCTTCCTGTAATGGGATGTGCACAGACATACCTCGGTGCAGTGGATTTTGACACATAACTGCTGTCAGAAAGCCATGAAGGATTTTCCTGTTTTTTAAGGGGGAGAAGAAAAAGGAATAAATGACCACTTTGAAGTTCCACTGCTAAAACATAAAACCATAGCCCTATGACAAATTCTTAAATAAAGTATCAAGGCCACCCACTTCAACTCTGGAGAAGGAAATCTTGCTATGATGTACTTTCTTGATTTTGTGGAATTTTTTAAAGATCATGTATTATGATTTGTTAAAAAAAAAAAAAATCAAAGCTTTTGGGTTTTTAAGTTTCTTACTCTTCTTTGATCTGGTGGAAATCTTTAGTCATTGCCATATACGCTTCAGTGAAACGCAACCGCACCGGTACCCGACCCACTGTACAGAGTTAATGTCCTGCAATCTTTCTCTGCTCCTGGGAGTCGGAGGGAGTTTCCAGCTCCACTTTTCCTAGCAGCTGCCAAAGTTGTCAGCACTGATCTGTCAGAAAGGATTTTTCCTGGCAAAACTTTGAAGCTCCTTTCTGACATCCTCAACAAACTAATTGTTGTCTCCTGCCTCTGAGAGCCCTCTGAAGTCCCAACGAGTTAGTGTCTTCTCAAGAGATGAGAAAGGGGACTCACAAAATCAATTTATCAGGCTATTACGCATTGTCATCAGCCAAAACAAAAACTTGCTAAAGACAGGAGAAAAAGTAGAAGAAATGGGTCTCTGAGAAAAGGTTACAGAACATCCATCTTCTCTCCTCTTCTGATTGTTTCCTTTCTTTACCCATTTTCATACCCATTTCCCTCTGCTAAAAGACACTTTATGACAAGCATTGTAATCTCTTTAGACCAGGGGGGAACCTCTTCTTCAGGACCGAATCTTTGCAAGGCGTGAGTGACAGCGGGAAGGGGTCCAATTGCCACCGAAGACACTAGGCAATAAATCATCCACCCTGGCATCAAGTGGCTGGACTAGTCCCGACTTCCTGATGGCCTCCAGTGCCTGGCGGTGACAAAACAGCTATTGTCAGCGCCCAGCAGCCACATTCCCTACTTCTCCCCGCCGAGGTTTTAAGTTTACCTAAGGCATAAGAAATACGGATTGTAGCATCAGGAAAGAAAAGAAAAAAAAAGAAAATAGGGAAAGTCCACCGCGGGTAGGAGAAGGGACACTGGAGAATGATGCTATCATCGCGTACTTTTGTAAGTCCAAACAATAGTAGCGACTGGAGAAGTGCCATCAGGTTTTTATTGGTAATTACTAACATGTCTTTTGAAACTCTCCAGCCCAGACGGTGATTTTGTTTGCGTGTTTTTAAGACTTTCCATTTCCAGGTGACCTCTGGTGCTGTGGTTACTCTTTAACCGAGGCAAGGCAGTGCTAGGAGGTGTGCGCTGTTAGAAGTACAACAGCTCTTCACCAGACAGAGCAATCTTAAGGAGGAAATACTGGACGGAAAAATAAGTGCTTGTCACCTAGATACAAAGACTGGAGCGTGTTTTGGATTCTTTCAGGCCAAACCCAAAGATCTTTGCATTGTCAAGTTATCACACCACATGCCATCGTGAATTTTTTATCATTCACAACTGAGTTGCTATAAAGGAAGCTAAAAAAACGTGTCAGGTTTGTTCCACCCAGAGGCTTGTGCACAGCTATTGCATAAAAGACGTTTACAGATAAGTTGTAATCAGCTCAGAGTTACATATTAACGGATGAGTTATGGTAAAGAGAGGAATAAAAGACTGTAGTGGGATGAGTCTTGAAATCTGAAAACGCTCAGAAGGTCACCAAAGGATAAGAGTAGCAGAATATTTATCACCGCTGCATTTTTATCCTTATTGATTTTCTCCTCTCTGTCATTAGGCTGTTTCCTTTAGACAAATGAGCTAGACAACACTAACCATTTATTAATTATTGTTGATGCTGGGAAAAATGACCCTTTCCCTCCAGAATACCCCTCAACTTTAGTGCGCTTGCTAAGTGTAATGCAAGAGAGGAGCTTGACTCTGGAAATCTAAATAATGAATTAGTTAACATGCCATTGACTCCCTTATTCTGTTGTGGTAAGTAGAAATCTATGTGAGTTTGTTTCCCAATGTGCTGTCATTCTGCATGTCCACTGCCCCAGTTCTCAATTATAAGAACCATTTCGGGGTATGAGAATGCAATAGATATTAAAAAAAAATGTCTGGAGCTCCGTCGCCAGGTAGACATGCCTTTCATTATCATAAGAAATATAGAGATTATATCATCCTTCCAAATATCGACTAGCCTGGGGGTGAATAGTTTTTGTTTGAGCGAGTGAGTAAAACATCATTAGTTTTTTCATGATCACCATGGGAAAAGCTGACAAGTAGAGTTTTCTGTTGGCTGGTATATTTTTGTGACAATTTTGTGAGGCTGTGTTATATGGTTCTGCACAGAATGAAAATCCTTTGTAGTTTAGTAACGAGGAAAAATATTCTTCCTTTTCTTTTTAACTGTAAATTGATAAGGCTGCACTGAACTAGCAAAAATAACCAGGACACTCTGTTTTAAAATTTTGAATTATTTAATGAAAAGCCCTTAAGGTCTTTGGATTCATAGTCAAATTGCTACAGAGAGTAAATGAGATGAAGGTTTTTCTAGGTTCCATGACAGTTCTGTCCCATTTCATCATCTTAACTAAAAAATAATCCTATCTAACTTGCAATCCACAGCAGCTGTAAGTAGAAAATAAATCCAACCCGCAGCTCAGACTTGTAACCTAACAGCCATCATAAATAATCAGAACCTATTTGAAGGTGGAAGATGGGACATTAGAAGCTATTTACACTACTAGAGTGATGCCGTTGATCAGTAACAGCAACCCGTAGATAAGACTCATATGATGTCATGGTTATTTATGATGGGAATTGACAGTAAAGCTACTATAGAACTTTCTTCCCGACAGCTTCATTCATTTCTGTTTGTGATGCATTTTGCTGTTAAAGAAGCAATCAATAGCAAAATTGTGGTGATAAAAGTTATTACTGGTTAAATATATGAAAAATGTGCCTGTGTACGTATACATATATAATGCCAACTATGAGAACATTCAAAAATTAGGTCAGCGGAATTTATTTAATATTTTTTATTACCAATATACAGTAAAGCCGTTTAATGTTCTTTGATGGTGAACATGTACTTCAGTCCAATTTATTTTCTGATCTCATCAAACTTCTTCCAACCATGAGAAATGCAGTGTTGCAAAGACTTCATATAATGTTGCAGGTTGTCTGCAGTAAGCCTTATGGCTCACAGTCCATTGGTGCAGGTCAAAGAGGAGGAGAAAAAAGTCCCTTCAGACCAATATCAGACTTGGGGATGTGTTGTGCAGGACATGTACCTGTCCCAGTATTATGTCTTTGCATCCAGCAGTTAAGAGGGTTTTAGCAGCTAGCAAAGACTGCTGAAGTACGGAAATATCCCTGCAACAAGTCTAGTCTGTATGCACGCAAATGCAAATTTTGTGGAATGTTTAAAAAAAAGAAAAAACAAGAAATCGGTCTTTTTGTATGTATACACTCAGTAGGGGATGGAGGTAAAATGAAGGTGAGATCACGGCCAGCCTCAGAGCAAGGAGTTGTGTTGCTGCGGGCTGTCCCTGCGAGGCTGGTGCTTTTCCCCCCGCAGGCATGCTAGAGGAGTTGGATGGGGGGGTGCAGGAGAGGTCTCCGAGAAGGATGGGGACAACATAGCCAGCGTTGGGTGGCACCACGCTGCCTGGGGTGTTGGGCTTGGCCCAGCTGCAGAGCACATGGGAGAATTCAGGTTGTTTCTGTTACTTCCATAGTACTACAGTTTAACCAATACTTTGGTTGCTAATTTTGTACAAGATTTCTATAGCATTTTAAGACAATATGTTGGTAAAAAAGCTAGCGGAAAAAATGCACAGAAGAAATATGGAAGGATAATGTCCTCATTGTATGAAAGATCACACTAGCCTATTGCTTCCTTCAGCATTCCCATTTTCTGGTGTGCATTACTTTTTATTAGGCACTTTATACTCAAAGTGAATGTTTCATTCCATTTTCATAACATAAAATTTGTGCAAAACAGAATGTTGATCAAGTTGCCTTCATTAGATGAAAAATGTGAAGATGGATACATGTTTAGGAATGCAATTGGAATTACTAACCACAGACGCTACAGAAATCAGCACCAGAGACTGAAAACTAAAACTGAAAATACACAGAAATGGTACTAAAAGTCACTTGAATCACCAAAAATTAAAAAGCAGCATAAGGGGAGAGAGAATGACTGAAATCTTTTTTTTCTGTAGTGTCCACATAGTCCATAAATTGATTATTAAAAATGTATTGATGTTTTTAGGCCAGCATTAGCCCAATATTATCTGTTCATTAACAAAATCAGAGTGAATGACAGACTAATACTGACTGTTAATTTTTTAAAGTTAATTTTCTCTACTGAAAAATTGATAGAAAATGCATGTCACATCACCATTATCCTAATCCTGGCTAATTTATTAAATTCTTCAGTAAATTTATCTGTACTTCATCTTCCATGATATGAATCCACATCCTTAGAGGAACTGGTTTATATCTGAAGCAATCCAGGCTTTATTTTATATAGTTCCTTCATGTATATGATTGTATGTACACAGCAGGTCAAAGGCATTGCTTCCAAAGACCGTTGTTGGCCTGGAACAATAAATATTAGACTTAATTTAAATGGGTGAGAGTTTGTACTCATCCACTGCCCATCTATATGGCAAAACCACCTGGTCAGCTATTTAGTCGAGACAGAAATAGTCAATGTCAACTAACTGCTAATGAAAAAATGTATGTTTGATGGAGCTTCTTCTAAGCCATGACAAATCGATGTGTGATGCTATATATATGCATATGTGTCCTTCTGCTCGTCTGTAGAAAACAGTAGATTTCACCAAAGTTAGTTTTACATTGCAACATCTGTCTCAGTATGGGGTTTTTTTTTGAGATTTATGCTTTGTGCCTAGGAATGTGGTTATCCAGTTAAACAGTGATGTACCTCTTGGTGGGATTTCTTTCTGTTTTTTTTATGTGATGAAGAAATATTGCCCTTATTAATATTTCACACATTTTATAGGTAATACTACCTCTATGACTTCACACTGTTCTTCCCAAATGGTCCCCAGGTTGTACTCAGGAAATGTTATTACAAGACTTTCTGTCATATTTTGTGAAAGGATGGGTTCCTGCGCCTGGCCGAGAGCAGGGGTGATTGCACTGGAATTTCCCCAACAGCCAGGGAGGCTGGGTGGCATGGCTGGATCCTAATAGCTGTTAAATGTCATATGGAGGGTAACAGCAAACTGGTAAAATAAGGTAGGACAACTGGGCAGTTCACAGACAATGTGTAGGAAACAAGGCAAGACTTGATTTTGTGGCATCTTACGCCTGGCTTCATGTTAAAACCACCACAGGGAAAACCAATTCGGGATGGTGCAAAACGTTTTCCAGTGACAATTTGCCTAAAATGTTGTGAATGCACAAATTGCATAGAATTTGAAATTTTCTCCTTGGAAAAATGGGGGTAGGGCTGTGCTATCTTCCAGCTGACGTTTCCAAGGCACTTTGCTGACATTATATTTCTCAACATCAAAATGTCATGCATTAATGTTTGCTGTATTTAACTGTACAGATAAATTGATCTTTTACAGGGAGAAAACCAGAAGCGTAGGGAGATTAAACCAACCATTTTCAAACTCACTACCTAAGGTTTAGGTTTATAAACTATTTTTCTGTGTCTAAGAAGGCAGTCCAATTCTCAGTGCCGCTCAGCAGCCTCCATTGACTGCAGAAATTATGGGGCGGATAAGTTTGCCTCTTTTGTTTTCAGTGTTTCAGAATGTGCTCGACTCCAGCTGTGTTAGGTATTTTTTGCGTTATTTATGCCCAACAACAGTCATATGTTAATGACCCATCTGTGCTTTGAAGCCAACACATCTCTGAGGTGAACTGGGTGAAGAAAGAGGCTGCTCATTGTTCTTTGGGATTTTATAATGTTAAACGTGTGGTGATCATGTCAGAAAGAAACACAGGGATGCACCTTCATCCAGAGGCTGTTGTTGCTGGTGTGGACCACAGTCCCTCCAGGGAGCATCCACAGAGCACTGTTGTGCAAGGATGTGGCCAAACCTGCAATGCCGAAGGGTCCCAGTCCTAAAGACCTTACGCTTGCACCCAAGATGTGGTAATTACTGCTTACTCGGATTTTCTTTAGTCACTAACAGGCAGTGCTGTTGAGTACAACCAAAATCAGCAGATAATTGCTTCCGCCATGTTCTTCCAAGTGGATTGAAGTAGAGAGGAATTACCTAAATGTCAAAGGAAAAAAACCCCAAAGCCCAAAATCTTATTTGGATTTGTATCAAAGTTGGGTGTAGCTTATGCAAACTCATCCTTACTAGCTGAACACTGAAATCTTCTGCTGGTCTGGATAATCACCTCCTTTGGAAAAAAATGAGCTGCTCCTATGAGGTTATAAATGGATTTACAACAGTTTTTAAGAGCAAAACACCCTATTCCCTGGCTCTTATGCATGCTACAGCACAAGTCCCTTGAGCTCAAGTTTTCAGAAGTTGCCACCGAGTTTTTCCATGTGATCTGTTTTCTAGCAGAGCCGAGCATCCGACTCCTGCAGGGACTGTAACCGAGAGCTGTTGGGGTCAGGTCACTGGCAAAGTCAGCTCATGCTGATTAGAGGCAGAAAGCCCAGAGAAGGAAGGCACTTCTAAAAATGTGGCTCTCGTACTTGTGTTTTTTCATCTGTCATCAAGGGATGCATTGGATGCTTGGGGTGTTCATGTGAATGACTGAATTAATAGTGTAGAAACTGATAGAAATTGAATTTCTTGGAGACAATCTGCCATGTAAGAACAGGGTGTATTCCTCCCTTGGAAGACAAATGTCTCTGAGATCGCTTCAGTTTATATGAATTCTTTTCTCTTCATTTGGCACGCTCCAAATTTCCAGCCAAGGTGAGTTTACCATGCTGGGGCTGAGCCTGGGAGCTGCTGCTGGCACGAGCCCTGCTGAGTGCAGGACAGACTTGTACAGCATCGGCAGTCGCTGGATCCCTGCATGCATTAACTGCTCTGCTCTATTCATGGAAAAACACTGCCTTTCAAAGACAGCAAAGCCCTGAAACTGCCAACATGAAAAAATGTTGCCTTTGTCAGTGTTTATTTGTAGACCACCTTGTCTGTTTTATCATAGCTTATAGCTTGTGGCCTCTGTTGAGTTCACATTCATCTTTGGTCTTCAGCAGGATCTCTTTAAATTAAAACTTCTCTAAATTACTTAGCCCCAATCCGAGTAAAGGGTTCCATGGGACCCTCTCTTCTTTTTTATTCAGTTTAGTTTGCCCTCAAGTTTCTTTTGTTCTCTTGCTTACCTAACTATATATGTATCTTTGATCAGGAGGAACCCCAATAGGACACAGATGAACTGAGAACAAAGATATCTGCAGCTCAAGGTATTTGACCCAGAAGCTTATTTATCTGCCCATGTGTCTCTTCATATCTGCTGCTCCTACAGCCAGGAATTTGCCCCGGCAAATTGGTGCTAACAAACTCTGTTACCCAGGGTGCCCTTTTCGCGCACGCATATGCGTTTATCCACGTGTTCGAAGCACATTTTTCTTTTAACTGCATGTCAATGATTTGTTATGATGTATTTTGACATATTGGGAAAGGGAAATTGTTTCTTATGGGAAACAAATGGGAGGAAAAAATCCCACCTGCTGCCTTCAGGATTTTTGCCATCCGTCAGCTACTGCTGAACTTGATCTTGGGATTATTCCCCTGATTTCCCAGGACTGGCTGCAGAAACGGACTTGTGCATTCGCTTTCTGTTTCTGGGTGTACTGTCAGTGCAGCCTGAGTGGAGATTCGAACCCTGTTCTACTCAGGTACTCCTGCCCCAAAAGATCCTGCTATAACCTTGCAACAGCAGAGCTCAGCCCGTGCCGCACTGCAAGGATGATGACTACATAAACAGGGCAGGCAGAAGTTAGGCATGAAACCGAGCCCAAAAACTGGATTCTTCGGACTTGTGTTTTCATGTGAGAAAGGAGAAAAGAAATTCCAAAGACCTGAGCAGCACCTGCTGAGAATTCTGACAGCTGATCACCTTCCTGGATAAAGCAATAATAGATAAATGTTGGAAAAAAACAGCTGGAGGAGCCTGGGCTGGTGCTGGTCCTTGCTCTGAAAATGAAAAGGTGGTGTGAAGGCCGGAGGAGCTGGCTTGCAGAACACTCCTCCTAGGGGCTGCAGGAGCCTCTGCACCAGCCATCTCAGACCATCCGAGCACCTTCCTTCTGCTGAAGGAGCTCCTGCAGCTGCCTGGAAACCTGACTCTGAGCCATTAAAGATGGTAATGCGTATAACTTTTTGGTTGACGCAGTACAACCCTGTCTGCTGCTTTAGTCTCTCTACAAGCCTTGGCTGCAAGTGGTGGCCAGGGAAACAAGCGCATATGGCTAAACACCATGTCTGCATCTGAGCTTGGCAAAACAACAATCCTTAAAGCGACTTGAAGCAATTTTAATTCTGCTTGTTCTACTCTTGGGGACTAGACGCTAACCTTGCTCACTTACACCATTTCCCTCGCCCTTCCCTGCCTGAGACTTCAGTATCTTCTGCATGTTTTGGGAGTTTCTCACTTCCAACACTGATTTTTTTCTAATCCGTCCTTCCTTCTTTATCCTAAATTGGAGAAATTTAGAGATTAGGAAGAACAGAAAAATCTTCCTGTAAGAGATATAACCCTAATAAAAATATGGGTTAAGTTAAAGTCCTACCAGCCTTGATTTTGTCCTTGATAGATGCATTTTAAGCCATCTCTACAGTTTGTGTAGATTACACACACAATATGGGGGTGTGAATACATTAAATATGCTTTCATAGGTTTGCCTGTCATATCATAAAAGCAGCAATAAAATACTGAGAGTATATTATACTTATTAATGTACATTTGTAATATACAATCATTAATCACAAAGTACTAATAACAGACTTTTTTATCGTGTTGAGGCAAAACTTGCCAGCTTTGACTGTTATGGCTGACTTTACAACTACCTGCCTGTCAGCTTTAAACAGAGTGGAGGAAATATTTCACGAGGAAAATGCAAGGTCCCTAAAACATCTGGTTGTAAACCTGCAGTAGGGTCTGAAGCAATAATAAAGCTTGTGATGGATGAGTCACGTGAAACCTCCTTCACCAAAAAGCTGTTGCATTTCAGGCTTATTCTTCTCTAATAATAGACTTTCAGGACCTGGACAATAGCCAGAGCTTTCCCCTTGTTCTCAAGGCGTGAACTTCAGCTCTGGGCAGGGCACAGCTCTCCGACGGGGCACAGGAGACATCCTGCTTTCCCAGCCCCGTGGGGTAAGAGATGTCCTCAGCCCCATGCTCAGTGCATGGCTCTTCTCATGGAGCCGGGCAAGCCTGGGACTCATGCAGGAGCAGAAAGCTCTCCTCCAGCTCCTCACCTACCTGCCTGCCCTTTGTTTCTGCTAAAGGTTTCCTTCATTGTAAGAGGACATAGATCTGCCCTACAACTTGGTGATTGCTGTCCTTGCAACACTTTTTGCCTTCTTTTCCTCCTCAAGGATGACCACGGTGCTGGAAGGTGGGTGAGGATTTTCTCCTGGGTGCGGCACAGCCCACGCTGACTCTGGTGGGATCAGTCCTCAGAGCTATGGGCTTTGGATTTGCCTCTGGGATGGTGTAGCTAAGCTGCTGATGGGTTGCTGTATTAGCTTGGAAACTATTTCCCTCCAATTGGCCTTTGATTCAGAGGATTTTTATCCGTCTAAGAATCAGATTCTGTGAAAAGTCCTCAAGAACCCATTTATAGCCAAGTGGAAAGTTTTCCCATATCCATATGTTTCCCATGCAAATGTACATGGTGACCTTGGAGCCATCTAAATCCCTGTGTACATCTCACTTGCTCACTGGCGCTTTTTTGGTGAATCAGAAGTAAAATCAAAAGCCTCTTTGAGGATTACTGCAAAGGAATTCCACATGTGTTAGTGTGTGTGCACACAGGCCATTTGTTTTAGAGCACAATCTCACTAAAATAAAATGAATATAATCTGAACATGCTTTTAAAAGATTAAAACCCAAAAAGATGAAACTGGAAAGCCTTTTGAGATTTTGAGACAAACAATTTATGTGATCCATCACATGCATTTTCAGACCAGCCTTGTTAGAGCAGATTTTCAGCACAGTAAGAGACAACCGGAGTTTCATCATGGACTGTAGACCTCAACAGGCTATTGCAATCCAAACATTTTTTTTTTTTTTTTTAAATCTTTTCTCAGTGCCATCTTTCTAGAAGGAAAACAATCCCTTCTTCCCAAAGCCATCTGTCAACAGGCTTTTAACCTTTTATCCTCTGTCTGGCAAGGTGTATACGGTCCTTGAGCTCCACTAGTGACTGGATCCTGGAGGCTTATTTCCACCAGCCTCTCCTCAAAAGAGGTGTTTTGGCCTTAAAACTCCTTAGGAACTCCAGAAATGATCTTGTAGATAGAAATTGTACTGATGTATTCTGTAAAATATTAAAGAAAGAGCAGCTGGAGAGACATTCTCACTTCTTTTATTATGGCAGAAAGCTCTGCCTCTCATCATGTTCTCCATCCTTATCTTAATAACTCCCCAATAAATTTAGAAATTGAGGAAAGTGCTTTAGTGACAGACTTAAAGACTGAATCGTCTGTCCTCAGAACAGATAGAAATCAAGGTCGTGCCCTTTCTCTTCTGCTTTCCCAAAGGTGCTTAAAAGTTGGTTTCCTTTTGCATGCTTCAAACTGCATCTTCTCTAAGAAGGGATAGTCTTTGTTCACTGTGCAGATCTGTCACCAGCGTGGATTAAATGGGATTGGCACACAAAATTAGCAAGATTTCACCCAAAGATCATATCTATCATTTCCCATACAGAGCATAAATTAAATTCCCAGAAATTAAAGCCCGTAGTTTTAGAATATACTGTGTATAATGCATATATTATGTATCTTGTCTGTAGGACAAGAGAAACACTAACTTTCTGTATCTGTCTCTCTTTTTTGTGTATTTAGGTAAGCACAGAGATATTTACATCCCAAGATCAGTAATATGGCAGGGGAAACGGTTAAAAAAAGTTGTGAACCATCACGCAGCAGATACAAGCATCCACTGCGTTCCAAAGGCTGTAGCTTTTTCTTCCTTTGTGTTTGCTTTTTATACGCACAGGCATACTTCGATACATAGGTACTATACATTTCACAAACCCGTCGGTGTGGGGCTGGAAGCGCTCTCTTTCGTACGCTTGGATTTCCCTGTTTGCTGTGGTGAATGTGTGAATCGGAGTCTGTGCTCCGCAGAGGGATGGGCTGCGGCAGCGTCCTAACAGCGTTACCTGGAGGGTTTGGAGATGACTTTAGTACTGGTTTCAGGCTCTGTACTCCAGTTTTGCAGGCTCTTTAGTTTTCACGGCTTGATTTCAGTGGTGTGTCTACATGACATTTATTTGTGCTATGAATTGAGGTTTTAATTCACTTATTTTGCTTTTAGTGGGTGAGTGGATCCATGCTGTAAAGTTTTAAGACTTGCTCGTGAAACATTATCTTCTTGGCTAATAAACAGAGATGATGACAAGATCTGTAGTGAATATTCAGATAAATGTGATTACTTCATTTCATGTCAACAGGGGAGGTGAAAAGTGCAGCTCAACTGGCTCGGTAAGGATGGAAGGAGGGGCTGGGAAAAAGCAAGAGACAACAAAGAGATAGTTTGTAAGATTTAGTGGCGTTTTTTCAGCAGGGGTGTTGAGCAGTCTGTGTTGCAAAGTTCAGCAGGGTCAAACAAAGTGCAGAAACTTTCTTATATTCATTGAGAAAAGCTTCATACATGCTTCCAAAATTCAAATGATAAGAAAAAGGTGGATGGACAGATGATGTGCTTCTTTCACCTAGTCTAAACAGGCCGAAGTTTGCACTGAGTATACATTGTCCTTTTTATGTCAGAAGGTAGAAAGTCCACTGTCTTTCACAAACTAGAACTGTGATAAGACGGTCTTCCAGGAAATCATAAAAGACCATTGCACCAGTGATGGTGTCTCCTGGCTTGAAGCCTGACTGACCCAGAAAGGCATACTTATCTAAACGAACGTTTTAACCTACATGTTTGTTAATAATAAAATAATAATTTTCGAAGGCAGATCGAACAAAACTTGGTCAGGATTATTTGCACACAGGCAATCAGCTGTGCAGTGGGCAGACTGAACTTGCTCTTCTGGCACAGAAAATGCAGAGTCATCTCCAGGAAGGTGGTGTTCCTAGGAAAGATATATCATTGGTTTGTCTGCAGACGATATACAACGTTTTCCAACAAAAGTGGCAATGCTCTTAATGTGGAGCAATAAGCTGTTGTTTACACAAATAAAACCTTTGTCTCAGAGGAAAACGGCGATGTGTGTCTGTTCCATTAACCTTTGCTTTGACTCCAGGGTGTCCTTGGGAGCGTCTCTATGCAGACTTCCATATCCTGGCTCCTCCTGGGTCATAATCTTGCTGCAATACTTACAGAAATATATTCTCTTCAAATAAACGTGTTTGTGGCGTTGCTAGGTATGTGAGACCATCCCAGCCATATGGTGTTTTCTGAGTGCAGTAATTTCACGGCATTTTTAGAAAGATAGCTACCCTACTCTGCAAAATGACTGAGTTGTCATCACCCATATCTGTCCTTTACAATCTGCCATTGGACATCAAGCTAGAGGTGGTTAAAGTGCATTAGATGTTTTCTACCAACAAAGGTGTCTTGCTCCTAATGCAGGAAGTAGAAATATTCTCGGTGATACCAAAAAGACAGAAAGGCACATCTGGTTGTGGGAAGAAAAAACATTACTTGTCAGAAAAAAGCATGATATCTACAGAAAATATTGCAGCCAGCTCAATAGATCAGTACTGATAATAGATAATTGCATGCTTTTCCCCAGTAATTTTGCACAGAGAGGTGTAGCTGAATCAGGGGCACTCCTGGAGTGGTAGAACAATATAATGCACAAAAACTTTTATAAATACACTTACTTTTTTATCAAACCCATTTTTTTTTCTGTTTTGGGCATTTTCCGTATGTTGATTCCTTGGACTGTAGAGACTGTCCATCTGGATGGGTCCTTGCAAGGTCGCTCATGCTGGACCTCACGCTGCAGACATTCCTGAAGGAGAAGGATTTGGAGAGGGTGTCCAGTGGGGCACTGGTTTACATACTCCTGGCTGCTTTTTTCTTCATGATTTTAGAGAATCAGAAAAGTTGTAGCAATACTGAACCTGAGCTGATTGGCAGCTTCATGGCTGTGAAGACAGAGATGCAGCAGATGGGGGATTTTGGAAAAGCTAAAGCCCTATACCAGAAGTTCTGTCCCTTCCTTGAAAAATTTCCCCTGGCTGATGTGTTGCTCCAGTTGAGGCTTTGCTAGTGAGAAGCCAACAGGAATGAGAAGAGTTATGGGCCTTGGTCTGCACTGCTAAGCTGTCCGCAGAGTCATAAGTTAGTTGGGGCTCAGAGGGAAGAGGTAACTGTGTGGGTTGCTCCATGGGGACCCTACACATATCCATTTGTGCGAGTCTGGATTTTATTAATTGCTGAAAAACTTTTGTTTTTTCCAGCCTGTCCTCTTGATTTGCTTTTGGAGGGATTCATCATTGTGGACTCCCAGGGGCTTTTGAGGGTGGGAAAGGCAGCTGATTCAAGTGACTAAGTTCCCTCCTTCCTGCAGGTTCCTGTACTCTTGGGATTTTCTGTACATGTGTGTGCTCTGTCTCCCAGTCGAAGCAAATATCATAATTCTTACCTGTCTTACTGGATGCTGCATTGCTAAAATCCTGAGTATCTCTACAGAGCTCTGAAAGTTTCATCTTCACTGTCCCACTTGCACAAAATCTTCATTTCTCTGGTCTCCCGTTGTAGGAGTGTACACTACCTCACCTTCCAAACCTTAAGCTTAGATCATTTCTTCCAGACACATGATGTAAAGGGCTTTCAAAATACTTGTCCAACCTGCAAATCAGTTGATGAGATTTGTTATTGAATTTATTTGGAAAAGTATTTCTCTGGCTTCAGGCTACACATGGAAGGTGATCTCCTGGAAAAGAGGTATTGTCAGAAAGTCATAAGTAAGAGAATATAGAAGGCTACTGTTAATAAAAACTGTCATGAAACGCTGGCTGCGGTGGTTGATGACCGACATAATACATGCCTCTCTTCTTTCTCACCTGGGGAAAAGCTAATTTGTGATGTCAGTGCTGCTGTGCTGTACTGTTATTCTTTCAGGAGCTGTGATGGTCCTGGAGAGGCGCACAGCAGAGAGGTAGCTGGGCAGCATTTAGGTATTAAATACAATCTAGTCTGCTCTGACAGCAGGTGATAGAAGACTTACCCTTAAAAGTATTTTTATACCATGATGATTACACTTCAGACTTCCCAACTGGATTTAGAGATGAGATGATATTAAGTCAATTGAGAAAAGAATGCAAGAAAACGTTGTAATCCAGAAACCAGACAGCTGCCTCGAGCAGAAGAAAGGTTTCTAATGTCAAAAGAAATCGTCACATGGAAAGAAGACTGGTGTTTGCTTTACAAAATCTTCCAAACACCACTGCAGATTCAGGGTAACCATTTCTTCTCCAGTCTGTTAATTCCACTTATGAAAGGACCAAAAAAGCACTTAACACCAGAGAGAGGGGTTTGCGTGTTTTCGTCTTTTTTTCTTAAAGCAAGAGTTACTTTCTGTCTTGTAAAACAAAATACATCCTAACAGATGTTAAGATGAGAAGCAGTTAGCCTATTGGTTAATATATACTTTAATTTTAGACTGGAATGCAACAGTTTTTATTTTTATTTGTGCTTGAGAAATTTAATCTTTGATTTTTCTTATCATTTTACCTATAAAAATAAGCTTTTCAGCAAGATCCTTATGGTTTGATCAGAGTACATCTATTTCCTTCACATCCTTGTTTTTGAAGCTTCTCGCAGAACTTTTATAACTGGGAAACTCGTCTAGGTGATGCATAGGCTTCAAAGATTCAGTCTGGGTTCTCTTCCGGCAGACCACTAAGAGTGTGGTGGCCTACCCTGAAAGAACTTACCGAACCTGTAACATTGCGTTGTAAATTGAGCAATTTAGAGAAAAAAAAAATTAATTTATGACTGAGTCAATTCATAGGAACAAGAGAATTCTCCCTTAGTTAAACTCGTCCCCTCAATTTTCCCAGTATTTCAGGATTTCTCGGTACCTGTATTTTAGGTCCCTATTCAGCACTCTGATATTGAAGCAAAAGAAGATCACAAGCAACAGGCTTTCTCATGAGATTTTGGGACTTACTGGCCATGTCAGAAATGCTTATAAAACTTATTTTGTAGTTTTCTGGCACTTTCTGTCCAAATCCAGGCTGGAGCTGGAGGTGCAAAGCCACTTACTCCAATGGCTAGAATGACATAGAACCACAAGTCAGCAAATCAAAAAGCTGCTGAAGGTTCATGGTCATAGCAGAACATTTCTCACTTGAGGCAACCTCTCTTGGACCTGGCACAGCCTGGCCAGGATGACCTTTTCTGTAGTTTTGCAGAAGCTGGATTCTGACTAGGTGCACTCTGGAGTGCTGCCTGCACAGCATGCCCACACCACTTCCAACATCCAGCCAGAGACAATGTAAACAGTTTAAATCTAGAATATCAGATGATTTCACCAAAGTGTTCACAAGAGATCTGTGGACCTCAGAGTAGCTGCAGAAAATGGCTGTGAGGAAATACTAAATAACACAGATGACATGAGAAGGTTTTAGCCTTCTTAGAAGACTTTAAAGAAGAAAGTGCGGGATGGACTCCTTCGTCTGCTGGGACCAGTCATCTTTGCAGGTTGTTCCTAAGCTGTTCCTGGAAAGGGTACATGAGGGTTGTTTGTGCCCAACGTAAAGTTTAGTTGAATAGTTAATACTATAGTACTGCAATATGACAGTAATAGTGATACTCCAATAATAATAATAGTGAGAAGTCAGCTGGGTGGGCCACTCTGTTTTCCTCTGACAGGTAGCAGCTACTATAGGATCAACTCTAAAATTCCACTTTTCACTTACAATTACCACCCTGCCTTGGCTTTTTTTACGATCCTAGCACAGTGACTGAATTGTGCTGCTCTGCTGTCTAAACCTGGGTGTTCAGGCTGCTTTAACACAATGCTTTTGAATTTGAAAAATCAAAAGGGAAGTTTTGAAATGCTGTTGCTTGCTCTAAAACAGCAATTCCAGCGGAATTTTTGTTCTGGCTAATGTACAGAACAAAAGCATGTTCTTGCTCTTCCCATTTACAAACAAGTAAAATGAATGACTGTTTTAACAGAATTTAGTAATTCTAAACACATGAGGTGATTATTTCTGTAGTTTATTTTTTCACCACATGGATGTTAAGGGTTAACAGTTCCCCAGCATATAACTGACAGTGGTAATATTCTCTTTAGTCCAAAGCGGAAGAAGAGGGGAGTTGCTTGTTGTTATAAAAGCAGGGAATTTCTGGATCTTAGTAAAATAAACCAGGACTTTGTTTCTTGAAGTAATTATTCTCTGGAGAGAGAATAGGAAAGATGGAGGCAATTAGGAGTGACCTTGCATCACTGGATTGTTGAGAACTTCTGGATCAGTGGCTGATATTTTCATAACTCCATTTGAGCAAAGCTTTTTTAAGCTATTCTTGCCACCACTAGAGAAAACTAAGCGTTTAATGGCTGGTCCAAAGCCCACTGTCGTTAAAGGTCTCTCTATGTCCTTGTGCTTGGGTGAAGTGGGGAGCAGTGAGGAGCCCAGGGAGGTCGGGATGAGCGCAGGAAGAGTGGCTTCCAGGGTACGGGGGACACGGTCGCTCTGTGGGGAGGGGGAGACCGAGCTCCTTCGTGGCCCTAGCCTGCATGGGGCATGTGCTTTTGGGCACTTATCCCACCCCAGGCTCTGCTAAGGTGAAGCTGTGCAGGTCGTTACGTCCCTTGGGTGGCCGGGGTCACCACGTTTACTGGAACAGCGAGGAGAAACAAACCTGGGAACACTTTTCGGTAACCTCCATCTAACCCCTTTTAAGTAGAGTTTTGCCTTCTGGTGGTTTTTTTTTCTCCTGAAAACTGTCTTTTGAGTGTTATCATTTAAAAAGCATGTTTAACTTTTATGTGTGAAGTTGGCAATGAATTACTATAAAGCAAATAAAACTGTCCTAGCAGCCTGAGAGCAGTGATATAGCAGATAGCATTCACACCCTCATCTTTGTATTCCCGTCCTTCAAGGATATCAGTAGGCAAACAAGGCTGAGTCTCTAATATGTTTAATAAAGGAGCAATTTCTTAAGTTTCCTGACCCAGCTGTGGGAAAGGTAACGCACTCATCCCATTGCTCTGCTCCAGACTGATAGTGTCCCCTGGGTATGGCGGGATGTAATCGCTGTCCGCCTGAGGTCCCTGGGAGTCAGGTTTTCACTCGGATCTTCTCCCTGGACCACAAATTTGGGAGCTCCTTCCTTTCTCTGAGGATTGATGAATAAGGAGTCTCTAAAATAATAAGCAAGCAGTAGCCCAGTGTACGAGCAGCTTCAGCAATGCAGACATACTTTTCTCCAACATGTTTCTTAACTACTGTCACTTTTGTAATCTGATATTATCAGCACCCAGCAGAGTCACATGAAAACTCTTTCTCTGGATGGCAGATGCATGTAAGGACCCATCTCCACGTTGTGTACTGCTGCAGAGGAGGTTACAGTGAAAAAAGGCATGCGATTTTTTTTCATAGCTTTCATGTTGTTTGGTTTGTTTGATGTTCTAGCTCTGGCAGACTGTAGAAAATTGTTTTTTCTCGTAGAGGCCATCACCTTTTGAGTGATATAAAGGAGTTGCTCTGTTCTTCTGAGTTGTTTTTCTGCTATATATTTACTTAACAATTTCATTTTCTGAGTAGTTGTTGAAAGAACGGGAGTTTGTAAATTATACAACACTAAGCAGTGGATACTGTCCATGGCTTTAAGCCCAGACGCTGTCAAATGCTTCTCCAGATGCTGGCTGGTTTGAGAAAATCATTGTGAATTACAGAAGTATCAACATTTTTTTTTTTATTTAAATATTTTGTTTCTTTGTTTTTGCTTAGTATATCCTTACTTGCCTCTATAGCTGGCATCCAGTTTTCAGACAGGGTTGGAACTGGGCTGTTGCACATATGGAACTGAACATCTGTGGTCTCAATTATTGAAAAATTAGAAAGTTCAAAAATAAAAATAAAATGAATGTTAGATCTTCAAACCTCACTCTCTTGCTATTTGTTTTCTTTGTGCATTAGAAGTAAAAATGCCTTCTGTCATAATAGTAATAGTAATAATTCTCTGCACTATTATCCCGGGATCTCACATTACTGGATACCCATTAAAGTGTTGTATTTTCTAACACTCTCACAAAGTTAGGTCTTATCCCCCCTTTCCATTTTCCAGATGGGAAAACTACACTACAGGAACAAACTTACTTAATGCCATACAGACGCTTCCAGAGAAACTAGAAAGAAAACCACCACCCTCCACTCCTCCCAGTTAACTGCAGGACATGGTTTCTTCCCTCCTAGCCCTTGGTGTTAGCTGAATTGCACATCTGGGAGCAGGGCTGCAGTGCCCTGGGGAGCACCGGGTCACGGATGAGCGGCTCCGATGTGGAGCCAGGGGACAGGATCCGTTCCCGCCATGGGGTGAGCTGGCACGGGGACGTGTCTGGGGTAACGTGTGTCATGTTTCCCTCCTGCGGTTCTCCCTGTTTGGACAGCCCCGCTGCGTCGGCCCCAACGCATGCCATCTGAAGCATCTTCTAAAATGACTTTGGACATCTCGTTATGAATCATACCTATATCCTGTTACTGCGAACGGAAATCACAAACATGGAAATTAGTCTGTGTTTTAGTTATTATAGCTGGGCTTGGGAAGAACAGGAGCCTGCCTAAGCTGCTTGCTTGGGGATGCATGAGCCCCGTTGAGGGCACAAGCACGCTGCAAACACATGCTTTTGACCTCATCCAGCAGATTCGACCTGGATTATCAGTCTGTGCATCTTTGCATTGTCATTTATGAGAATTAATGGAGTTTCTTTCTGTTTAGGTAAACAGTTTATCCATCTAAGACGGAAGGTTTCTCAGCTTTCCATTTAGTTTACATATATATAACTTGAAAGTTCCATTATTGAGCTTGTTGCTGCAGACTCTTTTGAGCTGATGCCATTGTATACACATCCTGAGCTCTTCTTTCATTGTATAATGTTCTAAGCATCCATCATTTGCCTGACAAAGTGTGGTTTGTTTTTTTTCTTTTTTTACTTTCCTTGGGCAAAGCTGGGAAATGTGCTTGCACTAACTGACATAACTAAATGTAACGTCCCTCTGCCAAAACTTGCTGTCTCGCTGAGCACACATCTCTGCTCTGTCTATGGCCATTTCATTCTATAATGATCCTTTCCACTGAACCACTCCCAAGTGAAAAGCAGTAGTCATACACACAGCAGTGGCAATGACTATTGTCATTGATAAAGAGGAATATTTTTTGTAGAAGTTATTTGTGTTTGTAGCTGTTACTTCTGTAGATCATAAATTATTTCACATGTTGGCAGAAAAATAAAAAATCCTTAACAGTCAGATGCTTATTAAGTATGCTTGACTCAAACAAGGTACTTCTAGGCTTATTCCAGTAAAACTTTTAAGCGTGTCTTAACAACCTACTCCAGTCACCAAGTTCATCACTGAGCCCAGGCTCACCCGCAATATTCCCAGTGACTGGCACTGCCACAGGCACAATTTCCCTCCGGACTGCTAGGTTTCCCTCGAGACAAATAAATACTAATAAAATCCCTTCCTTTAGGACTGCGCCGGGTACTGAGCCGGCCTGATGGTGTGAGCTCTGGGACAGTGCCTGAGTCCCTTGCGAGCTGGTGTCACCAGTCTCATCTCCCTCCTCCAGAGCAGTGCTGCCCACTCACCTACAAATTGTCATCCGTGAAAAAAACTGCATTTAGTATTAATTCTTAGCATTTAATTAGTTGTAAGCATTTACTTTTAACTGTCCAGTTAATATTTGTGTGTGCAACAGCGAGGAGGAGCCCCTGGTCCAGAGCTGGGGAGAAATGGGGGCAGGTGCAGAGCTCTGATTAACACCCGGGGCTGGGACCTGATTAATCTGCCCCTGATTAATGACATCCTGTGTGCGGCTGAGTCACGCAGCTTCGCCGTGCCTCGGCTCCTTGCTTCTGGTGCTGAGGATAAACACCTGCCCCATTGAGCAACCCTGTAATCACCAAGGCTTGGGAGAAATGGCTCGGAGATCCTCAGGAGGAACTAATGTCACAGACGTGGAGTGTCTTTACTGGTAACAATAAAACCGTTTTATCATTTCCTCGTGCTGAGTTTGAAGCAGGCAGAGCACAAAGTCACACTGGTATTTTTCTAATGACTACGTGGTGCAATTTGTAATAACCTCATAAAGATATTCTTCCTCATCCATATTAAAGTATTTTGCAGAGTAATCATAGTGATACTTGTGACCGATCCCACTTCACTATCAGATGGTGGTATAGTAACCTTCAGTCTCACTTTCTGTGTTTTAATGGGATTACAGGTAGCAGCACCGAAATGAAGTTCAGGTTTCAAAGCATTTTGCAGCTCACACCTAAAACTCTGCAGAGCTAATACCCTCTCTGCTTCATCTAAAACATTCCCAGTCCTTTATGTGGCGTGCAGGGAGGACGTGGTATAATTTGGTTTAAATGCTATTTGAAATTTTGTTTAGTTAACCACATTTTGACTTGGATGCTTGCAGACCAGTGTTTCGAGGGGATTGCTTTTGTACCTGCTGTTACGAAGGTCAGCAGAAAAATATTGTTCTTGGCTACTGTCCTGATTAACTCAGACATTTTAATGTGTGTTATGATAGGTCATTTGATGGATAGTCACCTGTACCCTGTGATCTACTCTGACTTGGCCACTGGGGCTGAACTTTACCAGCTAGGTGTCATAATTTCCCATCTTTTTCTTGATTAATATTTCCTTTTGTGATCTAAAGGGAAAGCGTCTGGAGAGATGCCTCTCCATACACCAGCCAGCCCAGATTGGTGGGACAGGACTGCAGGGGCTTTTCAGTGGAGAAAAATATAACGTGGTGGTTCTCTATGTGTTGGTACCTTTTCTTCCCAGTTTGTAGAAACTATGATGCCATGATTTGTTGAGGGAACTGGGCTTGTTCAGCCTGAAGAAGAGAAGGCTGCGAGGGGACCTTATAAATGCCTACAAATATCTGAAAGGTGGGTGTCAGGAGGATGGGGCCAAGCTCTTTTCAGTGG
>Ga0065711_1001234_pt1 | contig 64314 bp, 26 predicted proteins | sample Hoacrofraction12_FD_59098 | JGI IMG/M metagenome (GOLD analysis project Ga0065711, IMG submission 59098) | Hoatzin crop microbial communities from Cojedes, Venezuela - Epithelial fraction 12 v2 (version 2) | ecosystem: Host-associated > Birds > Digestive system > Esophagus > Crop | place... | reverse complement strand
AAGAGTCCTCAGAATACAAACTATCCTTTTACTTCACAACTATCTCAGAATTTCCAAGATGTACATCACTGTTGCAAACCAAAGAAAGCAATTAATTCCCACTCTAGCCAGCACTCCATGCTGATGGGCAATGCCTGCTGTCCACCCCTGACCTCTGAACCTGTATTTCTTAGCCCTAGACACTCCTTTCGGGAACCTCCTGACAGGGCTATGCTTTCCTGCAATGATATCACTACAAATTTCTTGAACATTGCTTTAAAATAGCTAATGTTCACAGCTACCCCTTTTTAATACTATTTGGACAATCTGCAGAGTAATTTATTGTGCTTTTGGGTAAGGATATCAGATTTTGGCCCAGAGATGCTGCGGAAGGGCTGCAGTATTTTTGTATGCTGAGCTCACTCAGTCTGCCTCATAATCACGTTTGGTGAAAAGTTACTGTTCTTAAAATAGCCCTTGCAGTAGCACAGTTGCTATGATACAGGGAAGGGGAGGGGGAAAAAGTTCATTGCCTACATTTCATCTCATTGTGAAGGCAGCCTATACATAATCATCGGTGTATTACAGCTACCTGCATTATTTGACAGGCAGCCCTTATCTCTCAGTGCTGTAAGTACAGCTACATCTGATCAGTTTTGTTCTCAGAATGGGAAGAAATATCGGGGGAAGCTCCCTAAATGCTTTCAAGGTAACTCGGCTTTGCACGCTTCTCACATCTTTTGGAAAAGCAAGCTGCTGACAGCTGTGCCACAATGAAGCTGCAGTCAAAGACATGAGTTCCGTCAGATCCCGTCCGATGGGAAGTGTGAGGACTAATGAAGCAATGACAAGCAGAAGACAGTCCTATTGAAGAATTTCTGTTGAGGAGCATCTGAGACTCACAACAGTGATGTTCCTGATCAGAAGTGATCAGCTTGTGCTTAGATCAAAGTGGGTGTGCTGCTTTGATTGGCAGTGGGTCCCAACACTGTATTTTAGAAATTGGCCGGGGACAAGAGAAGGCACAGACTGTAGCTTGTCTGGTAAGGAAAGCAGCAGAGTCTTGCAAAGTAATTAGAAGTAGAGCAAGAATTTTATTGGGAATGAATCCCACTGTATGCCAGACCTCGCACCCTGAAACCTCTTACAGAGTGCAAGTTGGTTCCCTAGCGTGAAGCTGTATTTCAGGCTAAGGACTTTTCAAGGGGCAGGTTGGCATTTGCCCCATGCAGGCAGAGCTGGAGAGGAGAGAAGGACAGACGGGGCTCAGGCTGTGCAACTGCGCAGTGTGTCTGGGCAGCTGGGCTTTGGGGTTTTGTGAGGAGAAAGGGTGACATAACCTGTTAGGATGACTCATCACCAAAGCAAGGACGGTGCAGTTTCTCCCTGGGCTGCTCACAGATTGATGCAGATTCTGTGCTAGCTTTGTGGTTTGCTCTGAGGCAAACAGTCGAGTTCAAAATGCTGCTTGACAGACCTTGTGCTACAACACTGGAGTGAGACACAGCTATTGTAAATGCATGACACAGAGGTTTCTCAGACTACATCTTCATCCCAGTTTGGGCTGTTTATGAAAGTGAGCAGGAATCAGGTCTCTGGAAACGGAGTAGAACCTGATGAAACAGAGGGCTTTTCAGATTTTCTGTAGTATTTTAGCATAGTATTGCTGCTTTGACAATTGCAACTTACAGCATAAACGAGGACTTAGCCTTGAAACTGCTGCCACTTCAGCTCAGTCCAAGTAGGGCACTAATCATTTACTGAGAATTATTTGGGTCAATTTTTTATCCCAGTTAATAAGCTGCTTCTACTAATAATATAATAAAATAACCCTGGAGATTCACAACACTCTGTAAAGAAAAATAACTTGCAGGTGGCTGCAATGTCCTTCAACTGACTGTTAGCCATTCTTTCCTTTCTGGGCAGCAGCGAGGCACTGAAAATTTGTTTGATGTTTATAGCAACTTTATGCAACTTTATTGCAGACAGGTAGGCAGTCTGTTTGCAGCTGCCTTTTTAAAAGCACAGCTTGTCATCGCTCCTCACTGGACTATATGTATTTATTTAAACTATTTTAATTTTATTAAAATGATCTTGCAACTTAGCATCATCTGTTTTCCTCCAACCAGTTCTTTATGCATGCAAGAGGTTTATGGATTCATTATTATTATTATTATTATCTTTTAATGTGCTCTACAGAAGTTTTATTTTACTGTTCTTTTGCAAAGCTCTAGATGTGCATGTCTTCAAATTCATGGATTATGGGGAATGTTCATACTCCTAGCAGAAATGGGGTGTATTTTTCTATCCAATAGTGCTAATATGCCAATAGGGCAACTAATTATGTAGAATTATGAGAGACAGAGTTCAATGGATGGGAATTAAAAATGAGCTTTCTAAAAACTTCCATTTTAGAATAAGCTGATGGTTTGATAGATAATTTCTTTAGCTTGAACATAAAACTCGTATTAAAGTATGTCTAGCAAGAAAAAAAAAATCTGTTTAAAATGCTCTTTTTCTGACTCTTCTAGTTGCTCAGTTACACTCCAGCATAGCATCACTGAGTATTGTCCCGCAGGCTATTTATAGGCATGGCATTTGTTTTATACAAAGAAACTCAATTATTAGTTTCAAAGAACATAATTTCTATCTATCAGACTGGTCAAACTCAAAAGGATAGTCTTTCTTCATGACAGTACTTTCTGCTATAAAGTTTTTAAAGTAAAGATGAATTTGGGATTTTTATCTCTGTTTAGGTGGAAATGGCAATTGGGATGTTGTCCACAACATTGGGAGCTCACTTGATCTCGCAGAATAGTCACCCAGATCTCTGTCTCCCTTGAGCATGTGTCAGGGCTTTGGAGCAGGGGTATACAGAACCACAGTCCTTTGTGCATGTTTCTGACACTTTATCATCTTTCATTCAGTGACTTCTGCTGAACCTGGTTTGTACTTAGGAAAGCTTTAAAATGACACTACCAAATGCTTCGCTTCTCCATATGAATCAAAAACAGGCAGAATGTTAATATGTTTTGTCACAAACTTGGTTTACTGGAAAAACATCTGAAAACATCAGATTACTATCATTTTATGAGGTTTGGATTCATGGGTTGTACATGTTAGCTGAATGCATCTGTGTGTTGAAGTTTATACCAGCTTTAGCTGACTTTTTTGGCAGTAGGATTTAGCTAGCTTTAGAGCAATTGCCTAAAACATACATACTAGCTCAGACTGCACTATGTATAAATCCGAAGATGGAGTTGCATTCAAGATGGTAAAACATCAAAAATTAAACTGCGTGGATTGATTGCAGCAGGGAGGAATTTGAAGACAGACATGCTTAATTCAGATACTGAATTTTCCTCTGTGTTTGGATTGAAGGTTTTCCTAGTTATTCATTTGATTGTTAGGTTTCTTTTTGCAATTATGTGTTTCCTATTGTCCTGAAAAAGACTCTGATAAAAAAAGATGAAGAGTTTTTACTTACCTTGTTCCATCATCTCCAGAAGGCCTTTCTTAATGAGTTCATCGCGACCTTGTCGTGCTGTCATCTTCTTCTCCAGCACTGCACAAAGTAGCAGCATAACACAGCCCCAGTTAACAACAGAGTATTCATATAAGGCAGTGAGAAAGATGCAATGTGGAAATTCTCTCTAGTCTCAACTACTGTGTGCTTGGAAACAACTGCAAGGATTTTTGGGGGAAAGCATGGACTGGTCAGCCTGTTGTGCCTTTTCCTTTATTAAAAGAGCTGTAAAATCACCCACATGCAGAGAGCTGAGATTTATGATCTAACCTACTGTCTGTTCCCACTGAGTACAGAGTAATGGGGATATTAGAGCCTTCATGCTGTTTAATACGGCACATTGGACCTGTCTCAGGAAGCAATATCCTTTACTATGACACTCCACAGGTTATCGGGGCAAGTGGAGGGAATTGCACTATCCAACCTTAGGAAAAGGCAAGTTTGTCTCCTTAGTGATCTCCTGGGACATCCCTGGAGACTAGTGAGTGTGCAGTGCTGCGTGCTTGGTTCCTTCACCGCAGACACAGCTGCTTGAGGGAAGTTATTTTACATGCTGTAGCTCCCTCCTGTCACTTTTCATAATGTTACTGTGACCTATATAATCTTCACCCCAAATAAAAGAGGTGATGATACTTGGGGCTATAAATGTAGCCTATTTTGGAGAAGGGACAGCCCATGAAAAGCATTCTGCGTTGAGGCTTGTGCTTCGCTTTCGTATTTTGACCTATTCTTCTAAATGTACTGTGTTATATTATATAGGAAGTCAGCCTGTAGGGTCTCTTTCTATCCTTAAACTTTATTAATCTGTAACATGCTGAAATCTCTGAATTAGGTTTAGATCAGGTCACCATTAACATTTCCTGTGTAAGCAAATTTTGCCCAAGCTAAACTTTGCTCTGTGTTCCATCTCTCTCTTGTTCTCATCCTACCTGCAGATGTCTGCTTTAGCTTCTCATTTTTCTTTTTCCGCCACTTCCATGGTTTGAAGATCCTGCCCAGTGTTGCCAGTTTGCTGTTCCTCCTCACTGGCGGAGTTCGAATCCCTGAGACCAAGTAGTCAGAACGCATTGCAGGAGACTGCTCCATCTCATCTGAGAGGGGAGGAGAGGAAAGCCAGCTGTTAGACAAAAAGCTTCAGCATAGACTTAAAAAGGGAAGGCAAATAGAGGCTAACAAGCATTCAGTCTAGTCACTGAGATAACCAGTGCAAGACTTTGAAAGAAAGTCTCTCCATTGCTGGAGCCGGCGGCCAGGGTGAGGGACGCCAGCCGGAAGCATTCAACCTCACTCTGCCAGCCTGGTGCTTCCTAGGAGCTGCTCTCCTGACTCTGGTCTTGCACAGTACCTGTTTGGATGCCAAATATTTCAGTATCTCCACTGCTGCTGTCCCTCAAAAATTAATCAGGGCTATTAGACCTGTGGAGAGGGGAATGTGCTGAATTTGTACACCTTATGCTTTATTCTGCCACTTTCCTGCCTTTGTCCATGCCTGGTACTCACCAAGGTAATGGTGTTACTCTCCCTCCCAAGAGCTGTGTGTAACTGCATTACAGCCTTCTGAAACGTGGAGAGCTGAGAGCTCCCAATAGCTTTAATAGGAGGAGGAGAAATTTAACACATCTGTAAATCAGACCCATGCAGCCTCCAGTTAATCACATAAATGTAATGTTCATTTAGAAAAATGTAGACCTTCACGAAATCCTAAGAGGAAGTGTGAGAAAGCTCAGGTCCCTTCTGAATTCCCAGCTTCCAGTTCAGTTCTCAGGCCACAGGATATTGCTGCCTTTTAAATGAACTCTTTTCGTATAAGCTAACACAGAACACACTGACTTGTGTGAGCTAATGCAATCTTTTATGTAAGAATAGTTTTTTTGGTATGTGCTATGTAAGTAAAATCCTAGAACTATTGTGCAAATTTATTCCTTGAGGAAGCTAAAGGGAAAATTCTTTCTGTTTTGTCCAGCCAAGCCACAGGAATTCAGAGATAATGCTTCAGCTGGAAAAGCAATTTAGGTATTTTTAAAGTTTTGTCTTGAAAATATACTGTAAATTTGCTTATAGACAAGTCTTGCACAAAGCAATACATACTGACTATTCACAGTTGTGTGCTAGCCAGTACCATGAATGAAAGTAGCACAGTTTCATAAATGGGATTATTGATGGCTTTACTGCGCTTTGTATTTGAGCACCAATACAGCAATTGTTAAAAGAGAAGCTGCCATCAGTCATCAGACATGTTACATGAATAAAAACTGAATGACAATTTGTATTTTTTTTCAACAGTTATGATGTAAATAAGCAATGTGGAGCTATGAGCATATGCACATTTTCAAGTAATTTCTCTCTGGAACAACAACGTTTATCATAAATTGCTTCATGACTGCAAGATAAAAACTGTACAGCATCTTCTAGGCTTTGTTTTTAAGTTAACAGGATGAAAATGCTTAAATCACAGCATGGAGGTGGGGATTTCCAAGTAAACAGGAAACAATTTTTGGGAGATTATTAAACACAGCAGGGGCATGAACACATTACTCCTCTTCCATTTAATTTTGAAAATACTGGTAATAGAGATGAATCATTCAGTAGAGACAAACTAAAAACTTGGCCATGTGAACTACCAGAACAGAGAAAAAGCTGTAACAATTCCCATCCCCCAATTGTGCATGTGCAGTGAATTTCTCTTTCTGTGTACTGAATTTAGAGCATCTTTTGTCTCATTCCACAGAGTTTATCTTGGAGTTTAATTTAGAAGAGATTTTAAAAATATGTAAAAGTATATTTTTGCCTTTGGAAGAATGCTTTCTAACCAAGGTGATATTTATGATTTACAGCTTGGAGTTCAATATTGAGAGCAGAAACTAGCAATGAGCCTAGCGCAGAAGGAGGGCAGTAGCCTACAGACCACAGCTGGAGTGCCAAGATATCATGCTCCTTTCCTAATTGTGTATTCAAAAATGAGAAGTATCGCAGAAATAAGCTTTGAAGAAGTAGAGCTGCTCTTGATTATAGAGATGGCAATGAGACTGGAAAATGGCAGAGTAGATCTGCTATTAATTTGCTATTATGATTACTTTAAAGCTGTAATAGAAGCCTCAGAAAATAGCATTTGGCCATTTCTTGTGACATCCCTTGAGTGGGAATGGAAATGTTCACACGATTAGCTCATCTTAAAAGAGCTGTAGATCAGACTGTAAATCAGACCCTTGTCCCTGGAAGGTACAGTGGAATAGGACAGCTTCAGCTCAGCCATCCCTGATCCTTGCTTGTGAGACTGCACTGCTGCTCAAACGCTTCCTACCATCCCAAGAATTTCTCAAGCATGTAAGTGAAGATTAAATAAGAAGCTGATTTAAAGCAGTACCTTGGCAAGTTTCTGATCCTACTGCATTTCGTTCAGGATGTAGGTGTCTGCAAAGTGGTTTAGGCATCATCCACATGTTTTGTTTAATACTCCAGTAGCATGAGATCATTTTACCTTTTTCACCAGATAGCAGGGGATGTAGACAGAACCAGGAAGTCATTCAAACCCAAACCTGTGTGTGTTTACCAATGCTTATTATCCCAGATATTCCCCTAAGAAAGAAAACGGGAAGATACTGCAAAGGCACTGAGAATTCCCTAAGTACTTTATAGTCATCAGTGCTTCTGTAGTTTCTACCAGCCCTGTCAACTGGGTTTCTTCCATCCGCTTCTGCTCTCTTGGTTGTGGAAATGTAACGATTTTATGCCTTAGACTTTGGTTACAGATGAAATACAGATAGAAATCAAATGGCAAAGAAGGAATAGTAGCTAAAACAAATGTTCCAGTGGAGGTTTTCGTGGGCTTTTAAACTTTATTAATGCTTCTCATATGGTACAGACAGTTCTTAAGCAAATGGTTTTATCACCTGGTACATTCTCACCATATGCAGTTCCTACACTCAGCGTTCTGAGGGATGGACACAAATAAAAATAGACAGACACACAGTAAGACAGATGTCCTGAAGTCATAAATAACAAGGAAACGGTCTCACTGGCAATAAGAATCACAAGAAAGCCCTTGGAGCTCCTCATTTCCAGTCAGTTCATTTTTTTTCTCGGTTGTGGGTTGGCTGCTTGGGAGATAAGCAGTTGACAGCACAAAAAGCAGTTCCCACGTACAGCAATGAATACTGAAGGAGAAGGCGCACCTAAATATCAGCCAGTTCCTGCAGCCAACAAGCTGCCAAGACTTGCCAACCCTCCAACCACTCTGTGAAATATTCAGCACATTTTTAAAATCTGCAGTCAATATTTTAATTATGCTAACTGTTCTGTGGAATAATGCGGTTATTTCTCCCAGAGCCTGATAGCCTGGGGCCAGGCCATGCAATTACATAGAGGATGTCTACAAAATATAAACAGCCAACAGCCAAATCAAGGCTGTCCAAATCAGCAGGGAGAAATGAACAACAGCTTAAGTAGCTGCGTAATGTAGGAGAATGAGGGACAGTTGTTACATAGGGTCAGGCAAGCACAAGCTTAACCCACAGCACAGCAGCCTAACCCTACCCAACAAAGACAGGCCAGGCTCTGCTTGGCCGTCACTGGTGAGACAGACCAGTTGGTCCCACTCTGTCCCACAAGGAGACACTTGTCAGCCCTGTGGGCCCAGAGGATTTTGCTCAGACTGAAGCTTGTTGGCTCTTTACATCAAAATTACTTTCAAGTCCCTGCTGTACCCTATTGAGGGCAAAGCCTGCTGTGCTGGAGCTCCAGATCCAAAACAAATTCCTCATACATCACACAGTTGTCATCTGCTCTGTGTCTGTCAAAGGAATGGAAATGAAGGTGGCTGTGCCCCTGCTGGTGATGCTAGGCAAGTGCTTACAGTGCTAGCTGGGGAAGTTTCCAGAGCTCCTAACAGTGGTCAAGAGTGTGAATGGTTTCATGGCTGAGACACCCCAAATCAGATGAGGGGAGAGGTTCTGAGCTGATGGGTATTGCTCTGCAGTACTGCTCTGGGCTGCAGAATAAACCAGAGAAGAAGGAACAAAACATGATATTCATTACATTTAGCTGCGGGGTCTGACCTCTCAGAAATTCTGAGCATCTGCAGCTTCTGTTTACTGCACCTGCAGCAGTTGTAGTACTCAGTGTTTCTGAAAAATGCCCCATTGCTTTCTTCTTTAAAATGTTGTGGTGATATAGACTACTCTTCCTGTTAGTCCCTTCTCTATATGAATTGTGCATGGATCGTGCAGTTTTTCTGCATATTGAAGCTCTCCCATTTACAGATGCCAAGTCCTAACTCTATCCCACCCAGCCTCCCACAGAAGTAGGGCAGGTTTGCTGGGAGTACTGTGAAGTTTGTTTCCTCGATGTGTGATGGAAGAGTGCCCTATGTCTGCACATAGCCTTCATTTGAACAGGAGATGGGTTTGGTGCTCAGACAATCAAGTCTGGGTGATAAGTGTGAAACTGAGCATTGGGTTCATTCAGTTGGGTGTATCTTCTTGGGTTTTTCATGGTGAGCCAAAGAGTCTGTAGCGTCATGCCTGGGTTGCTGATTATAGCAACTGCAGGCTGCGCTCTGCAGGGTGATGCAGGGCAGCTGGGAGCATCAGGAATGCAGAGCCGAGTGATACTGACCTTGCCATGGAGAGAGGCTGTAAGAGACACGGGATGCCCTCTTGTGAATACGCAAATTGCAGCAAGAAGTTTATAGGAAGATGAAGAATGCTGAATTCTAATGTGCTGGGAATTCTGGTGACTTAAATTCATGATAATGGAAGTTGTGCCTTGATAAATCCACTGTGTACACTGCTAGGAGAAGGACCACTGAAAAATCTGCAACCTGCAGGCAGTTTAAAAATAACACAGCAGACAAGAGCTGCAGGCAAATTTGTAAGGCAGGCGTGCTCTGTTTTCTGATGAATTGGTTTGTAATGCAGCTCTGCATGTTCTCCCCTTTATTGTCATTACATCTGTCTTTGCAACTCAGGTACAGAGTTAAAAAATGAAAAAAGCTTCCCTTTGGTCCACGCCAGAGGGTAGACAGTGAGTGGAATCAAAATGACCTTTTTCGCTTTTGGGATAGAGGTGGCTTTACCACTACTAACTTTCCGTGCTGCTGAGAATTACTGTCTACCTCTGAAAAGGATGTTAAGGAGGATGTCACAGGGAGAGCTGAGCTTTTAAAGGATTCATGTCTGCTACTGGTCAGTCCCGAATCATGCGAGCCAGGCATTTGTGAGGTTAGCCAAGAAACAGCACTTCTCTACAATGGGTGCTCTGTAGAGAGGATGCTTTTTATTGAGTGAGAGAAACCTTCAGGGGAAAGTAGGCAGAAAGGTTGTCTTGATTTTAGAGTAAGGACTATATTGAGCTTTGTGAAAGAGAATTAGAAGCAGAAGCAAACCCCTTTTTTGTTAGTTTAGCATCCTAAAAGAGGAAACACTGATCACAATGACTGAATCTGCAGCATAGGGGTAAACTGTTTGTGTCTAGGAGCCTTTGAACACTTCTGTTATGTTCCAGAATTCAAACTGAAGAGCTTTTTTATTGCACTAGTTAGATGTTTCCTGGGATGGAGCTCTTCCTTGTTCTAAAAATGTTTTCTGTCACCTGCATTTCTGCAGACATGCTCTCTTTCTTGACTGTCTTTGAAAGAAAACTGCAGTGTAATGTTCCAGTTTGAAGTTTCCATTTCAGTTTTTTGAACATATAGTATTTTGATTTTTCCAATTTTGAATGACTGTAAGAAATTAGAAATTGAAATTAGAAATGAGAAAAAAGCTTTTGATGAACCTGAAATTTATTTAATTTGTGAAGGATCTTGTATTTGAAGCTGTGAATGTTTCAATATTGTTTTGGGTTGGTTTGGAAAAATTTACACAGAATCCTCTGTAAAACAGAAAACCTAGTTCCTAACAGTTTAGTAATTTAGAAAAGGCAAGAAGGGGTACTACCTGTAGTACATTACTGAATGTAATCATAAGCTTATTTTGGATGCACAGCTGCTGATGTGACACAGATTGTTGCTCTGACACATCATATTTGTTACACCAGAAAAATACTGAAACAAAGTGGGGTAAAATACAGCATTGAGGTGCAAATTCAGGCATTTACCTATCGAAAATTTTATGTTTTGCATGGTCAGCAGTCTAGGTGAAAATGGCTTGAATTCTTATCTCTCTGTTCTCAAAATTGTAATCCTTTGTGTTCATGATTTCCCACTTTGGATTTCATCTCACCCAATACTTTAATCCCATAAGGAAGCAGATGGGTAGTGGGCCAGGTTCATCCACATGATAACTATGTCATTCATCGAACTACCTTGGGGGGAAAATCTGGCACAGTAAATTTGTCCAGACTTCAGACTCATGGAGATATATGAAGGCAGGGTGAAAATACTAAGATAAATGGCAGAATGACAAAGGGGAATAGGGTCCTTTATTTGCACCATACTCAAACCAGCTCCAGGTTCAGCTTCCACTCAGTATATGCTGTTCTTGGGCTGTATCACCTTTGTTTTAGCCAGGTGGTATGAATCTTGATCAGGTTTTTATACTTCCCTGCATGAAAATGCAAGTTACTGTGCTTTCCTTTCTACCTTTGGTGTGGTCTCCAGAGTCTGAGCTTCCATTTTCACTTCATACTCAAATGTTTGCCGTGTATCCTTGTTCTATAATTTCCACTGCTCTTTAATATATAAAATTATGATTTAACATTTTTCTTTACTTGAAGGAGGAAAAAAAACCCCAAAACATAACTTGTGGGTGGTAGGAGGGGGCTGTGCTTGCCAGGAAAGTTTATTTCCATTCTGTCATGCTGAGACTCCCTTCAAAGTATTTGGATTTTAAAACCAGCTTTAGCTGAAATGAATGGGAAACAGATTATACTTATCAAAGGAAAGAAAGCAGGGAAGTAGCAACTCCAGCTAAATCTCTGAGATAAAAATACACTTTATATGCTTCAGATTTGTGATTTCTTCCAGAAAATGTTCCTTCGGGAAGTTGACATATCGCCTAACAGCATTACTGCCACATGAGCCAAGGTGCGAAGAAATTAATCGGGAACCTTTCATGCTTTTGGATCATTGTGTCAAGTCCCAATAGCACTTCCTGTGATTTATAATGCACAGTGTCACATTAGCAATTCATTAACAAAGTAAGTTTTTCAGTGTTTGCGTAAAGGAACCCACAACATGCTTTACCTGGATAAGGAAGAACTAAATAGCAGTAAGAAAACGTGACTAATGAAGGATTGCTGTATAATCACAGCTAATTCAGTTGTCCGAGCCTGTAAAATATCTTCTTTAGAGAGGAGAAACTTGACGTTTGCATGCCTCTCACCCAGCGAGAGCTTGCTCGGGCAGCCAGCAGAGCAGCATCTCTGGAGATTCACAAAAAATCTGTTCAAATCAATTCAAATGAGCACTGCCTCTGCAGAGGGCCAAGAGTCAGACTGTGCACCAAGCCTTGTCCATCCTGCATCTGCGAAGGGTTTTGTACCACACGCATGTTACAAATTCCCAGGACTGGGCAGTTTCCCCACGCCTCTTGGAGAGATGCTGTTCTGCAGGACAGAGGGAGGCCAAGCCCAGGAAGGACAGGAATGGCTTGAATTAGGCTTTCCATGCACTTGTAGTAGTAAAGCTGTTGTCTGCACTGCAGGACCAGTGTTTCATCACCTGCAGTTGTTTAATTAGCTGCAGCCTTGCTGCAAACCTGTTGAAAGGATGTTTTTTATAGCTTCCTCAGGGAGTCTGCAGACTGAAACACACCCTATGCTGTCTCCAAGAGGCACCTTCAAATCCATTTCACTGCAGCTTATCCCTGATAGCAGCTACATTTAGAGGGCCATGTAACACCCAGGGAAGTCATCAGTGTAAGAACACCACAGTTGCTAACAGGGAACTATGCGTTGCTTTTTTTCTGGCATTCATGCCCTAGAAATTACCTGTTTAGAGTTTCTGCTGTTTGTGGGAGTCTGTGTCTGTCAGACATACAATCAGCTCTGACTTTTTACCCATGCCCAACTAACATATTAGAGAAATAATCAAATCCTCATGTCCTAGGCACTTTTATGCCCTTGTAATTTAATGCATTATTTCCTTCTTCCCTCAAATGCACCACAGCTCTCTGTTGGTGCTTTGTCACTATTCAATGCCACTACTGCAGATAGAAAACATTCTTTCTGCTTTGTGAAATGCAAAAACATCTGACTTCTGTGGGTTTTTTTTTCCCTTATCACTCCTGCTGCTTTGCACTTTCACTTTCCTTACAGCCATTGGCAACAAATACACATTAGTCAACAGTCTCTGGTGCATACTCCAGGCCTGCTATACAGAATAGGACAGAGGTTTGGAAGAAGAAATACTTAGACAACAAAAATATTACATAAGCCAGAACAGCTATAGAGAAAGATAGATAGAAAACAGGTACAGTGACTGAATTCAATGTTTGTCTAAAGGTTATGCATCCAGTTTGGGTCCTTGTAAAGTTGTTATAAAGCTGCCAGTGATTTCTACATTTGTTTGGTATATAAATTGTGATGAAACCCTTCTTAGAAGGTCATATCACCTGAATGAATGGTTAAATACTTTCTAGAGATGGCTTGGTCTGCTACATATAACATTCTGTAAATGTGAGACACATGTAGGAAATACTTTGAGGGGAGCATTGTTTTTAAAGATCCATTTATTCCACTGCCTACTGATATTTTCCAAAGAATCAATTATACTAAATAGTCCACGGTCTTCAAAAGACAACAACATACCACAAACCTTCTGTTGTCCCCTGCATTCTTGAAGACTCACATACTTGCATACACACAGAGCAGAAGATTCACACACGTGCATACACACAGAGCAGAAAGTCAGACAGTACAAAGTCCCCATGGGCAATGGCACTTCTCACCTAAATCTTATGTTAAAGTCAACATTATCTGCTCCTAACCATGGCACTATCTCAAGGCTCAGATAAGGGCTTTAAAGGACTGATCTAGCAAAACCCTAACATGCTTAACTGTAGAGATGTGACTGTCTTCAAAAATTAATGAGTTTCTGGGAGGTCCATACTCTAAAAATTTAGATTCTGCCTCCAAACTGATGGGCTCTGGTTAACAATCTTTAAAGTTCTAGTAGAGTAATATGCCTTCTAAAATGAAATTCTTTACTGGTCAAGGGCCAAGAGAAATAATTGCTCATCAAATTTACTGTAGTGATTATCACTGTTCGTCTGAAACAAGACCACAATCTATTCCTAATGGGAATGGCAGGATCTTCAGTGCAAGGAATGGGCATGGAAATTACTCAAAATACATAAAACTGTCTTCCCTGCAGCTCTTGGAATGACTCCATTCCAGGTTGTTTTCTTCTTGCATTACAGGACCTAAGAAAAATAAACTACTGAGTTGTAATCCTTGCCCTGTGTAAGAAACAGAAGAATAGAGAGACAATGTCCCACATGGCAACAACAAAATGAGAATTTGGCAGGAGAACGGCTATCTCTGTCCATTAACACTCCAGGTCACCCAGCAGCCAAGCAGGGAGAACAACTCTGAAAACAACTGTTATTCCTTTTGCTAATGTAATACATTGGCTGTGTCTACATTAGCAAGTGGGTCTGTGAAAAGCTGGTGCTGAGGACTCAACATCTTCTGTCATGCATTTGTTAAGTACTGTGATCTTGCGACTCTTAACTTCACAGAGAGCAAGCTCTTTCATTGCAAAGGGAAAAGGAAACAAGATTCTTCTTTAAAACAAAAATGTCAACCAAGCTAAACAACCATCCTTCCAAAAATGAAATAAGAATTCCCGTATTTTCTTTCCAGAGGAAGGATAAAGATCATTATTTCTCTTGGTAAATTATGAGATTGGGAGGCCCCTAAACACACATGCAAATTCCTATGAGTTGTTGGTACCCAAAGTCACTAACTTTCATCAAGACTTTGGCTCTTAAATTTTTGGTAAAGTAAAAATTTCCTTGTATTGTGATTAGCCCATATTACAGCTTATCTGAAATGTCCATATACTACTTTTTTCTGTTACATATCCCTATGTCCAGAATGGCATATACCTTCCTAGAGCCCTTCAGCAAACCATTTTAGCATCAATGGAATTGCTATGCGTAAATTAACAAAATAGATATAATGACAATTTCAAACTTGCTTAGAATGATGCTATGGTTGTGACAGAAAAAGCAAATTTACTCTAATGCACAGATGGATGAGTTTCTATTAGCTTGTTGTTTTCTAAGGTTTATAGTGCACTGAATTTAGTGGAGAAAGGGCTTTGCATTTAACTGGAGTTCTACTGATTTTAATTGGAGTGAGTCTTTATGCCTTTCAATGCAAGAAATGAGTTCTATATTATTTTTTGACTTCATAAAACATTCTCTCCACACAAACTACACAATTGTTGCTAAAAACATGTCACAAAAGGCATCATAATAATTTCTTGAAATGGTTACATTTGAAAGAAGGTGAGAGAAATGTCTTAAATACAATGTGACTTTTTTGATATTTTAAAAGTCTACTAGCAGCATTTGCGTTTACATGTCTATAGCAGCATTGGTGACGGTTTCCCACATCTGCCTTTAAGTGCCTGGAAGGTTTCCATAAGGGTCCCCGTGTGGCTAAAGTGTCAGGCGTTGTCCTGCTCACCCTAGATCAGCCTGCAGATGAAACAGGAGAGGCTGTAGCAACTCTGAGTTGCGCAAGATTTTCCTACTAACAAATTTCCCCATGGCTTTGTCAAGGCAACTTAGTGGTTGGGGCCACCACGGTGGACGTGGAGCAGCTTAAATCTGCCTTGGTATAACAAACCCGCTCTCTACTGTGTTTCACATACATACAGAATTTGCTGATCAAAATCTTGTTCTGCACATTTATCTGAACAGGCAAGATTGCCTCAGTTCTACATTTACAGACTTAATTTATAATGTAATGGTGTAAAAAAAAAATCAATTCATGACATTCTACGATACTGAAAAGTATTTAGGGAGCACATGATTACACATCTGTTCTGCTAGCCAGTACTTCTGAAAAAAAAAAACAAACAAAAAATAACTACCATTTACAAAATTAAAAGCATTTCAGGAGGCTCTGTCTTTGTACAGACAAGTTTTGTTAATTTTACTGGCAACAGGTTTTAAGTTCACATGTTTTTTTAAGACTAACAGTCCCAGGTAGTTCTTTGGTCTCCAGCTCGTGATTTTCATTTGGGTCTCATTTTTGAAAGGAAATTATCTAATGAATATTTTTCTAACATTTTCCTTTCATCAGCAAGAATAATTGGACTTTTTCTTCTTATTTCCTTATCTCTCTTTTTTTTTATTTTTATTTTATTATTTTTTTATGCAGAAGTGATAACCAGATCTGTGACAAAACTTTCATTTTAAAGCCACCATATTATATGAACTGAATTTCTATTTCAATGCATGAGGTTTTTATTAAACAAGTAAATAACAGTCTTGTTTGTTCCAACCATGTCCTGGGCCTGTTTTTAAAAGTCTCACAAAGCCCAAATAGCATGGAAGGAAAAACAGCATGGAATATTTTTACCCTGTCTGACCTAAATTTACGTATTTTTTAGTTCTTCCAAGAGAAAGAGAAGTGGAATAACTACTCCCTCTTCTCAGTTTCTTTTCAGCTTTCATATTTAAACTGTTTTCTCAGCTGCTTGTATGAGTCATGGAGAGCTGGAAACAAGAGACACACCACCAGCCCCCCCAATACTGTAACAACTGCTTCTTCATGAGGGACCCTATGTGTGTTTTGGGGTATACCACTAAAAAGCCACAGAAATCTCCTGAAAGCTTCTTTGTGCCAGAAACCTACATGGGAACTAATAGAGGAAGTGAGAATATCTTAGCTGCAAAAAATGATTACTTATGAGTGTAATGAAAATGAAAATAGATAAGGATTTCCGTATCACTCTGTCTTGAAATTAATGCCATTGTTCTTCAGCATTTGCAGAGATTTCAGACTGCTGTTGACTTTGTGGATTGTTTTGTGTAATGATGGTATTGAATTTCACTGGTCTAGGCATAATTTGGATTTCATCCTGTGATGTTCCAAGAAACTCTGAAATCCACAGGCTTTGATGAGAACTGGGAGGGTCTTCAGTGCTTGCCACACTGATCCACGCTATTCCAGGCTAACATGTTCATCATTGCCTGTTCCTTTCTATATAGTGTAGGTTATATCCAGACTAAATCTCTCTTTGTAGCTACTTATAATATTATATTTGGAAACAACAGGGGATGCTCGTGGCAGAAAACCATTCTTCATTCTGAAATCCCATAACTTTGTTTAGAATAATCCAGATCCCTCATACTTTGGCTCATGTCGAGACTGAGCAGAGCATATCAAACCAGGTCAGGGATCGGATCTTGCACAGTAAGAGAGGAAAAAGAAAGGCTGACCTACTGAAGCATAAGCCAAATTCATTGGCAGGTCGAATGGATTTATATAACAAACATAACAGTAAAAAAATGTTGTGAAACATATTAACAGAGGATATTGGTATTAAATATGCATGTCAGCTTTATTGCATTTATAGGCATGTACTATTATGCCTTATACGGCCCTGTTTCAGTCATGTTAGTCTGAGCTTATTTGCCTCTAATACAGCACTTCAATCCTCAATTCCTGAACATAAGGTCAGACAAGGGATTTGTCACACTGAAATTACATCTCCCCATCAGAGACTATTCCCTTTCTCACTGGGCTAACCTTCTTCGTCTCTATACATATTCTGCTTTTATGCCCAAAAGCTATCGTTTCACTGTTCGTACAGATCTGACTACTTATCCAGCAGGCAGCCTTCTCTTCCTGTTCATCACACTTTACTGATCCTCTGGACAATAACAGTCTGACTTTAATCAAGATTATACAGGAAAAGCCTTTCTTCTCAGAGAAAGCTTTTAGACATTACAAGTGTTCAGTATTGGTTTACCACATTGGGTAATGAAGCAGAGCTAAAAATACCATGTGTTCCTTTGACATTGCCCATTCATTACAATAAATGACCGAAATTTCTGTGACTGCAGAACAAAATATGTTTTATGTTTTCGCTTTTAAGTGAAGCTGTGTATAAAGCTCTTTGCCACTTGGAATATCCTCGTAGTGTTTTACATAAAAGGATAACAATGTTTGTTTGGAAAAGGCAGAGAAGCCTGCGGCTTGTTTTCCTCTGATTTTCTTAAATGAATGAGGAGAGATCTTAGAATGCGAGATCACGGAAGTGTAACTGGCCAGATTTTCCCCATTATGAGAAAATACAGTGAGGAAATTTGTTGAGACTGCCCTTCAGAACATCACCTCTTATTGGCAATTCACTGTGCCGGATAAGCAGAAGTCCTCTCAATCATCTTCAAGCCTCCCATGCAATCTGTGTAAGTCTGTTTCAACAACAGAGATGAGAGAGATTATCAAAGCTTGAGAAAGAACTGACACATAGGACCAGATTGTTTGAAGATGTTTATTTTAAGCCATTTCACATAGTCTCATTTACTATTTTTGTTTTTTGAACTCAGAGAAAGAGAGAGAATTTTTTTTTCTCCAGTAATTAAAACTCTGAAGGCGGAACACTCTTGTCTGCACAATGAAAGAACTTACAATATTTTAAAAAGTATTTTAAAAAACCCATAAAAAACTCAACTAATTTCTTCCTTTCAAGTGTTGAAATGATCTAATGCTATTAACAGAAGATTCTTTCCTCTGGAAAATTTATTCTTCTATTTAAAGCTACCGGGGAAAAGCTTGAAAGAACAAAAAATTGTGATTCAGACATCTGGCCGTCGGTATAGCCTTGGGATGATGAGTGCAGATAGCTGCTCTAAAATAAATACATTTATTTGGAAATAAGGCAGAATAATCAATAAGACATCCTTTCTCCACACAGTTGCATGCAGTGGCTGCACATTTGCTAGAAGCCCACCCAGCTTGTCTCTTAGTGCTGAAGGAAGCAAATTTGAGGCTACTGGATTGACAGCACTGAAAACCACAGATTTTTCTTCAGGCACAGCTAATGAAGCAGCATAACTTCCCCACGCTGCTGATCAGCGAAGCCTAACCCTGACCTAAGACGCCATGATGCGCAGAGCAGGTGTTAGTCTGTCCCCATGATCTTCCTGCAGAGGCATGAAATTGATACTAGCTGTGATGACATTTCATGTGGGCACAGGAGTAAGAATTCCTGTCACAATAAATCAGCAAACAGAATACCTCCCCAGGAGTTTAAAGAGGACATTTTATACTGAATAGCTCATATCCTGCTTCCAGGCACCTGATCCATTAGGCTTTACTTCAACATGTGCTGACGCTCAGTGATTTTGTTCACATGCTGACCACACGGCTCAGGTGCCGTTCTAGCAGTTTACTCCAGAGTTATGAGAGTTACATGCCTTGTGTATTCCTGGTGGGATCACTCGGAGATCATATTTGCAAAAACACATGGGTATATTACCCAAAACATGGGATTCACAATAAACCTCCAAAACCAGATCAGAATGCTTAAAGCTGAAAATAAAACATATATTAGGATTTTGTTCTTTCTTTTGTTTAATAAGGAAATGGAAACAAGAGACATTTGTAAAATGTCCAGTGAAGCGTTGTGCTAGAGATCTTTGAGTAACCCAAACAAGCCAGGGTGTGTAAATACTACTGCAGCATTTGCATAGATATGAACTCTAAAATGGAGAGCTGAGCACTGTCAATTAGCAGAGTGCTGGATGGGAAATATTTAATGTATTTCCATGATCTGTGCATGGCATTGAATTAGATACAGCAGCTCAGATTCCCTAACACAGCTTTTCTTCCACAAGGTATATAAACCCTTACAAGATACAGACACGAACAAGTAGGCCTTGGTTTACAAAGTCTTGGGCTGGTATTCAATAAATCTAGTTTTAGGGTATTTAGTATCAGATCAAAACTATCATGGTCCCAATGATGCAAATTGCAGATCCAGTAGAAATTCATTCTGCCATCTCAAATGTGTTCAAAAAATGCTGATCAATCAACTTTGCTCCTGCAAGTTTTTTGCTGGATCAGGTATTGTTTGTCTGCGCCACTTGCACTTTGAGCCCTATCAAGCATTGTCTGTCTTCCCACAGTTGGCATCAATCTGGCATGAAAGCACAGAGCTGGCATAAACTCTGTATCACAGCTCTGGCTGATTTGACAGAAATATGATCATTTGCCCATGCCTGATCGGGATGAAACCTGTTACTGCTGTTAAAAACAATCGTGCATAGATCTGGTGTTAACATCAGCCTCTCATATGACAGCAGAGCCTGTTGGTGCCAGAAGGTGATGTGAAACTAATGGAACACCTCTGCCTGCTGCCCCAGCACAGAGGTCTGGGTGGCAAGAAGCAAAATGAGACATCACATGGTGGCTCTAGCTTCCGTACAGATCACTTCTGCTCAGTGACCTCAACTTGCACCAGCAGCTCCATGCTGCATGAACAGCAAGGAGAGTATTTTCGCAGTGCATGAGCCTACGCTGTGCAGCTGCATCCAGCAAGGCAGCAGGGTGATGCAGAACAGCTCCATTTTCAGAGCAAAGCAGACCACCCTTGTCTCATGTTTGCTTTTCTTTGGTTTTAGATTTGGGCTTTTTGCTTATGCACTACAAATGCATGCATGCTCCACCCTTCCCAAATTCGGTAGATATTCTACAGTGTATCTGTATCTACATAGTATATCTATACAGTATACATGTATGCATGCAATATTATACATTATTGTACATAATTGCATATTAAAATATCTTAAAAAAATCAAGGCATCTGCTGGTAGTATGGATTTGATTCTAAAATAGCTAATTCTTATGGAGATCAGAGTGAGAGAGGGTTGGGATCTTGATTTTATGTTGGCGTAGTCAGCATCAGAGATCTTGTAAATCTAACTAAGCAACCTACCAGATGTGCCCTGGCAGAACCCACTGCAAAGTTTGACTAGGTCAGCCATGCGGTTTCTAACCCGTTGTCAATAATGCACTCAGTTCATCCGAGTAGCATGTATGATAACTTTCAATCAAGATAAGGCACAGTTAAAAGTTAAATTTTGGCATCTATTACAGTTCTGCCTTGAATGTTCATATTTACAATGCTTGAGTGCCTACATGCACAGTGAAAGGACTGTGAACAGAGTTGAACTACAGTTCCCACTACAGGGTTCTTAAGCTCTCCTCTCTGGGTATTTTTTTCCTTGATTTTTTCTTCTGATTTTTGTGTTTCCTCTTTTCTTTTTCTTTTTTTTTTCTCCTGGGTAAGGGGAAAGGGGCAGCGCTACTTGGTATTTAGTCAACACTAAATGTGAAAAGCTTTGACAGCTAAGCATCTCCCAAGCCAAAACTGGCAAAGCCAGCTGAAAAAACCAACAAATGTTCCTGTTTCAAATTGCATACTTCTCTTATTTGTTGAAAATGGTCCAGGGTGGCTGCAGGGTACACTGAGCCTGCCTAAAGGCAGGTTTAACTCATGTTTTGACCATTTAAGAAGGAAAACAACTCTCTTCCTCCACAATGCACTTTGGCACTCAGCAAATAAATTTTACCATGGCAACTGCAAAGCCACTTGAGATACACAAACTCTTCAGTGAAGTGGTCCTTGGCATCTTGTTGTACAAACTAACCTGGATACACTAAGGTCATTAAAGATTATAAAAAACCCACATGAAATAGCTTAGTATCATGTATTAGTATCATGTTTTCCAATTGTTATGTTAATATAACAGCTGAGTATCATGTAGTACTTTTTAGTAAGTATATGCCCAAGTGCTTTACAAAGGAGGAAAGCTAAAACACTACATGTAGTGTGACCTGTCTCGGGCTGAAGCAGTACTGGAGAGAGAACCTTCCCTTCTGAATATTGGTCCAGCACTCTGCCTTTTAGCTTGTTTAGCTAAATCCTGCAGCCCAGCAAATTCTGACTGCAGTCACAGGCCGAGGAATTTCCACAGAGTTGCCCAGTGGCATGATATATCTTATCTTGATATGAACATGAAAGAATTCAGAAGCTGTGAGGTCAGCACTATGTGGAGTGAGTGCAAGCTGCAAGTGCACAAAGGGATAAGGTACCTGTTTTTTAAACAGACCTGAATGGTGTGTAGACAGTCACAGAAAAATATTTTCAATGATTGTAGTGTGCAGCTGTACATGAAGTATGTGCATATTTAGACCTAATTTGATATGTAGTTGCCACAGCTGTATGCATTAATCACATAGTAGCTATATTCTTGGCCAGTTCTGACTGCATTCACGTAACCACTCAGTTACACAAGCAAAACCAAGGATTGCCAATATACGCCTTTTTGCAGACTCATTTAATCATCTCTCTTTGACATTGTGGCCTTCGATTCAGTGCAAACAGAAGGACAACTTCACAGTTCTCACAATTTGCAGAATGAGACCTTGCTATACAAGCATAATTTCTTGCCATGATTTTTCTCAAAATAGACTAATCTTTGTAGAAAATGAGAGCAGAGGCTAATGAGGGTTGAGGCACAGATGGGATGGCACCAGTAGTTACTTCATACAAACACAGTAAAGTAATAGTTTCTAGCATGACATTTAATAAAATCAAGTCCTACTAGGATGCACAGCTACAGGGGAATTTATGTAGAAATCAAATATGATGCTGCCTGCCTGTCTTCAGTGGAAATACATGACACATGGTCTATCTCATCTCGCTTTCTTCCATTTAATCACACTTCTAATGAGCAGAAACATAAAAAGTAAACAGTTGATTTCTCCTCTACAATAATACTAATTTTCTTTCTACACTGTTTACTTTGAATAACCAGAGTTCATTTTTAGAGCCCTGTTCAATATTTAATTCAAAGAACTTCACAAGCATCTTCTAAATGGTATTTGGAAGCTTCAGCAATGTTCTGATAAGGAATGTAAATTTCCTGGGATTTTCTTCCCTCTCAAACAGGGGTCTGTCTTTCAGGGCAGGGGGAAGGGTTGTTTCTTGGTTTGCTTATGAATCCAGCTCCATTCCCATTAGAGAGAAAGTGACAGCTATGTAGACCAGAATACAGTTGAAACTGTGGGTAATTTGTATATTAGCTCCTCATTTACAGATGGTCACTAAATCTAAATGTTATTCAGGGATGTGTTGCCTTCTATTATGAATTCTGAATAATGAACTTCTCTGAAAAGAAGTAGCCCAGTGGGAAAAGCACAAAACCGTGTTTTAGTAGTTATGGAACGACAGACAGATGTTTGCGTCTTGATACATGTGCAAATAACAGTAACTGGCATTCATAATGGCATTTGGTAAGTTGCCATGCTACTGTATGCTTGGAAGAAAATAATATGGTGTGTCTTTTAGCATAAATTGCCTTCTGAATAATCACAGAAGTGCATATCCACAGTAAACATCTGTACCAAGGAAGGCTAAACCGAGTTTCTTTGCCTCAAACTATTTAAAATAAGGAGTCAGAGATCCAGAATCACAAGATTGTTGACTGATAGATTGACTTTGGATTTTATTTTGCCTTCAAGGATTCTCTACCCTGACGGCTGCCTCCTCATTTCTTGTCTGCAGCCAGGAATATTAAAAAAATGTTCAGCTGCTGCTTACATGAAAACATGAAGTTTCTCTGCAACTTCCTCATTCCAGAATTTTATCATCCCAGATTCCAAATGTGATACTCACTATACCATTGCACTATTTGACCGCTCTGCAGATCCAAAGCCTTTTTACCTATGCCATCAGTTCACTGGAGACAGCAAAAGCTAATGCTGGAGAAAATATTTTGGATAAAATTTTTCAGTGACACCTTACAGTTGAAGAGTATCCTTACCCTTCACCACCAAAAAACTTCCAATTAATATTTTTGTTATGAAACTATTTGTTTCAACTTCCTTCAGTTTATCAAAGTATGAAAAGCTGAACATTTCCTTCAAATGCAAATTTTTAAAATACTTTTTCAGAACTGCCAGCATAGTAAAGTATCAGTTATTCACACAGCTCCAAGGATCTCTGGATTTACAGATTGTTGCAGTTACTGTCTCATTTTATTCATTCTAATTGGGTTTCACTGTACTAATCTCTCTGGAGTATAGCATTTATCGCCTTCCAGATGATTGTTAAATGCTGTATTGAAAGGGAATTATCACCTATCTTCTGACTTCCTCTTCTGAGAAGAATAAGAAAAAACAGGAAAAGTTGTCGTTAGCTGGGGTAATGGGAGAGTTGAGAGGATCCCGCTGCTTTTCTCTACTTTGTGCAGCTGTTTATAGCCAACTTCCAGTGGCAGCGCAGGTGTAACAGGACAGTTGTAGTCTACAAAGGGCGCTGTGCCTGTGCCACACAAACAGGCCCAGTCCTATTTCTCTGCCACTAAAAATGAGGGATAAGACTTTTGGCTTCCTGACATAGGGAGAGAAAGAGTCCTTTGCCTGTATTACTATTGCTAGGTGTCTGAACTGTAACATTGTCTTGAAAATTGCACCCCCTCCCCTTTTTTATTCATTGGGAGAGGGGAAAGGGAGAAAATTCTGGGATCTCCTTGTCTGTCTCGTTTTTGAGCCATTAGGGTGCATGTGGATCAAATTCACTTATTCTCCGAAAGTGAAAATCATAAATTTGCATTCCTAAAGTTTCTGATACTTCAATATATTTATTCATCTTTCAAAGTGCTGCCCAGGTAGTATGGTGCTTGGTGATCATGCCTGGATATTCTTGCAATAGACTGAGATCTACTTTTAGAGAAAAATATGGTGCTGCAAAAATAACATTAGGGTCTGATAATTCAGTTCTCTGTGAATGACAGAGCTTATTTCTTCTTGAAGAACATTAATAGGCTTTGCAAACAGACAATAGAAATTAATTAATTTTCTGGCCCACATAGTTATTCAGAAGAACTTGGAAAAGTGAGTCATAAAGGCTCAGTAGCCCATGGTTTAATTTAAGTTACATGACTTCTAAGGAAATCTCAAGATTTTCTGGGGAGGGAGGTGAACTTTCTGTAGAAAGAATTAAAGAACAGGGAAGGACTGGTGAAGTAAATCTGAATTACCTTGGCACACAAAGACTGGAGAAAGCCAGCACAAACCCTCAAGGGAAGATGGGATGACAGTGACCCATGCTTCATATTTGAATCCTGTCCTTTGTTTTAGTTTTAAAGTAATACTTAGCAACAAAGTTATAAATAAATAGATTAACCAGAAGCAGAAGGTTGAGAGGGGGCTGGCTGCATTAAATATTACAAGTAACTGTCAGATTAGTCACATGCGGCATTTTTCTCTTCAACCACTGCGCAATGGGTGAAGCTCAGCATTTGTTGTACAATTAACAAGTCATGGGATATTTAAAAAAATCAGTGCTTTCATCAGGTCAAGCGTCTACCATTTCATTACATTACTTTTGAAATTGACTCTGGTTTTATCCTGTAAGCCTACATATTCCCTGAAATACATTCCTCTGCATATGTGGAGCATGAAAAATTAATTCCATTAGCAGGTATTCGTTAACTAGGTCTCTAGAGTTCTGTGAGCTTGAATTATACTGAATTTTCCAGTATCTTTTTAATTTTGCATGTTCTAGATAAAAAACAGTTTCCTTTAAAAAATGCCGCCTTCTCTGTAATGGCGACAAGAGGGGAAGAGGATATTGAAAAGTTCCTCGTCAGCATAAATAAATTAAAGTCTCCACTTCATAGAATCCAAGAGCAATGAAGCTGCTATTAAATGTTTTAAGAGAAAGCTAGAGGCCAAGATGACCAAACTGAAGCTCCTCAGTCTAAATACATTAGCAACTCTCTCCACACTTGTATTTTTAAATGTTAGATAATCTATTAAAACTGAAACATCTTTGAAGGCATTGTGGCTGGAGAAGGGATTGTGATAGAATGCATTTAAATAATGGGAGATCACATTTGCAGGTCTGTATTTGCAAGTTAAAATTCAGCTGTTAATAAAGCTAGTCTCGTATTTCTATCACAACTGTCTCTACTCAGGCTCCTCCTGTCTTTGTCATCTCTTTCTGTACTTGCCTGATGATGCCTCATTTTGCAGGGATTTCAAAGGTTTGCAAAAATTTCACAGCAGTAATCCTGTATTACTCCAGCAAGGGAGATCATGTACGCTATTTATAAACTCATACAGTTCAACTTGCTGCATAATAGCAAATTCATGTTTCATTAGATATTTTTGTTTTTTCATTATCCAGCTTGCATGCATAATTGTCATAACTGTGCCCATGGGGTAGATTCACAGCTGTATATATAAACTGGACTGAGGCATCTGCTTGCACAGCTTCTCTGTAAATCTGGAGCTGGATATACAAGAGCAAGTATGTTACAGACAGCCTTGACAGGTATAATACAGCATCACGTGCACCTGCATTGCAAAATGGAGAGAAAGGATACCTCTGGTCTGGCCCCATTAGGAGCTGAGCGATGCTGAGAAGGAGAACGTGACTGAGAGCCCAGGGCAAAAGCAGAGAGGTTCTTCCAGGAGCTGCTGTGGCTCAAGGTACATGGATCCCTTTTCTCAGAGCTTAGTGGTATTGCATTGTGTAAGAGGCAGAAAGGATGTGGTAAAACTGCCCCTGACCTTTCAGCGACTTCTCATTCTGGGAAATGCCAGCAGCGTAGCTCCCCTGACCTGCATGGCTTAGCGGTGGCTGGCTAGTTAGGGTGGGGAATGGCAATGTGCTTCCCCAGGCAGCACGGCTATCCAATGGGTGGTGTTGCAACCTAGAGAGATCTTGTGGGAAGACAAAGGTGTCATGCAGGCAGCTGAAATCATAAACGTGTGGCAGGGACCTGTGTAGACTGTACTGCCCTGCCCGCTCGTCCTGCTGGGTAATGTGAGGTTGCTCTCAGCTGATGTGCAGAGCCTGTTCTTGGGCTTTTGGTCTACTAACATTTATGGTTCATGACTTTATTAGGGAATTAACAGTTTTTTCTTTGCTGGATGTTGGTATACTATCAGGTTTGTGTTGTTCCTTTGGCTTTTGATAAGCAAAAGCTCTCTGACAAAATTAATCATCTTTCCAGCATATTCTGGGCTGGAAGCTGCTCTGTTGATGATGGTCCCCAATGACAGCTTGCGGCACCCTCACCCAGTTTGGGTAGCCTGCCGACCAGGTGAAATGATTCTAAACTCCTCATTCACACTTCCCTTACTTGTCACTTCAAAGACACGTTGTTTATTTGTAATGATATGTGGCAACACAGTTGCTAAATGCTTAGCAAAAATAATTATGGCGTTGCTATGGCTGAGAGGGGTTCATAGCAGAACTAGCTTTGGTGGATATATCAGGAAAAAATGTTGCTAAGGGGCAGCTTACTTATTTTTCAGTAAGTTCTTAACAGGAAAGATTAATCCTCTTCTAACACACCCAGTGTTGCCAGCTCAGGATTCTGCCCTAAGTTTTATGGTATTTGTGCTTCAGTGTGGGATTTTTTTCAGACAATTATCCATAAATTGGACACTATTTACATTTCTTGCCTCATTTTTCATAAAGCCTATCTGTGTGCATGGGCCAAGATATCCCCAAACTGGGAGTACTGCTGACGTGTTTTCAGTGCAGTCTTGCCACTGACTTGTCTGGTGGCCTTCAGCAACCTGTTTCCTCTCTCTGGGCATTGCGTAAAAGGGACACAAGTAATTTAATTTACTGTGAAAAGTATGACTATCATCTGCAATATCCATTGGATTTTTAAGATAATGCATGGATGTCCGTTTAATAGAGCGGCCATTCCTGGCAGTTGCTTTGGCAGGTGGATGCCTTCCCTGTGACAGAACCTATTCAGCACCATTTTAGGCAAAGAAAAATCTGATGGCCTTAAAGTCATGCAGTGCTAGTGAGGGGAAAATGAGAAAGATGCACAGAGTTTCTGCGGTGATCCTGTTCTCATTTGGGCAAACTTTAATTTTTGAATGCCAGCCTTTTCCCTACAGTATCTCCTTAACTTTCCCATTGCCATTCATGGTATTTTAGGACAGCTTTATCCTGAGTTATGGGCATATATTTCACCTGGGTTTCAAGCACAGTATGTTCTAATCAACTTAAAGGCGGCTTATACACATCTTGCTTTTTGGACTGCCCATTTTAGGGTTTCCTTTTTTTACCTATCACCTCATTTTTATGTAGCTCCTTTTCTAGAAATTAAGTACCTGTATTCTGGATGCACTTGGCCTCCTATCCCCCCACAATTGTATTTTAGCTGTTACCCACTTAAACCCTTTTGAACTGTCCTGAACACCACTCAGGATGAAATTCAGAATGGTATCTGTTCTTGCAGGTTCTAGGATTAGCTGTTTGATGAAGCAGTCCTTTACTCTGTCCAGAATTGTTTATCCCTACGTCTTCTGAAGAGGCAGTGATCTGGGCTATATGAGGGGAGCTGAAATTTTCTACTGTTGATACTTGCCTGTAATTTACAGCTTTCCTTAGAATTTCAGCTCCTGAAGTGTTGCAAGTTTTTTTTGTTGAAAACTGAAATTTCCAGAGTCACATTTAAGTCTGTTTTGTTCACTCAGTGTATGTTTTCACTGAGATGGTTATGCAAACATTAACAACCTCTGTAAACAAGAACAAACCACACAGGAGAAATGCCTCCTTAACCTGGTCCCTGAAGAGCCATCTGGAACAAATGGCTGTGTGCGCAATACAGTTTTTTCTAATTAGCATCTGTGGCAATAAGCCACTCGGGTATATTCGATATGCTTTTATCTTAAGATTAAATTTACACTTGCTGCTAGGTAGCTATGACATCTTCATTCTTATTTTAGATCTGTTATGATATGATTATTGTGTGATCACTGCTCGCAGCAAACCAGCCTCTATCTGTGTATGGTTCAGGCTTATCTATGATGTTGGGCTCTACGGTCGTCCCAAATAAGGAGTATTTTTTTTTTGTAACTTCTCTCTTAGAATTCAAAAATTTTTGTTGTAAAAGTTGCAGGGCAGGTGTGGGGTTTTTTGGAGCCATATAACAATTCCAAGATATAAGCTGTAAAAACAACCAAGAAAATAACTGATAAAATAGAAGTGTCTTACTGAAAAGATTGCAATTTAAATATTCAAAAAAGAGAGTTAAACTTTACAAGACAGACCGAGGCACAGATTTTAACAATTTTTCCAAAGTTTTGAAGAACTAGATATAGAACAGATCCTTTCCTTAGTCCAGTATTCTAACCACAAAACTTTTTCCTACCACAAAGAATTAAGCACTTTAAAAAATAATTTTTCAAGGGCAGATGTACAATCAGTGTTATAAATTGTTACAGCTCTTGTGAAATCAGTTGAGCTACTATTTATTATATCAGCTGAGGGTCTGCCACAGGACTCTCCAGTAATAGATTCAGAACTGGTCTTGGCTTATTTCCTTGATAAGTAAAAAAATATTTAATGAAAGTGCTTTCATAAACATGAGGAATAGACAGTAACAGGATTTCCCGTGCCATGAAAAATTCTACAATTTTCAAAACTTTTATGTTAAAATATAACCTTTTTTTTCAGTTCTTGGAAACAATCAGAAAATTTTCCCAGGTCACAGTAGGAACTGTTGTCTAAATAAGATCAGTCATTCATCTAATTCAGTTAAAACATTTTCACTATTAGGTTCCTTACCAGCTGCTTTAATGAAAAGTGAGTCTTCGTTCTGAAGTACAAAAAAGGATGCAAAATGTCCTACCATTGCAAAGTTACCTCTCATAGACATTGCTTTCAGAGATTAGAAATAGAAAAAGCAAACTGCAATAATACGGTAAAGTGACTGCTACAAATCAAACAGCAATCTAATTCGGTTCACCACACGGGCCTTTGGGATTTTCGTACCTTACGTGCTTAATCAGGTTTCAGATGATGTCCATTCATTAAGAGAAACATTTCTCTTCCCCCAAGTTAGTAGATTTCTTCCTTCAGACAGCTTCGCACTCCACTCTCTCTTTACCACAAGAGCCTGTTAAGTGTTTAGGTCAAAACCACAGAACAGGAAAATACTAAAGCAAAACTGGAAATCTTTTACCGACTCTCAGCTGAGATCTGTTCACTTCTCACACCAAAAGGAGAGTGAGGAAAAGTGTTCCAGTCACACAAGTCTGAAGCTGTATCGGGCAGCTGTCACTGTGACAAGACCATGGTGAAGAAAATAACGTGATGCTACCCATATGAGGTCTACTATGAATGTACTCCTTTTCAACCCCCCCAAAAACTACATAAATGACATTCTGTTAACCCAGGGTTGCTTTATAATTGCAAAATAGTGCTGGATTTCCAGCAGAAACAAGGCGGTGGTGGTGACAAAATATTTCCACGCATTGGAGATCCATAAATTAATCAAGTATAATTTATCAAATTATAATAGCAATAAAAATATAGCATTCATAGCATGCTCTTCTGTATTACATTTAATGCTTACAACATAGCCACTACAGATTATTACAGGTATGAGACTGGTGCTGCTAGGAATTACACGTGTTATAGAGTCAATCTATTGACTAACACTACAAATCCAATGGCAAAAAACATCTTGTTCATTTAAAGGGAGATTTTATTTTATCTCGGTTTACTTAAAAAAGTTGTTACCCCCAAGAGCCACTGAAAGTCTCCTTAACCCTTTAATGTGTATAATTTAACTTCTTTTTTAAAGTGGTGCTCTTAACCTGGGTTATTTCAGTGCTAAATTTACAACATTGCCCCAGAAACCATTCAGTGGGCAAAAATCAAGGACAAGCTGAGTGCAGGATGATGAACTACATGTGGGAATGGAAACAAATAGCTAAAGGCAGAACAACTTCTTCATTGGCTTTGCCTTCAAAGCACATGTCCTAAAACTCTGTCCCAGGCTTAGATTTATGAGAAGAAAAATTGTGCCTGGGAATGGTAAGTCTAGGATAAGAAATATGAAAGAGAGAAAGATCTGGAGCCAAAATTTCAACAGAGACAAATCTCAGCTGGAGAGATTTAAAGGGAAAGAAAAAAAGTTATACTCAAAGCACACTGTCATCCAGAGCCTTGGATGGAATCCAGGATTTTGGACCACTGTTTCTCTATTAGAAAATACCTGATGGGTGCTTTTAAAGGTTTCATCTTCATTCCTATCTGCTGGTTCAGTTCAGCTACCCTGTTGTTCTCTGACGTAGATTTACTGGCTGAAATACTACTGATGAAACAGTGATGTTGATCTGTGTGGCAGGAAGTCTGGGGCTGTTTTAATTTATATTTTTAAGTCTTTACCAGAACTCATACATGCATGCTGTTGGCTACATAATCTTAATGCCATATTCTATAGTCATTCACTGAGAAATTGTATGATGGCATTGCTGCAAAAGTTGTGAAAGGGTCAGGTAACTGTGGGAAAATGTAGATGGAGAAGGCCTTGGAGAACTGGGCTCTCTCTCCTACCTCTGCCAGACTGCTCATGGGGGAGAGGAATAAGTCATTTGAACAGGGTGCTCATCTTGAAACTACAGTTGGCATGCAAGTCTTCAGGTAGGTGAGAATCCACAATAGGATTTAGTAGACATTATTCGCTAAGCACATAAAATGCTGCCTTATCTAATGGTTCTGGAAAGTCATAGTATCAAGTGAGGCAGTCAAAATCAGTATTTTTAAATCTCTCTCTGATGCTCTGCACACTTCTCAACTCTGTAAGGCGGACACACCAGCCCCACACTACTTAGGGCTTTTGTGGAGCAGGTACTGTAGTGATAGGCACTACAAAAAAGCTTCTGAATATACTAATACTTCTGTCTTCATGGATTATTGAAGAAAAATGTGTGTGATCATGCGCTTAAAGGCTGCATCATAATGCATATGCACAAGGAACCAAATGAAGGTTGCATAGGCAACCACAGTTCTGGCATTTCCTAAGTTTTTAGTGCTTGCCTTTAAAATCTTAATAATGTGCTCTTAATATAGTGGCTTTCCGGTATATAACATGTAATTATCTGAAACTACGTATGTGATGTTTTCTCAGTATCTGGAGAATATTTTTTTTGTGCTTTAAAAGGATCCTGAAGAATAATCATTATTTAACTAAAACATCTTTGGCTTTCTTTTCGCTTTGCTTTTGTGTGGAAGCCACACAACAGCTTTTCACATACCAGATGAATAATGTGTAGAAAGAGTGAGAGAGGAAGGGAATTGATGACTTTTTTTTTAAGTATGTGAATTTAATTTCACCAGGCACTTTATTTCAGTCATAATGCACACTCAAATTTATATTAAAAAAGTATCTCCTTCTGAATGCTTTAATATGTTGTTTTAGACATTATTGAAAAAGTTCATATTTTACAAAATAATACATTTCTTTTCAACTGACTTTTCTAATTGTCAGTTGAAAATGAATATACATCAATGTCTTAAGGACTAGGTAGCATAAAAACATTCTGCACCTTCAAACTACAAGCAAAATGCAATCATAGGAATGCTGGACAACTATTACCTGACCAATTTAAAGATTTCAGAGAAATAAACTTTCTCACACTGTTGCATTTTTTAGAGTTTTCTGATCAGTGCCAGGAGGAAAGAGACCAGCTATCCAATACACACCTAAGCTAAAAAACATTGTGATACTTGCAGTGGGAAAAATTCCCTGTTCCCTGCCCCTCCCTCCCCCCAGCATCTATGCAACATAACTGTAGACATAAATCCCTCTCCCTATTGAAAGAGTGTATTTATCAATATTGAAATGAAGCATGTGTAACAGTTATGCAATTAATCTGCCAGCACCGTCACTGATTCCTAGTTTTGGAGGAATCCATTCATGCTTATGAAATGTATGATTTTCAGAGCACAAAGCATGAAAGAACAATCCTACTTTTTCAGCTAAAAGATGGCTGTATTCCTAATGATCAGCGAGATAACACATTCTTGCATATTGTATCACAAGCAAAATCTCATAGTAGTCCTAGCTCCTTAATGTTAAAAGATAGCTGCATACCCTCAATATAGAATCTCAGAAATATTTTTTAAATGCCCAAAGCTTTAGGGTACATAATGTCCACTCACCTCAGTTAAAACTCCAAGTAAATATGATAGATCAGTTTAAAAAAATAAGGCATCAGTAGTAGGAAGTAAGTATTTATCCATTTTTCTATTCATTTCTTCTATTCCTTGCTACTTACCTCTGAGTGCTGCTGTTGCTCGGAGCACACAGAATGCAGCAGCTCAGTCTGAGGAAGAAAATGGTTATTTCCTTTCACCCTCTGTTACTGTTCTCCCTTGAAAGTCCTTCACTTTTTTCTTTTCCAGTTGCATAGGAATACAAGGATGGACCCTTTTTGCTCTATCCAGTTCTGTTTATATTATGTAAAACAGATGAATGCATTTCCTATTTTAACCATGAAAATCATGTCTTCACTGACAGGCGCCTGAATCATGAATAGTACTGTATGCAACTGTGAAAACCCACGTAATGCTCAGAATTGGGCTCAGTTTTCTAAATGAAGAACCAGATGAAAATCTGCACATCAGCTTCCCTTTGTTGCAAAAGTTTCTCTTTTTCTCTCCTGTAGAAGAAGCTGGAAGTCACTGTTTAACCAATATGGGTTCTTCATTGGAAATGCTGGAGGAGACCTCTAGGTTTGGTTGAACCCCAGAAAAAAACACATTGGAGATGTTTTGGTCATTAAAGTGCCTCTAACCCCACTGTAACTTTCGGTCAGCTACCACATCAAACCTGTGATTCCTTTCTCCCAAGGCAATTTTGTCTTATAGCACTGTCAGCAAACTGCTTCAGCACTGTTTGAAAAGATTCCAGCTTAAATTACAGTAGTGAAAGCCTGTTCTGGGCTTTTCCCTTATTATTTTTTCTGGAATAGTTAAATTTCATATTATTCCCTGCCCAGTCTTAACCATACTTCCCAGAATGCAGGAAAACAGTCTTTCCTTCCTGCAATCCTAAATGCCTTCATTAGGGAGACTTAACATTGAAGTGTTTTGGAAAGGCAGATGCTCTAGATTTAAAAGAAACAAGAGAGGACTCTCAGTGAACAGCTGCATCGCTCTCAGCTTCAAGCGAGCCATATTTCTGAATGGTTTTGTACATTATTTTGTCACTGGGAACATATTATTACCATCTAAATTTAAAAACACTGGCTTTCTTGCACGAAGGCAAAAGCAGACTTAAAACCACAATGACTGTTCTGTTCAAGTATTCTATGCCAACGATGCAGAAAATAAGCTCAAAGTGAAAAACAGTTCTTGTTTTAGAAGGTCTTTGCTTGCAAGGTGTCTGTACAGAACTGGCCAAAAACACCGGTACAGGAATTCTTGTACACTTTCAAATTAATCACTATTCACAGTTCTTTGCTGAAGTCTCATTCTGCAGCTGCTTCAGCTTTTTGTTGACTGCTCAGAAATACCTTGTCCCTAGTAACGAGCAGTATTATTTTACATCTGTTAGCAGATTGACGTTGGACATTAAACCCACGTTTCAAAGTTACAATTTTTCAATTCTAAAGGAAGATATTTTAAAGTAAACTGACAACTGTCTGCTTCTCTAGATAATAGGTCATGTAATTCTTGAAATGGCGTTGTGGCAACAATTCCGCTTCAGAGCACTGAGTGCACCTCTTGCTCTTAAAAATGCTAGTGAACTTCCAAAATCCAAGAAGAAAATCTAAAAATTTTCAAAAAAATCTTATGAATTTGAACTAAATCACAGTCCTTTTTTTCCCTGTGAAATATATATTAACAGTTTTTTCTCTTATTGAGTCTTCTTATGTATCTTCTGCAACCACCCACATTTATTTTCCAAAATAGTTTAGTCAGTGACTGAACAATCCATTGCAGCTCAGGTAAATTGCTTGTTGTGAAAAAAGTGCACTAATCATATGGATAATATAAGGTTCATTTATTTTAATTCAATGGGCATATGTAAAACAAAGGCATAGACTTTCAGTCATAAACCAGACTTCAGTGGACAGCCTTTTACTTATTCCTTGAGGGATATTTTAAGGAACAAGTTGAAGAAGTGCTGTTTCAATGACTATTAACATAATTGGGAGTCTTAATGTCAATGGCATAACTTCAGTAAAAAATTTGTATATATATATATATATACAATACAGATACATAAATGTGTGTTCTAGCTAAGGACTTCCTTACATTTTCTGAGTATAATTTTTGCATTTTGGAAGTATCTGATTCTTTCCAGAGGAGAAGTGAGCTCAGAAATTTGGGAACTTTGCTTTTTGATAATCTGGTTTTTCTGATTGTTTTTAGGCAATTGCATCTGTAATCTGACAAGAGATTAAATATCTTAGAGAATTAAATGCAATGACAAGTTGAAAAAAAAAATCGCAATTTTCTTTTTTTTTGTGTTTAGTAGAAGTTTGCTAGTGAGGATTAGCCTGACCCATCAATCAGTATTTGGCCATTAATCTTTTGGTTATTCAGTACTTTCTTCCTGTTGTAATCTCTCAGGCATGTGCTGCAAAGTCTAATGATCTTTCTGTGTTGTATCATAAGAGAAAAAAGGATGTTGGGTCAACTTGTAAGTCTCTTCACCTTGCTGTGGGCAAGACTAGCCTTTCCCTGAATGATTCCTGAATGAAGGAATGCTAAAATTGGGCATGTAAATAAAGTAGGGAAAAGTGTAAGATGAAGTCAAACAAGGAAAAGGACAAACATTCTTGTATCTAAAAGCGTGCTTCCTTGCTTGTAATGAAAACCTTAGCTAACGAAAAAAAACCCACAACAACTATCTCACCATTATGTGTACGGAATTCATCCCTTCTACTTACTGAAGTTCTAGATAGAGCTATGATAACCAAAAGCCTAACTTTCAAATGTAAATAAAAAATACTAAGCAAAATCTCTATTAAAAATTAAAGACTCTGACCCAGCAAAGTTCCCAAACGTGCTTACATTTAAGTATGTAGTCTTAACAAGGTTAATAGGATTCATCTGTCAGTGAGATGCCTTATGCGCAAACATGCCTCTGAGTTTTAAAACCATGCTTGCTAAGCTTCTGAATACTTGAAATTTAGGCACATAAGTTTGAAAATCTGGCAAAAGTTTCTTAAATGAAAAATGAAGCAGATGTTTTCTAGTTTAGAAGTTTATATGAATCATTACCCTTTAGGCCAACAGAACTGTTTGTTAACCAATGGAGGAGTTGTGTGATGGCCACACAGGTAACGTTGGAGGGCTTCTGAGGCTGACTACAGTGACCAAGGCAAGTCTAAACTTTTGCTACAGGACTGAGCTAACAAAGGAATGAACATATTGATAAAGGTGATGTTTGTACTCTTGCTGATGGGCACAAAAAGTTTGTTCTTTTTAAAAACAAACCACAAAACTTTTTTCTTCCAAATGCTTGGAATGGCTTAACTTCAGATTCAGATTTTTCAATCCCGTGAATAAAATAGAACTTTTCTTCCTTAACAGGACCCAGATTTTAATCTTGCCTTTTTGCATAAGACTCAGAACTTTTATTTTTACACTTCCATATTTGAAGCACCTCTGGCAACTTACACTGCAGGAATAAATAATCTCTACAGTGAATTCATACCTTTTTTAAATATCTCTAAGAATCTGAGCTCCCTCCATACACTATGATGTTTTCCATATACTGGAGAACTAAGTTTTTGTTAAACTTTTCTTAGCAAACATGCTTCAAGTATGCAAATTTTGTAAAGCATCCTAAATGTTTCATGTAAAGTTGTGTGCATGTGGTAATAGTTTTGGATATAATAGTCTACATTTCAGCTGTCAGTGTATTTCTGTGTTAGAAGACATTCATTTATTTATGAGATCATAGATCTTCTTTGGATTACAGCTAAAATATAAGATATTCTTTGCTGGTACCAAATGGTGACCCCTTTCATTGAAGCTGGGCAGCATTCCATCTTCCTATGTTCTATTGTGCAGTTTGTTTAAAAGTATTTCAATAAAAAGAGATTAAATTGTCAAAGTTACCAGGTAATGACTGGAGCAGCTGACGTAGCACAAATTTGGCATACAAAACACTATATGGATACTGACAAGCTTGTTTCCTCATTGAAGTAGGGGTGGGTGGGGTTAAATGGCTAGGTTATCTTTTGAAAATCCAAGGTGTTCTGCTTCCAATTCCTGTTTTTCAAGAAAAAATGATCGTGTGAAAATTTGTCTGTGTATCAAAATGCTTAATGCTAATTTTAGAACTCTTCAGATAGAGGAATTCCTCTTAAACAGGTTTTAAATTAGGTGAAATTAAGACTGTAACTTATTCAGTATTTCTTAAATAGTCATAAATTGTGTTTGGACTCAATTTTGAGACTTTCTTCTATCAGATTTAATAATATCTATAGAAGAAGCATATTCATTAAAACTGGAAACAACTACTCTTTAAATGAGAAACTTTGAGATTAGATTTAGAAGACTGTAGAATTAAACTTTTGTTCTCCTATTGTCATGATCCTGAAGAAATCCCTCTTATTTTAAAGCCTTTTTCATTTGAATACACTTAACATACTTGGAGTACTTTGTTACTGCTTCAATAATTAACATTTGTAACCTTTTCTGAGTTGGAATTAATGTTAATAGAAAAACAGAGAACACATATTCCAATATATTCCTGGAAGTATCTTTAAAATGTCCCAAAAAAATATTTTCAAACAATAAAAAATTAATATACCACTATCCCTTTGTCTCTTGATCAGCCTTAATTAGGATATTTTTGTTTTTTAAATGTGGCAATAAGTTCCTTTTGTTCTCTCAATAAGACTTTTGTAATTTTTTATTTTTATCATCTGTCACAAAAATCTGTTGTACGTGTAAGGAATTTAATGGTTCACTGAAAGCTTGTTATGCAACTGGAATTGTATAAAATCCTGTCCAAGCCCAGAAATTATTGTAAGGGGAAAACAAAATGGTGAAAGGCTGAGAATTTAAAGATGTTTTCTATTTGTATTTATATATTTTATGTGTAATTTTGTATAGGTACTCTCTTTGTTACCCTGTAAGTGTAAGATGGAAGAAAAGATTATGTACCTCATGTTGAGAGGTCAGGAATAGATAGCTGGTGCCCATTCGCAGCACAGTCAAGACTCCAGAGTCATAATTTAGCCAATGGGGAATATGTAGTACCATATCTGTTTTACATAGGTCTGAAATGATTATTTCAACAGTATACCATTGCTAGCTCCATTTCATGGTTAGTTTTTCAAACAGAAGCCACTCAGTGTAATGCTGAGCTATTATTAAAATCATTAAGCTTGGTCTTAACAGTGTAGGTGAAGAATGATAAACGCAGTATTCCAACTGCACTAATGTCAGAACTCAAGGGCTTTCTATCAGTACTCATTATAATCCTGTAAATGAATATAGTGGATGGGAAAAATTATCAATTGGTAAAGCTGTCATTGATACAGCTTATTAGCTACTGAGACAGTATACACAGCTATTCTGAGTGTGAGGATCAAGGTGCAATTAATGCAAAGGGCAGGTTGCACCAGTATTACTCACTCGTGTCACTAAATCATACATACTTCTGTTGACCGTTGTGATTATCTACACAGCAAAGCATTACTCTATGAATGAAAGCTGGATAATTTGACTCTAACCTGATTATACATAAGTACTACTCCAAAAGCAGTAAAAGACCTAACACTGCACTTGTTATTTCACTGACACTGATTTCCACAGGAATAAGAGTTCACCTTAAGGTATCTGACCGAATAAAGAAATGTAATCATCCTGTACACTTGTTACTGCAATCACAAGATATCACTTCACAATTCAGTTTATTATCCAACCACAGCATCCTGCGAGAAGCTAGAAACTCTTCCTTGCAAAGAACCTTTGTATTGGACTGGATGATCTTCTGTGATCCCTTCCGACCTGAATCACCCTATGATCCTATGATCTGTTTATGTAACCCTTACAAATAAAAGCCATGTACACATCCATCAATTATTTACCTATAATTTTACAGATGTCCCAAATGCATGTTTTTGACCTTCAGGCAGAAACACTGAAGCACAATAGAAAATTCCACTTGACCAAAGTTGGAAAAGCTTAGAAGCCTATAAATTATCCACTGTTCATGAACTGCTAGAGTGACTTTTGTAGGACAAGAAATAGTAAATCAGGTTTATTTTGGCTCGGTACAAAAAATACAATCAGCAGAAGTGGACCAATTGTTGATAACCAACAGCTGATGTTGTTTAATTTCTTGGGATGAATTTTGGTATTTGCAATTGAACTTGCTAGTTTGAACTCCAAGTAAGTTTTTGAGGGAAGCTTTACAGATATTACCTAATACTACACACAATAGGTATTTATCTTCTCACCTGTTAAAATAAGATCCTTGTAATTTCTAACATTCATCACCACAGAGCATATAACTTGAAACATGGATCACCATTTTTTCACCAGCCAACATAAAAGAAAGTGAAAAGAGCAATGTCAAAAAGCAGTAACACTGAACTGTAATTCCCTTTAAGATTTTCTCCTATCTCTTCTCACGTTATATGAGCCTTAATTCACAATCTCTCTTGCCTTTTCATTTGAAATTGTGATGATCTTTCAAGAGAATAATCAATTAGAAGGCAATTTGCACAAAAGTTGGTATTTTGTTTCCAGTCAGTTCTGAAAACGCTGACTTCTGTCCTCCCTATACAGGTTAAATCATTAAACAGCTGTATATAAGCATACTCTATGTTGCCCAGGCCATAGCCTTGCAACCATATTTTCATTGCTCTGAGGACTAAAAATGACTAATATTTTTTGCATATTTGTGAATCCAAATTAGCATGTCATGAACCATTGAATTTTTGTCTAATAATGATTTCATGGACTGTTGGTTTGGGCATCTCTTCATCAGTCTCCCTCAAAAATTGCTGTAAGAATTTGAAAGTGGTGCTACATTAATCAGCTAGTAAGAGTAAGATATACCAACACAATATATGTCCTCATAAACATACTTGTCTCTCTACCACTGGGAGTACCGGTGACAGAGTAATGGGTACCAGAGATGACCACTCCCATATTCAGCACCAAGGTCAGCTCAGGACTACACAGAACCTATAGACAAGGACCTTGATTCATCGAAAAGTCAAAACTTGCATCAAAAATAGAGAGAAATCTTGAATTAATAAAACATTTGTTGGAAATAAGTAACCCTGATGGAGAACGTTTTATAAAAAGCCATCTAAACCTTGCATTTTATTCATTAATGATATTCTTTATAGAAAATTCTATGTGGAATATAATGCAAATGGTTAGATGTGAGATACAATTTCTAACATTATTTACTCTTAGTAACGCGCAATGCAGCTACCTGTACGCGTGGTGGAAGAAAAGCCAGGTGAATTGTGTGCTGCACTTGCATCTAATTTTTCTTTGATTTGCCTACATACAAAATATGGGCTAAATCATGCCTTTAGGCACAGTCTTGAACAAAGATCATAAATTGCACAATCTCAGAAGACATGATATTGTAGCACAACTCCCTCTTTGCTTCATGATAGGCCAGCCACAAATTAACTTTTTCAGAAGCAGTCTACAGAATGTCTGCAATGTCTCAGACACACTCACTAACCAGGGCATTGCATTGTTACAACAAAAGCCTGTTTCTCTTTCCACTTCTTGTCTACTCCTCAATTTCATTTTCCAGAGAAGTGGTCATAGGTAACAGGTTGCATGTATGCACCCTTATATGCAGTCTGAGACAGACATACATTTTCACTCTCTTAAACAAATGTACGTAGTCTTTCACAAACCTAGAGATTCTTTTTGTGTAGATTTAGCTGACTTATATTTCCTTTGATTGTGGACTTGAAACATGCTGATGCATTGGATAGATTGAGATTAATCTGTTCCTGACTTTAAACTAGTCTAGATGCACGTGAAATGCTAACTCAGAAGGCCTCTATATATTTTATACAAGTAAAAAGGCAAATGAGGTCCTACTGGGTCTTTTATGTATCAAGCCAAAGAGCGCTTTCATTTTTAGAGAACGAATTGTCATAGGTTCTGAACAAAACTTTGGCAATCCACCAATGACAGCAAAGCTACACTGACAGTATAAAACTTCTAAAACGTCAAAGTTGTTGTGTAGATTATTGTGTGTGGTAGTAGACAATTCTGTTACATAGTCCAAAAAACCAAAACTGCAGTAAGGTTAGAAAATGTTCCCAAAGCAGTAGCCTGGAATATGTATTATCACTAGAAAGAACATGGTAATAATGCATATGGGAAATCCCAAAGAGAAAAGTCAATCACTGTACATTTACTTAAGTAACCAGGCTGATACAGTACTGAACACAAAGACATTTCAGCCTAAAAGTTGTCCTTTATGTGAATCTAAGGACTTTTTTACATGGCAATGCTTAGAAAAATCTAATCCAAATTGTCTAACTGTGTGTGCTTGAAGTAGCTTAATTAAACCACACTAAATTTGCATGAATACTCTCTCAGAATTAAAGTAATCTTAATTCAATTTAGGTTCATTTACTTTGGAAAAGAAGAAAGCTAAATTAAATTGAGCTCACTTTAATTCTTGACATGAGTGGCCACACAGATTTTAATAGTTAATTAATCCACTGTACTTTCATAAGTTAAAAAGCATGGATTTTCGTAGCCCGTGTTTATGTAAACAGGCTGTAAACACGCTCATGTAATTTCAAGACTCTTCTATTGTCTATTACACTCCATATGGGCTAATTTAACAGTCACTAGGAGGAGCCAAGTATTAGCGGGTTGTTCTTAATTGAGACTGTATTTTCCATCACTGTATATAAAACACATGTTTTTATATATTGTCTAAATTACAGTCCTTAATGTAGCCCTTTAGGCCTTAAAGTCTGCTCATGATGAACAAAAGAATCCAGGTAGGATTCTTTAGAAAGAGAGTATTTATTTAAATTTCAAGTCTAAAAATGATATGCTTAAAGATATTCCTTTGCAAAATAGCTTATAGCATAAGAATTGGATTTTCTAGATAACAGATGCGCTAAAACCACAATTTGAAATAATTTTTGGACTGCGTCCCAGCACAAATCAATCTTATGGATTCTGAAAATGCTAAGACAGATCTTGAAATGGTAATTAATTTGATATAATGATTTTGATGTCAAAGAAGAAACTCTGATTTATAGCTGTTAAGGCTCTAACTCAACAATTATAAATGTTTTTTTAAGTTTCACTGTTCCCAAACTTGTTGGGTCCCCTCATTAGTTTCAATTTTTAAAATGTTCTCCTGTTCATGGGGCAAGAAACTCTTATCTTTGGCTGCAACTCTGTTCAAATCACAGCTTGTTAGGCATGGTTCATGTTAACTGTGATTTCAGCTGGCAGGGCACTAGATTAGCTGTTGACATCAAGCCAACATTTAATTTTGTTTTCTTGAGTCATCTGTTGCCAGTTCCCATGACAACTGATCTTCTAGCCTTCAGATTTACTAGAGAGAACCATTAAAATGGCCAGGAGTACATATATTCTTTGAAGTAAATGGAAGTTCAACTGTTTTTTTCAATGAAAACTGAAAGATCGTTCAGCTTTTACTTTAGCAACACGTGACTTCTGTTCATGAAAACACAGATGTTCTCGTATTAGAAAAGTAGAGTGAATGGTAGTTTTAAACAAGAAATCTGTTTTAGCATCTTTCTACTACATCTACAGAATGAAGGTCTTTGTGTCTAAAATCATGTGATGCAGAGGACAGGCAAAAATATTTTTCTACTCTCACTTGCATAGCAGTAATGAAATTTAAGATACGGTTTCTTTTGATCTTCACTAGAGTCCCTGTACATTTAAATTTCTTGTTTCACAAATTTGTGACTTAGGTAAAGGAAGTATCTCAGGAAGACATTATTAGTGCACTAAGTCAACCCAAATGTTGTCACAGATCAGAGGAAAAAGCCAATCAGAATGCTATGGGAGCTTCTTGAAGCAAAAATACCTTTGGCTAAAAATAGTAGTCAGTGTGTATAAAATATGTACAACCCATATACCCACAGGTTATGACAGCATGAGAAAAAATTAAATAGCATATTAGATCACAAGCAGTCCTTCTAGTAGAATGTTAATATGCAGTGGTTATTTCTAAGACCATCTCCTGTTGAGTTTCACAGGACTCTGTACAGGAGTGGTTTCAAAAGTCTGAATTCCACATTCCTCTTATACACTCTGTTCGAAACATTGTGAAGGATTAAGCACCCCCAAATCCCATTGAAATAAGTGCAAGCACAAATATAATAGAAAAAGGTGCACAAATGGTTCAAATACTGTTAGAGACATTAGGAAAAAAAAAAAAAAAGAACAGGCTGTCTCTTTATCTCTTCATTAGGTAAGCATTTGCCTCTAGTATATGGGAAGAAAACAAGCAGCCAGACAACTCTGTCATTTGATGTGAGCACTCCCCACTGCCCAGGAGCTTGTACTAACAAGCATTATTTGCAGGAGGATGTCCTATTGCCCCAGACCCCCACAAAGTGCAGCAGGCATTGCAATGCTTGCAAACTCAGGTGTGGACACAATACTCACGACTGCATTCTAAGAATTAACAGCCCTCTGCAAAGGCAATAGACTAAAGGTTTTTACGCACCCTATTCAGTTTATGTTTCATTATACATATTCAGATGACTTTTCCAGGCTGGTTCTTCAACAGCAATTCAAGATTGTTTTCCTAAACATGAGGGTATATAGGCCTATTGTCTCAATTAAAACAAAGAGTAAGGCAGTTAGTCTGACAAGAAGCTACCTTGCTTCTCATCTCCTCCTCTGCCCAGTAGAAGCAGGTAAACATTTGAAGGGAAATGGGGGTGTATGTGGGAGAAAGTGAAAGATAAGAAAAGAGAACACACCAGTTCCTCAGCTTAACTATCCTGATTCCACTGAAGACAGCCATTTCCCACCAGCTGAAAATCTAGCCCATTAGAAATCCCAGGTGGTCCAGTCTGTTTGGTACCAGTCAGATTGCTTGTCCCTAAGTGGCTTTCCCTTACAACAACTTTCCCCCCTTTGAGTATAAAGCCACCCTTTGCACTAGACTGTTGTGACTGGTAAAACTGGTGTAAACTAAGGACCAAATGAAGCACTGTGGCTGGGATGTATGATTGCCATCTTTCAGTACCACAATGGAGATTAAACAACTGCATACATTAACTCTGGCAGTTTTGCTGTAATGGTTCAGGCTGTGAATACAGGCTCTGTGCAATTGTTTCAGAATGCAGTTGGCTCATGAATGCTATTGATGCAGACCCTGGCATACATTCAAAATGTCGTGTTTCATGTTTTGCTTTTATCTTTAAATATATTTGAGTAGGTTTTTCTCCCTTCTAAAACAGCTCACATAATAGGTAGAACTAAAAATTATCTAATAGCTTCAATGCCTTAGAGCTACTGCCATGCATGAAATTCAAACTGTGTCTATAAAAAGCAGTAAGGAGAGCTTTCTCTCTAATTCTCATTTTTAGCTATTTCTGTAATTTTTGAGAAGGACATAACTTGTTCATGTTTCAAGTCAGCATCAGTTTAATAAAATGCAATCTGAAACTTATTACAGATCATCTGGAGTACTGGAGGAAAAAGTCTAGGTTTTTTTGACCGGTTGAGAAGGCAAGAAGTTTAGGAAGATTAGTAGTTACTAATTAAGATTATACAGTGATCCAAATTTGTTTTTACAGCCCTTACTGTTTTAGTTAGATTCAATGATATCCATTATAGCTGAGCAAATAATTCCTGATGAGTAATATATTTGCACCTTCTTACTTTCTATCTGCATATTCCCTTTGATTGTATTACAGTTTTCCTGACACTATCATCGACTTGCACTTGCCTGATTATTTCTGCAGTGTTCAAAATGCATATTGTGTGAGTACAGCAGCCAAACACAAGTGGCATTGCTCAGTTCTAGTCCAATACCTTACGTCAGTTCACTCTATGACTGAGTGCAACTCTTAATTAAGTTTATTTGCATGTGTGCAAAACATATGCTTGGTTATTCAAACCCTGCTTTGTACAGATGTTGCCTAATTTTGTTAAATGGGAGAGACCACTATAACGTCTAAGAGAAATTAGCCAAATTAGAATAGATTGAACTATTTGAGTGTGTTCCCAGACTAACATGACCATTTGGTACCTTGCCTGTAAGAATGTGAATATTTTATCTATTTACAAATGCTCTGAAATAAGAATTTGTGATTTTAATAAACATGGATTTTTATTGGGGTTTACTACATGCTCCATTCTAGCACAGGCTGAGGCAGTGTGTTCCGAGACATATGCATACTGAGACACTTCTGGAGGGTGCATATTGACACACTGTTGGAGACTGATTTTAGGTTGAACCGTAACCATTATGAGTTTGGACGAGACCATGGAGGATGCACATTGTGGGTAGCTGGACTGTCCATTGGAGCAATCTTTAATTTTGTCATTGGAGCCTAGGGTCACACTGTAAAGAGGTAGACTATGTTGTATCCTCTAAATCTTCTCTAACAATTCAGGCATTCAGTCAGAGACTGATATACTTATGAATAAGAGGAACAGGAGGATACTAAGAATTTCTTCAGAAAGTCTTAATTGATAGTGCATTGGGTAATGAATGTCTAATTAATAAAATGAAAGCAGAATATAATGGATTTGTAATTTGTTTGTCCACAAAATGCATCATTAGAACACTTTAACCATCATTAGCTCTGCCTCTTCTGCAGTGAGTCATTCTGCTCCCTGAAAAAAGTCTAAGCTGCATTAGAAAACTGCCAAACCATAAAACTGATATATCTAAAACTTACTGGATTGTCCTCCTATCTAAGCTGGTTCTCTGAATTTAGGGGATTGTTTCCCATTTCTTTTTTTTCCATTTCATGGTGAAATAGGTTATGCAGATACCTCAAGGCTCAGCAAAATTTTCCAAAAGTTAAGATATACAGAGAAAAACCTGTTTGGATTGGATAGCCTTACCCTACTAAACAGTCACATTAGCTGTGGTCTCTTGGGGGACGCTGCCTGGCTTACTCTGGAAAGGAGCTGGCACATCTTAGGCATGGAAAAACCCAGAGTAAGTGCAAGTGCATAAGCTTAACGACAGCTCCTGTGTTTCTGGTTCATTCAGACAACATGGGTGCCACTCAAACTAAAATTTGGCCCTTTGTAAATGGGAATGAGAAGACTTCCTTCTCCTCTGCTTTCGAGGAGATGATCACACGCTAGAGGTATGCAGCACTCCCTGTGTTAACCAACACACAACAACCACCTTTACCAATTCAGAATCAGTGCATTTGCCACTTTTAAAACCATTATAACAAGATTAAATAAAGTGACTGTTGAGAAACTGCAAACAGAACTTAAAGAGTGGGGATGGGGTAATCATTTAGTAGCATGACTTATTCAGCCTTAAAAAAGTAAAACAACAAAGGAACGTTGAGGTAATGAAACAAAACCAAAGGAAGAAAAGCAATCTAGCAAATACTGGCCTTTGTGCTATCAGCTCCTTACTAAGTACATTCTTCCATAGGCAGATTTTCAATAAAGGCCCCAAAGACACATAAAGGGATTTTTCAAAGTTCAGTTACAAAATCATGTTTCTAAAATCTGTGTATTTCTAGTAAATAAGACAGTCCTTTATCTACCAAAGAACTACAAAAACACATAAGAATCAGTCTTTAATTAAAAAAAAACCATTATTCATCCCATCTGGTTAAGCAGTCGGTCAGTTACAATCATTTGCTTGAAATATATATCAGTGGTAACTGTGTGCTTAAATGCTTTGAACATTTAGTATAATACATTGTGCAAAATGAAATAAGTATGGCAACAACATATAAAAGTAAGTTCTTTTGCATACAATGAAGAAAATTTGTAAAATCAGATGCTGAAATATACAAATCATTTGTATGCACAAAAATCCCGTGAGTGCATATGCAAACCACTTAATTATGCCTGCTAGTTATTGTAATTGCCATTAACACGTGCAATCACTTGCTCTGCATCACAATTCTAGGTGAATGGTTAAACCAGCTACAAAATTATGAATTGCTGAAAAATTCTGTTTCAGTCCCCAAGCCATTTCATTAAATCTCTTATTGTATAGTAAACAAAGTGCATATCATGAACTAACAAATTGCAAACTATTTTTTCCTGAAGTGACTGCAGTATTGCAAAAAGAACTGAGGTTCTGTTGTTTACAGAACAAGAATTCCACACGCAATAGCAGTGAAATTGTCCTTCCAGTCCTTTCCATCACATCATTGATTAGTCACATCATTGGGATGGGTTACTGGGGCCCCTTCAAACCTTGGATGTTCTGTTATGGCTGTTATATACTTTTTTTTACACTGGCTGTGATGCGAATGTTTGAGCATTTTCTGCATAAAACCATTAGCAATAACTTAGTTACTTTACAGACATAATTGCCTTGCTCTTCTCTTTTTTGGGGGGCCAAACTTTGGTTGGGGTTGGGTATTCTGGAATCCTTTTCAAGAGGGGAGGATAAGAATATTCTGGAAGTAGAATGAGTGTTACAACTCTAAGTGTATTTTTGGTGGAAAAAAATGGAACATGAGGATGGTTCTGTAGTATTTCTTTAGGAGTATCAGATTAGATTTGCCCAAGCACTTCTATAAGACTATTATACAGTTAAATCCTCTTGAATCTAAAAGCTTTGTTCCCATCTCTTATGATGGCCAAATGGTTTCATCCTTGGCTCTGCATTCTAAATTGTTTTAGAGAAACAGCTCTTCCAGTAGTACTTCATCGGCTGAAATTCAGTCCTAAATATAGCTGAAGTTTGAGCAATCTCTTATATATGGATATTAGGGCCAGAGTTGGTGCTCTGAGCTGGCCTCTCCTGAGCTCACTCAGAGCAAATTTGAGGATGTGACTGCAGGCTTGATGGATTTATAGTGACATGAGCCGTGAAGAAATGTGGGACATCCAGACTACCCTTTGGCTTGTGCTTTTTACCTAGTATGTTAAGAGGAAACCACGCCAAAATATAAATGTAAATGGGTGACAGCTCTCATCCGCCCCTTACCTCTCCTTTTCCCACCTACCCCCACCCATAAAGGCTGCAATTATTTTTTTTTCAGCAACAATGGCAAAACCTGAAAATTAATAAAGCTTGATGGCTACCCTCCCTTATCCTAGAGCTTGTCCGAGAGCTTGACCATAGCTGCACTGCATAGCTGCAGTGTCTACCTACATACTTTTAAAATTCAGATTCAAGAAACAACATGAACAACACAGCCTCAAACCCCTTCCTCTCACATCACGACCTGAACCACATGTAGACTGTAATTACCACAGCTAGGAGAGACCGCACAGAATGCAATTATGCTATTAGGACAGGGTAATCAGAATAGCTTGATTATCAGAGAAAACCATATACATGTCCTATGCTATTATTTTCACATATATAAAATAGCCTTCACAGGAGATACTACAATTAAACAGTGATTATGCATATCAAATAAATTTTCAATGGATATGGTTCATATGATAGCACAAGACCTGAGAGAAAATCAGTTTAGTGTCCATGCATCTAAATAGTGCAAATAGTTTTGAAGTGATGCGCTGGTTTAGGTGTGCAACTGTGAATTTCAATTATCCTCAGTCAAACAAATTAATGGGTAGTGGTATCAAATGCAGACATTAAATACCCATTAAAACCTCATAGTTTGAACTGTTAAATTTCAGACAAAACTCTAAAAAGAAGAATATAATTACTCTTCAAACATCACTGTTATTGGAATTTGATGTTGGAGCCACTTTGAATTTGCTGATTTGCATATGAATAGATAAGGCTAAACAAATAAACTGTGATACTTGTGATCTCAGAGCTGCCGACAAGTTATGAAAATGATACTATGTACATCTTTGGGAAACAATTTCTGTAAATAACCCATCTGTCATGCAAAATAATCCTAAATAACAAGGTTGTCACCTTAAGTAGACTTAGATGGCAGCGGAATAGATGAAGCCTTCTTCACATCTCAGAAGGCACAGTGTGTTACAGGCAGAACAACAATGAAATAAAGCAGCTACTTAAAACCACTCCAGATATATTATTTTGGAACAGTTGCTTTGAAGTCATACCTTCTGAAAGCTATCCAAATGACAAGATGAGAGCAGGAGCACTGGGTCAGTCAGGCTTGCTGCAACGGTAAAATGCCTACAAAGGAATCTCAGTACTATTTCTAGAGGATACAAAACATCCAAGTTACCAACGATTTTGGTTTATGCACAGATGTATGTTATGTGGGAAATGAGGGAACAAAAAATTGATTTTGAGAAGGTATAATTAAAAATTCCACAATAATAGTAAGGATTTTAAAGTTTGGAACATGACTTGGATGTTTAATGAAGTGGTACGTTTTCAGCATTTTAGTGGCCCCTCTGCAGATGGGATGACTGATTTATGGTATCAAGGGACCATAAGATCTGACTTAAAAGCTGTAAGCCAGGAAATACAGTACTGCCATTAGCAACACATACAGGGCAAATTTTGCAGATTTCAGCATGTAGTAGTTGTTATTCTCAGGGGAATCTTCTAGTACCAGTTTTTGTCCTCTTATACTGAACTTTCTTTAGCTGTAAGATATGAGCATGCTTCAGCTTTGGCCCTCTAGCATTTGCCCTTGCTCTGAGCTTTTGGAGTCAGATAGATGCAGAGAGGCTCACAGTTCTCAGCCTCTGCAGGAAACACGAGCCCATGGAGCAGCTACCCAGCATCTTCATGACTCAGTACCAACACCTGTAGAGCTGTACAGGCTCCTTGGAAAAGTCTTTGAGAGTTGTATAATAGAAAAGCAGGATTTATGTGGTAAAACAGCATCCAAAAAGTTGCCAGCCACAGCAATGTGGAGAAAAAAGACACCACGTACTACAGCTATATAGACCTTGCCTAGTAGCTGTTCTTTCAGCAACTTATACATGCAATTACAAATCTATTCACTGTCATTGCAGGTGCAAGCTGAGCAACAGCATGTGTATAAATGTGTGTGGGTGTGCAAATGCTTCATTATGGTGATTTATTAGCACAGTGAGTGAAGCTTTGTGCCCAATGAATGTGTAAATTAGGTGCTTGGACTACTTGAGTGAAAAGAAGTTCACTTTGCCTCCTTAGCCCATCCCTCTCAACAGACACTGGAAAAGAAAGTAGTTGGTTTCATTCCCTGTCAAAGTAGCAGCTTCCATCTAAACCTAATCCTGCTTTCTTGTGCTATCCTCAGGTTTCTAACAATGCGGAGAAGTAAATCTTGAGGAATTAGTCATGTTGAATGATATCTTAATCATATGCATGATATGCTCTTATGTAGCATTAGAATAAGAGGTGTCACATCTTGTGTTGTCATTTCCGGGACAGAAAACTGGGACTGTTAGCTAGCTTTAAATGATTTCTGGCATTAACGAGATTCTGACCAGAGGCTCTCTTTCATGTTCAGGATATGCGCTGCATTATTTCCTATTATATCACAATACAGTGCAAAGGAACAGCTAAATTACCAAGACTAATCCTTTAAGTCTGTCTTTCTTTACAATGTCAGACAAAATAAGACTATGCCGTATTTCTGTAATCTCTCTTGTATTATGAGAATACTATGATCTATAACAACAACAAAATCCCTAAACTGCATGCACTCCTGTTGGCTCTGATATGCTTAGATTTGTCTCTTCCTGTCAGAAAATACATTTCTAAGTCTGTCTGATTTCATTTTAACAGACACTATCCGGCTAAAAATCAGATCATTAACATTCAGCAGAAAAAAAAAAGTTTTCTGGTGTTTAAATGTTAGTATTTCTGAAATGGCATGATGTAATACCTGAGGCTCTCTTCTTTCTTCAAGAAACTACTTAAAACGAAAGTCAATTTTTAACATCTAGAGCACCTACTCTACTTCTGCTTTTTTTTCTACTTGGATACTTACATTTAATCTGTTCAAAAGTAGTTTTTGTTCTCAGACAACTTTACATCAGCTACCAAGATCTGAAAAAGATTTCTGCAATGCTGTGATGGCAAATTGCAGGGGAATTTCTTCAGGGAGGGTGGGAGACGAATTTGAATTAAAAACTAATTAATTAAAACCACCAGAAGTAGCCTTCCATTTCTTTTAATAGGATGAGGGAAAATAAATATGTATGTTTATATATAAGAAAAGGTGTACTCTCCTTCTGAGAGATCTGTCCCTTTGGATAGAATGAAAACATCATCCCATACCTATTTAAAAATTTAGAGTGTATTTCTCTGCTGATATTTGCGTGATATCTAAGCTGCTAAGAACATATTCAGTAACTAACTCTTCAAATCACTTCATCAGAGCAGCCAAACAAACCATAACCTTGAAATGCCTAAGCTCTTGGCAGTGTGTTTGTTCTTTGGGTTGTGAGGGTAGGGGGTGTTGTTGGGATTTTTTTGTTGTTGTTGCCTTCTTTAAGAAGTTACTGCAAAATATATCTAAAATGATCAACAGGCAAATAAATAGAGAAATGGATAAATATTAAACTCCAGGATGGGGAGTGGAATGAATTTTCTGCAGGTGCAGGACACAAGAGAGCTGATTATATAAAACATCATCTCTCAAATAAGACAGATGAGTAATGCCCAGGGTCATAGTGCAGGTTTTTTCAAAGAGGTTGGTAGATCTAGAGACCTTTAATATGTTGGAATAAAGTGTAAACACATCCTAGTAGTAGTGTTATGAGAGCAAGAGTGAGAGAAAAATATAAAAGGAACAGCAAGTTACCAAAACAGTAACCTTCTATTTTTTGATCTCAGGTTCTTCTTTCAGAAACAAGAGTTATTTAATCACTTTTCATCTCGTGTCACCCACAACAACTTTGGAGCTTGCTGGCAACTTTCAACAAAGGATGTAGTTCATAAAAAAAGACGCTAGTGACCCTAGTAAGTATTACTTGTAGGAAAAGCCTCAGTGTGAGGTCAGTTTTGCTTATGGACCAAAGCATCTACACAGGACAGACGCTGTGAGTGCCCCAAGGGAATAGTTTTCAGTCAGACTGACACTTCATTAGGCAATACATGATCCAAACTTAAGTCATAAGTCAGAAATGAGATTTTGGGCAGTTTAAGATCAAATTGAGGACTGAAAATGCTGAAACTATAGGAAAGCAAGCTTTGTTGGCTTCTCTGCTGTTATAGTAGTAACACCCATTCTATTTCCAAAAGAGTAACTGGGGAGAAAGGCATCTGAAACCGGGTGCTCCCACAGTTGCTAAGACAGAAGTGCTGGCTAACAGAATGAACTCAGACTAGGTGGCAGAAAAGTGAGAAAACAGACTGAAAAATAAAAAAAGAGTTGCACTAGCTCTACTCTTTCACAAGAGAACGAGAGAATGTAGGAAAGCATCAACTCAGTGAGACAGGAGGAATACCAGTCTTCCGGATCAGTCTGTGTTGTCTTCAAAGATACTTTCTTGGACTAAAGAAGAGAGATACAGGATACATTTCTATTAAGAGTTAGGGCCCCTTCTTAAAGCGTTTTCATTCACACACAGCATTCCAGATTTTTGAAGGACACTTCTTTGTACTTTTACTTGTTAAAATGATCTCTTTTACTTGGCTTCCCTTCAGTTTATTCTTCTGGCTAAATTACAGCAGAAAATACACACCATAACACTAAGAAGTCTATTTGCTATCTATCTTGACAGCTGTTGTTCACATACCCTGTGTTTGCCTTAAGAAAATACGCATCTGATCATGACATCTGTTAAGTTAACCACTACTGCAAGGGTTCAAGTAAACTAGCCTTAGGCAATGGCTGATATTTGCTCCTATTATAGAGGACTCTAGCAGAGTCATAGTTTTAGTGAAGATGTGGGTTTTTTGTATCACACAATTCAATTCTGAATTAGTATCAGGAGTTTACAGTAAAACAGTACGTTCTTCAGGACCCCTGTTATGTTCCTAAATTTAGGGGATTCCCAGATGACAGTAAGTTCACTGATGTTCCTCACTTGCAGGAAGAAGCGTTACAGGTTGCTAGGTTCTCTAAAATTAAGTATCTCATATGTGAAATCTGAAGCAATACACATAGTTTATCTCAGTTCTGATTTTTCCATTGATTTTCTTGAGTTAAACAATAAACTAGGCATTTAAAACTCACAGTGAAGAATTTGTACGAGTGAAAGGCTAGGCTCCATTTTCTTTTTTCTAGAGCTTTCTCTGCATAGTTAGTATTCTGAGTACTTGCTCGCTGCTTATAGGCACTGTAACATAGAGCAAAGTCAAATGAGCAACTATTATGGAAGCAAACATTTTAGCTGAAGTTAAGCTGAACTGCTGTATCTGAAAATAGGATGCTTTTCTCCTTGAAATTTCTGCAATCTCAGAAAGTTTCTACCCAGTCGGCATAGCTGCTAGAATAATTTACAAAAAAAATAATAATTTTTTCTTCTATCATAAACGCAGAGCTTACAAAATTCCAGAAATCCCAGCTGCAAAGCATAAACTTCAGAGTAACCCTATTAAGTCAGTGTTGCATACACTGTCATGCACTGTGAGCAACCCAAAAGGTGCTGAGGATTTAGGTAGCTGGAGAGAAGGCAAGCATATAGAATTGAATTTTTCAAACAATCTCAACAGCTATGATTTCCAAGGCCTGCCAGTGAAAGTCTGTACAACTTTTCTCCCCTTTTCTGGTAGTTCATGAAATCCCCCTTGCTCTGAGCCCTCATTAGAGGTGACTGGCACACTGTTGAGTGAGTGCACTTTTCACTTGTACCATCATTTTCCTTCTGCTGCTGAAACAGTTTAGGATGGTCAAGATTTAAGGTTCTCAATCCACCTGTCTCACTCTGCCATTCTCATTAAAAATGCAGGGAACAAGCCATCATGATGCTTACAGTAATTCAGTGATCCCTCAAGTGGATGTTCAGCAGTGGCCGTTATACAGCTGGCCATAATGTGGGCTGGTTGAGAAAAAAATCTTTTAACTATTTCTTTTCTCTCTTCCCTCACCACAGTTCTTAAGTGCAGCTGAAATCATGTTGTGACACTAAGTATTCTATGGGAAACTTTCCAGCCTCCAGTCCTAAACTTGCTGTCATCTTCCACAACTCTGCCCATCGTACATAACTGAAAGCATTTTAACTCTGAAGGTTGAAGTATTGCTTCTTGCAAAGCAATCTCATCATATCTCTTAAACAGCAAGACCTGGAAATAGGGAAGAGTTTATAAACCTTATGTAGGCTACTAGCTAACCTTTCTGTTGAGAATGTTTGCTCTATCTAAATATTCCACATGGATTTGTATAATTCATGATGGAAGAATTAAAAAATACTTGCAGGAGCCAAGAAACTCTCTTGGAGACCGATTTCTACTAATGTTTTGTCTAAGTTCCCCCAAGCAAGCAGGGCTGGTTCTAGATGCTGAGCAAACTCGCCCAAAGCATCACCACTTGTGTGTTATTTGAACTCAGACGCAGAAGATTGACCCTGAATATTTCATTTGGTGTTCATGTGTTCATTCAGCCACCCTTTGCTTTGCTTCCCGTCTTCCTCAAGCTTCAAGGCTAGGCAAGCATGCTGTCCCTAAACAGCATCTTCCACTGCCCCTGTCAAGAATGCTGTCTTAGACTGGATGGGCCGCAGTTCTGACCCAGTAGAGCATTTCTTATGTTCTTACAAGGATAAAAATCCAAGTCTTGCAGGCTGTTTAGTTAAGAGGTAAAATGCAGATTTCTGTGAGCAACTGAATGAAATGTGGCAGACATCCTCAACAGATCAATGTGGGCATGGCATAGGGAGGACAGTATGGCCCAAGGGATGTAGCAGCCCTCAGAAAAGGTTGAAGGGTTTACTGGTTTGATGTAATGCAGTGATCTATGTCCAGTTGCTGGTTATGCAGCTACAGAACTGTTTGAGGATGTTAGAAAAAAAAAAAGAATAGAATAAGGAAGTTAACGCATGAACTCTCTCTTCATTCTATGCAACAATCATGAAGTGCTTTATGCATAAGGACATGCTTTTCTTTAGTTATAATCACAGGTCTGCCTGCATGAACCGCGTGTGATTACAGGATATTACTGTACTACAGAGAGCAAGATAAGATACCCTTCGATTAAGATCATCTTACTGAAATATTTATTCAGACTTGAGCACAAAACTATTGACCTGAGGCAAGCAGTTATATGATGTGCTCTCTAGGGCATGTATAAATTCTGTATACATTAGACCATACATCAACTTGAATTTCAAACAAAAGCATGGGATTTAATGGGCACAAAATCTCCATTGTATTAGCATAAAAACCCTAGCTACATTTAGAAGCAAACTGAAGGTATCATATTTGGGTTTACTTACTCCTTGGTATTTATAGGTCCGACCTGCTTAGAGAAGCCAGGGTATTAATTCTTTGTATTAGATTTTAAAAATACAAAGCCATAAATTTGGTTAAAAAATCCCACAATGTTATAAGTAAATTAAAGGTGTAGCCCATTCATTACAACACGAATTGGGCAGTCTTGAAACAGAGTTCCAAAACTAAAGATTGTGAAAGATTAATACTGTTACTTTACTACTTATTAAAACAAACAGTTAAGTTTCCAGATAAACATGACTCCTGGCATTATGTAACTCATTTTATTTTCAAACCGCAGTGCAATCATCAATTGACTGAGTAATCTTAAACCATCTTCATTCATAGCCGAAGTGTGAATTATTTTTATTATTTGACTGACATATGAGTTTATCCTATTTGCACAGAGATTCAACTAATTGTGTGCACAAATTATTATGTGTGCAAGTTAAGTCTGAGTACTTGTACTTAATGTACACAATCAAATTTGGAGTTTACTTTTTTTAAAAAAAATAAAGCCTGTAACATTAAAGAGAGAAAGATAAGACAGGGTTTCAGTGCTCCACAGACTAGCTGACAGACTGATCCATTTCCATTCTGTTCAAGTGCCCATTCTGCCTAACTTAGGAGAGGGATGCTTGTTTACTGATCTTTTTTTTCTTTTTTTTTTTTTAAATTCTGTCCTTACTGAAACTGGCTGCCCAAAGCTGGGTGGGAAGGTGCGGATAAATACATATTTTCTGATTTAACTTTTCTCTGTCAAGTTCCCACCTACCTCTACTTCATACCAAAAAAGGTCATTAGAAAGTAAATCAATTACAAAGAGGAAGGAGAAGTACTAAAAGGTAATTAGAAATCCTTGTCCATATTTCATCAAAAAGCCCATGGTTTCCCTGTTTTTCCTACTAGGTGAAACAATATTCAGCACAAAGACTGAATCTCTGAAGACTTTTAAAAAATAAAAAGTCTTGTCCTAAATGTCCAAGCAAGCAACCAAACTTGCCTGTGATTTTAAATAAACTGCCCCAGTGTAGCATTATGCAAAGAGCAGTGTTTCAGAATTTTTGTTCCCCTTAATTCACCCAACTACCACAATGTACTTGCCTAAACTGTTTTCTCCATTATTCATTATTAGTAATATGAAACACTGAAAGACATAGAACAAGAAACTGCAGCTACATTACAAAAAAAAAAATGAAAGTTCTCTAACCTTACAATGAGAACAAATTCCCTTTTCCATACGAAATATTTTTTCTTCTCCCTTCCAATTTTTTCATGAGCTGACTAGTAGACTCTGAAACACCGAGATACACAAGCAGCATTTATCACAACAGTAGTACTGCTGTGTGTGATTTCTGTGGTTGAGATATGGGACTGAGCCTTACAAAATCCAGAGTCAACTTTCAGTGGTGCCCTTGGCTTCCTACAGAAACTCAGAGAAGGCAATTAATTATAGCTCAATTCCCCATATGTAAAATATTAGAAACACTTGGGGTTTTTCACTGTGTTCTATCTTTTTCAAATTAAGATTGCAAACTACTTAAAGTGGGAACAGTTTCTCTTTATATGCTGCACAGCAACTGGCACAATCATGCATTATTTCAGATATAGCCCATAGGTATTTCTCAGACTGGACATCTGTGGTCAGAGAATATGAGCCTGAATCTTTTTGGTATCTCTGATAGTTCTTTTATAATGCATGAAAACATCTGAAGAGTTGAGGGAAACAGAAATGGCCTTTGTAGAGAGTATACAAGAGACCTGTAATACTTTCCTGTGTCACGTATGAGATACTGCAGCTCTGAAAAAGCCCCTTTCCACTCATACAGCTTGCTTTGATGATTGTATACTTAAGACCTAAAACTTTAATAAGATGCAAATGCATTATTTAGATATCAATATAAAAATTTTAACAATCAATCCAGCATTGTTTGCACAGTGTGCAATGTCATCCCTGCTGCTTTTCATGACAGAGTATAGTTGCTGCAACCAACATAAGTGTGAAGAAGGAACTTCTGTGCACATAACTAGATTCCTTCTGGTGCATGAAAGAGGATTCGCTGGAACTAGGGGAGGTAAAATATTTAAGGTATTCTAGAACTAATAAATTAATTCTGATTCAACAAAGGATAATAGAAATTGTTAGATCAGATAACTAGTGAAAAAGCTTTTCACTGACATGTGATAGACTACCTACTCTAACTCTGATATTCAAGTTTAGAACCAATTCTTTACGTGTCCCAAGGGTTTTGCTAGTAGCACTGTAAATATGAGAACCAACAAGCATCGGGAACAGCAGAACAGCAGTGCCTTGGGTCTCTGTAATGTGGGAGCAGAGTGCACATTTGCACTGTGTGACAGTCCCTTAGGCTTCTGCATTTCAAAGTGAAATTCTGTCCAATCTTTCTGCTCAGAATGATTGCAAAGCTAGGAGGAAAACAGAACCCTCAGTTATTACTCAAGGATGCAGAAGTAACTATAGATGCAAAAAAAGTTCATAAAACACCACCAGGTATTTTCGATAACATGACCTCGCTCTCATAAATCCAGTCTAGGTCATGATGGTGTATAATCAGTATTTCCAATTCTTGGACAAAGAGGTTTAAATGGTTTAAGTAGCTTTTCAGCAACATTCAAACTACCTGCCAGCTTGAAATTTAGGAGAAAAGAAAACAGTAAAACACCTTTTTTTCCCCATTAAAGTTCTCTATTTCATTTACAGAACTCTAATATCTGGCTAAACACAAGTCTTCAAACACTGGGAACAGTCAAACCTTGGAAGGGCCTAAAAACAACCCTCAACATGAGTAGCATAATTATTAACTGATTCAACTCATTTGACTGCTGCAAAAGTAACATTGAAACATAACTTCAGCAAGCTCTCTCTTGAATCCCCAAAAACAAAGTAGTTAGTTTCAGTAAGTAAAATGCGCAGGCAACCAACACAGAGCAGGTTGTGTTAAGCATGCATCCTGTTGAGTAATACACACCATAATGATACCACGCCATTGGCACAAATCTCAATGTGTGCAGGGCCAAATTTACACCTTCAGAGCAACAGAATCTACATCTAGCAAGTCCCTGTAGAGCTTTCCCAAGTGCCCTGTGCCCGTGCTCCTCTCAGAAATGGAGCAATTACTCTCCCCTCCTAGTAAATGCTGGAGAAGAGGTGCCATGTGCATGAGATGCCTCCTGCACCAGGGAGGAGGGCTGCTGGGGTAGGAGGAGATTCTCCAGGGCAGGACAGAGGGAAAAAAGGGAGTTGTGTGCTTCCAGTGAAGTTTCTCCACATTACAGGGACTTCAAGTCCACTTAGATCAGACCAGCAAGGGACTGGGGATTTGGTGAGAAACAAAAAGACCTTCCCAAAAGCACAAGGGCCCATTTGTTAAAGGATAACTAGCATTGCTGTACTTCGTAATATGGTGAGAATTTTTCTGGAGCTATGCGACAAAAAATTCCAACTCTACCTTCCCACAAATAACAAATGTTTTGGGGAGCCCTACAGGGCTGAAATTTCGATTTCAGTGTAAAAGGAAATTGGAATGTAAATTAATATCCTGCAGTATTCTAGTATCCACTGAGTATTCCTGCGTATACTCCCCACGGTATCACACAAGGAACTAAATACGTGTGGAACAGTACGTTTCTGCTGGGAGCCCTTTGGTGGGATTAGAACAGACACATTCTGACTTTGAATGAGAGAACTTAAAATATCACAGAGCTTCCTATGTATGAAAAATATGGTAAAGTCATAAACTGGAGCAGCAAAAGCACTGACTAGCTTATTTAATTTTGGTCATAAATTGTGTTGAGAAAGGATGTAGAAGACCTGGTATACTTCTTGCTTCAGCAAAAAAATATGATGCAGGGCAAACAAATCCTGTTAACAGAACAGACTTGTTGATACAGGAAAATGAAATGGAAACCAAAAACTTTCTGGTGAAAAAAAAAATCCATTTAATAGGTGGCCTGACTCAAGTGTTAGTATCAAATTTGTACATTTACGCAACAACTAAAGACATCACAGGTAAGCCTACAAGTCCCTGATTTAAGCTGCAGTGATCTAAATGACTGTAAAAGGACGAGAGCACCAGCCATCTGACAGGCAGGGCATCAAGAGCATCTTTTTCTGTCCTGGCGCTCACTCTGCCATCAATTTCCTCGTGCCTTAAGCACATGTTTTAAGTTAAGTACATGGTTACAAGATTTTCTGAATTACGGGCCTGGAATGAATAGGTTTGCAGTGAAAATGACTACAGAAAGCTGGCCCCTCTCTATCTGCACTCCAGTAGTACCCCTCTTTCTCTTTGCCTTCGCTTTGTTCCTTACAAGCATCTGCAGCCCAAACCTACTATGCTTTACTTTTGTTTTTGAGTTTTCAGACCTCCCCTGCCAATAGCTTCCGTCATCATGCACTTTATCAGTGGAGTGTCCTGAGAGCTAAGGAGGAAAAGCGTAGCTTTCCAACTGCTAACAAACCCCCTAACACTATGCACAAGACTCAAATTGAGCAAACTTGTTAATTAAAATCTTTAGCAGCATAAATCAACCCTAAACAGTTACGAGAAATGAATGGTAGGCATATGAAGGGAGTGGCACTGTCTATTCAGGCTAGGTTACAGCTTTAAAACAGAAGAAAAGAAGAAGCCTTAGCATAGAGTATTCCTATACTCAATGTTTTATTGTGTTACGACATTCCCTCGGCATTACTTAGATGGCTGATGTCCTTGTGAGGCTCTGCAGGGTTACAGGTCATCCTTCAGCCCAAAGAGAGACAATGTAAAGGGAACATAACACTTCAATTCTCTTCTTAGCATCCTAGGAGAATACTTACAAGAATCCTTCCCGCTACAAAACTTTTGAATTATCATAACTAGAAACAGTGATGAAGGACCTTGAAGTTTTATGCAATTGTTCTCTCCTTGAGTTAACTCAGTGCACAATGCTGCTGATTACAGATGGTATCAATAGAAATAAAAAGGGAATCAGTGTCTGGCAGCGACATAGTTGTACATCTCTGGCACAACTGTTCTGAAGTAACTGTAACTTGTCAGATCTTGAAGCGCACCACAGCAGTGTAGAGGCTGAGAAGCCTCTTTCATCAGTCTTCTCCTACAAGAATGCTAAGGAATTATGCTAATATAGCTGTGAACAGCATCGAACACTACTGCTTGCACCGCAACAGCTCCTTGCCTTGGTACAGGCCCTACACTGGAGGAGAAGGAAGACATGCTGGACTGCTGGCAAGGTCCACTAAAGAACTCAGTGTTGCCAATCCTGAAAAATCATTCTTTAAGCGCATGATGCCAGGAAGGAAAAGTAGCACCATAGAGTAGAGAGAAAAATGTGATGGCACCAATGTATACTTCTACAAATTAAAATGGATTATCCCCAAATTAAGAGGGGGTTTGACATTTTCACACATTGTCATGGTTGGCTGTATCTCCTCAAGTAATAGAGAGTTTTGACATGGTGTGCTCTTCTTCAGTCTGTGGAGCCTTATCTTTCATGACTACAAATCAAATGAGACTGTCAATCTTTTCTATACCCTGTGACTGCTGGAAGGATATAATGAGAGCAATATTTTGGCTTCCTGCAACTGTCTCTCAAATAGATGGTGATACTGAAATCTGTTCTGAATTTATCCCTGCCCTCTTTAGACTCTCCTTTCTCTCTTGATCCTTACCAGGAAAGATGGAGGAGGGGAAAGAGAAAGGGGAAAGGAAAAAACTATGATCTCTGGAACTAACGAAATCCTTCTTTGCATTATGTTTTCTTAAGTGATTGCTGTCTTTTGCCATCTAAATCATCTTCCATCACCTTTCAATTTTTAAAATTAGAACTTAACTAGTATTTTATCATTTTTAAACATCCTTATCTGTCTCAAAAAATTCCCCTTGATGTTATGGCAGAATGTGGTATTTTCTAGAGCAGTTTTTCACCTCAGAGCTAACCCCAGATCTACAATCAATGAAGATGTGTCTTTATACACAAACTGTGATACAATTGGGTATTCTGGCCTTCTCCCAAACTCAGTGAAAACAATGGGACTTTTAGCAGCCATCTTAATGGCAGCAGGGAAGGATGCTACTGGTTTTAGACCTCTTTCGAGGATTTCCAAATGAAAGTTGTGTTAATTGTGATTCTTCTCCTGTGCATCTGGTATTAGGTCATGGCACAATAGGAAAAATGAAATTCACTTTCTTAACAACAGCACAATCTGGAGACAGTCTATAGTTAAGCAAGATGTAAGTATTCTGATGTGTGTTTCTCAAATTCAAGACAGACTCTTTTTTAAGGCTTGCTCACTCAGTGTGACAGCGTGCTTAAATAAAGACTGAAATATGAAGTCCAGTGTTCACTGCACTATACTAATTCTCACAAAATATTGGTCAGTGGCCCTAAAATAGCTCACTTAAATCACAGCCTGAAATGCATTATTTTGTCTTAAAGGAGAAAACGACATTCAATTAAAACAAAGAAACATTCATTCCTTCTTATCTTTCTCATACTATTTCCAGCATTCTCTACACTATCAGTAAGAACTATATGCACCATTTAAATGCTGGAGGAAATTATCTATTTGTCAGTAGAGCCTGCACAGATAACTGAAGTCCGTATTTTCTTCTCAGACCACGACTGTGACATCACAATTGATCACTGTGAGGAGCTGCTGTTTAATTAAAGTTGCATGTGAAGGATCTAAATCAGTGAATCCGTATCTCTGTTTTAGAATAAATAGCTATTAACTGCCTCTAGTCTAGTTTACTGAACACCTTGTTTATCTTACTGCAGGAACATTTAATAAGGTCACAGTGGCATGTGTTAATTTTTTAACTTTTTACATGTGATAAAATTCCCTGTAGTCTAAAGATTACATATGTTCTAGTAAATCCAGGTTGTAAAGTAGCTTTTCATTTCTACAATGAATGCTGTGTGAAGAAAAGCACACTAGATAAGAAGTTTTATTGTGAAGCCCTAATTGTTCAAGGCTTGGAGTAATTGCTGTTTCTGCTGGCATCAGTCAGGACTGCGAGTGTCCAGAACTTCTCAAAAATTGAAAGCTGTAGGAAGTGAACGAACACTTGCCATCTGCAGTGTGTTCATCCTGAATTCCTTGAATTTGGTGTTTACATTACTCAGTATCAGCTCAAAAGAGATTATATGGTCCAGTGATAAAAGATTCTGAACTTATGCAAGACAGCCAGCAAGTCTTGCAACCATGCTGCGTACAGTCAATACTACTGTTAAGCTGACGTTTCAAGAGACAAAGGAAAATGAAGCATTGTATCAGAGAATTTTCTTAGGTAAATACATGAAAAGCTATATGCTGCCACCTCTACATTCTAAGCTATGTCACTGAAATTTCCTATATAAATCTGGTCTAAAAAAAACCCTGCTGTAATTGTATAGGTCAAGCGAAGAAATATAAATTAGGTCTTTAAACAAACCCACATGAACAGCAGAAAAATCTTTAGAGTGTAGGCTGGCTTCATCTATTACCACATTTTCTGCCTCGGTATACTTTCCTACAGTAGACATAGACAAATCAATTGGTGCAGAATAATCCCTGACCACATCATGCTTTCAAGAAAATGTTGTAAAACAAAAGTGCATGCTCAGTAGGAATATAGTATCATCCAAATGCCATATTAAAGTAGGAATGTTTTTGTAGTCATCCTTCAGTTATATCTATATTTTGTTATTGGCTTATTTGTCTGTGCAATTTAAATGCATGACTTAAATGTTAATGAAAACTAATTTAGTTTTTAAATTAACAAGGAGTCTTACATGTCCAAACTTACTTCTCTATATGGTTTTTCTGTGAGTAAGGTTGGGATGTAAACACTAACTTCGTATGTATCATTTAGCGCTCCTAAGACTTTCTTTTGACTTAGAGTACATAGATGGTTATGTTGGTATTATAATGATGATAAAATTATTTTCCATAATGATAAGATAAATTGCAATTCTGTCTCCTAGCATACATAATTCTTCCAATAGTATAAATTGTATTTCAGTTTTTTGAGTAGCCGATTGTATGAAATTGCTCATAGTACGTGATTACTTACAACACTGTAGAGTGTTATTATTAAGTCATTTATGTTCATTTTATTATTATTTTGAAGCATACAGATGTTCAATACTATTTGATAAAGCTGAAAAGCTTACCAAATGTGCTAATTCTACTACTTTTTATACCTACCTGGACAAAAACCATATGCATTTATCACCTTTTGTTTCTCTCCACATATTGTATGTATAACACAATAGCATAAAAGACATCTTTTCTTGCACATTAGTATAGCTTCTGCCATGCAATGGGACACTGTCTTATCTGATGGAGTCTGTATTAGGGGAAAAAAAATGCTACTTAGTATTGATAGTTCTTGCTCCTTACAAAAAGCATAATGTTTACATCCTTGTCTATATGACAGACATGTTGTGTACTTTCTTTGTTGTGTATTTAACAAAGGCCAAAATAATTAATTAGCAGAAAATAACACAGAGGTATTAAAACTGAGATTGCATGTGCCTTCCTTTGATTAGTCACTTCTGCTTCCAGAAATCAAATGGCAGAAACATACATTCCTCTTTCAGTCAAGATTGCCCCTTTGGGAGTGAGTCGAGCAGTTCATGTCAGAAGAGTCCTTTGTTCCCTTCACTTAGGGTATTGGAACAGTTGGGCATCAGAGATAAATCATCTACTGTTTGCCTTAATTTAATTTGTATTTCACTTCAAAGCAAGGTGCTCAGAACTTCTTGATAAGACAAATAAATAGGAGAACTTAAAATGGTTACAAATATTCATATCCTCATTGGCTCAGAGGGAAGCAGTATAGCAGGTGTATGAAAAGAGCCTGGAATATTTTATTTACTCAGTAATCTGAAAAAGGCCGGAACTAAAGTTGAATACAAAATTGCATTCAGGGATCGGCTCTTCCAGGCTGATAGTGCCTGACTCAAAACCTAAACCCATTTCTAAGTTGAGAATTCAGTGTAATGGGCAGTGCTGATCAGCACCCCATTCATTGTCTCACACTGTTTTGATTACTCCTTTTCTCATACAGAAACCCTCCAGTTCCTCTGTGACCATCTATTCAGATAAACTGGGAGTGAACTGACTCTCAGCCTTTGCTTCCAGCTTGGTGTGGTGCCTTTCTGTGCAATCACATCACATCAAAGCCATGTAGTTATTTGTTTCTTTTTTTTTTTTTTTTTTCTAGAGGGGTCATCAGTGCTTAAGATTCTGACAATCTGAAATTACTGAGTCACCACCAACAGACATTTAGAATTATTCCTCAAAGTGAAGTTCAGCTGAAAACATCATTAGCCATTGTTAAAGAAAAACACAATCAAATCACAATACGCTATATATATACTAGCGATTCGGCTGTGTCCCTCCAGCACCACCGTCTGTGCCTACACTTCATAAGAAGATTATGCTTCCCCCTGTGAAGTGACAATTACCTTCTTGCGGGGAGAAAGCGTTTCATTATGACTCTGCTTCCCCTCGTCTCCATGGTGACCCCATGCAAACAGCCTGCTTTACTAGACCTGATTCCCCCCCCCCGCTCCCCACGAAAGTAATAAATTAGCTCGGCGTGAACCTCG
>Ga0065711_1002423_pt1 | contig 64321 bp, 27 predicted proteins | sample Hoacrofraction12_FD_59098 | JGI IMG/M metagenome (GOLD analysis project Ga0065711, IMG submission 59098) | Hoatzin crop microbial communities from Cojedes, Venezuela - Epithelial fraction 12 v2 (version 2) | ecosystem: Host-associated > Birds > Digestive system > Esophagus > Crop | place... | reverse complement strand
GTGTGTAGTGATAGGACAAGGGGGAATGGCTGTAAACTAAAAGAGGGCAGATTTAGATTAGATATTAGGAAGAAATTCTTCACCATGAGGGTGGTGAGGCACTGGAACAGGTTGCCCAGAGAAGCTGTGGATGCCCCCTCCCTGGAAGTGTTCAAGGCCAGGCTGGACGGAGCTCTGACCAACCTGGTCTAGTGGAAGATGTCCCTGCTCATAGCAGGGGGGTTGGAACGAGATGATCTGTAAGGTCCTTTCCAACCATTACCATTCTATGATTCTATGATTCTGTCTCAGAATGAAATATGCTAATTTAATGTAAACTGAACCACACTTCAATTTTTATTCAAAGAAAAAAGTCAGAATGGCTTATGATATCACTGTTATCTTAGTGATGTCTTTGGTTACACATGTATCTGTCTGGGCCTGATGCAAATAAGCAGAAAATTACACGACACATAGGATCTGATGTATTTGTCCTTCTGCAGTTGATATAATAGATTCCCCCTCATCCCCAGGTACTCAAGCTTTCCTTCTTACTCATCTTTTCAAGCTCTAACTGTTGAATGCCTGTCTTTTTCTAACAGTTTTCTTGCTCTTTTAACTCACCTTTAGTATATGATTTCCTAGGGTTTTTGTTTGTTTAGGTGGGAACAAACTGAAATGGCAGTGCCCTCAGAGGTCAAGAGGCACATACGGAAGCACAGCAGTGAGGGGACCTCTGACGTGAGCAGAGACCCTCCATGCATGCCAGCACTTCAGCAGGATCAGGTTCTTTTATGAGTTTCACAGACTGGCAATGAACAAGCCTGTTGGACTTTCACTCTTGCCAACAATATTTCCATCCCTATTTCTTTTTGGCTTTCTCTTTCTTTTCTTTTACATCTCCACCATCAGGAGCTAGTCCTCATTCCTCTGGGCTTTTTTGTGTCTGTTTGACCAGCAAGAATTTTATCCTCCGCAGTTTCCCCATCCCGTTCCCAGTTACCTCCTCTTACCTTCTTTCTTTGAAGTTCATTTTGTCATGGTCTTCTAAGTGTTGGGTTCACAACCTTGACAGTTACAGCCTTGGTCAGTGTGAGCAGTATATACATGTTTTTAGATTTACAAATAAGCTCAGGGAACGTGCTGGGATTGTAGGTGCAAATCCCACAGCACCAGCCTCCCATGTCAGGGAGCAAGACTTGTCATGCCACGACTCCCAACAACATTGTTTTTGTAGGGTGGTGCTACATATGCTTCTGCCAAACAAGGAGAGCATCCATTTCACCGCATGGTCTGCCGCCCTCCCGTCAGGATCCAATTCGGTGCTTGTTTTAAGGCATTTAAAGCAGCCTGCTTAGACTTTGGGTTCATTTCTGGGGAATGGAAGGTGACTGATATCCCTCCTTGCCATCCCACACCTGTATATAAAATCCCCCAGGTGAAAGTGAGATGTCAGTAGAACAGAGAAATGAAGTGGGAACTCATATTAAATGGTGGAAAGAGTGAGGGCTGAGTGAGCCTTTTTCACCTTTAGACTTGGAGATCAGCAGGATCAGCTCCAGAGCCGAGATGTAAGAGCGTGGCTCCAGGTGTTGCTCTCTTTGCCTTGATGTAAGAGAGAGATGCAAGCCTGATAAATATTGTACTGAATTAAATCTTTCACTTGCACTGGCGTCATATTGATGTTGCAAATGGGATTAATCCTAATTCGTGCTGGAATAAATGAGGGGAGAGTCTGTGCCATGCTATCTTGAAGCCACAGTAAGAAGTCTAATCTGAAGCATAAAAGATTTAAAATTCTAGTGAGCTTATTTGGCACTAGAGCATGGTCAAAGTTAAAGTTTATGATGACTCGTGTACCTTTGGTATCAACAGAGGGTTAGCTTTTGCATCACTAATAATTAATAATAATGATTCGTAAAAGAGGCAGAAAGTGGTGGTCAAAGGAGAGATGAATCATGCTGCCAGCAGAACTCCGTTTTGCTACCGATCCATGTCTTCCTAAGCCTTGGGGCCTTCCTCTTTCAGAAGAAATAGTGATTCTCTGAAAAGCATCTGTGAGAATGGCTTCAGGGTAGTCTACATTTTTTAGCTAATAATGTTTTGTTAATAAAATCATCCTGCTCTTATTTAAAACCAGCATTTTTTCTCCTCACTGCCTAAATATACTCGTGGTTCTGTATCCTTAAACAGTAACCTCACACTTGTAATGCCATGCCGTTGACTACCAGGACTGTTCCTCCAGCGATGCACAGGAAGAGCTGCAGCGTGGAGCAGGTTGTGAGGTACCTGGGACCATTCTAGCTGCTGTCCCTCTTCCAGGAGGGGCAAGGCCTCGTAATATTTCCTCCTTGCTCTTCATTTTCCTCTCTTTATTAAAGGTGCTGCAGGCCAAATTGTCATCTCTGTTGCATTGCCATCTGCAGTACTTTAGCTACAGGTAAGCTGCCTCTGCAAAGGCAGTGTCAGGTCTTTGCTAACATTAGTCAAATTTAAAGTCTGTTGAGGACCCAAGTTTGCTCAAGTCCTTACAGGGAGTCACACATCACTGTTTTGGGGATCAGAAGACAGCTCTGTGGGTTTCTGGATATGGGAAGAACCTCTTGCTGGACTCCTCATTCATCCTTCAGTTCAAGTCAGTATTTGAGGGAGAAGCTACATTTGTTCAAAGCATGGACAGGTTAATGTGTGCTGAGACCCCCTCCCAAAATAGCAGCTCTTATGTATGCTCAGTACAGACAATCCCAAAGTAACAAATCCAAATGTTTCAAGATGTTGTTGGCTAAAAGCAGATGAAAGAGCACAGGGGAGGAGATGTGCCATGCTGGTTCACTGTAAGCTGACTGGTGTATTATCTTGTAATATTCCTTATACAAGGAAATTATAATGAACAAATGAGTGACCTTACACCCAGCTTTCGGCTGAAGTACACAGCAAGGCTTGAAGAAGTAGGTAAAGGAAGAACTTTTCACAGTACTGATCTTTCTTAACTTCCCTTTCCCCCAAAATGTGATTTTAAAACCTATTTAGTGAAATTTCTTGCTCATAAAGAATACACTTTAGGGAGTTCATTTGCAGTGTTCTGTACAATGCTACATATTCATCTAGCAAGCGGAGGCATACAAGATTACTTAATAAGCCACTGTGATTATTAGCCGTCAATGCTGAAAACAGGTGGTATTATAACATTTCCTTTGACACGAAAGCAATGCTGCAATTATCTCAGATGAATACAACAAATTTTGGGTCTGAAAATCTTAAGAAATTGATCAGCCAAGGTAACCTGTGTTAAATCAGATCTTTGCCTCAAGGACATAGCCCAAGGTAATACATTTTCTCTTTGCCTTAGAACAGAGGTTTTTCTCAAGTCTGTCCATTTATCGCTGAACTCTGATGAGGTGTGGAGTTAAAAGCAGTTTCAAGATACATTTCTGCATGATGTCTTTAAATTTTGGGAGAAATAAATAGTCCTAGGAAGGCTATTTTAAATTCGATTGCAGCAGACTAGTGATCCTTGTTGACAGATGTAGATTTTTTCCTTATAGTCATTGTTTTCCTTATTGTAATTTCTGAGAAGACGGGAGGTTTTTATTCAGTCTCTGCCTTGGAATGCTAACAGTCTTCCTGTGGTCAGTCTTTTAGCAAAGGATTAAACATGTCTGGTGGGACATAGTTTGATGACGGAGGTGAGACTAATGTATAGGGAAGAGGGGATTTTAAGGAGATTCCAGAGGAAGTTAGAGCTCTTTCACAGTAAGAGTGGTAAAATATTCCAGGTGCAGGAGTAAGTATTAGAAAGCAGGACAGAGTAGAACAAAGATTATTCCAAAATCTGGGAACTATCTAAGGAAAGAGGTATAAGAAGTATTATTTAAAGGCTGCCCAGTTCCTTTAATCTGAAACCTTTCCTCCAAATACCTTGAAAATGGATTTTTTTTAAAAGTTGTTCATCTTCTTTTGGACTGTCTACCACTGAGCCCAGAGAAAACTTGGCTGTTCCAGGAGGCCCCAGGGTGTTCCCAGATGGCCAAGAAGGCCAATGGCATCCTGGCTTGTATCAGGAATAGTGTGGCCAGCAGGAGTAGGGAAGTGATCGTGCCCCTGTACTCGGCACTGGTGAGGCCGCACCTCGAGTACTGTGTTCATTTTTGGGCCCCTCACTACAAGGACACTGAGGTGCTGGAGCGTGTCCAGGGAAGGGCACCGAGGCTGGTGAGGAGTCTGGAGAACAAGTCTTCTGAGGAGCGGCTGAGGGACCTGGGACTGCTTAGCCTGGAGAAGAGGAGGCTGAGGGGGGACCTTATCACTCCTACAGCTGCCTGAAAGGAGGTTGTAGTGAGGCAGGTGTTGGTCTCTTCTCCCAGGTAACTAGTGATAGGACGAGAGGCAATGGCCTCAAGTTGCCTTATGGGATGTTTAGATTGGATATTAGGAAAAATTTCTTCACTGAAAGAGTGGTCAGGCATTGGAACAGGCTGCCCAGAGAGGTGGTGGAGTCACCATCCCTGGAGGTGTTCAAAGATGTGTAGATGTGGCACTTCGGGACATGGTTTAGTAGGTGTGGTGGTGATGGGTTGACGGTTGGACTTGATGATCTGAGAGGTCTTTTCCAACCATAATGATTCTATGATTCTATGTTTCTATGACTATGAGTTAAAAAATAAACCAGACCAATCCCCGCCCCTAACCCCAATCCCTTTGATTAAAGGCACTTCAAAAATGTTTTCTTATGATCTTTTGAAATTCATTTTAACCATTTCTTCTATGTATGACAGTCATTATTTCTTTTCTGTTCTGTAAACATGAGAAAGTAGATTAGTTATTATCACCGTTGCGTGTTACCAACAGTTGGCACAAAGGCAGTAATGCTTGTGTTGCAGGCATCCACGTACATTTTTGACGTTTGAGGCATTTAAATAAAAATGACAGATATGGCAACTAAAGGGAAAAGCACTCAGGGTAATTAACACAGTCTGAACCCAGTAACTCTCGTAACAGTAATAGGCAATTTTCCATTGTACTTTCCTCTTTAGAAAGGACGTATCTGTTTTCCTTTGGGGATGGTTGAAGTAATGCTGGCAAGACGTAAGATATGACCTCTTTTCCCTGCAAGGAATGTGATGTCCTGAACGTGCTACGTGCATCTTCTGATTGCAGGATGAGCCGACACTGATGAGTCTTTCACGGAGGCTGGAAGGTCAATCATTTAGCTCCTCTTTCTGCCACTGCAGGACACTTACTTACATTAAATGTCTTTAGTGTAGTGTCAGGGCCAGTTTCAGGTGGAAGGGATTTCCCTTGCAGAAAGCATTCCTTGCTTGACTAGACAGATGATGAGATCTACTTTACCATAGCCAGGGGATATGGTATAGGGATCTGCAGCTAGATGTTGATGTCATGGAGTCTTTCTAAAAAAAAGTTTCTGTTTGCTGAAAACCAGCAATAAAACAGAGGAAGAGTGGGACACTTTCTATCAAATACTGTGAGAAAACTCATGTCCATGCAAGACACCATGACAAAACTTCTGCCTACACAGCATTTTTCAGATTCGAATGACGCAAATCCTAGGGCCTGTTGGCACAAGTTATCAGAGCAGTTTGGTGACAATGAGTTTGCTACTTTGCTATCAGCCTTTCCTAGTAGCCGTTGGGTTCACCTTATGGTTTGAGTTCACATATGAGGTGGCTAACAGCCCTTTAAGAATTTGCTTTGTATGTAAAGATGAATTGTATACCCTGAACTCTCTTAATCTCTGGATGCTATAAATGCTTGTATGTCCTTGGCACACAAGTCACTTCTGCAAACAAGGCCCATTCAGTGCTCACCTTGAGAGAGGGCACCAGCCTTTGGGCTATCTGCATCCACAGGCTCTCTGTCTTCCTAGTCCAGAGGTAACCTCTGGGGCACTGGCAGCATCCACCAACTCATCCCCGCCTTCCATTTGTGTCATTTCTCAGTGCCCTGAATGAGATCAGCCTCTCACTGTACAGACAAACACTATCTTTTGCTCAGGGGTCAGTCCCAGTCCTTGCAACTGGTCTATTCATTTCATATTACAGCTGCTTTCCACCAAATCTTCTGAGCATAGTTTCTGAAAAATCAGTAACGATAGCAAAGTCGCTAGAAGATTTTTTGGAGTGTCTGGTATTTCACACCTCTCAGAGAAAAAAACATCCTTTGGGGTGGGTTTTTGTCTACCTTTGATTTATTTTTTTATCTCTTTTCATTGGTCTATTTCTTTAAAGGTATTTTTTTGTTTTGAGATAATTCATGCTTCTTTGCTGGCATTTTGGAGTGTTGTATGCTAGGGTATATTGTGAGTGTGGTTCTTAGCAGGTTAAGACCATTACCTGGTGTTAGAAAGAGAACAGATGGAAGGGAGGAGAAAGGCAGGGCTTCTGCCTCATGGATGAATGAGGAAACTGGTGCCCAGCGAGCTCGTGCTTTGCTGAAGGCCCCACCTGCATGAGCTGCGCTGCTGGCTGCAGGGACTCTCAGCTCCCTCCTCTGCCTGGGACCTCTCAGGGTGGGCTGCAGGCAGGGAAGGGGTGCACGGGATATGTAACACTGTATAGAAGGATCGTTGCCTCTTGGCACCGCCAAGGGTACAGAGCCACAGAGGATGGGAAAGAGGATCCCTTAGCCTCCAGGATACGCTTGCTTCAGCTTTTTCAGCTGTTTTCCTCCCCCACCAGGAGCACTAGAAATCTCCTTTCTCCCAAATGAAAGCTGAAGCCACCCATGATTTCGTCAGGTGGGTGGCGTAATAAAGCCGTACTGCATTGTGAGACTTGCTATGATTTTATGTCTGCCAGTGGCACTATGGCTTGTTCGTACAAGCTCAGAAGCCAGCCTGGCTCTGTTGGCAGAGCTGCATGGGACTGGCGATGGGTGCGTGCTCCGAGGGCTCAGTGCTGCCTGCTGCGATGCTGGCATCTGGTCCTGCCCTGGGCTTTCTTGGGTGTCTCCTGTCCAGGCAAGCAGCAGCCAGTTTGAGAGCTTGTGAGGTTCAGGTGTGATTCGTTGTGGATTAATGTGGCTGTGAAGTGGGCGAGCTCCTTAAGGGCGGTCTAACCTCTGGAAAGCGGAAAATGTACACTCTGGTGGGGTGGGCATTTGGGCAGCAGGTCTTGTTTTTGTGTTTTACACTTCTTGAAGGGGACCGGGAACTTTACAAGATGAGGAAGTTTAACACCTGTTTAGTGAATTTTCACTCCTCCCTCAATCTTAACTATATCTGAATTTGTCAGAAAAGCCTTCCGTTTATTTCAGTGGGCTTTAGATATATATATATGTTTAGAGCCCACCTTTTCTTTTTTTATTTTCTCATTTAACTGTGCTTTGTTGCTGGGTTGTCTCAATCTTTTATTCTGAGGTTAATTTTAATTGCAGATGTAAAATCGCTTGAAGAACTGAGTCGAAAAATTCACTCTCATAAATCAAGCAATAAATACGCGTCGGGTAACTGAGCTGTTGCTGCATCATGAGCACTCCACAGCAGCACGAAGGCCTGTGAGGTTGGCAGTGGCGTGGTTTCAGTGACAAGGTTTGGGATGCTTGGAATGTGATTTGCGCCCTGTGCAGCTGTAGCCCTGTGGGAACGAGCCCTCTAGTGGGCACTGGATAAGTTAACTGGTGCTGCTGGTTGGCGATGCGGGAAACCTAAGGATGGAATGGGCGAAAATTATTGCCCTGTTTCAGGAGGATAAAAAAGGAAACAAAAAACAAGAGAAGAGATGGCCACATTTTCTTAAACTTTGCCATTAGAAAAAGATTTTAAGATGATTGTTACGAGAAGTGATGAACATCACCGAAATGGTCATGCAGTGACTTCTGCAAAACTCTTTAAAGCACTTTTATTTAGCGATATTTTTCATTGACATAATGAGATTGTTTTACATGTTATCGTAAATATCATCTCCTTGGGACAGAAAAAGATTAGATTATTTATGAAGTGCTTTCTGAATGTTCAGAAAAAAAAATCTTTTGTGATTTCTTCCTCAAGGAGAAGGCATAAATATTTTATTGAAATGACTTTTTAATTTTTCAGTCTTTTTCAAGAGATTTTTTCAAGAGATTCAAACAATTTACAACCAAGAAACAACATCAGGGTTTGTGCTCTAACAAGCATTGCAGGCACCACCTGGTTCTGGGCCAGAGACATCAGGTGCCTTTCATTACTATCTTTACTCATTGTTAGTACATCTTGTTAAGAGCAAAGCATAAGAGATCAAGCTGGCTGGCCCTTCTGATGCAGAGGTGTGTGTTCTGCTTGTGTATAGAAATATGTGAAATGCCTAGACAGTGTCTGGTGGAGGTCTGAGATGTCAGTTGTCTTTAGCTGCCTCGAAGATATAATTTGTATTTAACATTTCCTTGCTGCTGTTATGGTGATGAATCTTTGCAGAATAGCCTGTGGCAGCCTCTGCAGCAAGCTCCTCTCTGTGTGACCTGGTGATGTATCACCCCATGCTTTCCTGGAGGATCAACACTGTAACTCTGTGTTGCAAGAAACGCTCCCTTGCATAAGTACAAACCTGACAACTTTTGGGTAAACCTCCAGGTGACCCTGTACCATCGCTGGACCATAGCTCCTGTTGCCAGCCCCTTTCTTAGCTCACTGGTAGAAGGGGTGGCCATAGACAGGAGTTATGCTACTGAAATCTGGTTCCTTATGGGTTTGTGCTGTATCTCCTTTCATGGCTGTTTTGGCTGTACTTTATGGGAACCATTTTTCCAGAGGCTGTGCTGAATTCAGCTGCCCATAGGAATACTGTAAAAGGGTACTCCGTGTTGTGGAGAGCAAAACAACACGAGTTCAGGCAGTGGTGAGTCTTACAGATGGGCAGGATCACAGCTGACCTCTTCATCTCTGATCAGGGGCATCTTGCAGGGATTCTTCCAAGTAGAACAAGACTTGCAGGTGGAGCAGGTTGATGGTTTTTGTAGAGGCTCCTTTGCTGTGTGTGGAGACCTTATTGTGTTGTCTTTTTTTGTCTGTATTTGCATGTGCTTGTTCTATTAATAAATGTTGAAATTCAGTAGCAAGCTTTTAATCTTCACTGGAATGAACTGGATCAGGTTCTTGCAGTATTGAACCCATCTATTTAAGCTGTCTGCTTGTAGTTCTGTTACTTTCCTAAGAAGTGAGTGTCATTCACAGAAATTTGTTCTGTATTTGAGACTCAAATTCAGGGAAATTAAAACCTAACACCCCATCTTGGACAGGTAAAGGGAATATCAGTGAAGTTTACAAGGTGTTGCCTGCTTATCTTAAGACTTACAAAATTTGACTTCTGTACAATGTATTTTTGCAAACATCTGTAGTAGTGTTAATTGCCTTACTGTACTATGCAACCCTAAGTAATCAACATTAATATGTTAATTAATGTAATGACATGTTTGCACTAAGGAGTAGAGTATGCGGGCTAATGATGTCCAATCTCTGTTCTTTCAGCATTTGAGTTGTATATAGTGTATAAGAAGTGAAAGCAATTTATGCAATTATGTAGATCATCTAAGCAATCAGACATGACAGACCATGGGTTTCGGGGGAGTGCGGTTTTATGCCTCAAATGTACTCTTAGGCAGGTGGCTGATTCCAGCAACCCAGAGAATCCATAGTCCACCCCAAAATACATCCCCCCTCAGGGTTTCCCTGCTGTTCAGAGTTTTTGTTGTGGTCTTTTTTTTTTAATTATAGGTTATACCCTTGCAGTGAACTAGGAGTGCAAAGCAACCTTGTAATTGGCAATTGCAAAATTCTGTGCCCTGCCTTCTAAAATCATGTCAACAATGTAAACATCAAATGCTCCCAAGGTTATAAAGTGAACCTGATGTGGGGATTTTGAAGCACTGGTAAAGTTTTGGCTTCAAGTACAAAAATCAGTTTAGTTCCACACAATTTTCTGTTAGAAGTCCTAACAAATATTCTTATTGCACCAGAGCGTTCATTTGCAAGGTTGAGGATGAAAAACTGTAATGCATTTTTGAGCACAGGTGACAATCCAGTCTTGAAAGGGTTTGCAGCACTCAAATGACTGGGGTATTGGAAGAAACAGATGTGAAAATAACAGCATAAAGACAGGGCAGTTTGCAAGAGCAGTAATGGAGGTAACTGAAAGAACTCCAGGGAACAGACTCAATTTGGGCTAAGTTTTAGCTGAGTAAGGCATGACTAATAGGATTTTTAACAAAGCATTTTTAGATTCTGTTGAAAAGATCTGTTTCCCTTGAAGGAAATCAAACACTTGCAAGTTTTTTGCTAATTGTAAACTTGAGCTCACTGTCTCACACTTAGCTTGTTTGGTGGGAAACTGTATGCAATTCGCTTTGGAAACCTTGCTAGGATTTAGTCATTAGTGAATTGAACGGCTTAGGTCGTTAAGCATTCAGCTGTCCTGCCATCTCTGTGTAAAGCTGGGTGCCTGCTTTGCATGTCAGCTGGGGTGAGAAAGTTGGAGACTAGAATACAGAATTAGCTGGCAAATTAGCATAGATTGAATTGCACTTGTGGAAGCTGTAATTTGGATAGGACGGCTGGAAGAATTTACTGTGGGAGCAGTGGTATGGAGAGCAGGCATGGGTTATAAATGCATGGGGGCAGGAGGATGTTCTGGAATGTTGTAGTGCTTGAGCTGGAGAACAGGTGGAATTCATGCCGTGGTGTTACAGGGCATTATTAAAACTGTGTCCTATGGTGAACTATTGATTAAGGGTATGATTGTATTAATTTACTTGGGGACAGATTTTTGTAGGGCCTGTAGCGATAAGACAAGGGATAATGGTTTTAAACCAAAAGGGAGTGCATTTAGACTGGATGTAAGGAAGAAATTTCTTGTGATGAGGGTGGTGAAACACTGGAGCAGGTTGCCCAGAGGGGTGGTAGGTGCCCGATCCCTGGAAACATTGAAGACCAGGCTGAACAGGGCTCTGAGCAACCCCGTCTACTGGAAGATGTCCCTGCTCACTGCAGGGCAGTTGGACTAGGTGACCTTTAAAGGTACCTTCCAACCCAAACTGTTATATGATTCTACTTAACTAATACTTTTCTCAACAAAAAGATTCCTAACTTCTGCATAGTTGACAGATGCTGCTCAGAAGGTGGTAGCACAGCTGAAGAATGAGCAAAAGCTTTTATTTCTGCTTAGTCCCAGGGCTTATTTTTAGTCTTTGTATGAGAATATAGATAGGCTCCTTTCAAGTCTGCAAGTCTACTCCTAGCCACAATATTGTCACTCTGTCTATTGCCTGTAGGGACTGTTATTCTGCACTTCTGCTTTGACAGAAGACATCAATGACCTGGGAATGCTCTACACTTAAGAAACATTTCAGCAGCAGACATATAACTCTGTGAGGGCATTTTGATGTTTACAGTGCTAAAGTGATTATGTTTTTTTACTGTTTTGGAGACAGTTTAAATACGAGTGTTGGCAATACTGAATATTATTTGTAAAGTAGACCCTGGATCATGTGAGCTCTCTTTATGCATTTGGTTGGATATGAGTGATATGGTGACTTGTACTAGAGAGTGGGTTGCATTTTTGTTGTAGCATATTTTTTTTTTTTCTGTAACATTTGCTTGAGGTGACTGCAAGTATGTTTCCTGGAAACAGTTTAATGTCTATTTTCTCTTTCAACTTCTGGAAATTGTTTCTCTAAATGAGTTGCATAAGATGGTATGTTCTTCAGTTATTTCAGGGTGGTAACACCAACATCTTAGCTGATACCTCTACGTTTTGGATTTGAAGGTTTCAAGGACAGCTGTGAATGCAACTGTTTCAAAGATTTGGCATGAAAATTAAACATGAAACTTCTGTCCTGATATATTTTAATGAACTTTCTGCTATTTATTTAGTTTAGTCTTGCCAAGTTAACCAAATTTCTCAGCTAGAAGCATCTGAGAAGCTGAAAAACTCTTTGAAGGAGAATGGTTTGAAAGTTACACTCCTAAATATCTCTATATATGCCTGTGATTTTTTTTCATCTATAGATGGAGTCATGAGTTGCAGGTATAGTAAAGAACTTCAAAATTTCACATGGCTTTTTCTTTCAAGAAATGCTCAGTTTGGTGTGTAGTCAAGTAGTGATAGGGGATGATGTTGGCCTAAGCAGAGTAGATGACTGTGCTGTTGGGCTGATACCTCAGGATCTTCACTGATGTTAAGCTGCATCACAGGGCTCACCAGCATGGGTGTGTCAGAAAGCTTTGAGAACAATGTCATGTCTTCTAGCAGTTTAGCTGGGAACCCTCACTGGAGTAGAGGCTTTTAGTAACTCTGATTTCATCCTATAAAGAAGCAAACAGAATTTCTTTTAAGACCATACTGAGCTGTATTTTACTGCTGGCAGAGCTTTAGGTTTGGGGGCCATGTCAAGTAGCTTTCCTCTCTGGAGTCTTCTGAGGAACTGGGGTGAGAGGAGGGGAAAAAAAAAAAGCCAGTTGGTTTACTTCTCATAGACAAAATAGTTGATTTTTTTTTTCTAAACAAAAGATACTGGAAATGTCATTTTTTTAGAAAAATCTCAAATAGTTGAATTTTTGTTCCAAATTGAAATTGGGTTGTTCTCAAGACAAAGAATTTTCAAAGGAGTTTCAACTGGCTGTAGGCACCAAAGGGCTGGGAAAAGTTAGATCACACCATATGTATTCATAAGACCAGTTTCTGCAGTTCTGTGTTAAACTACACTATAAATGTTAAAGTATGTCAAGTAAAGGAATGACTTGCTACAAAAGTGATCGAATTGGTTTGTCAGGAATGACCACACTGGTCTTTTGTTATGTGGCAAGGTAACATAGATGTCCAGTTCACTGCTGATGCTTGTGTCTGTAACACAATGTTACTCTGCATACTGCACAGCATGAGGCATGTGCATTCCGAGAGACGTGTGAGGATATTTTAGTGGGGGGGGAAAAGTTAATTGCCAATTGGAGTGTGAACATAGCTTTGCTAGAAATGTGACGGGATGGAGTACAGTTAAGGAAACTGGGTTGTTTTGTATATTTTTATAAGACAACTGGGTGTAGTTGTGACTAGCACCAAGTGAAAGATTCAACCTGCTTGGCATTTGCGTGAGAAGCCATACGTGACTCCCTGTCCTCTATCGCTTTGGTTCTGCAGCCTCATCCACATTACAGCTGAGCAATGTTGTTCTGTGCTGTTTAATATTGCCTGTGTAACACAGGAATTGCCTGTAATGCAGTCTTAGTATAAGCAGGCTTGGAGTGTGCTTTAGTCAGGTGATGCATAGCATCTTTATTCATATTGTGCCAGTGTAAGCTGAGAGATGCAGCGCATGACTCAGTCTGCTGTACTGAAGAGCAGTTGTCACAATTCTTGTTGTAACAACAACCCTGTTATAGGTAAAGAAATGTACAGTTTTGACTTCAACAATAAGGAATGAATTTTGAACATTAAGCATGGCATTTTATGGTGCAAAGAAAAAAGGGATAAAAAAATTGTTAATGGAAATGTGATGACTATGGAAAGCTTCTCTGGAAAGTGGAAAAATTGCTTGTAGGAGACCCTTCTGTCAGGGTTTGGAGAAATGAGGAGTATAGTAAGTGTGTGTGTGTATATATACGTATAAAAAATATTTCTTCACAGTCTTGAGGGGAGGAAGTAGAAGAAAGTCAAACAAATATGAACAGAGTTGTTAGAGATGAGAAATTTCCTATACTGTTTTGTTCTGAGCAAGTGAAATGTATCTTCAGGCTTTTGTGTTGACATTGGAACAATTTGTGTCTTCGTCACATCTTCATTTTTGCATAGCCAATATTTATGACAGGATTTTAATATTCATTTTATAAAATGTGACATATTTAAAGTATCCTTCAGCAAAAATTGAAAAAAGAGTATTTTTAAAGCATAGATATGCATATAAAGCGTAGGTGTTGACTATCTTATTCAGGTTGCTGATTTTGTCCACGTATGAATATGTCTATACATGTATAAAATGTTAATGGATACTCTGGATTTTCCAATATCACACCGCACACTTTCAAGCATATTTTAAGTCTCAGCACGTCTCTCACATTCTGTCCCAAAGCCACAGAGACGTCTTTGTCCAAGGATGTGTATACATTTATGGAGGGTGTGAAGTTTTTTTACAATTTCCTTGGCAACCTAACAATATTTACACCACCACAATTTTCTTATGCAATAAACATTTGCTGTTCAGCTGGCTAGAGCATCTCTGCTCTGCTCTTCCTTTGAGTTGTGTGACTGGGTTATCCCAGACAACATTTTTGAATTGTCATTTACTGGATATATGCACAGACAAAGGACCTGTTTAGTCTCTAAACATTTTTTTGTTTCTTTCATGGAAATGCAAACAAGAATTCTTTGTGATCTCATAAAAATTTTGCCGGGGTACTTATAGGAAACAGGGAAGGTTTCCCTGGCAAAATACTAATTCTGTGGCTTTTCTTGCTGCTATTTCGTATTTCCTACAAGAAGTCTTCCCAAGTCCTTTGAAGTCTTTTTCCCCATTTGCTGAGGGCTGCTTCAGTGCTTCATTCATGCAGATTTTCTGCTTTTTAGAGTGAACTCTTTGAAATCTGGAAGATGTTGAGGGCATTTTTACATAATCTAAGGATACATTTAAATAGATGGAGGAGGGCGTTGTTCAGCTTACACAAGGAGTGATGCATGGATTCAGAAGAGCTTTTCAGGAGTGGATGCACCAATGCTGTAAAGGTGTCTCTTTCAGATTACGTAATATCCAGGCTGGACAACCAGCAGGAGTCACTTTCCTCCACTGCAGGATGGTACTTCTATTTCTAGTCCCCCAGTGGAAACTGGAAATATTAGGTAAACCTGGAAACATAAACAAATAATAATAATAATAAAAAAGGAATGCTAGTCTTGTAAGAGAAGATTGGTTTAGAAATTGGAAAATTACTAGTCAGCATTTATTTTTGAGCTTCCTAACAGCTAACCTTCCTTCTCTGGCCTGGGATTGCTGTTTATTTTATTTGAAATTGTTGATGTAAGCCTGCATGGTAATGTAGCTAACTGCTCCAAAAGTTCACAGTTCTGCTGTGGGTGTTGGTTTGTCCCTGTGTCAGTATGTATTATTGACCTTGCAGTGTCAACATGGCCTGAACTTTACCCCCTTTTTCATGGTCACCTTATGCTCTGAAGCAAACAGCAGTAAATTATACTCTTTGGAGCGGAAATATCTCATTATCTGAGACACACAAAAGGTACGGGCTACCTCAGCTAGCAGAGGGATGGTAACGGGCATTGCAAGATGCCACATAAACATTAAATAACATTTGTAGATAGAAGGACGGGCTGTAACGGTTGCCAGCTCCAAGTGGACAACCCCGGGTGGCCGCAGGAGGGCACCAGAACCTCAGCGATGGGATGTGCTGCTCCCTCCATCCTCACGGGCTGCAGCAGCTGCCTTGCGCGCCACGCAAGAAAATCTGACAATAACTTTAGGTAGTCAGAGGAGTAAACATGTCCCACAGCCATAATAATAGATGGACTCAAATTCGACTCCCTTCTGCTCCTACTTCCATGGGTCATTCTTTAATTATCTATACTGTGTCCATACAGATTAGACTGTAAGGTCCTTGGGGTAGGGACTTGTGCATAGTAATACATGGTTTAGACACCTATGACACTGTGCAAATAATTAACTGCTGTAATTATTGTGCCTGTAAAGCACGCTCACTTGACATTGCTACTGGGCAGTTACTATCATCTGAATGTGACTGTGTCAACCAGACGGAGACCTTGAATCCGAAACTAGAAGTGGCTAAGACCTAATGCACTAACATGTTTTATTGCTTTTAAGTGTTTGTAGAAATAAAAGAAAATTTACCCATTAAACTTTTGCTTAAATGCTTTCTGGGTGAGGATGACCAAACAGCCTGAGTGCCAACGTTTCCTGATGGCGAGCGTCTGGGAGAACCAGGTTCTAGCCCATGCTCCAGTTTGACATAGAAGGAAATACATTAGCGAGGGCTGCTGTGAGACCTTGGGAAGCCTTTAATCTATTTCACCATCTTCCAAGGTGCTCATTAGTAGATGAGGTTTCTAGGGGTCATGGCCTCCCACAGATGCTGACCTGCCTCAGTGTAGTGTCATGCTGCTCAATGTGCTGATTTGGACATGTTGGGTTTTAGGAACAGCGCATACTAGAAGCTGTCGGCAATCCCTGTTTCACCTAGCTCTAGAAGAGCTGCTTGGGATGTTCTCCATTCCTTTTCTCGGCTCCCAAAGTGATGGAGTCCCTTGAGTATACACTGACCTTACCAGAGCTATATGCTTGCAGCCAGACAAAGTTAACACGTGAGTAACAAATGCTTTTCCTTCACAGACAAGAGCGGCTAAAAGACCACTAATTCTGAAGGAAGGTGGGTAGAGTAATCAAAAATCACTGCCAAAGCTCTGCTCCATCTACGTGTGCTGTTGGGGTATGCTCAGGAGCTTCTTCAGTACATTTCTTTCCTTGTAATCTTGGCAGCCCTGCAGCCAGATCTTGTGCAAAGGTGTGATTTTTGCAGAACAGGAGTCCTGAGCTCTTGCAGAGGGGCAATGGTGGGGGGGGGAGGGCACTGGTTAATAAAGGCTGTCAACAGAGGAAATGTGCAAAAGTAGCTTTATATCTAGAATATGCAGAGGTCAAAGAGGGTTAAAGTTGCAGAAGAGCAACACGGGCGTGTGTATGCTTGTGTGCATGAAGCTTCATCCTGTGGTTTCAGGGAATGGGTGATGTTTGCTGCAGAAAGTGTGCTGGTGCCAGCAGAAGCTGGCCTGGCTGTCTCAGGGCTGCAGTTACGAGCTTGAAACCAACACCTAGAGCAGTGGTCAACCTACTCAGCTCCAAGGGGTAGTTTGAGGCTGCTGGTTGCTGCTGCTGCTGCCTGGGTTATTTCCTTTCCTAATCTCCAGGGACCATGCAACACCTCAACAGCCCCTGAATGGAAGAAACAGCCCAGGTTGCCCTCTTCCCAGCTAAGAACCTTGACTGCTTAACTACAAGATCGAGCTCCTTTCACTTCTTTCCCTTGTGAATTTTACCTTCTTGGCTATCCACTGGGGTACCTTCAAGAGTGGAAATGGACTAGGATTGCATCTGGTTTATTCTCTGCTTGGTGCTGAGGTGCAGCTTGGGAGGGGGGATGCCATGGATTCAGGCCCCTCAGGCTGAAGAGGCCTCAGGCATGTGTGTTGGTGGCCTTTTACCACCTGGGGCTTGGCATGGATGGCTTTTGCTCCACAGGTCCAGCCAGAGCTGTCTACTCCAGCACCAAGGAGGCTGTGCTCTATGTTTCAGATATGGCCTCAGATGCTACATCTCGTTAGTCAGCCTGCAACTATACGGTGCTGTACTGACACTTTTGGGCTGAAGAGGTCATGTATATATATAAGCACTTGGTTCAAAAAGACCAATGAGCCTGTTGTTGCAAATTCATACCAAATAGGCTTTGTCACATGGATGTACCTTAGCTTTTCAGGTCTCCTGGGAAGCAGGTTGGTGTTACTCCCACTTTAAAAATGAGGGGTAATTGACTTTCTGCTAAGTGCTACAGCAGATCATAGCTACACGTAGAACTAACTTGTGTGCTGTGCTGCCCCATTTTGGTGTCCTCTATGTGTGAAGGCCAGAGGCCAAGTTCTGCAGCTCTCCCAAGCACATCTGCAGCTCTATTGAACTCAACAGGATCAAACACTTAGGGGAGTGGAATTTGGTCCTAAATATGCAAAAGATTTAAATGGATGGCTTAAGACACCAAGACAAGAGAGGGATTTCTGAAAAGTAACAAAAGGTTGTGAAATTACGAAGAGATTGTTTGAATCATTGTTCTAGCTCTGTTAAAAAAGGTATAAATTCATTTCCATTCTTGGCAGATTTCAAGCTGCCAATTTCTGAGCTTTCACAGCCCTTGATGTGACTCCAGCTTTCTATGATGTAAGTGGACTATTTTTTCCTTAATTCTGAAGAGGCAATTTCCCTCCTAGCCCCCTCCAGAAAAACATTGCAGCCATCAGTCTCTAACCAAACACTGCTTTTGGCTCATTGTGGATATTAACCCACTCTCCACAGTGGTCTATTTTTCATACAATTCATTCAAGACTTCAGTGTAAGATGAAGACGCTAGTGGTAAACAGCTATTTTAAATAACAGTGGTCCTAAAACACACAATGGACCATGCACTCCAGTTCCAAACTGCATACATAAAGAACAGTTAATCCATCCTTTAAATACAGCCAATTTTGAGGTGGAATATGACAGCTTTTTAGCATGCAGAGCAGCAAAACACAATGTGGGCTGCAGCATGAGGAATGGTTTATCAAAAGGGAAATGTAGACAGGAAGAGTGTGATTGTACATCTGGGCTTACTCCAGGACACCTGAGCTGACATCCCTGCTCTAGCTGAAACAGTCCCCGAAACCTTAAAGCAGGGCAAACAGTCAATACTCTCCACCTTGTGCAGTGGCAGGGAACTCCAGTGGTACCAGGGACCTTCGTGCTGAGGTGGATAAGCTGGAGCACTGCAGGTTCGGAGGAAGACATCTGCCTATTGAATTGTAGTGTTACAGCCTGTGCACTTTCAGCATAGTAATATCTCCAACAAGAGTAATATGCCATGTGAGGATTGCTGAAATCACAGCTCAGACAAGCGTGGCTGAAGATACTGATGTATATTTGGGCCAAAAAAACCCCACCACACCTCAGTTTTTAAGAGTTGCAAGGACAAAGTTTGTATTTTCTCAGTTTTGGACAGGTTGTGCTTCCTATTGGGATGTCCAGCACCTTTTCAATTACGTTGGCAACCAATGTCCCAAAGGGCCTGGTGGAGTGTCCAACAGGAAGGAGGTGCAGAAAGCTGCTTAAGTGTGCTAAGGAAGAATGACTGTCTGTACTGAGGTTGTGGGGGGATGGACCTCCTTTTCCTGTGAGTGGCACACACTGCAATGTATTGTACCATGAGCAGGAACTTGGCTGTTGTCCAGCCTAAAGAGTGGTTTAATTTTGCACTGGTGCACACTCCTGCAGATCAAGCTCTTGGAGCAGACCGTCTCCTTTACCTTGCATAGCACCAAGTGTGTACTATCATGGCAGAGATATGGAGAATTTGGGCAAATGCTCCTCTGGCTGCTTCTCTGGTACTACCTTGCTTGCAGGTGTGCTGAGGGGTCACCCAGTGCTGCTCTGGCAGTTTTTATTTTCAGAGTCTTCTGTGCTATAAGCAACATCTTTAGGCTTTCTATATTAATTGCAAATGTTGCTCTTGTGAGAAAAACAGTGGTTTTTAAATATAGATGTTTAGCTCTTATGAGCACCTTATCGGAAGGTTTTAGTGAGCAATCATAACCAGTCACTTTACTTGAGGCTCTCTAGTGATTCTTTGGTTACTTTACTCTTCCTTAGGAGAATTCAGTACACAGGCTGTCAAACTGATACTGCTGTGATAAATGTGTGCCTGATTTTGGGGGTGGATAGGAATTCGTTGTTTGTGGTAAGGAAATTTTTCTCTGCAGAAGCATTTAACGAGGGAATTCGAATGTTGAACAGATACAACTAATTTGCATTAGTCCAGACCTAAATTTTACAAACAATTGAAATCTGAAATTTTGTGCTAAAGATGTGTCCAGCAGTTACCTTCAGGATGCAATTCCTTGGGGAAAAATGTTCTTTAATCTAACATCCAGTATGCACTAGATGGCATTATTTTATAGCGTGTGTACCTGCTGTTCGTCCTGCAATGGAGTTTATCACTCTGTGGGGAAGGTTAGTGCTCAGATAGTTGCTACATTTGACACAGTGGTAAACAAAATCGATGTCTTACAGAAGATGTCATTACTGTCATTTAATATACAGATTGGCTCAAAGCGAAGTACTGAAACAACACTTGGTTGGGGATTTGGGTCCGAAGTCTGGAAACAAAGTCCACATTTAAGCTCGAAGTCACACCAACCAAAAGCAGCTAATGCTTCTGAGAGGTTTATACAGACTTTAAACCCTCAGAACCCTCCTTAGCCCCTGGTCTGAGTGGTCCTGGAAGCCGTGCAGGAGCATGACATGAGAGACAAGGTGACCCTATAGACAGGTATGTAAACCCTATATACTCTCGGACACCAACTCACTGTCATCACCAGACCCTGGATTTGCCCAAAAGTATACAGCATAAAGATCCCCTGCCTGACTTTAACTTCACTGCTGTCATCTGTACAATGAGTATTTCTCTTCATTTTCCCTCTTACTGGCTTAGGCTGTAAATAGCAGCTATGCTCAAGTTTTCCTTTTTTTGGCTGGGGCCTCACGACTGCTATTGCTGTGAATAATGCTATGACTTCATAATGTATTAGAGTCTCAAAACAGCAATGAGATATATAGGAAACTGTATTCTAGGATAATACCGGTGTGTTTTTTACAGTCCAAGTAGATATTAATTTGAGTAATATTAAGATTCGCCCTGCAGAGCAGCAGACACTAGTTGTCTGAATTTAAGTATTACACCCTATATACCTGAACACAGAATGACTTTGAGTTTCTCATTACACTGTTGCACACATTTACTGCTACGTCACTTTCAGGGCTGTGAGAGGATGAGAGTAAGGCCCAGCTAGTTGTTTTTTTCCTGTGACACAAAAAGCTTTTGATGGCTCTGTTTTACCAGGTCACACTCATTTGCAGTCCTTCTAGGGTTTGTAATTGGCAGTCCATCAGTGATGGACAAAAGCAGTAACCTAGTGAGCCACCAAAGCACTCTGCAGAGCCTCTTTTCAAGCATTTCTGAGGAGACCAAGAACTGTCTTCCCCCTCACAAAAACATTTCAACTTGTTTTTGCTCACTAGGTGGCACAAACGCATAAGAGATTGATTTGGAAAAGTTTTCTATGCACTCATACAGTTGATATCGAAAATCTGTCCAGAATAATTTTGAACTCATTTCAAGAATGATTTGGGCTCCAAAGTTCGTTTTTGAAGAAAGACGCTTACTGATAATGTTCACTGGGGACAAGCCAGTGCACCAAACCTTAGCCATCTGAGCAATGCTTCTTCCAGTGCTTTGACATGACCAGCTGGATCGATGTCCTTCGTGTTCACCAACCACCCTTCTTCCCTTCTTGGCCTTCTTGCAAGTCATGGAACCAGGAGAAGACAAATTTTCTTTAGAACAACACCAGCACAGAGATGATAATGCACATTTTTTCTGAATTGGAGAGGCAAAATGCTATGGGAAATACTTTAACTTTTCTCAGCTTTTATATTCTCATCCACTTTAAAAAAATACATTGCATGTAAGTAATTAGTTACTGGGACTTTATCTCCCACCCCTGCCACATCCAGAAGTAGAACTTACTGGCAAAAAACCGCAAAGATTTACCAGGAAGATGCATTTCTTGACCCTTCTTTTCTTGCATACTTTTGGCAAGAGAAAACTTAAAAATGGAAAACGATCAGGTGAAAAGAAAGAGAAATTAAATTTTCCAGTTTCCGTGAGGGAGCTGGATGTGTCAGGGAGCCAAATTTATTTGTAGAACTTAAAAAAACAAATAAAAACCTCAACACTGAAGAAAAATCCCATCAACTCCAATCATGGAGGAAAAAAAGCAAAAGAAGCCCCTAACTGGGTAGAAGGAACAGTGTAAGCTGGACAACATTAAAAGAAGTACCAGTGGACACAACAGATGGTAGCCATGTCATTCCTCGCCTAAGGTCTGGCTGGAGGGAGAGAGTGGAGGCATAGCCAGTGGCACAACGATGGGGGCTGACCTGCCTCCTGCCTGCCTGCTAGCTACGCCACTTCTCTCAGAGCTGGAAGGATTGGGCTGGAGATCGGACCTTTAAAGATTTAATTCAGTGTTTGAAGTTCTTTTTCTAGCTTGGCAATACAGGTTGCCTTCTTACATATGCTTTTAGAAAATGCTAGCGTAAATCCCAAAACATCTGTGTCCTCTACTTCTTTCTCTAAGCATCTAATTTACTACTTAAGATTTCCACAATTTCACCAAAATGATGTTTTCCCAATATGACATTTTTGTTTGACATATATATGTATGTAAATATATACTTTATTTTCTAGCATAAGCCCTTTCTGTTAAGGGATAATGAGCTTTTGGGTTTCTCTCCCTACCTCCACTGCTTAACTCTGAGGGTGATAGAAGTGATGTGATTTCAAAGTCAAGGGTGAGTGCAAGACCTGCCGACTCATGAGGTTTGCACTATTAATAAGGAAGGAGCAGGCAGTGGCAGAAAGCCACCACAACCATTAACATCCATGTGGAATACCAAAGGTAGGGTGGGCTCAGGCTTTGAAAGCGAGTAACTTCAACATTTTCTTTCCAAACATCTGTAAATTGTTAGTCCAATTTATTTTGAATTAAAAAATCTTTTTAGTAGACTGACAGCTTATTTTAATTTTCAGCCATTCGACTTTTCAGCCAATGGAATTAGACACTGTGCCATTGCCTTTGATGTTGAAGAAAGGTGCCCCAGCTCATCAGGTTTACTTATGTCCTTTACTAGTGTGTGCTGTTTCTTTTTTTTTTTCTTCCTCTGTGGAGAATACCCTTTTACTGGTTTCTAATCCCTTCTGATCAAGCCCTTGAGGATGTCTGCTGCCCCTCTTGAGACTCTGATATGGTTTTCAGTCCTGCTGAAAACAGCATTAGCTCGCTTCCTAGGCCAGGCAGAGGAAGCAATGTCTTGGTTTAAAGTGATGCTGCCAAACACTACAACTAACGTGGGATGTCTGTCTCTGCGTGGAAGCAACCAAGATAAAAAAAACTTTAGGACATAAAGCGCCCCTTTCCCCATTGTTTCCCCTCCACCACTGGCATTTTGCTTTTGTTACAGTGATTATTGTTTGTTCAGTGAAACTACTTGCTTGCTTTTTCTGGAAGTCCCAAACTCAACTCGTATAAGCATTTTCCCCTCTAATTTCAGAAAGATTTACAGAAGAAAGGAAATGTGTTGGATTATATCTGTACTGTTTGCTTTGGTAGCCAATACTGACTGAAGTTCAAACAAATGTCTGTGATACTGAGTTTGGTGCTCTGACAACCGAAACAGGAGGACTTCACATTTTTTTTTTTTTATTGAGAGCCAGGTGAGGACTTCCAGGTAGTTCAGGTCCGTGCCTTGCCTTGACCTTTCTAGCAAATGCATCTAACCCTTAAACTTGGTAAAATTTTAAATTTTTATTTAATTAGACTTATTTCTACCTGAAATCATATGAGGCAAAAGTAGAGTTAAGTGTTTCTACAGGCGATCATGTTGAGCATCTGATGATCCACCTACGTATAAATTTCATGTGACCTGAAATCTGCTGAATTTTGCTTTATTTCACATCCACATCACAGGATTTCATATATTTTTATCCCAGTCTATGAAATTCTTCCTTGGCATCTGAAAACCTTTCAGGTTTTGCTTGAATGCAGTAGCAAGCTCAGCAGAGATTTGAGTGAAGGAGTTATTTTGGCAAGTCCCAGAACTTACTTATCTCTAATAAAAGCCAGACCACCCTACAAGTGAAACCAATAAAGGTGGTGGCAATGACACCACAGGGTGTTTCACTTTTTATGATTCCTCTTCTTAGCATCACAAGAGTCTTCACAGCGAAAACAAGTTTTCTGTTGACTGTGGCCAGCAAATAGTAGATATACCTTCCAGTATATGATGATCTCTGAGTGTTGTTGGATTTAGACTTTGTTAGAACATGCATGCATTAGTGTTTCTAGATTCAGACCTCTGTTATGGAGACTTGCCTAGATGCTTCAACTGGGAAGAAGTATGGGCACCATGGCTATGTGGATTTCATCAGGAATGCTATAATGAGTCTTGCTGGGTCTGGGGAGGTATTTGGCTAATGTGTAAAAGAGCAAAAATGTCCCCCCATCTCCTTTGAACTTTTGACAGAATACACACGGACGGATTCCTGAGCAATCCTCCAAGGCAATGGGTATCCTGGCACTTTCCCAGACCTTCCCCTGTTCTCCCTTGTTGTGACAGGTTGTAAGCCGTAGAACTAATGTACTACTTCCATCTAACACAAATATAAAAAGTACAGGATAAACCCAATGGAAATCCATACAAGAAAATTCAGTGACAGAACCGTGCAAACATAGTTTGAAAAGGTGTCTGCATGTTTAACTTCTTAGTACTCTACCATTTTCACGATGTTTTGGGGGTCCTCAACGATGAGGGATTCTGACAAATTACTTTTCATGGAAAGTGTTTAATGACCAGGCATAAAACAATGCATCAGAAGCACTTGTCCAGCCTGAAAAGTTCAGATCCACATAACTCTAGTCATCTCTTTTATACAGAAGTTGGACTGAATATTTTGCAAGATCAGGTTTCACAATGTTATTCCTATTGTTTTTTTTTTTTTTTTTTCTTTTTTCCTTCTCTTTCAATCAGGATATTTCAGTAGCTCTTTTTTCTTGTACCTTTTCAGCTTTTTGTAAACCAAGCTTTCTGGAAGCTCAGAGTTTGATTTGTACGCAGTTATGGGTGAAGTGTGATATGGATATGAATCAGGTAATGCAGCTCTATGAGCTACCAAATGTCTTATGACGTTATACTGAGGAACTGTACCTTTGCAGTAGGTGGTGGATGAAAAGCACCTCTTCAGATCAGAGGGAGTCCTAGAAGTTTCTTGGGGAGCATGAGTGACTTTCTCATGCCTAAAGTGGCTGACTTTTCCTTCCTATCAGCCTCCCACTAGCCCTTCCAGCAGTAATGGTCTCACTGGCCTCTGGTGCACTGACAAGATTGTATAACTTAAGAGCTTTGGGAAACCCACAGTAGTTGTTGCAATTTGTTTTTCCAGCTTAACTAATGGCTTGTGAAGTTGGAAAACGATGCCCTGATTGTGATGGATTTTGTTTAGAAATTGATCCCAGTGCATAATTTGTTTGAAAGACTTCCTAGAGATCAGACATGTCCAGGGAAACCTATTTAAAGCAAGGCTCATCTCAATGTACAGGGCCAGCACAGAGATGTGAAAAAGAATTCTTACATGATAAAAAGACTCATGTATATTTAGTGCGTGCACAGTCATGCTGAATGATTTTTCAAAGCTGCTTCTTCCTCTTTTTTTTTTTTTAATTCATACATCATTCTTTGAGCTGTCTTTCCATGCTGTCTTTCCCATGGCACTTAGCCAAGAAAGAGGACGCAGGGCTACCCTATAATGGGAATCCAAGAGGAAAAGGTCAGCCATTCTCAGCCCACAAAAGAGGACTTATCAATCAGTTGTCAGATCATGAGGCCAGAGTGTCCAATGCTAAAGAAATCTGAAATAGATAATCATAAACACCTCACAGCTCTTCTGTAGCGAGTGCACAGGGGACGTGGGAGGGAACTCAGTGAGCTGTTCCTTCAGGTCTGAAAGAAAGTGTCATCTTTCAAAAACCATTTGTTAAACTTTCTTGCACTTCCAGCAAAAACTGTACACAAAGACAGGGTCAGGAATTTCGGATCAGCAAAAGGAGGGGATGCACAGGGACAGTGGAGAGCAAAGAACACAGCCAAAGGGATTCAGAAGAGCTATCCTTAGTCTCCTCTGTCCTGCTAATTCTTTAAATAACTGCTCTACTGGTAGATGATGTTTTCCATGTATGTCTTCACAATCTGACCACCAATCGCACAAACCAAAAAGCATCTGGGAATGTACGTATGAAGCAGTGGTTGCAGCCAGCAATTTTCAAGAGATATTGACACACCAAAGCTAGTGCATAGTATGTAGGACTTTAATACAAGCTGGGTAATTCAAATTGGAGATGCAAACAATAATGTGAATAATTAACTCTGAGGAGGTTCACATCTGTATCTGAAATGTTCCAGCTGCCCTCTCCATGTGTACAGAAGGCTGAACCATAATGCTGGATCCAAGCAGACATAATCTGGGAAAATTCAAGGCAACATGTAATCTTCCTTACTGGCATCCATCTCCTTAAAGAGAACAAAGAAAACTGCAGATGTGAACTCTAGGAGCATTATGGACATTCTTGATTTTAATATGGAGGCTATGTGTACAGTTCCTTTCAAATAAAATAATTAGGGAGCTGAGAGAAATGTTAAATTTAAGTCAGAGGGAGACTTGAAATCCTTTTAGGTAGGTACTGTAATATAGATTACCCTGTTAAGGGCAGTTGGCCCTACATTTATCTGTATCTATTTATTTATATTTAGAGCGGAGGTCTGTTAGTTGGAGTCAGGCCTTGCATGACTTCATCCAGGATGCCATTTCCTGGGTTCATTAGGGATCACTTTAGTCTTGCAACACCTAATATTAATTTGTGTTTAGGCAGCAGATACAAAGCTGAGGCTAGCTTAGATGCTGGTCTCATTTTGTTAAACTAGGTGTTAATGGCCTAAGGAGAAGTGTTTGGGTTAATCCAGAGATGGACTCAAGATGCTGCCAGTCTTGGATCTGGACACACGTTTAAAAGCTCCATTGTGGGGTGGGTGGAGGGCTACTTGGACCACTATAAATATTTCAAGATGATGAATAAACAAAGGATAGATATTTTGATTTCATTCCACTCCTGTTATCAGCTGCCAATTCTTTACAGTCCCCACCCTAACTCTTAAGGCTGAAGCCAGACTGCAGAACTGTTGTAAACCTCCTCCTGACACTCTCAGCTACGACAATTATTAGACTGAGTCTGTTTGCGTTGCTGAACCGTGTCTCCCTCGTTGGCTACAGCTGAAAGTGTTCATGAGTCGCTGTTCATTCAGGTAATGTCTTTAATGTACTCTCACAGTGAACAACAGATCTGCTCAGAGGCTGCCCAGGAAAGTGGTGGAGTCACCAGCCTTGGAGGTGTTAAAAAAATTTGTAGATATGGCACCTCAGGACATGGTTTAGTAGGCATGGTGGTGATGGGTTGGCAGTTGGACTTGATGATCTTAGAGGTCTTTTCAAACCTTTATGATTCTATGATCTATGATTCTATGATCTGATTGCCTCTTGTAGCTGATAGGCATTGTCCTGCACGAGAGCACTGGTGATGGAGAAGGACATCCGCTTGACGACCATGTTGTGCTGAGTTGTAGTGGGCTGAGGTGTGCTGCTTGCTAATCTCCAGTGCTGCTTTGGGATGATTAGCCATGGCCATCTTCTCACAGAAGACCTTACACAGAGTTTCTTTCTGGTATCGTCACTGCCTAAGCCACTAGTGAAATTGTAAGCAGTTTCTTGCTAACAAACCATTCAGCTGCCCTCCTGGAGAGGAGCCACACCCAAAAACTTGATGAAAAAGAGAAAAAAAAAACCTGAAAGAAAAAACAAAGGAAGGAGTAGGGAACACGAGAAGTTTTCATGAGTGTTTTGGGTTTCTTGACTGTATCTTCAAGCATGTCTCCGAGTTGATCTACAGGCAGAGAGAAGCCTGGGCTCTGAAGCAGCCAAATGTGAGCCAATTGTGAATTGAGAGTGCTGTGGCTGTGTTAGGGCAGTGTTGAATGTGGGGTAGGCTGAACCTGACTCTCAGCTGGGCTTGTGTTCACTGCTGGGCTAACCGCAGCAGTGGTTCAAGTCTGGAGCTGGCAGCTTTGGAGAGCACAAGTAGAGTCACCTTACTCCATCCCACAAAACACGATGCAGATATGCCTTTGCACTGGTGAGAAATGCCGGCAATTTTTCTCCTGCTGGCAGTGCTGAATTTACTGCCCGGAGTCATCCATTAATGCAGATGGACATGCTGCACTCTCTTACATCTGTGGGGGTCCAGGGCACGAATGCAGACCATCCATGAGTGAAAGGTAGTGTTACACTCAACATTTTGTTCTGTAGAAAGAAAACATCTTGTATGTAAAGTCAAATATTATTTGTCTAACTGAATTGCTATCAGTATAATTAATGAGAAATTATTAGTCCAGATCTAAATATTAGGGAAAAGGAAAATAGAGTACAATCCTAGAAAGTATATCAATAATGATGCAGTTAAAATTGCTGTATACACACTCCCTTGCAGCTACCTTTTCTCTGCTGTTACGCACACCCTTTCACTGCTCTTTGTATCCTGAAGTCACTGGCTTCAGTCTGGAAGAAGAGTAAGCATATCCTCACTGTCCAAAGTCCTACGCATGGAAGGCTATGATGGTGGTGTTGATGACTTTTTCCTCTTACTCTAGGGTACACTTGGGACTATTTTTAGGTAATTTTTTTTTTCTTAACATGCTTGAACAATTGATTTTTTTTTTTTTTCATGAGTCTGCACCTCCACATTACACCCAGATTTGCTGTTTGGAGTGTCTTGCATCTATTAGATACTTGGTTTTTGTTCACTTTATTCCCCCTAATACCAGTTTTACAGATTTCCTGAATCTGCAGTTCTGTGACTGGTGAGATGTTTACATCCCCAGGGCCTCCAGTGCTGTCTTGTGCCCCCTCTCCAATCATCCCATGCCTGTACTCCTCCACACTGTGATCTGTGTCCCCACTTTCAAGCCTTCTGCTGCCATACCTTGCCTTTATTCACCTAAGCTATATTGTTATTCTAGACAATATTTCATTCTACTTCATTCATTACTACAGAAAAGCTACTTGTAACAACTGCCTCTATAAAAATGATGGTTGTACAACACAATTAAACAAAGATAGCCAAAATAAAACAGATACAGCAATCGCCACCTAGTCATTAAAAACATTACTTTTGCAAGGGAATAAAGCTTGAAAGAAAGCTCTAGTCATGCTGAGACAAGTCCAGATAAAGCTTGCAGAGTCAGTATGAAGCCTGCAGTTTGTTGCTAGCCATAGCAATACTGTATTTACTGAATTTCAATGGAGAGGACTATGAAGTGACTGGTGGTACTCTTAAATGAACCTTGCATGGTCTTTGCCTATCTTTGAGGCAGGAGCTTCAGCTACCTGCTGGCTGACCCTTTTGCTTTGTTCTGAAGAATCCCTGCATTTCCAGGGGAGTCCCACAGCCCCCCATAACCTCTTGGGTTATGAGGCATGAGGTGGTGCTTCTCACTGTTGTGGCTCAGAAGAATATGAGAATTCAAGTTTTCTAGCTCCAAAACATTCTCTTCTCTCGAACTGTAATGAATCAGTTCACATTTGCTGTTAGCAGCAAGAGCCTTTTGACAAACTTCTCATCATGTAAGCTAAGGGACATTTTTCAGACAGAGGTACACACGCAATTGACATAAAGCACTGGAGAGTTGTCTTCGGGTTGTGTACACATCTATAAATGTGCAGGAATCAGGTTTTCCATCTTAAGGTACATTTTACTTCATTATGTAGGAAAACAGCAGGATCTGCATTTTTTTCCATTTTCCAGATGTTATGAGGGGACACTTAATTAGTCTTGCACAATCCCTAGGAAATATCCCACTTTCACAAGGAAAGGATAACTTGTGGCAGCCTCTGCATGCTCCAGTTGGGAAGGCAATGCTTTTCTCCTTTCTTTTCTTTCTAAGGTGTGTGGCTATTTTTCATTTCCGGGACAGTTCCATTTCTCTGCTCAGCCAGGCACTCAACCATTTTGCCTAATTATATCTGATGTTTTACTCATAGTATTATGCTCTTCTTCAGAGGAAATGAAAACCAGATTGTCTCCCTGGCAGCGAAGAATAACAAATGTGCTGCATCAAATAGCTGCTAGATGAAAAAGGGGCACAATCTGCCTCCGTGCCAACCAGTGCTAAAGACATTCTGACAGACAGAAGGCTGCTCTTAGAGCTGCTCCCTTGACACCTAAAAATGCTCTGAAGTAAAGTTAAGGTTACTATTCTGAAATGAAATTATGGCTGAGTAGGCAGAGGATATTGAAAAACTTCCAATGAATTTTAAAAACTTATTTCAGTGAAGTTTCATTTAAAAAAAATGCTGCAGTACAATAAGTTTGAAAGACAACATTTCCTTATCTGGACACACATTTTATCGACTTTTTTTGAGGCAAGTTTTATTTATGTATTGGACATGTTGCAATGAAAAAATAACAAATCTTCCCCTCTGAAAGCAAATATATATCTATGGAAATTAAAAAATGAAAATATATTAAAAAAGCAAAATCAAATTAAATACTTTGCCTTTCAAAGCAGGATATTTCAGTGGACCTGAGTTTATTACTTTGTTTCTGTGAGGAAAAACTTCCAAAAAAACATTGTGGTTTTTTTCTTTTGTCATGCTTGGTACAATTCCTCCTACCCTACTCAACTAAGACTCTAGAATTTGGCTAGTTTTGTCATTGTAATGGTGTTTATGCCATCTATACGTGCTGCTTAACATTTCATAAGGCATTTCAGATTCCTTTTTTCCATATTACCAAGAAGCTTTTTATTAAGAGTGTGAATTAAAATAGGTGAATGTTCATGACTTTTTATAGAGGGGGCAAAAGTCCAACATTTGATTTACTTCCTTTAACACTCGCAGGTACTGACTATTAGATCAGAGTTGCAAAGACAGAAGAATGAGCAGAAAAAAATGTTACAAAAAGTACTTGCCTCGAGTCTGTGTAATTCCATCCTATTCTGTTCCATCCTATACTGATTGTCAGGCTCTCTTCCAAGAATGGTGTCTGAGCGCCTCTGGGGACTTCCAGTGCTTTTTCCTGGGGAGGATCAAACAATGGGAAGCCAGAAGTCCTTCACTGATGCCCAGTGCAGACAATTCTGCTCTAAAAATCCTTTGGATTGGATTTGACAAAATCCTTTGTCCAACTTGTCACGAAGTGCATTAGGCAACCTATCTTTTCTGGCATTGCTACTGTACTACTTCCACTGTTACCTAATTCCAGTGAGAAATGTGAAAGGTAAAACTTGTGATGATTGCATGTTCTGCTGGTTATGCTGTTAAAATGGATAGTTTTCATGTGGCTTGACACACTGCTTGCAATGGGCTCTGTTTTATACCTTCATATGTTTGGAACTGTGTTTCATATCTCAAGGAAACCACAATGATAGTTTGGAGTGGGCAAGCCCAAACAGAACAGCTTGTGGAATTAGCCTCATCACCCCAGAACAGGCAGTGGTGGAGGTCCCTATTCCATCCCATTCCAAATGATTTCTCATTAACTTGATGAAAGGGAGCAGAAAATAATTATTTTTTCTATCATGCTAGTAAGCTCCCCAAATATATTTGTAAAACAAGTTTATGAGTCTGCATGTCGTCACCACAACCATGCTGAGTTTCAAGAATGTGTATTCCTTGGTTGTTTAATCTGTGGTTTTTTTGATGGGATTGTTCATCTCTAATTTTCCCATCTAATTTCTGAACCGTGAATGTCTGCTTTTTTTTTGTATTGACTACTGAGCCATTTCATTACTGCATATGTGCAGATAGACTTTCTTCTTTCTCACTGGAGGTCAGACATAGCATTGCTTTGCATCTTACCTTTTACTTACACAGACAAATCCTAGCCTTGTATGATTACATTATAGCAGTGTGCAAATAAGAGGCTCATAAACATTGTCTATGCTTCCCCTACCAGCCAGAAGCCCTCATCAAACATATCTTGTTCATGTTACTGTTACCAGGCAGAGAGCACAGTCTCTAGCTAGATTGTGAATTTCAGCTCTGAATCATCGCTACTACTCAGTCTTCTTAGAAATACGAGGGAGAAATGCATTTTCGTTTGCATGCACAAAAGAAGTGCCGGGTTTTTGGCTGGAAATGCAAAACAGAAATCAAGACAGAAAACATATTACCCTGCAGATACTCAAAGCCTCAGATCAGCCTCCTTTTGGTTGTGGTACACTGCTGCAATGGTTGGGTTGTATCTGAGCCAGGCTCCTCTGACCTGGGATATCTCAGCAAGATAAGCGCTGATGAGAGTGCCCTGTGACTGCCCACCTCACCTCTGAGAGGTGGACACCAAGGTGCATCATGGCAAAATAAAGTCTGGCTTAATCTCTGTCCTGGAGGAGGATTGACAGCTATGACTGTACAGCCCTTAAGGGGCTGGGACAGTAGCTCAGAATCAGGATATTTTTCTGTTCCTAATGCTTTTACTGAAAAGTTGTCTTCTATGGCTTTCTTTTCCATTTTCTGCCTGGCTCTACTTCTGATGTTACCACTTTGAAGGCCTAGCAGGTTGCCCTTGCAGAACAAGGAGCTTATATTCCCATCTTTTCATATCTGCTGGGTTTTCTAGGTGAGTTGCCAAGTTATGTGAAGAGACCTGAGACTGTGGCAATGCTGTTAGCTCCTGTTTCTCTCCAGCTTCTCTGCTCCCTCTGCAGCTCCTGAATAGCAGGACTGAGTGAACAGTGAAGGCATGCAAGGTCTCTGAGCACCAGAAGGACATGACAGTGTAGGGACCTGCCAGGACAGAGCTAGGTTTCACCACTGCTCCATAGTATGGTAAAGGCAAGGAGAATAGTCTCCCATATGTTGGAGAGAGTAGCTATATTGTGGAAAGAAAAGAAGCCTTCATTAGATCTGGAGATTTTATAATATAGAGATTGTGTCCTATAAGCAATGCTCACTTCTCATCAAAGTCTGCTCTTAGACCAGCTTGGGACAGCTGGTGAGACTTTCCAACTTGTAAACAAAGGATATGGAATGGAGAGAAAATTAAGATAACACTGAAGTCTTAATTACAAATGAACGAAGTGTATGACATTTCAGATTTTTTTGTGTGCTTATGACTATTAACCTTGTTTTAAAGACAGCAGTAGGGACTCATTCTTAATTTCTACTTCAGCTTTCCTTTTGTTTTCTTGTGTGTTAACTTTTAAAGCTGTTTTTTAATGCAGTTAATCCATCTTAGAAAACAGCCTTTTAAAAAGTGGGGTTTTTTTTATTGTTCCATACAGCCCCTGCCTTCCTAACAGCTCAAATCATGTTGCTGTATTCACACAGTTGAAGTTGGCATTTTGACACGTGTACACATCGTTTTCATCTGCTTACTGGGGATGACTCCAATGCCTGAGGTTTCTTTTAACACTCTGAAAAGCCTCTGGCTTTGTGCAAGTCTGCATTCCTAAACAGTATACCAACTCCAAGGTTCAGCAAATGTTTACTTTGCAAGAGAAATTTTTAGTATCAACTGTTGTCCTACATTCCACGTAGGTAGATGCTATTTGCCATTTAAAAAAAAAAGCAGTAATAATGATAATAATGGTAGATGATGCTGTTTCAGGGGAATATTCATAATTACAGTTGAATCATGGCTGTGGGCTGACAAACAGATATGCACAACACGTTTTGCCGAGTCAAGCATGTGATTAAGAATACATCTTCTTGCTTTGCCCTTTATAAAAACAGGAATGACTGATGGTGGTGAGGATATATTTCATTTTTATTGCAGAACTACTTAATATATTGAGCTTCAGGGGGGAGACTGGCTGTAATAGTACAGCTTGTTGTCTGGTTTAAGTCCAGAACTCTGTAGTCATGATCTAACTTTGTTGACTTATCAGCAAAGGATGTGGCCCAGTACATTTGAAAGATATGTTTCTTGTTGATGGTCCTTCAAGGCTGAGCTGACTTCAAGCTGTGAGAGAAGTGACTATTCCACTTTTGCCACCGTATCTAACTAGGTGCTCATGCCCATTGTGTGCTTTGGCAATAGTGATCATGCAGCAAGCTGATCAGTCTAAAAAAATTTACTTTTTACTTTGACAGAGTTCCCATTCTGCCAGCTCAATTGATTGATCCGGCTGATTGCGGTGCCACAGTGTTGCTGGGATTTGTACAGGGAAGGCAACAAGAATGCGCGTGGGGTGAAGGCAAGGCATCTCACAGATTGGTTTCAGGCATCTGTGAAAAGGCTCTGTTAGATAGACAGACTGGGACCTTGCTCTTGCTGAAGTGAGCAGTAAAACTCGCATGTGGTAGGACTAGGCTCTTACCGAATCAGTCTGATGCTACAGAGGGAATGGCTTGGTCATCTGTGTAAAATGCATGTATTGCAGGGGTGAGGAGAACAAGAAACAGACACAAACCATGTNTTTTATTATACAGTTACAGTTTGCAATGCTAAAAGATTAAATCAATTACNGATAATATACATTCTGGAAACTGAAGCATGTGGCATATGGATCATATGGAACATCTTCATGAGCTGGGGAATGAGGAATCAGGAGGGAATGGGGGAAATGTCTTTCAGTATTTGTTGAATTCTGACCTTAAAAAGCATGTGTTATTGTGGGTGGCATGCTCTTGCAAGAATAAAGATCACTGAAAAATGGTGCCATTAAAGATGATTTTAAGTTCAGGGTTTAATGTGCTATTTTTTTGTAAGCTTAGAAGTGTGCTTTTATTTTTAAAGATTGCTCTCAAGGACTGTCAACTGTTCATTCGGCGAACCAAGAAGAAATCTTTCCAAAGCCATATGAGGATATATTAGTTTTACCCAGGGTGAATGTGACATGAGCACGCTTCACTGGAAGAATGACCCTACTTATTTGTCTTCTACTCAGCAGTTTATCTGTTTTTATAATGATCCAAATAGATTCAAAGGGGAGGAGGGCTGATCCATTTGTTTTCTTCCCACACAAGATGCATTTCAAATGTTTTGCACTTTCACAAATGTTGTGCAATCAATCTCATTCAAAGACGTGCAGCCCACAATATTTAGTCCTGACAACTGTGCCGGCATGAAGAAAGAAGGTGCCGCTTTGTTGTTCTGAATCACTTCATGAAGATCAGCCAATCCAAACAGATTTTATTTGGGTGTAAGGCTTTTTTTGGTATTATTGCCAAGACAGCTTCATGCTCAATTAAAACCAAAACATGCTGAAGCCCTAAACCTTTTAGCAATTCCAGATCTACTAATGATGTCAGATTGGGCAGTTCCCCACCAAGGAGACATCATTTATTACAGAGGCTGACATCAGTGAGAGACAATGGTCTGCTGTCAAAGCTCTTTACTGGTACACAGGAGAACTCAACTTGATGTTCGCCTTCCCCATGCAACCCTTGTGTGACCTTGATGAAACCACTCCTCTCTCCGACTTGACATCATGGTACTTATGGAGTTTATGACATACTCATGTGCTGGATGGTAGCTTCTGAAAAGAGTGGTTAAAGCGCTGTGTGGGAAGCTTGTCATCGTTACTAATGTGCTTTTGCAATTTAGAAGGTAGTTGAATTCTGGGTTATAAGTTTGGGTAATGTTTCACTGGCTGTAATGTACTGAAATATTTCTAGTTCCACATAACACAGTACATGTGCAAGACCACCAGGATCAAGCAGACACATGCCTCTTTCCTGGAGACTTCGATTTCTTCTCTAACACTAGTTTGTCTACATTTAGGCAGTTTGAACAGGAAATACGGAAAGTGTATCTTCATGCAATATTGCCATTTTGACTGCTGTCTAATAATGGTCTCTGACTGTCATTAATTGCGACTTTTCAGGAGCTGCAAATGTTAAAATTGGGAATATGAAGTTTACAGCACCCGAATTCAGGAAGAAGGACAGTCTGTATCTTTGCTGAACTTCTTAAGTCACCCTATAGAGTGCAGTTCCTACCAAATTTCATGATTTTAAGGTACCTACTCTCTTGGTGGTGTCTGCCCCAAAAGGACTGTTTGCTTCCACAACTGCTTTTGATAACCAAGTGAATTTTTTACTTAAAAATGGTAAAACCATCTGCCAAATCGCTGTCTGAACAATTACATTTCAACTGCAAAATGAAAGGAAAAAACATTGTCTCAGGTCAACCTGAAATGAAAGACTTGCAGTTTTCTTGGTAAGATCAGTTCTCATCCATCACATTTTTGTAATTAAATGTTTGTTCCATTCAAAATAAAATGCATCAGAAGAAATATTGTTTTAGTGAAAATAAATGTAGGTAAATTTGGTCTCAAGATGTTGCTTTAATATGGAAAATGGACTCATTCCATTTTTGTCTTTTCCAAAACTATTAGTTTTTTGGCCGTTCTTGTGACAGTAAGGAAATCTCACAAATTTCAGGAGACAACCTTTTATGAAATCATAGTCTAATTTCTGAGGAAGGAGGAGAGAAAGAGTGGGAACACAAGGTAACAACAGGGAAGTTGCGCTCTCCTGAAGTTTACTGGCATTATGCACTGTGTAAATACCTGCATGCATGTTCAGCTGTAACTTTTTTACAGGAAGTCCCACCAAAACCAGTGCGAACAGTATCTTGTGTAAGAATGAGACCTGTTGAAGGGTAGGAAATCAGCATAGTTAGCCCTAGTTCCAGGGAAATATGTGAGGCTGCCTTTTGCTTAATGCGTTAGGTAGAGCTCTCTGGACACTTTTTATCACCCAGCCCCCCCCCACGTAGATTTTCCCCAATTGATAAGCTTCTCCTAGATTTCCAGAGTGCTGCCAGCATCTGGCAGTGGCCAACCTACTGCAGTTCCTGACTGCAGCACGCACAGGCCTTGATATTAGTTGGATGCACAAATGGATGTGTGGTTTTTCTGTCTGTGTTTACTTCATGGCTTATGAGGAACAGGAACAAGCGACCACCTGCCATGTCTAGGCTCCCTTCCTTGCCACTGAATGAGCAGTCTTGCCACCATTTCAGATAATATTTTTATGCGCCTGACAGAGGAAAGTATCAAAGACAGTAGATGGTAGGCCCCAAAACAGCAACCCAATATGTAATAGAGTGGGAGCTCAACTAGTAATTTCTACTTTTGTTAGATTGCAAATCATACTGGGTTATTTGCAATAGTGATAAAAGGAAATACTGTCTTTCTATTAGAAGACAGAGGAGTTTTTTTTCTATTTGACAGGGAAGGGTGCTTTTTATGTGGATTACTTCTGTCACTGTTTTGATATAGTATGTTGAATCTAAAAATTTGTGTAAATGCTGACTGTCTTTCCAAGACAAGTGCCTGATGGTAGAACAGCCTGCTATCCGCTTTTCTTGCTCTGTGTAACATTGATTAATATTAAGTTCCAGCAGGGGAACAGGTGAAAAACTGTCTCAGAGCTTCATAGCAGGTTATGGACTCTTTCACACCACAGATTAGATGATAAACCATGCTGGCATTGATTGTTCTACAGACTTGCCAAATGGGTTTAATGGGCTCTGTTTAGCTGTCAACATTCTTACTCTAGAAATTATGCTTAGGCTGGGCAGTGAGGTCACACTTGCCAGCAGTCCTGTGGTGTGACCAAAGAGCAGACAATGCATCATGCTCTGCTTTGGAGGTGCTCAGTCAGAGCCATGGACATGCAACATTGGCTAGGCAAAGGAGGAATGCTTGCAGAGCTGCAGCTTGCTGTAATTGTTCTGCGTTTCACTGTACAGGGTGATTTTTCTGCACTGCTTTTTAGCCAGGAATTCTGAAGAACCAAATGGTGCTTCTGCACTGGTTTTACAGTCTGGATCAGAAGAGTGTTATCAGCTATCACCTCTTACTGAGCCTCTTACACACCAACACAAGGTTGTGATGCTCATGAGCTGGATTCTTTTTGCGTGAAACCAAGCTGGAAGACGTGCACGTAAAACCCTGCAGCTGCCAATGAACACTCAGTACCTGGGATCAGACTAGACTTAGCATGAGGAAACTCCACGCCCTTAGGTGTAAGTAATGTGGATGTCAGATCCTCAACAACAAGTGGTTTGCCCTTCAGAGCTGCTCATATTGATTTGCATTACCTGGTATGAAAGCTGGGTGTACAACTCTAGCTGAATTCAAATTGGACTAGGAAAACCTGACTCCTGTGTATGAATTACCCTTACGCAGCTTCTGATGGTGAGGGGAGGAACAGTAGAACTGGAAGACTCGGTACTGCACGTGTGAATGAACAAAATGAAGAAACCACAAAATGTGGTTGCTTAGCCTCATTCAGTGCAATGTTTGTCACAGATTCTCCTTCAACTCCAGCAAAATCCTATATTTGCAAAAGTTAACGTGGGTCAGAGGATGAGAAAGATAAGTGAACCTAGTGACACATGGTGGGGAAGAAATTGGATGCAAAGTAGGAATGCAGTGTTTGGACAAGAAATGTTACTGTACTGAGCCAAAGGAAAAGGCTCAAGATCAATCAGCCAGAAGACAAAAAGCTTTAAAGGCAGAAGAAATGCTAAAGTTAGCATGTGTGGCTTACTATAAATCGGGGTAATCTGAAACAGATATTCTCTGAAGAATACTTCCAATGTTTCCTGGCTCTGCTCCAGCTACTTCAAAGCCGTGTTATCAGTGAGTTGTGGTCCCAGTGTTAGGAAAGCTGGGCGATGTTCTAAGGAAATGTCAGCTTCAGATCACAGTTTCCTCTCTTTTCTGTGAAAAGAGGTCAAATTAGCAAAAGCACTGCCCACACGCCGTCTCTGTCACAGCCCTCCGTGGCCCACTTTGTTAATGCTTGAGCTAATCCTTAGGATAGGGAACAAAATTGCTTTGAAACAGTAGGCTATTTGATTTAGGAAGCAAAGTTTAAAATAATACCCCAGCAGTATGTGTTGCCAAAAATCCGCTAAGCTGCAACTTTCATTAGAGACATGCAGAACAATTAAGAGAAGTTTTTAATTCCCCTCCTCCACTTTAGGATCCTTCCCACTCTGTGGGATCTCTTAGGGCATTGGGTAAACCTGTACCTTGCAGTCTAGGTGCTAATTAGTACAAGGTTTAATCAAGTAATTGGGGTGAATGGAAATCTTACTTCTGTTGTATTCTCTATCAGCATCAACATACAAAGTTTCATTTTTTTATCTAAACAGTACCCAAGCTGCTCTTCACTGCTTGGTTCTCAGTGGTCTGACGGGTAGAGTTAGGAAAGGTTTATTGTTTTATTTTATGTAATGTGTCTGTTTCACAAATCCAGGTGTTGCTCGCATGTTATAATACTGAGGTTGCTTGGTCTGCCAGGATTAATCTTGTTACTTCAGAAATGCCTTTGCTAGCAGGTCACGTGTAAGAGACCTTTTAGAGGTTAGATATTGCAGTCAACAAACTGTCTGAGATCATTAAACTGAATCCCTTTCTTTGGTGGCTGAATTTCAGTGGATCTTGATCCAGCACTCGTTTTGAAAAGGGTTTACATAGTAAGACTTTAGTTTTATTCTTGATCACCCTCGTACTTCATCAACCCAGGCCAAGAACATGCTGAATCTGTGCATTGTCATGGCACAACTGAGTGTATCAGCTAAGGATCCACGGAAGCATCTGTGAAGATATTGCTAGCCACCTACATGAGGAACCACCTGTCCTCACTGCAAAGTGCAGTCTTGTCTTGGCTAAGTGCATCTGTGGATACATTCCCTCTCCTCTATACCAAAAGATTTACAGTGTTGGATAGGTAAATGCAATTACATCCCCTGGGCTCAGTCAAACTGAATGGGAAGGGACCTGGATTTCTGTGATTCCACATATTAGAAAAGCAGAGAACAGCAAAGCTAAGCCTTGCTAAAAATCTATATATATATCATACCTGTTAAGTTCTTTTTAATGCAATATGCTGTGGCAGAAGCAGAAAGAAATATGTAATTAAAATCCATTCAATATTTTGGTCTAAAAACAGCTCCAAAGACACAGGATTTTAGGACCTGATAAAATGAAATCAAAAGATGACAGTGTTTTGGATGTGTTTATTTTTTCTAGCTCTGGGAGTACTAATAGCTGACAGACAGAATTTGCCTCACTGATCACAGATGTAGCTGTCCCTTACAAAATCCTCAGTGAAATTCTAATCCCACAACAGCCTAGATCTTTCAGAGTGTCTTACTCCACACCACCAGGTGAATATAGGCCATTCTTGGGCAAGAATGCACACACATGCAGTTTAGGTATAGTATTGTGTGTATCAAAGTGTTTTACCTTCTTTATATAGTTCCAATGTGAAAAATTGCTCCTTATAAATAGATGAAAATTGTAACACTATTGTTCACCAATAATTCTTCAGAATCACAGGCTAGGTTCAGATGAGATATGAAAGGCCACAGTGTTAGCAAAACATCAGAAAAGGCATGTGAGAGACGAGGAGAAAGATAACTATCTTGTATTATACTATGTATTACTCAGCTGTGATCACGAGTGATGCTCAAGAATGCCTCAAATATTCAGTTCACATATACTGTTCTTCTGGGGGGGGAAGGACAGATAGAATATTACAAGTGAGATATGTTAGGCACTTTGTTTACTGCACCAGTGAAAGATGCTTAGATGCTCAACTGAATGTGCCATAAAGACCTATATGGAGCCAGGTAGAATAAGAGTGAGAAAGCTAAAGTAACTGGAAGACAGAAATCCTTGTGGATTTGGAAAAGCCCAGTTAAAGCAATGTCTTCACATTTTTTACTGCTAGTGGCAAGCTGGTGCTGGTTCTGGACTTGTTTCTTACTTTTGGCTCACAGCTCCCACCTCTTGTAGAACTGCACAAAGTATTGCTGCTCTGAGCCAGCAACGGTGTTTCATGCCTGATCAAAAGATTCATCTCTCTGAGATTAGGTTGCTTGTCTTTCAAGGTTTGTTTTGCTTTTTTGGTCACTCTTGTTATTTTAAAAGGCAAAAAAGAGAGATCATGACCGACTATGAGTACTAAATGACTTTCCAAAGGTTAACTTTGTTCTCTTTGTAAGTCATTTATGAATAGCCAGCTATTCAGCTTTTTCAGTCACTGTGAATCACTTCGTTTCAGATTTGGAAGTTTGTCATGAACTATTTGCTCTGTGTTCAGGTAGTCTGACTAGTGGGGTATGACAAGTCTGCAATTTTGCTGACTGGAATGCTAATAAATGGAAGGAAAAAATTCAGTGTTTTGGGGAAGACTGCTTTAACTCTTGCATGCAAAACCTTTTCTGAGTAAACAGCCACAAAAGTATTCACCAGACTTTCACTTCCAGAAAATAGTCTAATGCACTACAAGTCACTTATTTATAGATGTAGAAAATTACTAAAATAGTTTCTGAGTGCTGTAGAAGTGGTTCTCTTTGAACCAATGTTCAAAGAGCTCATTTGGTGAGAGGGAGCCATCATCACTTTTCACTGGGGGCAAAAGATGTTCCTTTAACATATAGTGGTTGTAGTCTCATGAATATCTGATCCCTAGGGATTTGAGCTTCTTAGAAACAGAGCTTCCTCCAAATCCACGATCTTCTGTTCCCAGAAACTCATCCAAAGAAGCAGAGCTCGTGTAATTGCATAAATGACTGTGTCTATGGAACAGGTTCATCTCAGGCCAGGTCTCAAATTTATCATAACAGTTCTCCCCTCAGGTACAGCAGCAGAAAAGAAAATTCAGGGCTCCGCTGATGGAAACAATTTTCAGAGGAGGAGACCCACTGTCACAATGAGTGAAGGCAGACTAGTTGTTAGATTTAATGTATATGGAGAGGGTAGCCTTGTGATTTTTCATTCTTTCTGGTTATTTTCCATTTAACACCAGCAAAAGTGTAGCAGACAAGAGGCTGTTAAATTTTTCTAGGTTTGATATGAAAAAAGAAAAATTACTTTTCAATTCTGGAAGAATTCAGATTTCAGGAGTGGCAGAGACATGTCTTTTCTTAGGACTTTGTTTACTTGCTCCTTCTTAAAAGGAATCCTGTTTGGCCCCATTTAAAGTTTCTAAGGGTCACTTTTCTTTTTTAAAATTGTACTTCATTAGAACGTTAAGGGACTTGCCATCTTCCTTGTCACAGAGCAGAACTGAGGATAGTACTGCTATGTGATCCAACCTGTGAAGTACACTCTGCAACTGAAGTAAAGACGAAAGAAATAATTTTGGGATCATGCAGTAAGACTATTGCCTTAGGCTGACCCGGAACTTGTTGGATGTGGGATGAGAGCAGTCACTGATTTCAGCAGGACCAGCCGTATGGAAACCAATTCACGACTGCAGTGCTCACCTTTTAGTTCTTAACAGTAATAGAGTACATCTTCCCTCATTGTTGTTACTGCAAAGGATGCCCTGGGTAAAATTGTGCTGCTGCAGGCAGTTATTGAGAAAAGAGAGTTTGAGAAGTAAAGGATATGTTATCTCTTCAAGAAGCAGGGGCATCTCCCCTTGCCTCTCCCATCTGGAGGTCTGACCTTCCTTCCTCAGACCTGTCTCTAATGTCACTTATTGAGGGTTACGAAGTGTAGCACTGCTGAGAGGGGTCTGGATAGTGAAGCCTGCCTCTCATCAAGGATGGGTCTTGAGAGCCTCCAAAGGACCCTGACTTCCTCTCTAATCTTTTGGAAAATATTATGTGAAGAGGAGATGGTGACTGTGTGTACGTGTTCAGGGAGGGGAGAGCAGGAACATTTCCAAGAAAAGAGTTCAGTAATTCTCTCTGTTAGTCAGATGCATCCCTCCGCAAGCTGACTGGTTAGCTGGTAAGATCTCTGCACACCCTGAAAGACGCAATTTCCAACCTAATTCTCACAGCCTCTCTGGGATGTTGCACAAAATTTTCTGTTTTTCATTGTCTTGATATTTAGGGAAATTTGCACAAAGTCCATTTGCCCCAGACAATGCAAAGTTAAAGTTTTGAGAAAAAAAGATTAAAACCAAGGAAATGCTGAATATTGGAGTTATTCCAGCAACTATAACTGTGCAGTCTTTGATCTCTTGCGTGTTTCATGGTTTTCATTGCCAACAGAAAATTATCTTTATGTTCAGATATAAGCAGAGAAGTAAATTAAAGAAATACATCATCCCAGTTTTACCCTTAAGATGATCAGAGGTTCTGTCTGTCAGAGACAGCAGGTGGGGCCAAATTAGCACAAGATATGAACTTTTAAGTAAGGGAAGAGTAACACGAGGAATTCTCATGGCTCTTTTTACTGCTAAATCAGCAAGATTCATCTTACAAGCATAATTTGCTTTGAATATCTGCTGCATGATGGGAGGCCAGTGTTTCTGAGTGGACAGAACTTTGCTGGGTAGCCTACGACAAGTAGGAGCTCTGACTGCTGGTATTGGTCTCTTTGTGACCTTTTGCAAGCAGCTCCTTTCCATAGGTTCTTCCAATTTCCCCTTCCTAAAATGGGGGGAAAATAGCTTTTCATCTGAATTGAAAAGCACTTTGAAACTTAATATGGGGTAAGGATTTTGCTCATAGTTTTTTTTTTGATTTAGAAAAAAACATGAGGCAGAAAGTCGCTTTTTGGTTGATTTGAGGGACAAAAACTCCAACAGTTTTTGCCCGCTTTTCTGAGCATGCCAACAACTGAGACTGTGACAATGCATTTTGAAGTGAGAAGCCTTATGCCTGTCATATCTGCTGAGAATCCCAAACACTTGTAATATGCTTTGGACTCTTGAGTAGCCCAGTGAAGCCAAGCACAATGTTGCTGTTATGGTAAGGCCAAGATTTTTGTGCAGTTTTTTTCTTTAAATAGGACTGGAAAAACTGCTCGAAGAACCTTTTCTTCTTTTCTCTCCTTTTTCAGTTCCAGACTAAGCCAGACCTTCATGAAAGTCCAGACACTTTTAAAAAAGTAATTGTTTGATTCTGTGTATATTTTTGTGTGGGGATGTCAGTACATACAATTAATATGACTCAGGCTCAGGGTCAAAGTCTGAGTTGACTATGACTGGACTTCTAATTTCCTCCATACTAAGTCACCCATCCTTTCTCTGAGTCATTCTTCAGCAGACATCTTCAAGTTTAAAATTAGAAAATAGAAACATATACCAAAAGAAATGACTGGTGAGAATGCTGCAGGCACAGCTTCTGTAAGTTTCATGAGCTGAAGTCGCAGCAGCTATCTCAAGGGGGCCCTGTTCTAATGTCTAAACCACATGCCCCTGAAGTTAAGATATTCATAAATAATTCAGGCTGTAGAACATCTGCAAACATATATGGCATGAATGCATCATGAGCTGGTAAACATACCTGTTGTTCATGTCAAACAATCCCTTTGTGCACACTTGCTACAGACGTCTTTTGTCGAAAGAGTCTTCCACAGTGCACCCTGGTCATGCAAGGCCCTGGGAGGATGAACAAGGGCTACCAAGTGACAGCAGTGGTATTTGTTATGCACATAGGCCTTTTCAGAGAGTACAGCTCCCTTGCTAGAGGTCTTTGGCACTCACCAGCAGGAAAACATTGCAAAAGAGACTCTCACCAGATGGATTTGAAAGGAAAGCTGATGACCTGAAGCATACAGAAGTGATACAATAAGTCACTGCCCTGACTCTCTCTAGTCCTTATAGTGGTACTCTGAATCAAATTCAAAGACAGGTCTGGGAAGATGTTTATCAAAAGCTAGATCATTTATCAGACTAGTGAGCTACCTAGTCTTCTTGGTTATTTAAAATCTATTCAGTTAAAATACTGGCACTCAAAAGGCAGGGCTGAATAAAGCTGAGATCACTGTGTACACGAATAAAAAAGAGCACAAAATCTATCATCAATGCATTTGGAAGGAGTTGAGAGAGTCTACTCTGATTGCATAGATTTCTCCCTTGTGTAATTCCCTTTGCACGCCAGTCTGAAGCTCATGGTGTCCACACCCTGCACTCTCTTAATGGCCACCAGACGCATAAATGTGTTTTAATACTATTCGTGTTATCCTAGTGTACGAGAGACTAAGTAATCAAGAGGGACAAACAGATTGGATTGTAACATAGAAAGGAATAAGAAGATTGTCCATTTAAGTTAATATGAAATCTCGGTCTGGATCTTCCACATTTCTCGTTGACTAGGACTTCAGTTTTAAGCAAAATTTTTAACTAAAACAAAGTTGGATATGAGTTCATAAAGATGTCTATCAGTGACATTCTTGGAATTCACTGTTGCCATCCAACAAATACAGGGAAATTATTGCCAGCAGAAGAGGGATTCCTCTATATGAAAGACATGGAACATCAATTCATTGAAAACAAAAAGGAAATAAAAATACTTGAAGTGTTTATCAGGTGTTTAAGTCCTTAGCATTTCAAAGTGAAGATGTGGCCTCTCTACATCTCAGTTTCCATCTCTGTAAAAATGGATGACATTAGTGACAATTCATGGAAGCTCTAATAACCAGCTGCTATCCCTAAAGATGCACATGTGTCATAGTAATAGACACAAGAGAAGATACACAAATGTCCTATTGAAGTCAGCTGGCGCTTTATGTTTAACTTCATGAAGACGGGATTTCTCCTAGAGGGCAAGAGACCAACAGAAAGTGTTCTCTGTATGCTAAATATCCCCATAAAAGTTCCAGATATTAAGCTGAAGTAGCCAATGTTACTCAGTAAGTGAAAAAGAGAATAGGTAATGCTTTCTGACAAGGCAAGGAAACCACAGAATCATAGAATGCTTTGGGTTGGAAAGGACCTTTAGAGGCCACCTAGCCCAACCCCCCGGCAGTGAGCAGGGACATCTTAAACCAGACCAGTTTGCTCAGAGCCCCGTCCAACCTGGCCTTGAATGCTTCTAGGGATGGGACCTCCACTACCTCTCTGGGCAACCCATTCCAGTGTTTCACCACCCTCATTGTAAAAAATTTCTTCCTTGTATCCAGTCTAACAAACAATTGTAGTTTCCATTTAATTATATCTTTTCCTCAGCCACCAACCAGTCTAATTAATACGTCCAAAAATAGCTTGAGTTTTCCTGAGGAAGAGTGTATGAAACTATGAAGGAACTCCCTCAAAATCACGATTACATGTATCTTTTTTCTGTAAGTGTCAGCATTGAGGGTTGCTGCTAGTAAGGATCCCAAATTGAAGATGTTTTTCTTAACTCTTATATGACCAGTTTAAAATGCCAGCCTCTAAAAAACTGGTTTAGATAACTTGTGTTAGGCCAGGAAAGGAGATAAATCCTGGATTAGGCTGAACCAGATCAAACTTGTGAATTGATGCTTTTATGCAGGCATTGAGTTGTCCTGAGAAGATGTAGTCTTGGTTTGTTGGGGTTTTTTTCCCCCTACTCGGAATCGCTATCTAAAGACACTTGTTCCATTCAGATTTCCTGTTTCAGCAATGCCATTTAAACAGCCAGTTGTTATACAGTTTTTTTTCCAGTAATGCTAACCATCTTCTAACATATATGATCCCTTGGGAAAAAGCCTACAATTAAGAACGCACCTACCATACTGCTTCAAAAACTTATATAGTTGTATTATAAAACTTCTGAAAGCATTTGGCAGCATGATTTGTTTGTGAAAGGACCAGCACAACAGAATGTAGTATGAAGAAATCAGATCGTATAACTTTCACACTTAATAATGGTGCCTACTTTATTGCTCATAAGGAGGATTGATATTTTGTGTTTCACTCAATGTCACTTAAAGTTGCCCTTAGGTCAAATAGCTCATACAACACATACAATAACAAAGCCAAAAACACTTTCATGTCTTTGCATCTGATTTTTTGCTATATTTCCATGATAAATAAGATGGAATCCTGGAGCCAAGGATGAAATTTTCAAGCCCTATTATTTCATTAAAGTAATTGTAGTTTGGAAGTGCATTAGGTGCTATTTGGAATATCTTTCTGTCTCTTTCTGATAAAAATCTACTATTTATGTTTCATTGTGCAGAAAAACCTTTTTAGAGAAAAGGAAAGAAAAATATGACAAAGAAATGAAAGTATGCTTCTAAACCCACAGCTTCTAAGGCATCTCGGTGACAATCTTAGTATAAAAACCTGACTGAGCAGCCTTTCAAGTATGGGTAATTTTTAACTTACAGAAGTGTTTTTATAAAGTGCTTGCACTTAAGGTTTTTGCAACAATATTTGCTGACTTTGTTGAAATGTCGCAGGTTAACTTTCATGATCATGATTTTTTTATATACAGCATAGTAATATATACAAAATAAGCTTTAAAGCATTATGATGGAGCAGGAAATTATGCAGTGACAATGTCCCTAACTCCTCAATTGAAGACTCTTGGGGTAAAGATGAAGAGCAGTTTCACAGAGAATAGCAATTTGTGCAGAAAAACATTTCCAACCAATGCTCTATGAAAAGGGAGATTTTGTACTATCCATGCTGGAATTGCTAGCATACCCTGAAATTAAAATCCTGACATTTTCTAGAAAGGTATGTAGTGGTTCTAATGACCACAGGAACAACCTCTATTTTGCTCTTTCTCTGGTAAAAGCAGCCCACGCTCTTCATGCAGCAATGTGTCCCAATGCTGTGTTGAGTCACTCGTTTAATAAAACCTCACATGGAAGACTGACCTAATTAACCTCCCCCCTTCCTGAAATACTGAGATATTTCTCGGAGGTCCAGTAGAAGTAGCTTGATTATTATGAGGTGAAATCCAATGCAGAGTGTCTTCAAAAGGCGCACAGTGAGATTTGTCACGGCGTTGGCCTCTGTGCTGTACTTGCCTCAGCATGCAGGCTTGCAGTGCCATGGAGAAGGCACAGCCTGCATCTTTGAGGTGATGCTCAGGTAGACTTGCAGCCTAGCAAGACTCCAGAAGGGTGTTTTTTGTAGATGGAACTGGCTTCTATCTGCATTGGAGGGTAGAGGCAGCAGCCTTTTATCAACACTCAGGAGTATCCAGTCTCTTCTTAACTACATCTGCTACCGTACCTGAGGTTCTTGGTATTGATGCTTTTTGTATCTTGCTGCACAAGAATTGTAACGCATTCAGGACTTCATAATCGGCATTTGGCCTGTTAAGAGTTTGCACTTGCTCTTTATAATGGAACATATTTCGTCAAGCTTTACTGTGTTTTAGGAAGCTGAAGCCTTACAACAGCCTCACACAAGATAACTCCATCTGTTGCTACTTTTACTCATCTAAACAGTACAGGTTTTTTTGCCTGCGTGTTTCTGGAATGGCATCACAGAGCCTGTTTTGAACCAAAAGGATTAGTGTGAAGGCAAAAATTTCAGCAAGTATTTTCATACTGAAGTTAAACATGAATGATGTATGACCCATGATACTGTTTAAATAAGCTTCGGTAACATTTCATTTTTCTTATACATGATTTTATTTAGTGGCAGAGAGTCTAGCTTGTCCTATTTCCTTTTGTTAACTTTCATTTCACTGAGGGAAGAATTTGTAAACTGTAGTGAAAAGAGTTAGCATTTATAATTTTTTTTTTTTAGTGCTAGTCTGATAAAAAACTTTCTCACTATTTGCACATTACCTGCTAATTTGGATTTTGTAATATGTTATGCCATTTCTCCCCGTGGAATACTAGCCTTTGAACAGTCAGAAGAAGGCTCAAGAATCTCTGTCCTGAGCAAGTCCATGGGCAAGTTTCTTCCAATCCTTTTGCATAGTTTTGGTGTAGATGGTGGAAGATGCAAATTTTAATTGATTTTTTCTTTTTATTTATAATATATGTAGAATTAAGTTGGGCTTGGAGAAACTTGCTGCTAGCTGTTGTGTAGTATAAAAAATGCGTTTAATGAAAACTAAAGTTATGAGGCCATCTAAAATAAAAAGGAAACTGATAGCCTTTGTACATGAGTAGGTATTCGGCAGCCATTACTGTCAATGTGAGCTGTTATCAACGATATTTCACATACATCATGTACTCAATCTAAATACTACAGGAACCTGAGGCTGCTACACTGAGGACAGTAAGACCCAAAAGGGTGAGGAAGACTTCCTTGCAGTAGTTTTTCTCATAGTTTTGTCAACTCTCAGAAAAATAGGTTTACTATAAATATGTAAATTATATACATGTGTCTGAATGTATACACTTGATAAAGAAATATTTATTTAAAATTGAAGAGATATATGAATTTATTTTGCAAAGGGGAGGGGGAGAAGAACCCTTTCTGTAAATGATTTTATGCTGCTGTTTCCAGCAGTACATCTAGGGACACGCTGAAGATAATTTTTATGTATGATATTTTGAAAAATGAGTGAATAATCTGTGTCATATATCTGTACAACAAAATAAGAAAAGACAACTTTGTGTCATTCGGCGCCAAAAAAATGATTGGAGGATGCGGTCAGTACAGTTTTATGGCTTCTAGGCCATAGGGCTTCTTTCAGTTTATGCCATTCCAACAACTAAACACAAACGCTATCCATGCCCTGGATGGCTTTCTTCAGTTAAATCTGCTTCCCAAGGTCTTGGGTCCCTGCGGTGGAATCACGCAGAGCAGACATGTGCATCTGCTGAACTCGAGCCATATCTGCTGCCAGCTCAGCAGCTTAAGGTCACTTAAGTACTTTCTAAGAGGAAGAAATCACTCCAAAGAATTATCTGCTGGCCTGGCTCCTTCAGAGAGGAAAACTGCTAACTTTCTCAACACCCACACTTCTGCCAGCACTTTTGTACACATTGCTTTATTTTGTGTTTACAAGTTGCTTCCTGCTGGGTATAAGCTGCAACTTACATCTGCATTCTGCCAGCAGATCTCAAGAGGGCAAGGCTCCAGGTCTGAGTGTCTCAGCCTCACCCTTGTGAGCACCTGGTGAGCCATAAACCTGTGAAGTGATAGGTGCTTCTCACAAGGCAAGACAGCATGCAAATCTACTGTCCCTCTCATTTAACTTTCGGTTCCCTGAATATGTGTAGTTCTAGCTTCCTTTATAAAACCAAATGACACGAGCTGAGATGAAGATTGGGTGAGATTAAATAAAAGAGCTGAAGGAGGAAGTAATGGTAAAATTGATATAGGTACCTTCTTTTAGAGAAGAAGTAATCATACTTTGCTGTAATTTGATTAATCTTGGTCTAAAGCAACTTCAACTCTAAACAAAATCATCCATCCAAGAGTTTAAACTACTTTGAATTCACGCAGTTTGTAAGTTTTTATTCTAGACAGCAATAAAAAAGTACACTCTAGTCCCCAGCAGTGCCTAAATCACTAATTTTGCCACGTGCAAATTCAGAGCAAAACTTGTTAAGAACAACTGCATGGCCTTAGATCTCGCCAACACAATGAAAACCAGAATGACCCACTGTCTGGTTAACTGACTATGTAACTGCATGCTACTTAAACTCTATATCTTGCAGACTTGGTTATAGAAAAGCAGATTTTCACTGGATCATCAAAAAACATTTTTGACCTAGGGTCAAATTTTAACTCTGTTCCACTTCCTGCTGAGATGCTGAGCTGTTCGAAATAAAAAAGGTTGCCAACATTAAAAAAGCAAATTTATACACATGCTTTTCTGTCAACATTCTCAGAAATGGCTTAACTGTTAGTGGTCAAATTTAGCATAAACTGTTGTCTTAAGCAAAAGCCAGGTGGAGAGAAATGAATCCTAAAAGGATGATAAAACCGAGTAACTGGAAAAAACCACCCAACCCTTAGAAACAGAAATGCTCAGACAGTGTGATTTCTCTTTTACCCCAGACAGACTGTTTAAATCGATACTTATATCTGCTGGTCCAGGTAACAACAGTAATGGCGTCTACACAGCCCAGGGAGGGAGAGAGCTGGAACTGTGCAGAATACTGGTGAAGCCAGCGGACTTCTGGCTGGGGGAAACGAAAATTATAGTCAGAGCTCAATATCATCTGCAATGGTTAACCCAAACACCAGCCCTGAGCAAGGGCTTGGCTGTGGCTTCGTGTCCAAATTGCTGCAAGGAGAGGAGAGATCTCTGAGTGCTGGTCTGCTGAAAGACTCTGTTTTGCTTCTGTCCTGTGGCAGGGTGACTTTATTTTTCCAGCCTGTGATGTTTTGGTCTTTCTATTTAAGGTGAAAAACCTCAGGAACTGTATGTTTTCTTTAACGTCTCAGTGTCTTCAGTCTGAGAGGATGCAGTTATTATTTATATACACCAGCCCTTTGTTCTTGTTTAGGCTGCTGTAGCTGGTCTGAAATTACTCGTTTGGTTCATGTCCCTGAAATTGGAGTAAGCTTTGTGCATAGTATCCATGTTACAACACATCCCAAGCTGTAGTTCACTCTGGCGTAGTTACTTTTCCGAAAACTTGAGGCTTCCTGACGGAAAGAGATTGTGATAGGAAAGATGCCTTAATCTTAATTATCCCTATCATAGAATCATTAAGGTTGGAAAGACCTCTGAGATCAAGTCCAACTGTCAATGCAACACCACCATACCTACTAAACCACCTCCTGAGGTGGCACGTCTACACATTTTTTGAACACCCCCAGGGATGATGACTCCACCACCTCCCTGGGCAGCCTGTTCCAATGCTTGACCCCTCTCTCATTAAATAAATTTTTCCTAATATCCAATCTAAACCTCCCCTGACCCAGCTTGAGGCCATTTCCCCTTGTCCTATTGCCTGTTACTTGGGGGAAGAGGCCAACACCCACCTCACTAAAACCTCCTTTCAGGTAGTTGTAGAGAGTGATAAGGTCTCCCCTCAGCCTTCTCTTCTCCAGACTAAGCAATCCCAGTTCCCTCAGCTGCTCCTCAGAAGACTTGTTCTCTAGACCCTTCACCAGCCTCGTTGCCCTTCTCAGCAAGGCTTTCAACACTGTCTCCCATAACATCCTCCTAGGGAAGCTCAGGAAGTGTGGGCTGGATGAGTGGACAGTGAGGTGGATTGAGAACTGGCTGAATGGCCGAACTCAGACGGTTGTCATCAGCAGCGCCGAGTCTTGTTGGAGGCCTGTAACTAGTGGTGTCCCCCAGGGGTCAGTACTTGGCCCAGTCTTGTTCAGATTCTTGATCAATGACCTGCATGAAGGGCTAGAGTGTACCTTCAGCACGTTTGCTGATGACACAAAACTGGGAGGAGTGGTGGATACACCAGAAGTCTGTGCTGCCATTCAGCAACACCTGGACAGGCTGGAGAGTTGGGCAGAGAGGAACCTGATGAAATTCAACAAGCGCAAATGCAGGGTCCTGCACCTGGGGAGGAACAACCGCATGCACCAGTACAGGCTTGGGGTGGACCTTGGGGTGGAGCAGCTCTGCGGAGAGGGACCTGGGTGTCCTGGTGGATGACAAGTTGGCCATGAGCCAGTAGTGTGCCCTGGTTGCCAAGAAGGCCAATGGTAGCCTGGGGTGCATTAAGAAGAGTGTGGCCAGTAGGTCAATGGAGGTTCTCCTCCCCCTCTACTCTGCCCTAGTGAGGCCCTATATGGAATCCTGTGTCCAGTTCTGGGCTCCCCAGTTCAAGAAAGATGACGAGCTACTGGAGAGAGTCCAGTGGAGGGCTATGAGGATGATGAGGGGGCTAGAGCATCTGCCCTAAGAGGAAAGGCTGAGGGACGTGGGCTTGTTTAGCCTGAAGAAGAGAATGCTGAGAAGGGACCTAATAAATGCTTATAAATATCTCAAGGGTGGGTATCAGGAGGATGCGGCCAGACTCTTTTCAGTGGTGCCCAGTGACAGGACAAGGGGCAAAGGGCACAAACTGAAGCATAAGAAGTTCCGTCTGAACATGAGGAAGAACTTCTTCCCTCTGAGGGTGACAGAGCCCTAGAACAGCTTGTCCAGGGAGGTTGTGGAGTCTCCTTCTCTGGAGATACTCAAAACCCGCCTGGACGAGGTCCTGTGTAGCCTGTTCTAGGTGACCCTGCTTCGGCAGGGGGGTTGGACTAGATGACCCACAGAGGTCCCTTCCAACCCCGAACATTCTGTGATTCTGTGATTCTCTGGACACGCTCCAGCACCTCAGCGTCTTTTGTAGTGAGGGGCCCAAAACTGAACACAATACTCAAGGTGCGGCCTCACCAGTGTGGAGTGCAGGGGCACGATCGCTTCCCTACTCCTGCTGGCCAGACTGTTCCTGATACAAGCCAGGATGCCATTGGCCTTCTTGGCCACCTGGGCACACTGCTGGCTCATGTTCAGCCAGCTGTTGACCAGCACCCCAAGGTCCTTTTCGGCCGGGCAGCTTTCCAGTCACTCCTTCCCAAGCCTGTAGCATTGCATGGTGGTGTTGTGACCGAAGTGCAGGACCTGGCACTTGGCCTTGTTGAACCTCTTACAGTTGGCCTCGGCCCATGGATCCAGCCTGTCCAGATCCCTCTGCAGAGCCTTCCTACCTTCAAGCAGACCTACACTCCCACCCACTTTGATGTCATCTGCAAATGTACTGAGAGAGCACTCACTCTCCTCATCCAGATCATTGATAAAGATGTTAAACAAGACCGGCCCCAGAACTGAGCCCTGGGGAACACTGATTGTGACTGGCCGCCAATTGGATTTAACTCCATTCACCACAACTCTCGGGGCTTGGCCATCCAGCCAGTTTTTCATGACCCAGACTCTGAGACAGGCACTCCAAAGTACTGAAGTCTACTTCTCCCTCGAGATCCACAGGGAAAGGACTTGATGAAATATGGGTGATTCTTATCTTACACAACATGAACTCATTTGAGTAAAGCAAAGTAACATTACACAACTACGTTACAGCACATGGTGAGTGCTTTAAGAATCTGCTCTTTGGATGCCAATGGATACTACCATTGGTGCTAGGGTACTATTACCAAAAACATTACAGACTTCCTGGTGGGGCTCTGCAGGGCTGGTTAAGCTCCCTACACTGTGCGCCATTTGAAAACAAAATGCAGTTGCTGGTGATGCCAGTTGTGGGTACTACAGGGAATGGCTCAGTAGGATGGTAAAAGGTGGGGAGGCAGAGCGGGCAGCCTGGTTCATCTGGGCTGCTGGTTGCTTGGAGCCTTTTCGAAGAGAAGTCCTTCTGAGCACAGCTGGGTGCATTTGAGACTGCTGGCTATGCTTGCAGGAGGGGGAACCACCTCCCAGACAGTGCGGCTCCAAAAATGTGAGGGGTCACAGTGCAACCCAACCTAAGCATTTGTGTGGCTGGCAGGGGAGGAATGGTGAGGCAGGGGAGATGGTGTCTCTCTTCAGGTGCTTGCTGGGCCACTCCTAAGTTGTTCACACTCTTTTTCACAAAGGATAGGGGGATTGGGAAAAAGTGATTCAAACTTTGTGCAAAAATGCTGGCAAAAATGCTTTAGAGTGAGAGATTAAAAATACCTTATCTCTCTGGCATAGTAAGAACACCCTCCTGATGTAATTGAGTTAATGTTCATATCTACTTTAGTCAGGAGGGAATGACAAGATTCTTTAACCAACATGACAAATGCTTTACAGAAACCGATCACTTGATGTTAAACATCCTATACAAATTCACCTTTTAGAAATAAAGTTCCAGCTTTTAAAATGGTGGTAGTGATTAATCTCTGGTGTTCAGTACTAAATGGAGACATAACTTCTCCATCTAGCTATGCTTTCTGGGGCATCATCAGCGAATGGGTCTGTTTCTTCTGCAGGGACTACAGTACCCCTTTCACTTCCAAATTTTTTATTAACAATTTGGAAAGAAGTGCCAATATCTAGATAAAAATCTGTGTTGACACAGTGGCTGTTGGAGTGACTGTTCCTGGAGCAGTCACACCAAAAATCTTAAAAGCACACTTTTTTTCAAGTAACATTCATTGAACTCACTACAGGACTGAGCAAAACTCCCTGCCTTGTTTTATACAGGATGCAGACTGAATGACCTAACGGGACTGATTGGCCTTAAAACAGAATTAGTCATATTGCTTGAGTGAGTAAAATAAGCAGCACACACCCATGGGTATCTGCATAATTTATTTTAAATCACTTTAGGCAGCCAAAGTGTATGAGATTCAGGAGTACTTAAGTTTAGGAGGATAGTTTTGCTTAGACTGTCAGCGGGGAGAAGCACGTGCCTCCAGAGGCAGAGAAGAGGCTCACCTAGGTGAGCTGGCTAGAAATACAGTATTCTTCATCAGCTCCAGTGGTTATTGAAGCCAAGAAACACACTTATACTGCATATTGTATTTCAAAGTATGAAAATAATAGTATTTTAATATTTCTAGTGTTTTTGGCAGTATACAAATTTCTCATTGAGAGTATAATGGGAATCTCTGATTTAATTTTCTCTTGATATTTTGAGTGAATATTGTAAGAATGGCAAACCTCACACCTGAGAATTAATTTGGCATGATTTTTAGGGATGGGGTGCTGTCATAGTCAGCAATAATTTGGTGTAAAATATTATGCTGCCAAGTCTTGGGAGTTACAAAATATTAAATGTTCATGTCCCATGAAGTGAAACATTTGAGCCAACTGTAGAGCACAGAAAACTTGGGGTTATTTCGACACAAATGCAAAGTGTGCATCTGAAACATAATGTAATTACATTGTGTGTTTTGGGATGTCAGCATTAACAGAAAACCTCTCCCCAAAAGGGTAAATCCACAGATGAAAAGGACACCATGAACATGCAATAGCAAATCAAACTATGAGACATTCATAAATATCAGACAGTAACGCTTCTTCCTAATCCCTTACTCACAGTCTTTCTGTTAAAAATGAGATATGCAAAGAATCATCTTGCACTCCAGAACATCAGATTTTTATACCTTTCCTTGCATAACGACATGAGTTAGTGGTAGTGACTCATGAAGTTATTCAGCCCTTCATAAAAGACCAACTTTTGTTTGACTGCATGACCTCCCTTACAAGCAAATTCCACAAGATGATTCCAGCATATGCCCATAAAGTAGTTGTGTCAGAATTTATTGCCTTGTAATTCAGCAATAATCTCCTTGTTCTTCTAGTGAGCGAAAAATAAAGATGAGGAAGATGGACCAGCTTTTGCTTTCTTTTGTTCTATAGATCTTATTTAAAGCCTGAGAGCCAGGTCTTTTTTATGTAGATGTAATCTCATGGATAACAAAATGGTTATAACTCAGCTTGGTTTGCTACCTTAAAGCTTTTAATGTGCTGAATATGAATCTTGTTCCAAAATGTGAATCAACATACTTCCATACAATCTATATGTGTTTTTTGATCTTTATTTTATACCTTCATGAAAGAAGTGTGATTTTCCAGAGCCTTCCAGGGAGCAGCAGTACATACAGTGTTATAAGCAACAGGTTTGTAGCATATAAACTGCCTGGCTTCAAGCTAGAGCACGACTTAGCGGTGAGGGCACTCACTTGAAAGGCAGGAGGCATGACTCTGTCTCCAGTTCTTCCACTGACTTGTTGTCTAACTGCTGCCAAGTCCTTCCATCTTTGGGTCTTTGTTTCTCCTTTCTCTGTTTTGTGTTTTTGGTTAGATTTCAAATTATTTTCATCTGGGGGATTATCTCTCGCTATGTTTGTGGAACGTCTAACACAACAGAGCTTTAATGCTGACTGCAGTCTTTAGGCACTACCTTAACATAAATAAGAGGGAGGGAGGGAGTTTCGTTCTTTCCAAGGTACTCTGTTTTTGCTGTCTGTACACCAGACACAAAATGCAAAATTACAGCCTTTGATTGCTAATGACCCACCGCTTCCTTGGTGTCTTCATGTAGTTGCTACCACGACATCTTTCTTCTGTGAATTGATTTTTTTGATTATGTCAGTTTTCCAGATCCTTCTGAAAAGATTTGAGTAAGCTGGTTCACGTATTTGAGGCAAAGATATGGTATGAATACATGTACAATGCAGGCCATGTCAAGCCTGTGCCATGCAGTACAGTGTTGAGATCTATATGGAGAAGTCCAGAGCCACATGGGGATGGTGAAGTAATAACTCTACAGTTTGTAAGCCAGCACTAGCTCTGCAGTCTTTGCAGGTCGCTGTGCGCATGCTGTCTCTGGAATGATGTGGCAACTCCAGGGATACTAAAATCCCTGTACTATCATGATGGAGAGTTTGTACCATGTACTTTGTTTTGCTCGGACCTGCTATTCCATAGAAATTTTTATGCCACTCGGCTGCCTTTCAAGTTCTGCTGTGTCTGTCTAGTTTGCAAAACTCTATGAGATTTTGTTCTCTGTTCTCAGCTAATGCAATAGAAAATCTCTGGTTTTTTTGTTAATTATCTATTGCACTGATACAAAAGAAATTTTTTTTTGCTCTCAGCTGGAGACTCACTTGAGTTTCCTGCTGTATTAGAAATGACATTTTGTGAGAAAAGAATGGATATTATATACTTATTTACTGGTGTAAATGCAGTCCTTACATTCTACTGGAAAACTGTTCTCCATACATAGGACTTGCATCTTTCTGGTCTCCCCTGTGAGGTGCAGTATTGCCTGGAGTTGCCACAGCAGTTGATATTGCTGCCCTATGGTCCCTTCTGTACCATGGTCATTGTGAGCCCCAGAGCTGCGCTGCCTTCTGTCTTGCTTGTACTGCGGGACTGACTGAGACAACTGTCTTCACGGCCTTTCAACTGACACAAAGGATTTCGGGTGTTTACCTTTTGTAGATGAATTATATTTACCATAAATCTCTTCTGTTTCTCAGGACCAATGTACTTCTGCAGAGTCCAACCAAATAAACAGACTTTGTCTAAAAGGCAAGGCCCTGGAGGGTCATCCTGGAGGAAACAGATCCTGTGATACAACCCAGTCACAAAATGGAGGAAACAGTCATTTTTTGCCTTTATTTAGTTTATTTATCCTTTATTTAGTTACCAGAGTTTAACAAGGGAGTGATTTTGGCTGGAATATGAAAGCAACTGAGCTCTGCTCTACTAATTGTGCTGGCTTTGAGGTTGGTGGAAGATTTGGTCCACCCTGAATAGCAGTCTTCCCCAATTTGTACTGTCCTTCTTACTCCACGGGAACACACTGGAGAGCCGTGCACTGTTTATCCTGAGCTCTTTGAAATGTGAATCACTCCAGGACAGCCTCTCCTAGGCTAGACTATGAAAGCTTATTATCACTGATTTACAAGCCTTTAGAGATTGAAATGGGCCAAACCAACATTTCCTCCCTTCTCCTTTAAAACCACAACAGAGCGTCTGTCTGCTTTTGAAAGTAAAAATTCTTTCCATAGTGATTTTATTCTTTTGCACTTCTACTGACAAATAATTTACTAATTTCTCTCTATTGTTTCAAGACAGCTTGCAATTAATGAGTTTGGCTGTTTTTTTAAATCATTAATTTTTTGTTGTTTGTACAGCAGTATCCATACTGACTTCAGCTAAGCTCTGGCAGTAACAGACCTAATTCTTGGGCCATACTGCAATATGTGTGTATGCTGAAGATGAAAGAGACACTGTTCATGTCCAGAGGGAAATGAGCCACCAACAACCACCAGAGCTTCATAACACAGGCCACTTCAGTGGCCTTGCAGTGGTAAATGTCATATTCCCCCTATTTTCAGAGCATGTCCCCTTCCTTCTTATTAGGTTAGGTGTTCACCTACAGAAAGTAATCTGCTATTGCATAGCTTAGTTTATTAACAGAAAAATTGGGAAAGTGCACATAAGCAGGTTACTGGGCTGACAGGATTGCTGGATTGTAGTACTTGTAAAATAGAATACCCTTCTCAGCTGCTAATGGAAATGTGTTTTGCCACAGAGCTGGAATCTCACCCAAGGGTTTCTAGGGACATGTAGTGTGACAGATGCCAGCACTGGCCAATGGCATGGCAGATGCGGGGGCTCAGCACAGAGCTCTGCTGTTTGCTGCTTGATTCTCACGGTGAAAGTACCTGTGCACCCTGGATGCAATAGCAGCTCTTGCTCTTTGTGAAACTCCTTGGCCTGAGAATCCTGCACTCTTAAAACATTACTTAAAGCATCAGTGGTGACATAATCCCAGCATAAAGAAGGGTTAGTCAGCCAAATACTGACTCTCTAAACTCTAGGGGTCACAATAAAAATATTCTATAAAAGCACAGAAATCAGTGCATAAGAAGACAAAATGAGGGAGCTCTTTCAGATTAGGGAAGGAATCCTTCTCTGTTTTGGTGGCAACCCACATATAAATTCTTAGTCTGCTGTTTCTTTAACTTCCTGGAGTTGTCAAACAACTGCCAGATGAGCTATTACACTTTCTCAGACAGCAGTGACACTTCTTCACTATATGAAAGAGTCAGGTTGGGATTCATGTTACCATTCCTGTGTCTGTATTGGGGTAGAAAATAATTCCACACAGTTAGAGCTTCTTCTGTGAGCCAGTTCAGGGAACAGCCTTGGATAATAGCTGAGCTAAACGACACACCCACTCACAGTAGTGTATGCAAGTGTTGCAGACAGTATAACACAAGACAGGGATCTTGACTAGACCTGCAAGTAAAAATAAGAGCTCAGGGCTGTCAGAAACTATATGACTATCTGCTCTAAGTGAAAGGCATCACTCTTTGTTGCCTTGTGTAATGTAACCTTAAAGACAGACATATAACTCTCCATGTATCCTAAGGGGAAGGTGATAAAAGAAGCATATGGCCAGTAGCAGTTGTGTTGCTTGGTACATAGTTAATGGTCAGAAGAAGAACGTGCAGACAATAACAAACAGTGTCTATATCAGAAGGCTAGGACTTGGGCTTCAGGCTGTGGAAAGTGGTTGAACTTAATCTTTTATTTTAAAATGCAACATGGATCAGAATGGCACCTCTGTGGTTCAGTTATAAACCTGTGTATACAGTATGCTGTGCTAAGTCGCATATCCACGATGTGTGTATGAACAAACTAACTTCTGGCTTGTTGTCCAGTTTTTCTGCAGAATCAAAGAGTTCATTCTGGCACCCTCAGCCATTTTTTCCCCTCCTAACCACATCAAGAGCATTCCTAGCATTTTCTCTAGGAGGTTACAATCATTTCAGTCATAACTTGAATAAAAAATGTTGGCATTTGTCAACACGTTTATGAAATCTTCACCTGGAATCTCTATTTTCTTGCTAATGAAAACCACCTGACTGCAGAAAAGCATTAATTGACATAAAAGTGCTGGCAATGCAGCATGCAAACAGCAGATTTGATCTTGAAAACTGTGCCCATACCATAGCTTTACTACTTTGGCTTTTGTACACCAAAGAGCTAAACACAGCTGGCTACATGAGGTTGCCCCTTTTGCTGGAGCGCTGCAAGAAGATAGGGTGTGAAGGTGGCTGCCAACATCCTCCGTCCCTTCCTCTGTGGGAATAAAGGAGAAAAAGCAGTGAATGAAAATAGAAAATCATGGACTGGAAGGGAAAAAAGAAGACAAAAATGTATGGAAGTTGCCCCAACACAAAGTGGGAGATAATGGCATTCACTTGGAGAGTGTCACTCCACACCCACTAAGAGCAGGAAACCTCTGCAGAATTCTAAGAAATACAAACATATTGAAACAGGCACTAATAATGGTGATGTCAGTGTGAACAGTTTTGTTACCCCATTCTATCATCCTAAGAGCAACTGCTGAAAGTTGTTGCAGAGTTTGTTTTTGGAAACAGAACCGCCTTTGGAGAGACGTTCATGTATTTCCAGTGACAAATGCCAAGGATAAATTGCCCCTCTACATGTAAATGTACGCATCACACCTCAGAGCATTTTGAAGCCCTTTTGCTAATTGCTAGTTGCTAATTCATCAGCTGTGACACCATCATTTCCGAAGAAGCAGAATCGGAATCCTTGGGGTGGGGGCTTGTTATTGCAGCAATGTTCAGAGGAGATGTTAATGGAGAGGTGCAGACATGTTTTATTAACTCAGAATAACAGCTGCACCAGGAAAGTTTCATTAAGTTTCTTCAACCGTACAAATATTTCAGGTTGAGACTGCTGAAGTCAGTGAAGAGATTTAGGCCTATCACCAAAGCTAACAGCTGGAAACTCTCAGGTACAGTCAGTTTCTAATGCATTGGTGAGATAGGATAAGGCAGGCAGGAACTCAGGAGGAGTTATCTGTTGTTATTTAAACTAAAAACAGAGGAAAAATCCAGGCAGCAGAATGTGATTTGGGACAATAGCCACTTCCTGAGCTGTGTGCTGTGTGGAGCCCCTGTCCATGGTGACCTGACCTGTTCTTCCTGAACTGGTGAGTGTCCAAGAAGGGCTGGAGAAAGGAGGATGTATTTCAAAAGGATTTGTGGAAGCAGGCACAAGTTCATGTGCCCACCTAGTCCCACTCAAAGTGAACTGCACTTCAGAGGTAACCTCCAGGCGGTGGGAAAGTGTCAGATTGTCCAGCACTCATAGTTGCGCAGAGAAATGTGAAAGGGGCTCTGAATACAGCACTGGGTCTGTTATTAAGGTTTACAATGCCAGTGGACCATGAGCTTTGCAGTGCAGAACATGCCCAGCCCAGTCCCATTCCCTCACCTTCCTTCCTGTGTGGCCCCCTTCCCAAGAAAAAAACAACCACGGCATCAGTCAGTCCACCTGTAGCTGGCAACACATAACCCAAACACCTGCCTACCAGGCACAGCTGGATGTTTGCTCCTACCGACCCAGCATAGTGCAAGCTGCGTACTGATTGTTTGATCAAGGTGGTTAGGGAGAAGGGAGCCTCAGAGCATAATTTGCAGCAAAATTAAGAAGCTGTGTTTTCCCTGGCTGCCTTCATTTCCCTCCTCTCTTTAAACTTATCCTTACTTTTAAACAACGCTTGCTTTGGGCATGTGCTTGTGGTGAACCTGGGGAATTTGTTGTGTTAAAAGAAGGCATGTGTGCCTGCCAGCCAGGTTTTCTTCTGCTAGTGTAAAATCAGATGCATAGTACAATCTCTTCTAGATAAGGAGAAAAGTCTTTGGAAGTGGAGCATGATTAAGAGTAACAGGAATGTATTCCTGCACAGATAAACAAGTCATGCAAAGTGACATCTGAGGGAACTGGAGAAAGGCAACAGAACAGTGAAGCTGTGCAAAGGAAACAGGTCCTTCAGTGGAGGCTCAGAGGTGAGAAGGCAGATGAAGAAGTAGGTGGGCACTCAGTTCTGGATAGCACAAAAAAACCCCACAGACCCCCCAACAAACAAATCTTGTTGGGATTCTGTTTCTTCTGCAGTAGAAAATGGTACATGAAACTCTTAATTCCCTCAGTCTTATTGAGAGATTACTTTTGTTGGACAGACTGAAGTGATTGGCCTTGATTTTGTCATATCACATTTACATGCATCTTTCTGGCATGTGGAAATGTGGCATGCGGACATTTTGCCTGTGGAAAACCCAAGGTCCTGATCCTCTTTTTCAGTTTCCTCACTGTAGCTGCGCTAAACTGTAGTGGGGCAGCTACTGAACCTGTGTAAACAGTTACAGCTCTGTTCAGGGCACTGAATGTATATTTTACCTTGCAGCTGAGGGTCTGCTCCTACCTTTCTATACATGGAAGCTCTTCCTCACAGCTAATGGTTAGCAGTGTCAGCGGATTCAGGCGTGACAAAACCCCAAGTACTTCAACTCTCAGCTGAAGTGCATTGTAACTTTATGTCTGCTTTTCTAGTCTGTTTTGAGTAGTGTCTATAATTGTTCTTTCCTAGAAACAAAAATCACTGAACTCCTATGGGAAAAGGCTCAGGCTTTTTGAAATACATTTGGGAACTTTGAGATGCTTAAGACTTCAGCATTCCCAAAGATTAATGGCTATTTCTGTGGTTTTCAGCATACTTCCAAAGCAGCAGAAATTGAATCATGTAGCAAGTGACCAGCCAAAAAATCTAGAGCATGGTGAAAAGGTCCTTAAAATATCTGGTGTTAAGAGTAGTTGTTTGGCTTTTTTGACATCACTTAAATAAGGTGGTTCTCACTATAATTTCCTTCTACTCTGATATTAGGTGGCTGCTTTTCACATGGGCTGTACCAACTCACCTCATTTTGAATCCCAGGATACCTGGCAATTTGTTTAAATCCCCTGTTGCAGTATTAGAGTATATGGTAATCTTAAAATTCATGCAACTTGTTTTAAAGTAAGTTTCTAGATTCCATAAGTGTGAAAGAAAAGCTTCAAAATGCGGCACAGGTGTTCCTGAGAGGCTCAGCAACCAAGGAGCACAGGAAAAGAATCACATGCCTTTGTATGTGGTCACATGATTGCTAAGTGAAACACATATAAAGTTCTCCGCTTTTTCTTTCCTCTTGCTCACTCTCTCCATATCACTTCACATTCAGCTAAAGTATTTTTGTTTATTTACTCTATTTGTGTTTGTTTATTCACCTTTCCAGCACACATCACTCACAAGTGTGCTGGAGGTTCCTGTTAAAGAAATGAGAACTACCAAACATGTTATTGCTGTTGCTTATCACCTGAAAAGGACAACCAGAAATTGTTCTGTGGTCATTTGGGCATTATGCAACGGGGGCTGAATGCATCTTTGTTCCAATTCCCAAAAGCACTAAAATACTACTTTCTGAGAGCTGAAGAACAAAATACTGCCCTTGGAAACACGCATCTGTCTAAATCTTGAAGCCTTTCTTATTACATCCAGTTCTGGAGTAATATTTTTAGCTGTTGAATTTAGCCCTTCAGAATGTCTTGTGGTTTCTTCCAGGAAATAAATTACTCTCTTCACAAACAACCAAAGTGTGGTTCGGTGGTTCGTATCTCCTGCAGGTTCAGAAGTTCAGAGCACAAAAGCCCATCTCAGTGTCCATCTTCCCATACACAAGCAGGAATGGTTTCCACAGGTGGGGTCTAGGCCGTGAATGCAGGTCATGGTCCATGCCGGTACTTCTCTCTGCAGCAGCTTTAGAGCAGAGGAGCTGATGTCTCTGTCTGTCATGTCTCTGACACCTCTGTTGGGACTTGGGCAGAGGCAAGTCCCAGGAGGAGCACACGTGCTTACACATGCACACCCACCTGCCCTTCATGCACACACACCCCTCAGGGGCATCCAAGCTTTGTCAACGCTTTTTTCTGCTGCCTTAATTAAATCAATACAGTTTATTATGTGGGTCTGGGCTTTTTCTTTCAACACCTCTGTTTTTAGGTTATAATTCCTTTATATCTTCATTGTTTTTTAGTAATTGGACAAAGTGTTTCCCAGCTTAACTTTTTAGTGAATGGCAGGAATCCCAGCAGCCATGTCACGGGGCCAGGATTTCAGTGTTTCCAGAGCCACACTTTTGTCTGGGATATTTATGTCGTATTTAGCTTGGTTACTAGAAGTAGAATTTTAAGAGTGGAAAATTTGTGAGGTGTTTTCTTTTTTTTTAAGCGTAGATTTACTTCTTATAAATGTGGGATTAGTACCTCAGCAGCTATGGGTTTGACTCTGCAGCTAGGGGCTTAGACTGGGGCGCTGGGCCCAGCTCCGGCAGCTGATCCTCAGCTACAGCTGGTGGGTCTGGCCCTGGAGGAGGTTTCTTATATGCAGCGGTAGCAGTTAAGCATCAACTCCCTCTCCCCAAAATCCCTGGTGAAGGAATGATCCCTGACCAAAACATAACACAGCTGAGAGAAGCCCCCAAACACTTTCCTTGCGCCCACCTGCCCAGGCTGAGCCGAGGGCTGTAACCCGGCCATTACGCTGCCATACTGCGGAGTCTGAGTAGGAACAAGAGGGTTGCTTCGGTCCCCCTTTATTTCTGAACCCAAGGAATAAACAAATCCAATCCATGTAACAATCGTTTTTGCATCACTTTATTTGGGGATGGGTAAACAGTTTGTAGAGGTAAGTGGCTGCTGACTAGATTTGAAACTGCCGACTAGATTTTAGCCTGAAGAAGAGAAAGCTGAGAGAGGAACTTATAAATGCTTACAAATATCTCAAGGGTGGGTGTCAGGAGGATGGGGCCAAATTCTTTTCAGTGGTGCCCAGTGACAGGACAAGGGGCAAAGGGCACAAACTGAAGCATACGAAGTTCTGTCTGAACATGAAGAAGAACTTCTTCCCTCTGAGGGTGACGGAGCACTGGAACAGGCTGCCCAGGGAGGTTGTGGAGTCTCCTTCTCTGGAGATATTCAAAACCCGCCTGGACAAGGTCCTGTGCAGCCTGCTGTAGGTGACC
>Ga0065711_1026619_pt1 | contig 64336 bp, 44 predicted proteins | sample Hoacrofraction12_FD_59098 | JGI IMG/M metagenome (GOLD analysis project Ga0065711, IMG submission 59098) | Hoatzin crop microbial communities from Cojedes, Venezuela - Epithelial fraction 12 v2 (version 2) | ecosystem: Host-associated > Birds > Digestive system > Esophagus > Crop | place... | reverse complement strand
CCCCATCCCTGGAAACATTCAAGACCAGGTTGGACAGGGCTCTGAGCAACCTGATCTAGTTAGCAGTGTCCCTGCTCGCTGCGGGGGGGTTGGACTAGATGACCTCTAGGCGTCCCTTCCGACCCAAAATTTCTATGATTATATGATTCTATGAACTGGGGTTATTTAGTCTGGAGAAGAGGAGTCTGAGGGGGGACCTTGCTGTTCTCTGGAAATACCTGAAAGGAGGTTGTAGTGAGGCGGGTGTTGGTCTCTTCTCCCAGGTAACTAGTGATAGGACAAGAGGCAATGGCCTCAAGTTACATCAGGGGAGGTTTAGATTAGAGATTAGGAAAAATTTCTTTATTGAAAGAGTGGTCAGGCATTGAACCAGGCTGCCCAGGGAGGTGGTTGAGTCACCATCCCTGGAGGTGTTTAAAAAATGTGTTGATGTGGCACTTCGGGACATGGTCTAATAGGAATGGTGGTTTTGCGTGGATTGGACTTGATGATCTTAGAGGTCTTTTCCAACCTATGATTATATGATTCTATGATTCTATGAAGTTCATATTAACAGCACTGACCCACCAGTCATTGAAACTTAAGAATGGGCTGCAGTGACTTTGTTTTAGAAATCTTAGCAGAGCTGTGGCAGTTACCATCCAAGATGGAGTTTTAAATAAGAAAGCAGTGGTGATGGAGAGAAATAATAATTAATGGACTGTTTCTCTTTGTAGGAACATATATTTACTCTTAATTTTTTTAGTGACCTAAAATCCATTTTGCAGTTCTAGATCTCTGCTAGATGAAGAATGTAGTTTTCTAATAATCTTAACTTTTATATAACATGTAATATCTATCCTCTTGGTTTTAGTGGCCAAAGAGACCTTGTCAAGGTCACCTGCCTTCTTGAGACTAGTCCCTTCCTCCTTGAATTTTCTTGCTGAATTCAATGTGGATGATCTGGCAAGCTTTGAAAGCATTCTAGCTTAGATAGGGAGCCTGAGATTTTCATCATGCTTAGTTGAAAACTGTTCTTCTGAAAGAGCTTGGCTCCAAATCCTTTAGCTGCCCAAATTATATTTATAGTTATACTTGGCATCTACCTGACACTTCCCAGCCACAGATCTCAAGGCAGTTTTACAAATCACTGCTCTCCTCAGTTTACAAGGAAGTTAAGATGACTTGATCCCACAGTTGCTCAGTAGCTGTTGTCCAGACTCCTGGTCTGAAGAGTTATGTTCTGAACCGCAGTGTCCCTGCGATGTTAGAAACTATATAGTCTGGAACAAAACTAAACAAAGCTGTCTTGATTCAGTTTGAACATTACTGTGGTAGGACTAAAGAAAAAAAAAAAGTATAAAAATAAATGAAATCTACTGATCCTATGGTTAGAAAGTCAGTAAGGACACTTTAATACTATACATAGAGAAAGTATACAGTATACAGTATATACAGTATTAAGGAGATAGGTGTATTTTATCTTCTGTCAATGCATAAAGCTGTCTGAGTGTAATAATAGTTCTCAGCTGGGCATACCTCTGCATAGATTGCTTACAGATCATTGGAAACATTTGTACAGAGCAAAGCACAAGACACTGACGAATAGAAAAAACATTTGGTAACAAGTATTTTAGCAGAACTAGCTTTCTTTCTAGCAGAGAACAGCACAGAACTGTGAAAGATTCAGAAAGTATGTATTCTTTAGCTTTTCTAGATGAGGTAAACTGGTTCAGAAATGCCTGGTCTAAGGACTGAAACTTCACTGCAGCATCCGCTTTTTCAGAGCCCCTAGAGCATCGTGACTCATCTTGGGGGCCATGGAGGCTACAGTGCCTCTCCTACTGCACCCTTACTGTGCATGAACATATACAGACCAAATAACAGCTTATACTTGTTGGTGAAGAGGTGCTATATTAATTTGTATTTCTCTTCTACAAAAGCCATTATGTCTTTTGGGTTTTTTTTTTAAACTTTCAGTTCAAATCAACTTAAGGAAGGAACAGCATTTTTGGAAACAAAATTAAGGTCAGTGTTTCCTCCCTAATAGGCCTCGTGGCCTCATTACTTCTCCAGCAGGATGATGGACCAGTTGTAGCCCTGCCAAACCTCTCTGTCCTCAGCCAAATGTGACAATCCCTGGGAAGCTCCTGCTCCAGTTCTTGCTTTGCCTCAGGTCTCTCCTTCCATCACTGTCCCCGCTCAGGCTCACCCTGTTGCAGGCAGTCACTCTATCGAGAGGGAAGAGTGTTTTCTTTTTTGTTCCCTTTGCAAGGGAAGTCACCATTGAACTATGTTCACCTTCTGATTTTATTTACATGCCTGTTATTTGTATGGTCAAGGGCGAATACTAATAACAAGGAATGTTTTGAAAATAGTGTGGAAAACATATAAGTTAGTTAGGGAGATTTAAATGTTAGTACCATTTCCAGTACCGTACTCTAACTGCAGGGACATTCATTGCCAGACTAATACATACAGTGGGAGGTCATCAGGGATATCAGACATAGACCAAATGCTATTGCAAATAAAGCATCTGTACTATGGTCAGTATGCCCTTTCATTTACTTGCCTTTCCATGCTTGAAGTTAGAAAATCAGAATTTCTTAATCGGGTGGAAGGAAGAAAGAAGAAAATCTGTTGTTTGTTCTTCATTCAGAGAGTAGTCCTTTCAACATACATCTTAAAACATTCTGGCTATCTTTTTCTCTTTTTTTCCTCCTTTATCCTTTCCTTTTTAACTTTTTCTTTTTCTTTTTCTTTCTCTTTTTCTTTTTCTTTTTTGTCTTCTTCTTCTCTTTCTCCATTATTTCATTTTTTCTTTTCTTTTTCAATACAAATAAAGAAGTGCTATGGAGGTTGTCTTTGATGTGACAGAATAAATGGAAGCCTAATTTTCCAGTCTTCCAATGAGATTTAAATCTATCTCAAAGGCATGAATGGCCACTGCTGACTAACATCATTTCTGTAATTTGTTTGACTCCAGTGCAGTTGTACATGGGATAAATTTAGTCATTATTTTCAAATGTGAGCTATTAATCCATATTTTCTGTTTTGCACAACTACCGTTTTGCTATTTCTTGAAATTCAAGTGCAAAGCATTTAGTTGGAGGGACAGTGTGTTTATACAGATCATCATCTTCTTTCACTAATTTTTCCACATCCATTCCATAGATTTTCTACAACAACTGCTGTCTGTGTTATAGATCATCAGGAGGAATTATGCCTTATTACCTAGGAATATCTTGTTATACCATGGTTTTGGTCTCCCTCAGCTGTCTTCTTCCATCATCATAACAAGATCTGTCCTGCTAGTTTAACCCTCTAATCTCTGTAAAAATGCTAGTGCGGCCAGAGCCTAGGATGCCTTGGGCTGACCTTGGCTAAATTTCTTTTCAGATGTCCCTCAGGCTGTGGTTACGGTTTTTATTACATGACTTTCTTGATACTTGCACTTGAGTGAAGAAGAGCACTTTGACTTCTGGTCTTCTGACCTGCAGCTACATGAGCGACATAGCACAGCATAGCAGGAGCAAATTGATAGGCTAAAGGAGTTTATTCTGAAGACCTGACATCCCCATTATAATTTTTAATTTTTTTGGTGTGCTGCTCTGAGCTAGCTCTACTCTAATCCCACAGAGTAAATGCTCATTAGTGGCTGGAACATGTTGACTCCTGAAGCTATCTTCCTCTTCAACTTCTATCTGAAAGGGATCCAGTTTGCTCCAAGGCAACTCTGAGATGCACACCAAATAACAGTGAGTGGGGACCTTCAACAGATTTGCCTCAATAGCACCCTGCTGATGCAAAGTGAAATGACAACATAGGTGAATACTTGTGAGGCACAGAAAACTTGTTTCCTTTCTGGTTTCAGCTTCACTGAACTGCTTATTCAACACAGAATATGGGCAGCTTTGTTCATCCTGTTCGCAACAAGCATCCCTAATATTTTAGTTCAGTGTCATAATTCAGTTTGTGAGGCAAAAGCCACCCCTCTCCCCTTAAGAACAAATCAATAAATGGTGACATGATGGAATCTCTCCACATATTTCTTCACTCCCCATTTCTCATACAGAAGGGATATTTGGTGATTTTTTACTGAAGCTGGATTTACAATTGAAGCATAGAACAAGTCTTTTTTCACAGCAATGTGGGTAAATGCGACAGGAGGTAACACGGTCGCCTAGTCTACAGCCACTGAGATTGCAGGAATGCTAGGGAGAATACACATTCTTACAAAGTCAGGTTATTTGAGGAAACTGGTAGGTAAACAAGAAAGATATGTGCGAAAATACCTAAACTCGACCTTTTTTTCCCGCATTTTCTAATAGATGTTATCTGTGTACTAAATGAAGAGCTTTCCTTTCTGTGTATGCTGTTGTGAAACGTGCTTGTTTCTCCTTGCAATGGCTCTCTGGCTTTTGAAAAAAATCTTTATAGGGTGTACTGTATTGATGGTAAAGTGCTACCAGATTACCACTCCTTTTACAGGAACCCTCATGAGAGGATGATGACAAGGATGGTATCAGCAAAATGACAGAGTATGAGGAGGTCACCCACGGGAAATGCAGAGGCTGCTGGCCAGCCCTGGCACACCAGGACTTTCCCACTATCTGTACTCTTAAAGCCTGTAGCAGTCAGTGGTCTTGGAAGGGTGGCGGTCCCGTTGAGTTTGATCCCGCAGGGTTAATGGTGCAAGTCATGAGTACTTATCTAAGGGGAAATAGGACATCTTAAATATTAGAAAATGTTCTGCATACTTGAAATATACATAAAAATCATTTTCTGTCTGGGCTATATATTTATACAGCCTATAGCTGGCCTTGGTCATAAAAACACTGATGTTTACAGTCTGTAAGTAAGGGATAGGTGGAGAAAGCTATCAGTTATGCTGTATCACACCAGGTATTTTTATGCCTGAAGATGATGCAAGAGGGGAGCAGGAAAGACGGCTTGGAGACAGATTCTTCTTCTCTTCACCAATTTATTCTGTCCCCCACACTCCCTTGACCTTTGATCTTGCACAAGCCCCAAACTGAGCCTGAGCTCTACATGGTTGCATGGACGTCAGTATACTAAAAAACCCCAAAGCACTCCCTGTCTTATCCTGCAAAGAGTGCTGCAAGGCAGTTGAGCATGCCTGTGCAAAGCTGTGAGTAATCAGACAGTTAGTTCTTCTTTTAAGAAGCATTACATGTCCAGGCTGTGGTATTCTGGCTCCTTTCAAAATGTACCAGCTTAAACAATCTCTGCAGCACACATCCCTTTCCTCTAGTCCTGTTTTTTCCGCGTGCTGTATGAGCTGCTCTGTTCCACTCCACAGTCAGCATCGAGATTTTTATATAAACGAAAGTTACTGAAATGATTCACAACCACTTCATTATTGCCGCTGTGCTGGGTGATAGGGGTTAGAGCATTTTTGGTACCTATAGAAATATACTTGGATGGAAGGAGGCAGGTAACAGTCTGGGCTGCCTCCAGCAGAGGGAAGTGGCACACACGCACGTCCCAGCCTGCTCCGTCCTGCTGCCGTGCAGAGCAGCCGGGAAAAACGTCAGGTCTTGTGTTTGCAGAGCTGAAATTTCCCCCGCCAACACAAATGCCTAATTTAATCCCCTTTGGCTCTTCGCTGCAATGTTCTTACCCTCCATTTCCCCCAGACCAAGAAATGAGATGTCTCCAAGCTGACGCTCAAGTACACCCCCCCTGAAATAAGACTTATCTAGACCATGGATTTTAAGTTCCAGAATAAGTGCTGGGAAACACAGGTGCAGCCAGGCCTCTGAAAGTGGTTTTGATTTTAAGTGCAAGGTTTTAATATTATATTCCAGATGCTGCTTTAAACTGGGTTACCTTTTCTCTGAAACTCGTCAGTGGGGATGACAGAGGGACACCCTGGAAAGGTCTTGAGCTTGTACAGGTGGTCTCAGAAGAGCCTACAAGTTAATCTGTGTGCGGATGAACACTCTTCTTCCTGCACACCAACACACAGCTGAAGGCTTCCCAGACAGATAGCTGTGGTCTGTTTTTCCTCTCTCTTTGCTTATCAGAATCTTCTTTTTCTGTCACAAGGTCCCTTTTGGGTGTACACAAACACACACACACGCCTACACAAACTGAACAAACATGCACTCACATCTCACATGGAAAAGATCCTTCGACCACTTCTCCTTGACAGTTATACACTTTTAAAATATATTTGACTCTTTCATTTTAGCTTCTCTGCTTTTAGAAGGAGTAGATGCCTGCTGGAGATTAATTTATGGGGAAGAAAATGTCCTTAACATACACTTCCCTGATCTGCCTTAAAAGTGTTTGAAAAGCAACCAGATGACTTTGTCTCTCCCTCACCCCATCTAGAGCTGCAGGGAGGCAAGTTTTGCCTCAAGCTTTCAACCTTTTGATGCACGGATTTTCCACGCTGATCTACAGTAGGTGGGTAACAAGAAGATCCTATTAAAGTGAAATCAAGTAGCAAAAGGACAGTCAGCTCAGCAAATCAGAAATATACACGACCTACCCTTCGTTCACTGTATTCCTTCCTTTTTACCACAAGAATGAAAGAAAGGAAAAAAAGGGGGTGAAGAGGGAGAAAAGAACGACTGACGGCAATAGCAGCACTGGCGATGCCTTGGTTTTATATGTAGGAAATTAATCGTTGCTGCTAAAGACACAGCCTCTTTAATGAAGAGGCTGCTGCAATATCATCGCAACAAGGAGCAACCCACATGTTCGATTACAACAGGTTGAGCCAGTGCACGTTCCCCTGTGCCACACTCAGAAAATCATAAATCAAATGTCTATACCTGACGCTCCTTCATTTCCTACACGGAGATCTACTTTAATGCAGGCTTTTCACGGTACCTTTCTTTTCCAAGAAGGGGCTGGTGATGGCTTATTTACCTACTTACCTGTCCTTGAGCGATGTGGCTTTTATTTGAATAAATTAAACTGGCTGTTTCAAGAGATGCTTTTAGCCTCTTGAGTCTGGATCTAATTCTCATAAGAGTTTTTGCTTTAAACCTGTTTTTCAAGTTTTCAACCAAGTATCGACAGTCTGCAGGATGCAATTCTCTTAAAGGACCTTGGTGCCTATGGGTAAGAAAAAAATATCATCCTATCTGGCTACCTTGCCTGCTTTTAAATTCCTGATATATTTATGATAGACTAAAAGTGGAATGAGGGTTTATTAAAACAAGGAAACCTCCTTCTTTGTTAAGTTGCTTTGCTTATTTGGTGTGTGTGACTAGGGGACCAGATTTTCAGCTTCTAGGAGTTATTTTAAATCCTCTGCTTGCAGATATGTTTATTTTTAATTCTGTAATAGTACTTTTAATACTCCTGAGTGGATATATGCATTTGCTTTGCTTTGCGGGACTGATTCTGTCTTTCAGAACATGGGGGGCAAATATTTGAAAAATCAATTTTAGTATTTAAAGCAGAGCAAACTCTCAGTTTCTGCTTTTGGTGGGTGTGGACGGGGTGGGGTTTGTCATTTATTTTCCAGGACCTCAGCAGCAGCAAAATTTCAGGGACTAAATGCTCAGCTGTGTAAGCTGACTTATTTCTAAGACAAGGAAATCTATGGTTCGTCAGAAGAGTTGACTGTTGTTATAGATATGGGGTGATTTTTTTTTCCCTTGGGTGCCTAGGAGAAGAAATACAAAAGCCCAGTGTGAAATAGAAAAACATACTTTAAAAATCGGCATGAGAAGATGCCTTTTCTTTTTAATACACTGTACAAAGTTTTAAAGATGTTGACCCAGGCACACTAAAACACAACTTAAATCTGGCATGCTGCTACAGTGACTTGTTTTTTTCTCTGCAGTTTAGCATTTGGTTTTTTCTCCGTGCTATGCATTAGCACTGTATTCAAGCATATTCTGTTCTTACGTGAGCATATACATTTGGAGGGGGGAGAGAGGAAAGCATAAGGATCATAGAGAGAAAAAAAACAGAGGTCTCTTTCATTGCTAAAGTTATGCATTCATCGGGACCAGGGTGCAATAGATGCTATCAGAGTTCTTAGCGATGCTCAGGATACAAGAACAGAGAAATATCCAAGTTCAGGCCCTGCTTTGGAAATGTAGGCTCACTATTTAGTAGTATGAGTATCTAGAGCTCATCATACACCATGCTGGGCTCTTCAGTGACTGCAAAATGGTCCTTGACTAGAGATCTGAATGCTTCATCCCACATAAATTGGGGATAGCTCTGTTGCAGGTAAGAGTTTTTTTCCAGATCTGATCTGATGCATCTGAAATCAGAGTTTGGACCTAAATTGAATAGTTATTATTAATATTATTATTACGTTTGCTGCTATTATCTCTATGTAAACAAAATACCACATACCATGACAAAACTGCTGGTTTTATCTCTCTTTGTAATGCCCCAAATCCTGTAATCTAATTGTTACACATCCTTGCTCAAAAGAAAGGCTCAAATATTAGCTTAAGGTTGTAATAGCAATTAGCACTGCAGAAGCTTATGTTATCTGTGTGGATCACAGGGTTTGTTTACCACATATTTTATCAGTGGGTTATCTTGGGCACCTATTCATCTGACACTGGAAATCTTGATTTCAGTTGAGTTTTTAGGTGTCTGTCTGTGGTGAATATTTGTGCTGTGTGTTTTCTGATATGGGTGAAAGCACATTAAACACAGAAGGGAATGTAAGGGGTAAGGGAAGGGGGGAGAGATGGGGAAAACAAGTATTCTGGCAGCGTAATGCTACTAAACAGTGACAAAATGTATTTGAAAGAGGAATGGCAGTGGGATCTGCTTAACTGATGGTAGGACCGAGCCAGAAGTAGGTTTTCATTCTCTGCTGTCAGACCACAGGTAATAATTCACTCCCGAACACTGCGCCTGCCAGCTAAAGACAGAGGTGAGCAGAGCAGCTCCGCCTGCATTCACACTACCGCACCAGGGAGATTCCTGCACCAGAGACTTGGAGACTGGTTGGTCTGACTTTGACACTGTGGCAAATTTACTGCTTGCTTTCACTAAGAGCATTTTAAATTGAACTTTTGAAATGTAATCCAGTTTATCTTCTGCTGCCTCTGTTTATTGGCTGTGGAGAGGGAATAATAAGGCTCCTTCCCTAGGTTGTTCTCTGCTTATGTCCTGTTTTTCTGCTCTTTCCTTTACCCCTCTCTGTTGATAACCATCTGAAAAGAGGTATAGCATTATGCGAACCTCTACTTTTAGCTGGGGTGGTCATTTTAGGCTCTGAAGATAAAAGAGAAGGAAAGTCCTCACTGGAGAAGCGAAGTCCAACTCAGTCCTCCAGCACAGGAGGAACAACAAAGTCTCTCTATTAGCCATTTAAATCACAGACTCCTCCCCCACAAAATCATACCCTCCATCATTTCTTTGCTTCTTCGCTTCAATAACACCATTTTCTCTTTGACCTCAGCCCTCAGCATGTCTTCATTTCCATTTTTTATCTACCCTCATACACATATACTCCCTCTACAAAGGTCTCTTCTCCTCTTCTGAGGGCTGGCCAGATGCGTTGCGTGGAGATCCAAGAACTCTATAACAGGTAGCAGAGCTGGCTGGTTTGCACGTGCTGGCTGGCCAGCTGGCAGCCTGAGCAAAGCAATTAGCTAACGAGCTTATACAGCCGCCTTTCACTCAAACAAGCTGTGCTTTGTCGTTCTCTGCCGCATCACTGATTTTCTTAAAACATGTGAGAAATTTGTATGTTTTAAGCTCTTGCCCCTCTGGACAACTGGGTGAAATTAGCCACCAGGTTCAAAATATATTGCTAGATGCAGGACTGACAGATGGGGAGCCAGATGGACAGACAGCACTCCTATAAAAGCTTTAATTCCTTAGGAAAGAAGACCGCGGGTCTAAGCACTACTAGTATGGGTTATAGGGTGGGAGGATTATGACCCTCATTAACAGTTGTCCTGTGTACAGCTCTTCTGCAGAGAGATGTAGAGGAAAAGTAAGTGAAGTAGCTTATTTCGGTTTGCAGGTGTGAGTTTAAGTCCTGTTCTGTCGTTGGTAGATTCACAGCAAACTAGGGTGGCTACTCCTTCAAAAGGAAAACGGAAAGGAAGGCTGATTTGTCACTAGCTCTACTACTCCTTTGTGTATTGTCATTTAAAGACATTCATGTGGCTTTTCTTAATCCTACCCAATAGGCTCATAAAACCTTTTCTGATGGTTTTCTTTACCCAGCTCAATAGGATAAATTAAATAGCATATTAAGACTGTAGTCTCTCATCCTGCAAATGACTGAACCCATCCTCTGACCCAGTTGCGCTCTGAAAATGGCTGGATTAGCCATGATCAAGCCGAACGGGCAACTTAGCCTGTATCTGGGGATTTCAGACAAGAAAAAAGACAGTTTTAAAATCTACCATCTACTAAATCCTAAACCCACCACTTAAATGTCACTCTCTAAAGCTACAGTCACCAAATGTGAATATGCTACAGCAAAAATTCAACCTCTGCAACCCCCCTTTGGGGTTTAGTAGTAGTGGTGTACAGTAGAAGTTCAGGTTTTGGACTGTTTGGTCCCTGTTAGGCTCATTCTTAAGTATAGGATTAACCACTTATTTTGTTTAGCCTTAGATAGAAATGGTAATTTTTGTAGCGTCCCTCCTTACTAACATCCTCTGGTCCCTTGTGAGCTGGCATGTGAGGTGGAGAGTGCAAAAGAAGCGAAAGGTGAAATGCCATAGTTGGGAGAATTATCATGTGCAGAGTCGACAGGAAAACAAAATCAAGCTCCAGTGGTTATTGGATTCCCCCTAGAAAGTTGGGGAGAACCCTCGGTCAAGTCCAATTTCCTGCTTGAAGAACTGTTGATCAGCAAGGATTCTTTGGGTTGTTCTCCTTGCTGTGTTTATCTGAAGTCCGGATGCTTGTTTGTAGATGCTGATTGCAGTATGGGAAGACTAAAAAGTTTCAAAAAGTAATGTCACTCACTGCATGTTTGAAAGAAATTGCATGACTTACAATTCTTTTAAATTTTTTAAACCTTACTTTAAATTCTTTAAGATTTGTAAGATAGTTATGAAAGCATCTCATGCTTTTGATGCTGTGTATAAAGTCTTCACAGCTAAGGGTATCCAGTACAATAAAATAAGCACAGATGCTGCTAGAGTATTTCAAAACAACTTTCACTCCATATTTTCCAATGCGCCTTCAGTATGGAAAGCTTTGTAATAATTCTTCTTTCTTTTCTCCCACTGCAAAAGTTCTTCTTAAAAAAAATCAGGTCTAATCTTCAAAAATATTCACCGACTTCTGAGGCATGCTCTCATGTCTCTGAGTTTGAAGTTATTCTAGAAAATTTACTTATGCAGGGTGGCAATCCATATAATCTTATTTTATCTGAAAGCGTATAAGGGTCATATCAAAATTTCATTGGAGCTCCATCCTAGGAAATACAAGATGCTTGCTTACGAAATTCTGTTGTAAATGAATTTTGCATCTGGTCCTGCAAATGTACATGATTGTTTCTTTGTGATCCCTTTCAATGAATGAAGGCAAGAGATGTGAGTAGAGATGTGCAGGATTAGATCTGTGTTTTTTTTTTTTTCCCCTGCGGTATTTTAATGATAAAAGACCAATTTCTGCCCTTGCTTAACCTCCAGCAACCCCACTGATTTCCTTGTTCGTTCCAAATTGTAATGAATGACTTTACACACTGAAGCCCTTTTATTCTTTCTCTTTCAGATTGAGAGTCTCAGCCCAGACAATGGGCTCCATCCTGCACGAGTCGTCAACTGGAATAAAACCACTGATTTCAGCAGACATGCTCCATCGTGACTGAGAGCCGAAGCTGGTCTGTGGTATACAAACTTTCATGGAAAATAAACCAGGGAACAGCATGCAAGTAAGCACCATTTTTAACTCCTTAGCCTAGTTTGTGTTTGTATCAGCCCTGAGTCATGGTTTATACTTATAGAGCATGTATTAAATATCACTGTACTTGCACTATGTGTATCTATTTGAGATAATTATGGCTACTGTAGTACTGGTGGGACTTGCAGTCTTTAATGCATTTATCCTCACAACAACTGATAAAGTGAGGAAGTATTTTTATCTGTGTATTATATACAGGAAACTGAACCCTAGATCATTTTTTTTGCTACACCAGGGAACTGAATCTAGATTTTCCGAGTGGAAAGCTAGCACTCAGACTGTTGGTCTGTCTTGATATAAGCAGTACAAATAGGCACAGAGAATAGTGCTTCTTGTAAACCGGGGATGCTGAACTTCTTGGTCATGATACCGCAGACATGATAAATTGCTTACTGTTAAATAAAGTATTTGGGAATTGTCATGTTGCTACGGAGAGGCTACGCTATTATTAATGATACAAAAGGCACATATTTTGGCTTATTCTTCCATATCCATATTGACTTTGAAGTGCAAACAATAATGCAAACTAGATTTTGCCAGTAAACTAACACAATTTATCTGGAGGACAGAGCAGAAAGCTGGAGCGTAGACCCATTTCTCCCTGTCTGTGTGTGGAGGCATGTCTGCTGAAGGAGGCAGTGCAGGCAGGGAACAGAGGAAATGTTGATGCTATTTACTTGTCTGGTGAGGATTCATTGAGACAGGGTCTTGGCTGAGCCTGAAGAGATTAATAAGTGATGAAAATGTGTATCAGAGCCAGCAATCATACTCAGATCCACTGTGCCGTTACCACAAGCTCATCTTTTCTCTGTAATCATACAATAATGTTCTTACTTTGCCACCTCAAAGGTCAATGGTTGGTTCAATGCGTGGAAAAGAGATTCCTGAAGTGAAGGTGTTGGGGAAGTGGGTGCTCCATTCTGCTGTCTCAGAGGTTGTTCTTTAAAGGGGAAAGGAGGTGTCTCCAGTTCAGACTCATGCTTCCAGGGATGTCTACAAGTGAAATAACTAGATTTTCATTTCCCAGGAGCACCTAGCGTGTGAATGGGACTATTCATATGAATTTGCTACTGCACAAGCATAGATCTAAGGCGAGTCATTTAAAGTTAGTCGAGATAGGTGGCCTTATTGGAGAATAAGGACATATTACACAGTTGTCTAAAACAGCAGATTTCATCAGAAAAAGTCTCCTTCACAAGAAGATTATGGCTTGCATAGGAGTGCAGATTGGCCTTCCAAGTTTTATTTGATTTCAAATATTGTTTGGTATGCTATAGTATTTCATTGTAATTTAACGGCAATTCCCACTCACATAGCTATTTTAAATAGGTTCTTGTATGTACCTGTTACCTTGGTAGCCAGGTTTTTATACCAAGTCCTGAACATTTCATTATTAATAAAAATATAAAAGTCATCTATTCCATCCATTTTGTACGGTGAGGTGAGCAAAATTGGATGTGAAGTCACAGGGCGGTAATAGGGTAATTACTGTTTGCAGGATCTTCTAATATACTTATGGCCAGTTGTATTGAAAATGTATTATATTACAGTTGTTCGTGGCAATTTTATCATGTACTGTGGATGAAGAAAAATTCTATCCTGTCCCATGGATTAAAAAACCCCCAAGTTTTAAATTTTTAGAGAGGAAAATATATCTATGAAAAGATGTAATTTGATCCTCTGGGCAATTTATACTCTTCTTCATATGAACTACAACTTTTTGATGATGATCTTCTTCCCCCTTCATAAGCCATTAGTGGAATTTCCATAGACAAAAGAGTCCATGTTCTACTTCATTAGCATGAATGAACTAATATCTCATTTGAAGTTGGCCACATATGGTATATACATCATGTTTACTTAATACCAGAGAACTTACTTGAAGCACAAGTGTCTTCCATGAAAGTGGTCTCCCAAAATGCTTTCCACGGTTTAAAAAAAAACAACAAATGACACATTTACAGATTTAAAATATAAATAATTCATAGGGAAAAGGAAAATAATAAGCTTAGGGGAGGGAGAATAGAGACCTATACACTTACAGGACCTCCCATCTAATTGCCTGTAAATAATTGTCTTTTATGTATTACCCACAACAGAGCATGGTCCCTGACAATGTTAGAAGCCTGGGTGTCAGCTGCAGAGATCAGCTGCTGTTTGTAAATGGTCTTAACTGTGCTCTTGATTTTTCTGTGCTTACTGTATATAGTTTTGTTTTATTGGCACTGTAGTGTAAGCATATTCTGCACTATGCAAATATAAGAGCTGAGAAGCATATGGGCCGAATCCTGCAACACTCACTCAGGCAAATGTCCAATTCGCTTGATGGGAACTTTCCCCGAGTAAGCAGCAGGAGCAGACTCTCAGCTCCTTTGTATGCCTCCCCTGATTTCTCAGGTATGACAACAGACACTGGTACTTTGAAAACAGGGAAAGGAAGGATATAAGACCCAGTGCTGTGGGTAGACGCTCAGGTCTGTCCTGCTTAAGCCCTGAGATCCACTGAGATGCTACAAAAGGTCCCGTCAAGATAGAATGACCCTCTCTAGCCTTTAGCATCCTGCTAGAAATCAGCTAACATAAGGAAAGACCGTTAATGATACCACTTCTCTGTCCCCACTCTGGATTCCACTTCATGGTATCAGCAGTGGAGAAATCTCTCTGAGTCAATGCAGCCCGAGTCAAGCTGCAGACATCCTTGGAGTGAGGAGGAAGAGGGGGGAAATGTTACTCTTTATAAAGAGCCCCTCTGGTTTCTGCTATACCACCCTGCGCAAGAGCTTTGCCAGAGCGACATAACCACTCAGAGTGGGAACTTCAGGATTCAGCTCTGCATCTAGCTCTGGTTCAACCCTGCCATCCATCATACAGGAATGAGGTTCCAACCTTCAACTGTGCGGTGGCTATAAGGTCTGTCCCATATCCTGATCTCTGTGTATTACGTGGTCCCTTCTGTGGTGACAAGGAACATGTTGTGGACTTAAGTCCGAGTCCTACAAAAGCTAATACATACACTTAACTTCTTATTTAACTCCAGTTTTGTCTACTCTGCCCATGACAGCCTGATATATATCAGAGAAGCTGGATTTCTTTGATCTAGCTACCATGGGAACCAGTGCACCAATGATGCCGTAATACAGACCAGCACAAGCCCGACAGGGACCCTGGCTACACACCTGGGGCTTCTATGGTGCACTGAAAACTGGGCTCTGTGTTTTCAGTGCAGATGTAATCCCTAATAGCTAGACTAATGTTAACAGTGGTACCCATATCTTCCTTTGTCCTGCAGCCATATCCTTTCAGCAGCACCTGACTGGAAACTTAAGTTGCAGCCTTCATCCTCATCCTCATGCACCTTTAAACCAAAATAACTCATTCAAACAAAGGCTTAAAGGTCAAACCCTCTAGACCTGGTTTTGCAAACCCTTTTGTACATGGCTTTTCCCCTTGTCTAAAAAAAACCCAGCTATTCTCATCAGGAAATGTTGGCAAAAAGGGTTTAATTACAGAAATAATTTTGCTCCCTATGGAGAAAGCATGAGGAATGGCGTATTTCCACATTTGAATTGCACATTCATCAAGAAAAAAGTGATTTCCCCTTAAGAATGTCTGGAGGAGTAGAAAAGAGCATTGAACCCTGGGGTGTATATTATTTTATAGTCTCTGAAAGGCAAATGGTTTCACTTCCATTGATTAAAATATGTGAGCTTTTCCCTCTGGATTACTCTCCTGGAAGTAGGAAAAAAAAAACCCTTTAGTAGTGGCTGTCAACTAGTTCAGCGTCTCTTGGCAAAGGGCTTACCCAACCACCAAAGACAGTTCTGCTGCTGAACTTCTTCAGCAAGAAACCTTTGACCACAGCAGATGTTGCTACTTTTTTTGCTTGATGAATGGGCACTTTACGCTAGGTGTTTTCATTGTTTCATTGGAGCAAATGTCAATATGGAAACACAACTTGACATCAGGACTATTAAGCGCTAATTCGAGAGACAGCTCCAGGACTTGCTCGTGTTGTCTCCTAGCACGCAAGGTCTAATAGGCTCATACATTAGTCTTTTCAGTCACTTTCTTGTTCCACAGACGTAACTTCTTTACAAATTCCACACAAACACTTTCTGAAAGAGAGTTTAACTTAATAGCCTCTGTTCGCGAGGAGCATTTCAACTGTGCAAAGCTACTGTGGGTGCAGGACTCGGGCTCAACATGGCAGGCTGATGGACATCAACATTTTGAAATGTACGTCTTCATAAAATAAGCTCCAAATCGGTATGCAGCACACTTCTGCAACAACAGTGTTTCTCTGTGGATTGAAGCAGGGCGATTTTCCTAAAAAAAGTTGTTTTTCCCGTTAGGTTACTATTGTGGTTTTTTTTCTTATTCCAAGAGCATCATTGTTTAGTTCAGTCAACAGGGAAACGCCAATTACTCAAACAGTGCTGATCTGTTAAACATGATTTACCAACCATAATTCAGACAAAAGCTATTCTACTTCACACTTCAGTTTACTAGTTTTCTTTAAATAATTATGTCGGAGTTTAAAAAAGAATAACATAAACCAAACATCTGGAGTGAACCCACAGATCAAATGGAATAATTTCAAAGTTGCAGTAAAGTACTGCAAATAAGTAAGAAGAATAAGAACAAGAAAAAACAAAAGTTATATACAATTGGAAGTGAAGATGTTCCATTTCCTTTCTAAAATCAAATGCAAACTGCTCATGTGACTGATTTAGTATTGAACAAGAGAGGGAAAATTGCCTCTTGGCATTTAAATGGAAATGTTTCTTGTTCAGAAATTTTGGAAGCTTGCATACTGTATGATTTTTGAAAGGCTTATACAATTACCATTGAATTTGGATGAGGTCTATTCCTAACAATATATATATTTCTCAATTAAACTTTGCCATTCCAGAGACCTAAATTACCTTTGTCTAGAATCTAGATTCCTGATGTGGAATATATTCCAGAGGCAATAAGACCGATGCAAATGTATTTCATTTTTAATATGCATGACTGAAAAAAAAAGTGAACAGCAGCAGCTATTTTGCAAAGCAGACCTTTATGTTGAGAACTCTGCTGTTTAAGATGATGTTCTGATTTTCTGTGTGCCTTTTTACTCTCATTTCTGGGTTTGGAATAAAACACAGTCTTACCTCTTGCTTTCCACAAAGGCTGGAAATTTTAGGACTAGGAAAAAAAAAAAGCAGAACACAGCAGTCTTGCACCTGGCTGATTTAAAGGTATGCCATGAAGAAGACAATTCCCACGTAACTCAAAGCGCTGCGTGAAGTACTGCAGTCCATTACATTCAGCAGGCTTCTTACAATGCAGTTTTAGGGCCTAATCCAGTATCGCTCCAAGATTTGTGACATCAACATCAGTAGAGGCTGTTGCTGGAAAGTTTTGTAAATTTTGAGGAGGGACTTGAAGCAGAAAAGTGTGATTATGTGGTGAATGGGAAAACGATAGGCTGAGTGTAAATGGCAACAGGTGATGAATCAGGGAGGAGTTCTTGGGGACTTGCCCAAGGTCAGGCAGTGAAGCTGTAGCAGAGCCTGAAACTTAGCAACACCAAAACCATTTCTCCCCTCAGACTATGTTGAACAGCATCATTAAATAGCTCTAATTTCCTGTCACTACAGTTTAAAAACAAAACAAAACAAAACTAATAACCCACAAATATTTAAAAGGCAACTGGTAACACTGATCTTCTTCACAAAGAAGTAGACTTAAATTATGCAGCTGAAATCTTGCAGGTCTTCTTCCTGAGAATTTGATTTTAATTATTAAACAACACAATTATGTAGCAGTGGTGGTAGTAGTAGTAGTAGTAATAATAATAATAATAATAATAATAATAATAATATCATCTCCTGACACCACTGTGGAGGATGCTCCCTGATCCCAAAAGCAAGACAATATACAAGTTACCTAAATAAGGGCAGGGGAGGAACAGAGGTTTCTTCTTCCTCATCACATGTGCTGAAGCTGGAGCCCAGCTGGCCCCAAAAGAAAGAGAGGCTTACCATGGCCAGGACGTGAAGGCACCACCCAAGGCAGCTCTCCTTCCCATCCTTGTCCCCATCCCATTCACCTGCTGAAGTCAGCACCCACCCCTTCTCAGCCCCATGCCTATTCCATGCCTATGCTCAACCTGTGCTCAAGCCCAATCCATGCCTATCACATGCCCAAGCATATTTGCTCTCCTCCCTATTACCCTTTAATGCTTATGTCCACAACCAGTCTATCATCATCATGCTGAGACCTATGTTCATGCCCATGCCCACCCCTTCCCCATGCCGCTATCCATCCCCTCACTACATGCTGTACTACTACCCCCTTGCCATGCCACATCCATGTCCACATTGTAGCCATGTTATGCCTGTCCATGTCTAAGTCCATCCCCTCCCCATGCCTATGCCATGCCCAACCCTTCCCCATACCCATGTTATACCTATGCCTTCCTTAAGACCATCCCTTCCTCATGCCCATGGCATGCCCATAATTCTGTCCTCCCCTGTCCCATGCCATGCCATGCCTACAACTATGTTCTACCCTGCCCCATGCCTATGCCACGACTGTCATGCCCATGCCCATGCACATTCACTTCTCATACTAATGCCTATCCCTTCCCCATGCCCTTGCCATACCCATGCCCACCTTCTCCCCATGTCCATGCCATGCCCATGTCTATATCCACCTCTGCCCCATGTCTATGCCATGTCCATGCCATGCCTATACCAACACGCATGCCCAGCTCCACTCCTTGTCTATACTGTGTCCATGTCTGTCCACCCCAGCCCCGTGTCTGCTATGCCAAATCCATGTCCATGCCCATGCCTATGTCCCACCACCCCATGCCTATGCCATGACTATGGCATGCCCAAGCCTATGTCTCCCCATGCTTATGCCATGACTGTTTTATGCACATGTCCATACCCATACCCAGCTCACCCCTGTATCCATGCCATGTCCATGCTTATGTCCACCCCTGTCCCGTACCTATGCCTTGACTGTGTTATGCCCATGCCCGTGCCCATGCCCATACCCAGCTCCTCCCCATGTCCATGCCATGCCTATGTCTGTGTCCACCCCTGGTCCATGCCTATGCCATGTCCATGCTATGCCTATGCCCACACACATGCCCAGCTCCACCCCATGTCTACGCCATGCCCATGTCTGTCCACCCCTGCCCCAGGCCTGTGCTATGACAATTCCATGTCCATGCCTATGTCCCACCACCCCATGCCGATGCCATGACTATAGCATGTCCATGCCCATGCCTATGTCCTCCCATGCTTATGTCATACATGTGTCATGCCCATGCCCATACCCAGCTCACCCCCGTATCCATGCTATACTCATGCCTATGTCCACCCCTGCCCCATGCTTATGCCGTGACGGTGTCATGTCCATGCCCATGCCCATTCCCATCTCATACCCATCTCCTCCCTATGCCCAAAACACTCCACGCCCGTTCCCACCCAAACCGCATATCCACGCCATGCCCATGCCCTTGCCGCAGCCACCCCAGTGCCCACACCATGCCCACGGCGCGTCACGCTGAGCCGAGCCGAGCCAAGCAGCAGCCGGCCGCATGTGTGGCTGTCATTCCCAGCCCGGAGCGCCGGCTCCTGCCTCCCATTCATGTAACCTGTGTGTGTCTCTCTTTCTCTCTGTGTGTAACAGAGAGAGGGAGAGAGAGAGCGAGGCAAGGAGAGGAGGAGGAGGAGGGGGGAAGCTTTAAATAAAGCCTTTGGATTGCAGCTGCTTATTTTGGGCAGTCCTACCAGGGACGATTCCTGCCAGGAAAAAAGCTGGACCGGTCCATTTTTTTATCATTATTATTATGATTTATTTTGATTTTTGATTTTTGGGGGTGGCGGTGGTGTATTGCCTAGCTGCCTGCTGAGATGAGCTTCGGTGCCTGGCTGTAGTTGCCCACTTTGGGATCGCTGGACACATAAGTGGCATTTCGGTGGGGGGAAGCCTGCAGACATGGTAAGCTTTGCTTTTTGCTCGAAAAGTACATTTGTGCGATCGCCTCCCTCCAGTTTTCCTTTCCCCCTTTCCTCTTCTCACCAAACAGACAAGCACACGGGTTGGGGCTGGGGAGAAGCTCCCTGAATCCCTGATTTTTCCTCCCCACCATCCCTCCCTCTGCCCAGCTTGCTTTTCTCCCCTCGCATCCCAGCCCTGCTGCTCCCTTCGCGCACAGTTTGCAGCAATTCAGCAGGAGGCAAAGATGCTGCTGGAGGCTCCTCGGCTGGGGCGGCGGGGACCAGCCACGATCAGCCCAGCAAGACCTTGCTCCAGGGTGTGTTTGGGGTGGCTTCTGCCACCCAACCTACCCCCTCCCCAGCCCTTCCCTCTGCACCCTGGGCTGTGCTGGGGGGGGAAGGCAGCAGTGCAGATTTGAAGGCACTGGAGCAAAGATGCAGCTTTAAGATCAATCGGTGTTATTTATGTAATAGTAAAAGCAGGGAGGAGGAGGGGGGGAGAAAGAAGGAAGAAAAAAATAATAATAATTGCCTCAGTATTTCTCAGCTGCACAAAGCTCTTTTTGCTCTGTCTGAACCCTCCGCCCCATCCCCATGTCCTGCTGCAGGGTGGTGCGTGGTGGGAGTGTGTGTGTGTATGTTTACATTTGGATCTGTAATAGAGTCAGGGATGGGGAAGGGGTCTCCCATTTTCCACGGGAGGGTGGGTTTGCCTCCAAGAAAAATAAGAAAAATGCGCTTGCCTGCAACTTGAGTGACGATTCTGTTTCTTCGGCATTAAATGTTAAAGCCCTGCTTCCAGCCATGCCCTGCCAGTACTAAAAGCTCCCCCAAAGAGTGTGGCGTTTGAGAAAAGATGCTGGAGTGCCTGAGCAAAATGCAGTGGTTCAGACTCGTGCTCATGTTCTCAAAAATTTGCATTTTGAAACACAAATTTTGGCTGATGAACATAAAAACAGGCTGCTAACAAAGAGCATTTATTTCTTCACAGTTGTTTTGATTAACTATAATTTTTTTTTCTTGGTCTAAATTATCTGACATATTTTACTTTTAAATAAGTGGTAGTTAAGGAAAGCCAAATCTTAAAAAAAAAAAAAATTAAAACAGCCCCATAAAGTATTGATGTATTTATTCTTTCTTACCAATACCATGCTTAGAAATTCGCAGTGGTTACAACCATGTAAGCACATGATTAGAAAAAAAATAAAAATACATATTTATGCCACAGTCTTCCTTGTCTTATGGGATACACAGCCTGAAATACTTATTTCATACAGCCAAAACAGAGCTAGCTAAATACTTATTGACTGGATAGGCAAGACCTTTCTGTGTCTTGAATGCATTTGCTCATGGCTCTTCCAGAGAAGTTCAATTCAATTAAAAAAACCCAAACAAATACCAAAACCCTGAATCAAAGTATAAAACAATCTCTCCACCTTCACCCATCTTCCTCCTTAACTTTTCGCAGTGAAGTCTTGTCTTGAATTTAGAGCTGCTTTTTTTTTTTTCCCATGAGAGAAGTCTCGTGTGAAGGAAGGGATGTAAAATGAGAAAATGAGAGCAAAGCTTTGAAGTTGGAAGTTGTCTGTGCGTATTTTTCTAGGTAAACTTCTGCTGGAGCCTGGCAAGTTGTTAGCGTGCTGCTCCCTGCTCTGGGGCACAGGAGTTGGCCAGGGGAACTTGGCAGCTCCCAGCCTATCCCAGCCTGAGTTCTTTCTGCTTCACTGACCCTAATAAAATTTCTTACTAGCAGGGTGTTCCCTCCCCTCCTACGGAAAGTGCTCTGCTCCCAACATGTGTGCCAGATGTGCCTGCAATACCCAGGGTTTACCATTTACGCCTATATTATGCCAGCAGCCCACATGTGCCAGCCGGGTCCGGCAAGGGCAGGGTTCCGGCCGTCGAGAACCCTGACATCTCCAAGGATTACTGGGGGAGGCTGGGGCTGAGCCAGCGGTTTGTATTTAATTTATTTCATTGGCCTTTTCAAAGCCAGGCGCCTCCCACTTGGTGTCTCAGCCTGTAGCACTTTTATAGGCTTGAGTGGAGAAACAGGGAGTGTATACATATATATGTTTTTAGTATGGTGTGTGCATGGTGGGGGGCATAAAGGTAGGAGAGCATGTCCGTTGCACTGTTTTGCAGTGAGACAAGCCTTCAAAGCAGCTCGCTTGGCTCTGCCTGTGTTATGAGGCTGTAAGAATTTGCTGTTTCGTGGCCATTGCGAGCTGCCCTCCTGTTAAATTCCCAGGTCTCAGCCTTTGCCACGTTGCTGGACCAGTCCTTGCTACTGTGGGCTGTTTTGTAGCCATGAGGATTCCTCACTGCCTTGATCCCTAAGAATGTGACTCCCAGAGTAGCTCATGCTCAAGCAAAATTAGGGTCTGTGCTGGTTTCTATCAGGTTTGGGGCCAGGGAGGTCACGGCGTGTGGCCAGGCGTTTCCCAGGCACTTGAAAATGTTGCCTGGGTTGTGCTTCGCCCAGAGACCGGGACCACTGCTCTGCGCTGGACCACCCTAGGAAGGGGATCTGCACCCATGGCTGAGGCAGGGAGAGAAGAGGAGGTGCCTGTGAAGACAACCTGTTTCAGTTTTTCCCCCTTTTCCCCCCAAAAAATCTCACCAAAATTGGAAGTTACTGCCACTGCACTGAGAAGTGTATTTCTGCAGGGACTCCTGTCTCTGTGCCTCACCCTCCCTTCCCGTACATGAGTGCGTGCATGTGCACACATATTTAAAAGGGGACATTTTCAATCTATTTGTGTGATCTGGAGAAAAAAATCATGTATTTGTGGAGAAAGAGCATCATTGGTGTGGAAAGAGGTTCTTAGGCTGTTCTTTGACAGGGGAGGGGGGAAAAGGCAAAGGAAGGGGCACAAGTTAACTTCATAGTTTCCTTTTTTATTAGCAAGGGGTCCTGGTTTATAAAAGCTTTTCTGGGAATAATTTGCTTTCTCTGATTTTAAAGGATTTTCTCTAATTGTAAAGGGAAAAATCAATGAGAGAAGAGAGTAAAACTGCTCATCTGGTTTTGGTTGGGGAGGGAGAGGAGATGCCCCCCCGATGATTTGTTTTACTACATGGATGGAAAAAGGGAGACATCACTCTGGTTTTGGTGGGTCTGGGTAAGGAGTGAGATTTCTGCAGAGAAGACTGTGGTTTTTTGAACTCCTTGTAGCTTAATTATTATCCTCAACTCATTTAAATTAGGTGCTTTCCTTTTGTTTTGGTGACCAGATAGCACACTAGCAAGGGAAAATGTTGTTCTCTTTTGTTTTACAAAGTGAGGAATTTTTTTGCTTTTATTTTATTTGATTGGTTTCCTGGAGTGCATAATAACTAAAATGTTATTTCATTTGCTCTACAACATGTATGCTATTCCAATTAAGAGCCCACTCTGATGATTTTTAACCTGGTAGTTTACCTTTTCTCTGCTCAGGAGAATAAAACGTTGAGTCTTTGCACTTTGAAATAGCAGAGATGCTGAAGCAAAACTGCCTTTTCCCCGGCTAAGTCATTTCCAGTTCTGTTTGAGTTCCCGCTTCACTGGTTCATTTTCTGACAGAATCACATCCTTGCAAGAAGCAGAACTATGATCTTATGTAATTTGATGTTTCCAGATCAAAAGTTACAAATATTGCAGTAATACCGTGATGAGAGAGATTTGACAGGAGGAGTGTTGCATGGCATATGTGATTTCTTATTAGGATTTCAAATCAAGGAGCTTTTAAAAATTTATGGGGGGAAAAAGAAGAACTTAAAAACATGAATAAACAAAAACTTGCTCTTTTGATATCTTCTTTAACATCACTTTCTCTTTTTATCTTATCTCTGTAGGCACTTGAGACTTTATTTTTTTCTTTTATAAAGCAAACTCTTCTGTGCTTAAGAAATATGTAATCGTAATATCAAAAAGTGAAGCAGGTTGAAACTCTCTCTCTCTCAGAGTTGATTCAAGGAGATGATACTCTGTAAATCAATGTCAATTCAGATTTAAAGACTGGCTGTTACCTGCCGTGTTACAAGGTCTATCAGCATAGCTTATTATAACTAAAAGCTAAAATATTCTGTTTCTGCTTTGAACTGACAGATTGGCATTGCTGGGCACTTTGACAGAGTAACATGTACTACTTACCAGTGAACCGGGTATTCGTGGATCCCTGACCAATATGTTTCAGAGGAAAAGTCTTGTCATGAGATATTTTTAAAACTATGAATATATATATATATATATTTCCTCTTTGTTGTAGATAGAAAAGGAGGAAGAATCATGGAGAAATTTTATATCTTTATGATATCAGTCTAGCTTGAGGGGTGGTGCTGCATTGTGGCTATAAGACTTATATTTTTCTCAGAAACAAATGCATGATTTGCATTCCTCTGTGCCATTTCACCATCGCTGCACTGATAGTCAAATAATTTTCCTAGAAATATATATATATTTTTTGCCAGCTGTCCTGAATCATTCTTCCTGGAGCATCTTCAAAGGCAGAGTTGAAATCTGGACAAGAGGGCACCGGTGGTTATGTGGAGCGACAAACTCTTCCTACAGAAAGTTCAAATTCCTTGGGAAGTTCGAGCCTTACTCACCAAAAACCTTAGGTTTTTATACAAAATTGTTGTGAACAAAGCTGTTTTTACTGTAGGGGGATTCAAACTTCACCACATATTGTCCTGCCGGCTATCAGCAGAGGTGATCTTTTGAATGTAAGGATGTTTGTGAAAGCAGCAGACACGGAAATCTGTGTTCTTCCAGTGTGTTGGCAGCCAGAAGGAGGAAAATGCATTATGAAATGGAATAGGGCTGGCAGTTTAGTTTCCTATTCCAGGTAAGTCTTGCTTTCTAGGATGTGACACATCCTTGTTTTTTTAAAAGCGAGAAGGGGCGAAGAAGAGAGGAGTTGCTGGTTGTCGATTCAGGTGGAGGAACTTGCTGAATGGCATTTATCAGTACATTTAAATGAGGATGATTCAATTAGATTTCACTGATATCTCCTTAAGCTTTAGCGAAATAGTATTTGCTAGTGTCTAGTAAACCACTGCAGTCCAGAATCCTACTTCTCTGCTGTAGCTACTGCTAAGGCACCTGTGGCAGATGTGCTACCCGGGCAGCAATAGCAAACCTGAAAGCAGGAGTTGTCTCGCTCCTCGTTGATTTAAGTTTTAGGTGATTATTCAGTGCAGTTTTCTCTTTAAACACTAAGCAGAAGCTGTATCGCTTGCCTGCTCATGTGTTTGCACACATTGAGTCTTCAACGTATTCTGGAGGTTGATCAGTTAAACAACCAAAAGTTAGAAAACAAAAGGATTAAATCTTATTTTACTGTTTTATTTCAACCCTGTATGTAATACGGGCTCACAGGCTTCACTTACTCCCCTCTCAAACTCCAAGAAGTGCGCTGAAAATCTTTAGATTCTTAAAACTTTCACTCTGGAGATGTACTTTCTTGGGAATATTGGGTCCATGCATAAAATCAATCTTGGTCTTCTATATTCTGCTGTATGGAGGGGAGGAAAAGCCATGATTCAGTTCCTGAACAGGAGTGTCTTCAAGTGCTAGCTGTCCACATGAAAGCAAAGTCGCAGAGGCCACTAAGCTGTAAACCATCTCTTCCACTGAGTCCCCTGAACTTAAATGGGCAAATGTCATAAATGAAATGAACTCCTAAATTTTATAATGGGAAGTTTTCAATATTCTGCTAATTCTTTTTGAACTGCCTCTTTGTCTTCGGATGCTGAAAACCATTTCATCCTCACCTGTGCAATGTAATGAAGAATAGGAAGGGAGGGTTTGGTTACTCAAAAAGCTTTCAGAAGTTACTGCCAGAAGTGGTTGGAAAAACTGACGAAGCATAAGAGACACTGGAATTTTCTTCCTGCTTGTTGATACACACGGTATTGGCTGGTTGGACTTGGTACAGTGCAGATCCCGTCAGCCCGGAACAAGAAAATGCTGCTATTTCTAGAAAACTGCCCTTTGTGCGGCTGGGTTTAAGGTGTGATCATTTTTTTGGTGTTGGCACAGACTTTTGTGCTAGAAAGCAGAGAAAAATTTCAGGAGCCAATCTGCTGATGCATTCCTGTAGACAGAGCCATGAAGGGGGGTTACTTATGGTGTTAAAACAAAGCAAAGTTCACACAGACTTTAATTGCTGCTGTGGGCGTTTGACATGTAAGCAGATCAGACTCCGAGCTATCAAGATGATCACCCAGAGGTTGCAACACACTTAGTTTGTTATGAAATGTTGGGTTGAAAGTGGATTGCCCAACATTGCCCACAGTCTTGGGGCATCGTTAGGCTGCCTTAATCTGAAACACATTTGTCCTCGCTCCTCTGCCCTCTGCTTAGTCACTACAAACCTTCCAGCTCCGTGATGGGTGCAACGGGGATCGTAGACCTCATCTTCTACTGCTCACTCTTACTGCTTCATCTCCAGGCTGGCTTGGATAAAACAAAGTCTTGTGAATAATAACTGCATCGTAAGGAAGGCAGAGAGGGTGCTTGATTAAATCAACTTCCATTGTGTTTTCTCTTAAATTCCATGTCTCTAATACATACTTTTAAATCTTATTATCAGTCTGTTAGTCTAGACTTTGTTGGAATTTTTTTTTTTTTTTAAGTCTTTCAAGAGCTGATAGATTTGTCACATTGCATCATTTTTGTATTTGTACCTGTCAATGGCTTAAATTAACAGATCATCATTGCTTGGTTTGACAGAGTATTTTGCTCTCCTAAACAGATCCTTCCCAGTCCATCCCGCTCAGTCTGGTCCCTTGCTTATCTCCTCCCTCTTCCAGCTCTAGTCCGCAGTCCCATTTTCATCCCTCTATCCCTGCTCTGCAGTGCTTTCATCTCAACCTCATTCAGGTCCTCCAGGTTGGGGATCATGCAGAGCACCGGAGAGCGTCAGTGTTTTCAGTTCTGATACTTTGGATGCAGACCTGGCACTTCCCACCGCACAAAGCATCTTGTTTAGTCCCACACAGGTAGAAATTTAAGTGATGGAAGCTGGCAAATGTGTACAAATGCACTCAGGAGCATGTAGCAACAGTGTTTCTATCAAAGATGTCTAAATTTGGCTAAAATCACACAAAATTCATTAAAAGAAAAACAGTTGTCTCCCAGACAAATTTCAAGTCCTTCCTCTAAAGTCCTAGAGATCCCAGAGGAGGTTTTAGAGAGAAAGCTAAAGGCGTTTTTTAACGTGGGTAAAACAACATATTTTTCCCTAGCCTTGTTCTCAGAATCTGCTGAACTGTTTTGACTGAAATTTTCCAAAAAACTTCAGCCTGAGGCAGACAGCTGGCATGGAAATTTTCAGCCCAAACAATTTGCTTAGTATAGTTATGAGAAACTACGAGTGCTGTTTTATTATTAAAGCTGCCTCTCTCTCCCCATAATTGACAGCACTACCAAGTCTGCCTTTCCCTAATAAACAGAGAACTTGAGATTTTGTTACAAACTAATTTTGTGTTTGTGTGTTTTATAGATATTTTTATATATTGGAAATTTATTATAAAACTGACACATGCATTTCAGCATATGTTAGCAGAAATCTCAAGCTTCCTGGAAACAAAAGTGAATACAATTAATGAGAATCCCCCAAAGCCGCATCAAAGCGATACAACATTGCAGGATTTGTAGAGTGGGATTAAAAACAGAGAAATCTCAGGAGATGCTGCGTTGACAGAGCAGTCACACAAATTCCCATGTATCCCACCTTTGGGTTTACGGTCCTTCTGATAGAATAATTCTGATTTAATATAACAACATTCTCTTGTAACAGCGACAGTTATTGCAAATCACAGCCAAAAAACAAAGGAGGGAGGGGGAAGGGAGCCACCAAAACAGAAAGGGCACATTATTGCATTTTTTGTGTGATCAGCTTGTTTATTACCATCACAGGAGACCGACAAGGCTGTTGTTTCACATTAGAGCCAACCTCAGGACCTATTGCCGTGGAAGCAGAGCGCTGCTGCTCTCCCCCTCTCCTCCCCTCCCAGTGTCCTCTCTCCCCAGCTCCTATCCTTCTCCTCCTTCAGAATATGTCTGAGGACTTAATTCATCAACACAGGAGAAAACTAGCTCCAGCTTTTGCTAGGGACTTTGTTTTTTTTTTTTCTGTGGAGTTAGTGACTTACATTGAGTCAATGAGGTGGGAGCAAGTGTCAAGGAGAAAGGAAAAACAAGGGGATACAAACAGGTTTCTGGAGCCGCTGAGTTTTTAGGCTAGTCTCATGACCCAGGAGATTTTTCCTGGGTTGCTATCTGCTTACAGTAGTTGTATCATGCTGATATGAACCCTTATTTTATGCATATTAAAATACAGAGCACACCTTTTCATTGCACTCATCTATCTTCTGGACAGTCTTTTGTACAGTCCTCCTCAGTAGACTCTGAAGCAGTTGCCTTCTGTCAATTTGCTAGATTCTTTTTGAACCCACTGTATAGATGTGATAGCCACAATATACCGTAAAAAGAAGTTTCAAAATTTAAAATCACTCAGTGAGAGAAAATTTCTTCCTTTTGTTCTGCTTTAAACTCACAATTTGGTAATTTCTTTAGGTGACTCCTACTTTGTGGGCTATAGGCATCATGATTTAATAAAGGTCTGTTCCTCCCACTTTTTGTTGTTCTTTGTCCAAGCTGAAAATCCCGTCTACTACATCTCTCCTGCAAAAGTCTATCTATATTCCCAATAATCTTTGCAGTCCTTTTCTCTGTCTTTTTAAATTCTACTATATATATTAGAGATGGGTTGACCAAAAATGCACGTGGCATTAAAATGGGAATGCATCATTAGCTTATACAACACCATCCTGATATATTCTTCTCCTTTTGTTGCCTATTATTTTCCAAACGTATCCCAATATTTTCCCTACATATTTGACTGGCACAAGCAGAGATCCAATATTTGTAGAGGACTTCCCACAGTGATTCCCCAGCCACCTTCCTATCTGGTAATAGTTAATTTAGAGCCCTCATTGTGTACATATTTTTAGAATTGGTTTTCCCTTTATGCATTTCTTTGCTTTTATTGACACTGAATTTCATTTGATGCTTTTATCACCCAGCTAGTTACTCAGTATTGTGAGAGCAGGTTGTGGTGTAATGATTGGAGGCTTTGGAAGAGAATCAGGAAGCCCAGCAATGAAAAAAGCTCTCATTTTCACTTTTATTCTTGTCCTGGGGATAATCTGAACCAAAAGATAACCAAGAGAACACACTTAATACAAAGTAAGAACAACCAGCCTGCCTGTCTTGTGACATCTGACTGTGAAGTTATCTGTGGCTCAAATTTTTTTGCTTCTCATTGACAGCATCTAACTGAATCTTTTTTCTTAAGCTTCTTTCTAGCAAACATTTGCTCTTCCCTCAAGCAGCAAATTATGACCCTCACTTCATCCATGCTGGAGCACCTGAGTCCTGAACCAAGGGACAACTTAGTGACCATCTTCTCACAGCCTGACATGTTTCCCTGCATCTTCATCTCCTAAATTTCACTCCTTCCTATCCTAAAATCCATGTTGTGTTCATGATGCCCTGCAAAGACGCCTAGGATTTGGAAACTTTCAATACTCTCCTTTTTTTGCTTGTATCCCGCAAGAGAGTATGAGCAGACAAAGCCACCTGTCCGTCACTTAAAGCTCTGTTTGTTGATGGGCATTTGGGTCTACCTGAACAGTGCTTGCTTTAGGGTATGGCTTTATAGATTATTACTGCTGGTGCTGATCTCAATATTACTTTGGATTGGAGGGATGCACAAATGACTCACATAGAAGCTACAAACCATTGCTTACATCCCTGCATACCCCCCATATGCTTTCAAATGTTGTCTGTTTGTGGCTCGCTGCTCCAAACGATGCTGATCACGGGCTCCGGAGAGCAACGTTATTGTACACCTGCATCACTTAGTTTTGCATTATTTTATACCTTCTGCATAATTGATGTTTTGCTGAATTTTATGTATTTGTTTATTTTGGCTTTTTATGTCTTCTCCTGAGATTATCAGACAGCAAGCGTCTAGTTGAGAAGATGGTAACAGGAAAGAAGGGGATATAAGAAAATAATACTAGGGAAGAAAAGTGGATCTTTTTGGGAGGTGGCATTGCGGGTGAGGAAATGGGGTAGAATACCAGGAATGGAGGGACCTGTGCCAGCTCTTTCGATACTAGAGCTGAATTGCTGCAGCCAGTGCTTTGCTGTACTCTGTGCAGTGAGCATGGTTTGATTTGTCTTTTTCCTTTCGGGATTTTTTCCCCCTTTCAGAGCGTGGAAGGCTAAAAATTCTGTAACATCTCTGCTGTGAGTGAAATAAATAAATAAATAAAAAATCAGGATACTTTTTACTTGTCAGTTGCTGTTTCATTTCCCCACACACTGCCCCAGCAAAGCTGCTGATCAAATGTGTGTGTGTGGGCATGTATTCTTCATCTGTGAACACTGTTTGTTTCTCTCTCCTTCCCTCCGTCTGAATGAAAATACCTTGAGTTAACTTTACACAGACTATATGGTAGCTCACCTTGCATCGTGTTTCTTTGAATATTTCCTGAAGACTTTGTTTTCAAACATGCACTGCTCTCGCAGACTGGGTGTTTGGAAGTGGACATTCCCAGAGGCAGAGATTTTTGGAGATAAAAAAATCTGGTCACATCCAATGTTTCTTGAATCCCCAAAGCACCACAGCACTTTAACCTAAACCAGGGCCAGATCCAAAGATCATTACTGTTAATTCAAAGGCTCCTGTTGGTTTTAATGGGCTCTGGATCAGACTTTTTAACTCCTGCTGTGGAACTGTGCGGGGTCCCCCAGTGCAGAAACATGAAATGGCCATGAAAATTGAAGGCTGGTTTGGAAATGGATGTCATTTTGACAGTCGGATTAAAAGAGCGTATGAGGCTGGAAGGGCGATAGGTTCAGGATTTTCTTGATGTTTCCAAGTAAGTCAAAGTTCCTATAATGAAAACATGTGGAGTGGTGCTTTGTAACTATTTTTATACCTACACCAGACTTGATGTTAGTGGCTCTGAATTATTTAACGTTTTTCTTCCTCAGCTGTCCTCTCCAGTGAGTTTCCATTGCAGGTCTGCAGGATTTGTTGTGTAAGGAAGAATGCAGGCAGTCTGGCATTGTCTGCAGTGGTGGGGGGGGATGTTGCCTGTTTTTGTTTTGTTTCATTTCTTTAATCCTGTTTTATCCTTTCTCTTGCTGATGAGAGGGACATCAGGCCAAGGTATTAAATCATACTGGCCAGCGTGGGCTGAAAAAGAAAGACTTGCCAGCTAAAGACATAAATGGGGAGTTTTCTGCTGAAACCACTGAGCGCTAATGTCTGTCACATAGGAGGAGCCAACTATTTAACATTCAGTCCATTTGAAAAACATTATTATGTCCCAACGGTAACTTAAAACCACACCTGTTAGAATCATATGTGGGGGAAGTATATCTTTCCCTTTTTTCCCCCTTTTTTTTTAAAAAAAAGTCCCAAGTTATCCTGTTTATAGCGTTATCTTCAATGAGGCCTCATTCAAAATTTCAGACTGACAGCTATGAAACACCTGGAACAAAAGAACTAAATGAATTGAACTCTTATCTTTTTCCTTTTGTAATTAACATGTGGGCTTTTAGTGAATATCTGCAGGTAGACATCCAGCTTTGGAAGGCAACCTTCTATACTTCAGGATCATGCTTCATGCCTCTGTTGTCTATAACCTGGTATTTGTTTTTGCAGCTGAGATATTGGACATTTCACAGTTTTCTCCTTGCTGTTATTCCAGCTTGCCATTAACAATGTATGTGACCTCTGAAAGCAGCTTTTTTGAGTAGTCAGAGCATCTAATTTTTACTTTGTGGAATTGCCATTGCATTATTCTGTCCTTAAAAATAGAAAATAAAGGTCTCTTTTCAAAGCATTGCATCATTATTTGCTGACCAGTACTAACAGGCGTAATCTTGAGGCCCTTAAAGCTATACAGTGCTAACAGCATGTCTGACATGGCTAGTGGAAGTTGGCTCCACAGAACTCCCAAGTCAAAATATCTGCTGTAGGTGCCTTTTTGTATGGTGGGAAAAGTGCTGTGTCACCTCTGTGCTGAGTGGAACATGCTTTGCCATGTCTTTGCATACTCCAGTCCCAGTTCATTCCAGCTGAACAGAAGAACCTGAGTGAATTGCTTTGAAAGAGGGTAATTGGTGGCAAACAGTTGTGATTCCAGACTTCAAGCACAGAAGCTGAAGAAGCTCCTTATTCCTTCACCCATGTCATCTGCTCCCTCTATCTGAGCAAAGCCTTCACTAAAATTTGGACAGAGCTGCAGTTCCTGTGTGTCTGGCAAGCACTGACTTTCTCTCTGTGCTTGTTGAGACTACACACTGTGTAGTGGTAAGGAATATTTCCATTACGTTGCTCCTCTTCTAAGTAATCCAGTTTTAGATGGTGAGAGCAGGGAGAGTTGTGCTTCAGTTATGATGGTCAGGCTGTAACACAAAATACTAATGTTCAAGCTGTGATCCCCTGTTGTTCACTAAAATTGTGCATCTTACCTGATGAATTTAGAGTGCTCTCAGACCTCAGGCTAACACTTCTAATATTCCTCCATAATAAACAGCAACTAGCTGCTCTACTGAGCGTTTTACAGAATTGCCAAATGCTTAGTCTTGTGTAAAGTCCCACAGAAATCTTGGCCCTTCTGTGAAGTAATGGATTTCCCCATTAAGTGCATCCACATCTGTTTGCAGCATCAGGCTTTTTACTGTTTGTCCTTCACAAATAGGCTGAGTATCTCAACGAGAAATAATTAGAAAGTAGACAGATAAGCGTGCAAGTTGTATTCATGAAGCCACTGTTCCTGGGCTACACGTCTTTCCACGGGTATTTACAGCATGGCATATTGTGCATCTCCCTCCAGCTGTGATTTAAGCACAGTGATGAATTTCTTAGCTAAACAGGATGTTAGTGATCCCGATGTACAGAGCACCTGACGACCGAAGAGTTAAATGTGGCAGCTATAAATATCATGCCAGCTTTGATGGGATGCATTGTATTGTAATTTTAGCTCTAATTAAAGTTTGGTTGTAGGCATGAAATATCTCAGTCTTTCAGGAACATGTGTAAATCTCTGAAATTAAGCTGGTTTTTGTTGCCTGAATGTTTTGGCACAGTTGTGCCACTGCATATGAAGTTTTATGAGTAGCAATATAGTAAAGATGGTTTTGCATGTCAATGAGCAGCTTTTTTTGATTCATTTTGGGTTAATCAAGTGCTGAAGTTAAATCGGAATGCGTTAATTTATTCTTGGTTTAAAATAAATCTTTACTGTGTCTTAAAAACTGGTGCCTTCCTGTAACGAATTTGATGTTGAAAAGGTTTTGTGGGGTTGATTGCTTCCAGATAAGTCGGAAAGTAGCTATGCTGAAAAAAAACTTTAAATTGAATGATGTGCATGGAAAATGTGGGAAAAAAATGAAGAAATCTACAAGGGAAAAAACACGTTTTATGTTTTTGGCACAGCATACTTCATATTCCTACTCTCTGTCCTTGTGTGATCCCTGAGCACTTGATGGATGAGAAAGATAATTGTTGATCATTTCACAAAGCTCTGCCAGTAACACATACTAAATATAATTAAGCATCCAATTTTATGCTTTTAGATACATTTCTCACCAAAAATGACAATTAACCACTTCTCTGTCAGAGCAGGAGGAGACAAGGCATTTGAGGGCATATATTCTAGTCACACTTAGTGTTACGTGGTGTTTTTCAGAAGAGTTCCCCATTTCTGTTAGATCATTTCACCTTTGAGGTTTCATGAGTGTCACCTCCTGGAACTTCAGGAAAATTGCCACAGAAAATATTATTGCTTTTTAGACTTCTTCACATGGTGGAGTTGGACCAGCTCCAGTAATTCCTGTATCACTAGGTCTCACTGCAAGATTCCTGCAGCTGGCATGATGAACAAGGGAACTTTAATGACATTCATCTCTGATTTTGACTCTATGCCCCTGGTGTAGATTTCAGGCTAAATTTCTGGAGGAAGGTTTTTTAAAATATCTGTTGTCAGGCTGTTTCATTCCATCGGAGGTTACTGCCCTTCTTTCTATAATATAGGCAAAAAATTTAATTGTGATCTACTTTGATGCAGCCATGATCCTACTCATAATGAAAGCAGACATCATCCATTTCTCTCATAAGTGAGAATACCCCAGAAAGTATAATTTTGGAATGACAACCCTCAGCCAGAGGGACCAACTTTATGGGAAAACAAGGGGGAATGAAAATTAACATCTGATGGACACTCTCAGCACAGACTGTCCACAGCAGTCCACGGCCCAGTTCCACCGGGACATACAGCACGATGCACTTTGCTCTCTCCTTGAGCATGAGGGCATGCTCCATTAGCTGACACTTGTTTTTACAGCATATGTGCTAGACAGCTTGGGCGGGAGCTGAACAACCCCCAGTCTGCAGATCGTGTCCCACAGGGCAAGTTAGCTGATCCTTTTTCTGTCACTGTTTCTTGGCTGTTGTAGAGACATCTCCTCCCTGCTGCTTCATTAAATGACATGTTCCCCAGCCCTCCTTTTCGAGTTCCTTGTGCTTTAGCACTGAGTGCAACTTAAATTTGAAACAGAATTATAACACAATTCTGAATGTCCTGATTAAACTACATACAGTCGTAGTTACACGAAGTAGTCATTAAGGAGCTAGTTTGACCTCAATAAGTAGGTTAAACAAGGCGACATGGGGACTTCTGATCTGTTTGCAACTCTGTTTTGTGACGAAGTCACTTGAATTTTTGTCTCAATTTGTCAGTCCACAGAAAGAGTTTTCTAATAAATTCCTAGTTATTTCCTCTTTGCCAAATCATTTTGGTGTCCTGGCAACTCTGTCTCTCATTCTCCCTTCCTTTAATATATCACTGCAGTGTCCTGAAAGCACTCACTTCAGGCTACAGAAATTCAGTCCATTATTCTTCATACAAAATTATTGAATAGGAATCACTTTTGCAGTCAAGCTGGGAAGTAAAGAGCTAGCTGACCTATCTTTTGGGGTATTTGGGTTTATTAGGTTTCTACATGTGTTTACTTTGATCCTTCTAGTGCTATCCTAGAAGACAGTTCCAGGCCAGATGGTAAAATGTAAGTTTCTTCAAACGTGCACAAAATCCTTTCTAAATTTGTCAGATCTTCTCAATTACAAATTTATTGTTCTGTATGAGACAGAGAACTGTTACTTCCACTTGGAAAAGATTAGCCATTTAGCTGTCAGGAGCTTTCAGGACCCAGCACGGTCTACAATGTGTCATGCTCAGTACAGATATATTTCCAAATCTACATTGTCCCAAAAGTCAGATTTAGAAACAAACTGAAATCTATGTTACAGTAAAAGAGATGAATCCTGGGAGCTTCTGACAATACATGTATATTTCCTTTCTGCAAATCCCATGTTCATCAGAGATTGATAATCTCAAAATGTGCACTTGACCTATGCTCCGATATACTGTGGGTAGACCCTCTGTTGGCTGAAGAGCGTCCTGTCTTCTAGGAAACGGGAAAAAATTAGAATCATAGAATCATAGAACTATTTGGATTGGAACAGACTTTAAAGGTCATCTAGTCCAACCCCTCTGCATGAGCAGGGCCATCTTCAATTCTATCAGGGTAGTCAGAGCCTCGTCCAACCTGACCTGGAATGTTCCTAGGGATGGGGCACCTACCACTTCTCTGGGCAACCTGTGCCAGGGTTTTACCACCCTCATGGTAAAAAAATTCTTCCTTACAGCTAGTCTGAATCTCTCCTCATGTAGTTCAAAATATTACTCTTTGTCCTGTTGGTACAGGCCCTACAAAAAAGTTTGTCCCCACCTTTCTTATAAGCCTGCTTTAAGCATTGAAAGGGCGCAGTAAGGTCTCCCCGGAGCCTTCCCTCCTCCAGGCTGAACAATGCCAACTCTTGCAGCCTTTGCTCATGGAAGACATGTTCAACAAAAGCAAAGCAGAGTTGGGTGCAAAATCACCCCATGCTACTGCCCTTGGCTGTTGAATTTTCTACTTTCTCATACCAAGTATAGTCTTAAAAGAGGAACGATGTTTCAAAACTATCCCAGACTCAACGTCAGCAGAATGTTAGTTACCTACCCAGTTAAATCAGTTCAGATATAGTCTCCTCATGTAGGATGCTGGTAGCTGGTAACAAAATAGTTATCTTTCCAGCTTGTTTTATCAGCAATGACTCAGTGTTTTCTACACATGAAAACTGGGGTGGAGACAGAAAATTCCAAATGAAGCTGACTAGTTGGAGTGCAAATAAATTTGCATTTCTAGATGAGAGCAAGTCCCTTCATTGTCTTGATTTATCCTCATTCATTTGTCAAAAGGACCATGTGAAGGATAAAATCAAAACACATAGTTATCTTAACTATTTGGTCAAGTACCACTCATGCCTAGGCTGCTTTCTGTCTTTCTGCGAGAAAGTGTTGGGAGAAATATGGGTCTGGGAGGTGGAGAAAGACTCCTCAAGTCTAAAAGTTTTCTTTAATTTCAAATTGGTTGAAGCAACTGAGATACTAAAGCCTCACAAATCAGATAACTTAGAAAAGGGTCATGTAGTATAACTGAGATTCATTCATACGAAAGTAAATCAGCTCCTCAGAACAAAATAAAGGGAAGCATAAGAAGGGAGGATCCCAAAATAAGCTGATAAAGCCTAAATATTTTCCAACTTTGCTCGTAACATTTGCTGTTAGTTTAGACATACTTTAGGGGAGTCATCCAGAGCAGAGAAAAAGAGTAGGAAAATATTTTTAGAAAGGTTAACACAAGAAATCTCCATCTTTTCTTACATGTTTCTCTGGGAGATATGATGAAGACACATTATGAAAAACTCTTGAGGCAAACAAACCAGAATATTTTTCAGTATCTGTCCAGTTAAAGCATCTATTTAGCGAGCCTATCCAAAGCAGATGTCACTTTTCTCTTTGATAAAAGGCAGTTCAGGACCTTTTGATAAGGACTATTACCTTGTGGTGACCAAGGAGCTGTTTACTAGTAGAAATTAAAGTAATCGCCGCAGCCCAATGGGTGTCAAATCCCTTTTCTCCTTGTCCTGTACAACTTAGGGTGAAAGTGGTGAGGGAAGGTTCTTTGTCAAAACTTACCGAGATAAGAGTCAGGAAATCCTCTGGGTTAGGTTCCTTTCTTCTTCAGATCTCCTTGGCAGGAAACTTGCATTGGCCAAGGCCCAGGGATTTCTAGCTAACAAATTATTATGTTGGAGGGACTGCTCACCCTGTAGCCATACTAATTAGGTTCTTACCAGCAATTCAGGTCAGTTTAAATTCTCGACAGTAATGTAGGACAGGCAGGCGGGACCACGTGTTGTAGTTTTTTCTTATTTGCAGAATAAGGCAGAGCCATAGTTTACAAGAAAACCTGTGTCAAATTCTAATTTGCCCAAAGTCTCTTTGGAGCAAAACTGGCATACCAACAGCTCCCTGTCATTTCTTATTATTGGCTCTGTATCTTGATGATCCTAATTAGAAAGATTTTATGACTGATAAGATAACCAATATCTAGGTAGGAAGGTATCAGAATGACATGGATGTCCTTGATTTATATTCTTCACACCCTAACTACTCTTTGAAAAATTTCCATATGATTATTAATAACTCCAAGGCATATTATTTCCCACTTGAGAAACAATGACTGAAAGTCAGAGATAAAGACAGAGGCACTGCTATATAATATTTTGCAGGAGGACATTGAGTATATTTCAAGAGAAAAAAAAAAAAAGAATTCTACAAAAAGTATTTTACAGTAAGGGGTGTAGTTTTTAGAGTTGCCACAGTATCCAGTATTGCCAAGGACTTCTGATGACAGGAAAACTGCTTTACTAATCAAAGTGCGTAAGAAGAAAACTAGGAGGTTAAAGACCCCTCCGTGAGATGAGTAAGTGTATAATGATTTCAGTATTCCTGTTATTTGTCTTTAGTTATCTGCAGGTGTCAGCTGACTCTTAATAAACCCAACACATTAACTCAGTATGTTTTTTATCCTTCATAAAGCATATTGGATATAACAACATGGATTAATTATTGTCTATCTGTATAACAAGGACTATTTCTAACCAAAATTTTATTCATAAAGGGAATTGTTCCAGTACAGTGTGTAAGTCTCTCCCTAAGTTATTACTGATATTTTTGATTTCTTATGTCTCTTTCCAGCTAACTTTTTACAAGATTATGAGACACCGTTTCCTAGACTTAGATTGCTGCCCATGTTTTCAATGACTTGGGATAAAAAATATGTCTATTGACAATAGTTTGCAGGTGATATAAAAATTGAGGGAGTTCAAAATGAAAGAGTAGGAGGTACCAACAGAGATCTAAGTACCTTGGTAAGCTACTCACAAGGAAGCAATCTCTTCCTTAATATAGTGAAACATAAACTCCTGTGTTAAAGAAACAGAATAGCAAGGGATACTTTTCTTTGGGGATACTCTATCCAGGCACTCCGAGACTGCAAAACACTCCTCTGGCACGATGGATAATTAGGTAAAAAAGGAGCTTTCAGTTTAACGTGAACCTTTGCCTATATACATGAACAGGGGAGTCTCATGTAAGCATAGTGAAATCACCTCAGTATTTGACATGGGTTAACTGCTGTTGAAATAGTTTCATACCCGTGATAGACAAAGGATGTTGATAAGCTAAAGAGAACATAGAACACAGATATGGGTATGATTAAATGCTTGGTAACAGTGAATAACAGGAAAAACTCCAGTTATTTAGCTCCTCAAAATGCAAGTTAAGGACAGATGCGATCATTTTGGCTTCTTAGAGAGGCAACAGAAACTCACTGACAGAGAGCTGTTCTGAATACATGTGACCAAGCTGCATCAGTAAGAAATGTCAGGAAGCTGAAGCAAGGCAAAGAGACCTGAAGCAAGTTACATATTATTTACTACAGAGGGAACAACTTGAGGTGGAATATAATGATTCTCTAGACATGGAATGTATTTTGTGTTGTTGTGTTTTTAATGTATACTTTTGTCCAAGCTGGAATTAACTCAGCTACGCTCTCCACTCTGTTGCACAGTGTCTGGCTGGAGGTCCCTCTTATCTGTATAACTTCTGAATATACAATATACATATATTTTGATATTCAACACCTCACCCTTATAACCTCCCATGTGGATAGCAGTGGTCGTCTTTGCCCTATGGATATTTTAGAAATAGTGACAACAGCATTTCCTGAGCAGCACTTTGATTTCCAAAACCATTCCCGATTTTTTTGTTGGAGCTAGATCAGAGGTAATCACACATCCTAAATCTGAATATAATGAAACTAAACATGTTAAAAAGCAGGTTATTTTAATAGTCATCTGGATCGTTTGTCATTCTTCACCCTTTGTACTGATCTGTATCTGTAAAAGATGAATACAAATCACTTATAATTCAACCGCAGTTTACATCCCTGAATACCTTATATGTGACAAGAGATAGAGAATGTGAAGCAGAGATTCGTGTGTCTGCTGCTGGATCTAGATTGAACTGGAGTTTATAGATAGATACAAAAGTGAAATAAATCTTCTAAAAACGGTCATCTATGGAAATAAAAAGTAGTCCTTTTCTGGTTGTGTGTTGGGTTTGGAGTGGAGAAAGCACAGATATGAACATACAGTATTTATTTAATCTGAAATGTGTTATCTGTACATAATCTGGAGAAATCTCAGTAGAAGCAATGGGGTCCGTTTATGCACTAGATTTTATTTTTTCAGCCTTAAGTCCCCTGTTAGTTTTCCGACTTGGCCCAGCCTACAACTCTGCTTTCATATCATTCAGAGATGTGTTTTGTTTTAAGAAGACCAAGACAACAAATCTATTGATCTTATTACAAAGCAGAGGAAAAAGTAAGCAAAAGGAAAACTTACGTTACTGAAAGGTAAGCCTAGCCTCTGATCTGCTCCTAGCATCAGTTCATCTCACCTGTATATCTCTTAGTATAACTCTTTATGAGTACATCAAAGTTAAAACAAGAATCAATGAGACATAAGCACCTGGGAATAGCTGTGAGAAAACATATGGACAGGTATGGAGGTGGAGATTGGTGCTGACTTCTTAAACCTTCTGTACCTTGATTGAAGTTGCTCATTCATTCATTCCCTCAATCTGCAATCATAATAAGACATCAAAAAGAACTTATTTGGTCCACCCAAGGGTTTCACCAACTCAGGTTATTTAAAACAAATGCAAACTTGATTAATGTGGCCTCAGGATAGAGGCAATCCCTGTTCTTCCTTGGTTTTGTGTTTTGCAGCCAGTTACACCAGTGCAGAATAAATCCTAAGAGAGAATGCTTGGTGAAAGTTACTTCATAAGGCTCTGGACTTTATGAACTACATAAGGTTTAATAGCTGTATGAAGAGCAAGCCAAATGAGAATATAGTTTGTGGACTGTGGCATCCATTTGTCACTTGATGATTTTGGAGCATGACTTTTCATACTGGTCAAACCAGAAGAAGAACAAACTCTAATAGGCTGGAAGATAGAGAAAGAAATATTCCTGTTAATTTGTATTTCAAGCGGTTCTCATTTCAGTCCTCCCAATTAGAGCAGAGATCAGCAACATTTTGTCTTCTGTCAGAAGTGGGGAAAGAGTGGGACAAGGGCTTTGGCTTTAGGGGAACGGATGGCCTTTTTGGGAACTGAGCTGGCAGGGGCAAACTCAGCGTTATGAGACCACGTTATTTCACTCCCAGTAAGTTGTTGAGCTCTGCAAAATTTAACAGACCATTGGTTCATGAGCAAGAATACAGGTAATGGTAATTTATAAGTGCAGCAGTGTTCAAGGCCTTATTTCTTTTTTTCTTATTTAGTTTTGGTTTGGCAAGCGATAGCTTTCATTGCAGCTTGAAACTCCTAACAATTGATTATTGAACCAATAATTGTGGCATCGTAAAATACCTACTCCTTGCACAAAGCTTTGCTTATCACAGTACAGGCTTTGCTGACATGGGGCCAACTTTATGTACTTATGCACATTCTTTTGGTTTTTCTTCACTGCATTCCTACTTTAACAGATAATTCCCAAAACACTTAAGGAAGTGGAGAATTAATGAAGAACGATACAAAAGTTTCCTCCCTTCCTAAGGGACTCTCACAAATTGGGACCGAAAATGCCTAACATATTGATTTTAGAAACACCCTATTTTTTCAAACAGAGTGCCACTGGCAATTTAAAATAGGGATGGCTAATGTGAGAAGCAATCGTTTCTCTGTGATACCTTCAGCCATATTTGTCATTGCTTTTATCTTTGTCATTTTACTTTGTCCCAAGAATTGATTCTTCCACATGAAATTTAGCTTTTCCTCCTTGTATAGAATTTCCCATGAGTAAAACTAATAGTAAAGACTATTACCCAACATATTACCCAAGGTTGAGGTAGTTATTCTGACTGTCTATTTTTATTTAATACTATATATCTTTTTGTCTTTACACATGGGACAGGTTTTCATTCTCATTAGTCCAGTTATAGGCTCGTGTGACCCCACTGACATCACTGGAATTATATGCTCACTATCAGTGGTATTATTAACTGGTGAATTCCCATACCATGGAAATCTAATTTTGATCCATACAGACATATCCATGTTAAACAATGCAGTATTGCATTTATTTATGAGTCTGCTATAACAAATGACAAACAGACTTCAGATTCATAGATGCTTTTTTTATTTCTCAAAGGTGATCAAAAAGAGAGTTTCATTGAACATGCTACAAAATCACTGACCGTCACTGTTCTCTGCAGTCTCTGTCCCCTAGTTTTGGACAGATTTGTGAGAAACAGAAATGTGCCAGAAGTTCTTTGCAAATTGTCTCTGTCTCATGAAGACAGAAGACAATTTAGTCGACCTGGTATTTACGTTTGGTTCAAGGGAGTCCTAAGATTAGCTCAGTAGTTGTACTATAATGACCAAAAGGTTTAAGGTTACAAAGAAAGGTTTTGTAATGTGTGGTAGATCTGAAGGACCTTTTTACACAGGAAAAAGAGTTTATCTATCAAGTTGTTGTGGGTTAACCCCAGTAGGCATTTAACCCCCAGACAGCCGCTTGATCACACCGCCTTGGTGGGATGGAGGAGAGAATTGGAAGGGTAAAAGTACAAAACTTGTGGGTTGAGATAAGGACAGTTTAATAGGTAAAGCAAAAGCTGCACACACAATCAAAGCAAAATAAGGAATTCATTCACTACTTCCCACTGGCAGGCAGATGTCTAGCCTTTCCCAGGAAAGCAGGGCTCCATCATATATAATGGTTATTTGGGAAGAGAAATGCCATAACTCTATATGTCCTCCTTTCCCCTTCTTCCCCCAGGTTTTATTTTTAAGCACAACATCATACCATATGGAATATCCCTTTAGTCAGTTGGGGTCAGCCCTCCTGGCTGTCCCCCCTACCAGCTTCTTGTGCACTCCCAGACTCCTCGCTGGTGGGACAGGGTGAGAAGCAGATAAGTCCTCGATGCTTTGATGCTGTGTAAACACTGCTCAGCAAGAACTATACACTGTTTATCAATAGTGTTATCAACATCATTTTGGGTACAAATCCAAAACAAACTACTACAAAGACTGACTCTATCCCAACCAAAAGTAGCACACAAACCCGAGATGAAACGAGCAGAGAAGGTAATCGAGGCAGAGGTGGAAGTTGTCCTAAAACCTGAGTCTCAGGTGGTTTGGACCATGATCTCTTCCATGCTTCCACAAACTTTCATTGACTTCTAAAGGGTTACTTGATTTACGTCCAGCTAATGAATACTATTATTATCTTGAATAAGGTGGTTTTGGGGACATCTGTGAATTTCCATTACATGATAGTTCAAGGAGTAGAGCAGCACAGTCCAGCATCATATGATGTAAAGTTACCGAACCACTTTATTAGCTTCTATCTTGACATCTTAAGCCCAGAGGCGACACTGAAGTTAGCAGGCTTTCTCCCAGGCTGTGCTGAGCAGAATAGCTCCCAAAATGTTTGTCATATTCAGCTTACTTCCAAAATCTCTCAAGTACAACATTGGATCTAAAAAGAAAAGTGCTGGGGCTCGTATCCTTCTTAAGGAGCACTGCACATCAGAGAGTTGCAAGCAACAGCCATTGATCCAGAAGCTTGTGCAATATATGTGTGTTTGTGTCACATGACCAGTGGAAGGTCACATTTAATTTTCTCCCAGAAGAGCACCCTCTGAGCTGACACAGGGAGATAAAGATACTACTCATTATAGTGGTTGTGATTTTTCTACCCAAATAGCTTGTGTGGGAAGGAGATCAGACTCTAGTCCCTTGAGTGCAAAACAATCTATAAGGCAACCCCTCAGCCTGCTAAACCAGCAGAGCCACTCCTGTTTGCTTCCTAATTTCAGATCAGAGTTAAACATAAATAATAATACTACCAAAAATTCTGATTATCTCACAAGACAGTAGAAGTGCTGCATATAATCTTGGGGGAGGGGGGAGAGGGGTAAAAAAAAAAACAAAAAAAAAAAAAGGAAAAACTCTAAACTGATTGCTTAATTCCCTGGTACTAAAGTATCGAGACTTTAGTCCTTTTTATGTCTAAAATAAAGATGTAAAACGCAAACCAGGGCCTTTTGAAAATATGTGGGATGATGTTGACTTCTTCAATTACATTCAGCATTTCTATCTCAGGGACAGATCCTGGATTGGCAGATCCTGGAGTGGCAGATCCTTGACTATCTTCTGAAAGAAACGATACATTTTTATACCAGCTGAGGATCTCATCTCATTAGAAAGCATCTCCTGTGATTTTCCTAAATGAGTCGTGCAGTTGTCTCATGGTTTGCCATCAGGACTTCCCCAATGTCTGCTCATTCAGGTCACTTGCACTGTGTCTGAAGGCTTGACAATGAATAATTACCTATCAGATTCCCAGCATGAATTCTGGAAGGGTTTTGAAAATGGGATATAGGTGGGAAGAAAAATGGGTAATTAATACAGGATTACTGGGGGAAAGAAAGAGAGCAGATACAGAAAAAATAGAGAACAGGACCAAAGAAAGGAGAGTAAGAGAGAAGCTTCTATAATCTGAGAACAAATTAGATCTCCAAGATGGGAAGATTGTTTCCTTAGCTAGTAGCAGCAGCTGGGAAAGAAGAAGTAAGAAGATGGCGAGTGGAAGAGGAGGAGGAGAAGAGGAAGGTTCCCGGAGACAGTGAGGAAAATGCTCAGCACACACGGCAGGTGACAAAAAAGACAGCTGAGAAGAATGACAGGGAACCAAAACCAGTGGGTAGGGACTGAAGATTTCACTTCTAAGAAAGCTGATAGGCAGAGGAGCCTCAAAATTTTCATTCCCCATCATGGAAGTGCTAGGACATGGCACTATTTCCAACTTTTACTGAGAGCCTTTATGTGGTGTGTCACAAGGCACAATGTTACACCTTGAAGGTCAAGCGACTAACCACTTGAAAAAATGCAATAATTCCCTGAAATGAGCTGCCTGGGGAATCTCATTGGCTTGGTAAAATAGAATTTATACATAAAAGATAAGGAAAAATCGTCAGACCTACGTGAGGGGGCCAGAGTTGCTGAGGTGCATAGAAGATGAGAAATAGACTGGTAGGTACGAGCTACTGTCTGTGTCTGTAAGAACAGGAAAATAAGATCTGTATCTTTTTTTCTGTACTTCTTATCTGTACAGAGGAAGGAGAAAAAACAGAGTATTTTGGGATACCTTGAAGTTTCACTTCCTCTTGGTCTATTCTTTAGACCCCCCTTTGACAAACTTTCACATGCTCATCACGTCTGGAGACCTAAACCAGAATGAAGAAACTCCAGGGCTCATATTGGAGATGGTCTTCTACTGGGAAGGAGCCAAAATCGTTGGCCTTTACTTCCCTAAAAGGCAAAGCAATTTTTCAGTGGGAACGATGCAAGGTTGGGTGCTAGTGGTGTGGTGGTGCTATGGCTGTGGCCCTGTGAGTGCCTCCGTCTCCATGCCAGGCACATGAAGCCTGCAGCTCCAGGAGCCGTGCCCATGCATCACTGCGGTTTTTCTAGTTAAGTGCTGAAGTATAACATTGTTTATGGACCTAGAACCGCGCTCTCACATGGCGTGCATGTGGAAGGAAAGACTGTAGTTTTTTTTACATATTGCCTCTCATTTTCACTGCTCTGGGGAAGAGGCTTAGGAAGGAGAAAGGACAAGTGAAAAGATGTTTTTCATTGCTATATGTGGAGGTGATTCCATAAAGCATTGTAAAATATTAGGATTCAGAGAAGCATGAGAACATATTTCAGTGCAATATCTTTGTTTCCTTATGTGTATTCTTGCTTCTGCTCCCTTTCCAATTGAAATGCATTTTTTTTGTTTTATTTTAAGAAGTTTTTTGAAGACACATTTTTATTTGAGTTATATATATGCTATGCTTATGGTAGCAATCATATGGTTTGCATTTGCAAATTTAGTGTGGATAGTTCTGCATGTTCTTTTTCTATTTGCACATATGAAGAATAGTGTTTAAAATGGTAAATTCAACAGGTTTGCACTTAGGAGACTTCAGGAAATGAAAACACTATCATGTAGAAAAATTCTGCTTTAAGCTGTTCTCTGTAGTCTGACATTCTATTGTCTGGAACTGACAAACGTGATCACTGTATGTGTGATTAAAGAACAAGCAGTGAAGCTTGGAAAATAAAAAGAACAAAGAAAGAAAGATTTTTTTTGTTTGTTTTGGTCTATGAATGTCCACAGCAATGGTGAGAGGAGGATTTTTTTCAAACCAGAATGTTTCTCAAAGTTCTTTCATGAGGTGGCAGCTCTTGAAAACAAGAGAATTAGGGAGCAGAATGTTAGTTCAAGCAATGAGAAGCCTCAAAAGTGAGAAGGACTTCAGTTGATTCTTCAGTTGAATCTTCAGTTGATTTCTGGGGATCATGGGGAGAAGAGGTGCTGAAAGACAGTAAGGGTATTGCTAAGCAGGGAGAAAAGCCAGCATAAACCCATCTCTAATTCTTGACAGTTCTTTATTTTCCAAGATGAAGCAAATGTATGTTGCCTTCCAACAGCAGAAGAGCAATTGAAAGGTATTGTTTCTGTTTTAATAGTTTCTGATAGTAATGGCTCAAATCTCAGAATATAAAACATTTCAGAAAAAAAACAAGTACAGGAACTCTAAGCAGGGGGAGAAAGTGCTCTTTCATTGTGATTAATATCCTGCTGTTGCTTACATATGGTCCGTATTGTGTGAACGGGCAAAGGTAGTCAACCCTGAAATGAGTATGCAAACGTACACTTAATTAGATGTTTCGAAGGTCCAATTTGACTGTTCATTTTTTTTTTTCTGATTGAACTTTCCTAGAAAGCCGAGGGATAATACTAGCATTGTTATGTATTTATGCTCCACAGCAATATCCCAGAAGTGCTAGGTGTTTTTTAAACAGAAGGCAAAAAAGATGGGTCTATCATTTGGCTTATGCATTAACAGTTAGAGTGTCTTATTTCTGCAAAACAAAAGAAAGAAGGTAATGCTTATTGGTGCACACTGCCCACAGCATACCTGAAGTTGCTGTTTGTTGTCCTGATTAGCTCTCTTCACAGATTTCCCACGGGGAATGATGCTGAAAGCCAATGGGAGGTACTGGGGCAGGGGGCAACACTGGGCAGTGTCACCAGCCTACTTGAAAGAAAAATGTATCATCTGTGTCTCTGTAGGGGAAAGATGCGATTTAACTGCAATCGTTTTGTTTGCACTTCATGTTTAGCATAAATCCTAATGCTTCCCTTCGTCACCAAGCTTTGCTAAACCCAGAGATCTACTAACCTTTCTCTCAGACACTTGCCTGTCTTTAAGGGTATCACTGTAGCTCTTTTTCTCACCTGCCTTTTCAAGCTCTGTATCCACATGTGTGGGGAGGATGCTGCAAACACATTTCTTTATCTCTCTTTGTATGTTAAAAAATGAGGGCTGAGGACAAAACTTGAAAAGAAGAGGAAAATGAATATAGTGCTTAACTGAAGCCATGGTGGAAATCAAATCACATATACTATGTTTAAATTCATTCATACATAACTTTGTTCTGTCTGCTACCTTCTGTTTTTTCATCTATAGGAAAAAGTTCTATTCTGTATAGTACCCAAAACTTTTCAGACAACAGCACAGAGATGATAAATATTGCTTTCCCTCGGTTTTCTACGCTATCTTCTATAAGACTATTTGTCTGGATAATTTTGGTAAAACAAAAAAACAACACAGAATGCCTTTTTTTTAGGGACGAGGGCAGTTTTTTCAAATGTTGCACCATGCATTTATCTTCTGTTTCTGCACAACAGAGGCAGAAATAAAATGCATAAAGGTATGCCCTCCGCTCTTAAAAAAAAAAAAAAAAAAAAATTTTAATGGCTTAAATATTGACTTCAGACTTTGAGCAACACATTAGTCTGACTCTATACCTCGTGCAGAGTGTCCTCTCTGCAGCAAAATTAATTTTTTGCTTAAAGAATTTGAGGTCACCAGAGAAAAAGTACCACGTGAATGTGTCATAGTGTGAGGCAGGGGAATATTTATGAATGGCTAAAACTAGCTGGGAAATAGAATACCTTAACAGATAGACCAGCAAGAAACTAGCAGATCCTTGACACCACTGACTTCGGTGCCTCTTTCATATTGAGTGATGGAACTTGATAAGGACACAATGAAACATAAAACACTCACCCCACGGTTTCTTTTGTTTGGGGAACAATGACTTTCAGATGCAATTAAAGGCAGAGGCTGGGAAATTGTATGCTTGTACCGTGTTTTCATGGGCATGGATTTTTGTGTCTCTAGTATACTTTCCTCCACTTAATGAAGTATTCTTATAAAATATTGTAAAAGCACCTTTTCATTTTTGTTTTAAAGTGCTCACTAAAGATTGGACTCTCTGGCACATTATTGCTATTATTAATTCACTTCTAATCACATGTATTACAAGGCAAAGCCTGAGAGAAGATTGAAACGTGATATAAAAGGTGCTAATCTAATAACAAACAGAAATCCACAGTATGTCTTCTGTGCATTTTTCTCATACAATTCCTCTTGATCCCTTGGAATATCACGTGCCAAATGAGGCAGCTGAGTTAATTTTAATTCCCTGTGTCCTTTTCTTGTGAGATTTTTCTTTTGACTTTTTCAGAAATTTTATCTATGTCTGGTTCTGACTCTGTAACAGTAAATGTTCCTTGATGTAAGGTGTGGATCAGAACGGCAGTTGTGGCTGCACACACCATCCAGACCATCATGAGACATTTTGGGCCCTGGAGCTTTCGGTGGTGTTTGAGAAAATCATGTAGACTATGTACCCCAGGAGGCATCATTTCCACTTTATTCAGCTTCACAAGATAAAGATGAAGGTGGCTGTCAGATGGGGTACTGAAATTCAGTGTCTCCAGCAAATCACCCCTGCATGTTCCAGAAGCACAGAATACTCTGTCCTGCTTTTTCTGTCACTATCTGGCTTCTGGCAAACTGTCAGCACAATCCACATTAGGATAAAATTTGGAGTCTGTAGAGTAACTAAAACTCTACAGTAACCAGCTACTATAAAGTGTGAGTGGAGGCAGTCCCAGGAAAAGGTTTTCCCCACTGCATTGAAGGCTATATGTTCCTTTCCAGGTTACTCGCATCCCTAGAAATTACTGATGAGAGACTCCAAACATGCAGGAGATGGTCTCTAGGTACTACTTTGAGGAGAGATCTTGAATTAGAAGGTATCAAAAATATGGTGGATCTATGTTCAGTGTGGCAAGCTTTTCCTAGGGCATCTTGTGTCTTAGGAGTACAACTGCTGTATAAATTTTTCCTGACTTCTTCAGTCTCTGATTTCTTGTCCTTGAATACACAATGCTAACTACTTCTACCATCACTTGGAAGTGTGGACTTAAATTCAGTGGGAAAGCACATCTAGACTCTTCATCTCACCGTCCTGCAAAGCAAATTAGACAAATCCTTAAAGACTAGTGGTAGGGATGTTGATACCCTTCCATAGTTACCTGTGGTCCCATTTGCCTATAATTTATGCGTCACGGGGAGCTTGTCAGTGAATGTGCAGAACTTTTTTAGCATGTATAGGAGGTATCATTATTTTTTTTGAGAATAGTATTTGAGCTCCAGTAAGGTTGCACAAAGTATTGGGGAAGGTGTAAGTTCTTTATCACTAGAATCACAATTTGTCATTGCATATTAAGTTGACAACTATGACAAAGTGATTCTTCACCCAAGAATGTGCCTCAATATCCTTGTCACGGCATTGTGGATCTTGGAAAGATTAAATCAGCTGCATAGAACTCAGGAATCCAAACTTAAGGATATTTTTTTCAAGCCAGTCAATGGGTCCCCTTAAAGGTTCACAAGCTCTCTATGTGAGCACAATCTTTCCAATACATTCTTCGTAACAAATCAATGGCAGATGAAAGAAGGGCTAAGATGAAGCAGGATGCATGGCGTGGTCTGAAGAGGTGGCAGCAAAGAATGGAATGTATCACATTTTGTTCCTGATTGCACTTCTTAGTTGTGTAGCAAAACAACTATAATGAAAAGTCTTGCAAAACAGACTTGGCATCAAATTTAATGATTGTATTTCCATTCAAGGAATGAAACTCCACGACATCACTAACTAGATGAACATGCACAGTAGGCGAAGAAAAACAAAATATCATAGCAATTTTGTTTTGCACAGCTGCTACCATTTGGTGAAATGTGTGAGGGGTACTTTCTCCTTAAATGTCAAACATACTACGGTGTGTTAAAATCCTGGCCTCAGTGACAAGACAGACCAAAGCTCCCTTTGCCCTCAGGAGTGCCAAGATTTTACTTATCCGGAACCTTGATCTACAAATGTTCGCCATGGAGTAACGAGACTTGATGAGGAGTCAAGTGCAAACATGAATAAAGGAATCAGAATTTGGCCTCAGCGCAAAATGGACAACAATTGTTGCCTGTTACCAGGCAAATGTACTTGTGCAGTACTGTGGCAACACCACTAGCAACTCTGTCCTGTGCTAAACAAGTAGTGTCCAAACTTTGGTGCAATCCAGCCAAACATTTCAATTCCAAATTCTTGCACACCTTGCAGCTTCTCTTATTAGCTGTTTCACACAGAACAGGAGACCTGAAGACATAAGAGCCTATCATGCATCAGTGTAGTGTGTGTGTTCTTGACTGTAAGAAGGATGATGACAAAGAAAGTTTTCACCTGCATAAGCTATTGCCATCTAAATCTATGTGTAAAATATGCTAACTTGTTTCAAAAACAAATATAAACATAAATTTTTTGTGTAGGATAGAAAGCATGGCACAAGGAAGCACCGAATTACGTTCTGGAAAATCCATCCCTTCACGGTTATTCAAAAGGTATAAGCAAAGGGAAAACATGGGTATGACCTTGGCCGCTTTTCACCTGACACTTTATTCTTTACTCTAGACAGAATAGATTCACAGGTTATAATTCTAACTAGTCTGACATCCGTCTCCATTGTTCGCAGTCTTCAAAAAGTTTTTGTCTCTTTTCCAAAAATTCATCTTAACTGCCGAAATATTTTTGCCTCTGCTCAGATTGTCCTCTATTTCAGTAACTGCAGCTTTTCTCTCTGCCTTTTAGCCCTTCCATTTTCCAAATTGTTCTATCTAAAATATCTCTGCTGAAGCTATCATAGAATCAGAAGGTCATTCAGGTTGGAAGGGACCTCAGAAGGTCTCTAGCCCAACCTCCTGCTCACAGCTGGGTCAGCCCTGAATTCAGATCAGATTGCTCAGGGTGTTCTCCAGTTGGGCCTTTAAAACCTCAAAGGGTGGAGGTCTCTTAATTTATCCAAGCTTGAATATCTCACGCTGGATTTTTTTTTCCTTTTATCCAGATGGATCCTTCCCCGTCATGCACCTCAGTTGGCTCCATCTTCCTAATAACTTGCTCAGAAGTGCTGTAAGACTGCTAGAAAGTCCCTGCTGAGTATCTGGGCTGAACAAACCCAGCGCTCTCAGCCTTTCCTTGTACATCATGTGCTACAACCTCCTGACCACCTTGGTGGCCTACGCTGGACTCCCTGAAGTTTGTCAACAACATTCTTTTGTTGGGGACCCAGCTGGATGCTGTATTCCAGATGTGGCTGTATGAGCGCCAAGTAATGGGAAAAAAGTATTTCTCCTGAAATAGTTATTTTCTTTTATTCCAATTACTTTTTACGTCTAGCTTCAAATCTCTTTTTTTAGAAAAAAATTATGATCTAGTAGGCTTTTCTCCTACTCTTCACGTTCGCTGTTATTTTCCTCCTTCACATTTTACTTTCGTTTTCTGTGATTTCTCTTGCCTCTATTTTTCTTCCTTTTTGGATTTTCCCTTGTTTCATTTCACTGATTGTCAGATATATTCTTCTGTTTTTTTTATTATGTATCCAGGGCCTTTCTGTATCAACCTTCGTACCTCTAATATAGCCATCTTCAGAGCAGTTACAGCAACTGTTAAAACATGAACTGTCCTCTGCCTTCCAAAAATCTTGTTTATTTCTGAGTATTTACCTTCTAAGTTTAAATATTCTCAGCATCCTTTAACAACCAGCATCTAATTCACAACATTCTCAATATGTCGAGAATATAAATACTCATTTGTATTTCCCTCTGCTAATCCCTCAGTCTCAATGGTATCTTGAGGAAGCAGTTCCATGTGGAGCTAGCTACAGAAAATGTCAAGTTTCTTGATGAAAGAGGGAGGCTGTCCAGTTGGGAAGAGACAATTCCAGCTTTGTGCTCAGCAGAAGGCTTGGGGATTTCATTTGCTAAGCAGACATGGGGGTCTGAAGTACTATGATTTCTCTCCCCCAAAACACAGCCGAAGCAGGCAGGAAAGTAATTAGGCCTAGCATGTTTTAATTACCTTTTCAGTTTTGTAATTTTTCTGAACTTCAGGGGTGCTGGCATCCTGTGCAATAAAAGAAAGTAACTTGTTTAGCAGCAGATCTTCTTCCATGTGTCCCCTCATGGTATATAGATGAGGAGGTAACAAAATACTTGCTGGGATAGTGCCCATTATTTTGTTCTTAGCTAAATTAAACACATAATATAGTTCCAAAGTTTCGATGAACATGATTCTGGTAATGGCCTCAGGGTCAGAAGAATATCTCAGTAAACAAGGAGATTTTTGTGTTTGTTATTATCTTTACAGATACATTTTTAGAATTGCAGCTTCTTAGTGAAAGTAACAGCTGTAAATAAGAGATGTATTTTGGTGTTAAAACTGAGTTTTGGCCTGTCTTCTCCATGATTTGTTTGATCTCCAGAAGTTTAGCTCAACAGGATTCAGTGGGAACACACAGGGCAACAAGACAGCACAACTCAATGCTGAGTTTTGATTCATGTTTTTTTAAGCAAAATTTACTGTTGTACATCATTCCAGCTCTGCTAGAGAGAGGCTGAAGACACTTTCAGTGGCTATCTTGTGGCTCTCTAAAATCATGTCCTATATCAATTATTATCATATTGAATCTATTATTGTTAACTACCTTTTGCGTTCAACGAAGGACACAGCCTGGAAGGGTTTTCTTTACCAGTTTATTATTCTGTCACTATATGTTCTCAAATTCCTTCTCCCTTTACTTTCCTATTTGGAAAGCAACAATAAAGTAGATATTGCCAAAACTTGAGATCTGCAGCTGAATATCTCTGAATATTGTTTTGATTTTGCCTATCCAGTCCCGCTGCCAAGAGAATGATCTAAGTAGAGAGTCAGCACCTTTGCATATGCTCTGAGCATGCTTTTCTTGAAAAGATTCCCAGTTACTGGTACTTTATCCCTCTGCCATTTTGTCTCATCTTCCACCATTTTGTCTCACAAAAGACAGAATTGGGAAAGAGAACACTGAAGGGAAATGTAGACAGGGAAAGAAAAAGAGACTAATTAGGGAGATGGAGAAGTGAGTGGATATTTTTGTTCCTTTTTCTCTTTTAAAGTAGGACACTTGTTGAGCTGTGAAGCTTAACAAGGAGTAAGCGGAAAAAAAAAAAAAAAGAAAAGCCTTCTTTCCTACGGTTCTTTCAGCATTCTGATCGAAGTTCGAGTGGCTGCTGGAGACAAGCACTTCACTCTGTTCTTCCCTCTTTCTTTGTGCCCCCATATGTCATCACCAGGGAAAGGGAGGATAAAGACTGAAAGAAAGGACAAAAAGTAATTGGCGATCACAGGGATGAAACTTTCAGACTGCACCTGCAAGACCAGATTGTAAACACTGGTTTCATCTTCCTCTCCAGTTTGAGATAACAAAACATACACAAAGACAGAGTCAGGTTATGTGCCTTCAAACCCTTTGATTAAGTTGCTAGTATTTCCTAGCCTGAAAGCTGGTTCTTCCCTTTCTTTCCTGCTGTTTCAACACCTCAGTTCGCAGCGACCAAAACTGCTGCCAACATGCCTGTATATTTTATTTAAAAAAAAAAAAAAAATGCCTATGAGGAACTTCCCTGTTGTATGCTTAGGAGAGGATCTTGGCAGAGATTAAAAAAATAAAGAGAGACAAGTGAAAAAATTTGGTGAAAGCATGTTCTGGAAAAAAATTTTGAGAAGCTTTTTGGCGATAGTAGGGACAATAAACACCTTGAGGCTTAGGTACATGTGGGAGCAGCGGCTGTGCATTCATTTCTTCCAGACCCTCTTCCTCTCCACCTGTTCAGCCTCCAGCGCACAGATATTCGATCTTCACCTACTGCTGCAGGAGGATAAAAGACAGCTGAATTTCCAGGATCTGAGCATGCTGCTTGTTTCTTACAGCAGCGATAGAAATTCTTTTCTACTTCTATTATGTCTTATTAACAAAAGAGTCTATCATTACAGATATTAATGCTACACAAAAGTATCTGGAAACCTGTGAAGCTAAGAAACACAAGATCCCCCCCCCCAAAAAGCAGCTCAATGTCATAACAAATTGTTGTTTTTGCAAAGGTTTCAGGGAAGAAGAGGGATCCTCATGACAAGCAAACGGTGTTAATTTCATCCCTCTTCTATAGTCTCATTCTCTTTTTATAGTCTCTCCCAAGCTTTTTAATCAGACAGATTAGATAACAGTTCAGATTTTTAAAATATTTATTTTCTTTGCAAACTGCTTTACTCAGCTGTTTTTCCAAAGTTTTAGCACAACTGAGTTATTGTCAAAAAATCCATCCCAACCCAAGTTCTTTTGTAAACATGGAGAGTATGTGTAGTTAATTACTGGGCATGCCTCTCTGTTTTCATCCTATCCATCCTAGTCATGAAGCAGCAGATCATCCTGTGATCTCTGTTTATTAGCTGCATAGTGGGAAATCTGTGTTATGTGCTGCATTTTGCATTTATTAGTATTTAGCCGTGCTCCATGGAGAAAATCTAGTTTAGTCTCATTCTTTGCAAATCCTCACTCAGCATCAGAGTCCTGTCAGGATGCAGCCTGTAGCTGAGGGCCCCTGGGCTGAGAATATTAAAGACAGAGCTGTGATATTCAAGGGCCTTCTTCTCTTTCCCTATCGGTTGTACACCGCTGAAATTTCAGTTTTCAATGAAACTGTTCATGATTTATGCTACTATGAGAGAAGCATGGGGCCATTAATTTCTCCCTAGTTCTGCACAAGGTAGAAACTCCAGTAAAGTGTCCTGAATAGAAAAATAACATATAGATAGGTACTTGTGGGTAGAGAATTTATAAGCAGATACCATTATGACTTCCTTGTAACTAGTCTAACACTACAGGTAAAACATGCAAATATCTATTTTCCTCTGAGAAAAGCTTAGCTAAGATAAATGGTCCCTCTTAGCTCATTGACCAGATCTTCTAGTGGCCCCTGAAGTTCTTGCAGTAAGAACATGATTCAGTGAAACTCACCAGCATGTGTTTTTCAGGCACAGTCTCAGCTGAATTGCTAAGTAGCTCAACTGCTTTGCAGACTCGAGCAAGATAAATCAAACCATCAGGTGAGGGATTCTGCTAAATCTAAATGTTCAGGATTGCATAAGACTCTGTGGATATAAAAAACAAAATATGGATGTAGCAGCAGCCTCCATCTCTTTGCATCTCTGTAGCTCAGTTTGAAACTGTAACCTTGCTTTTGGTGGAGTTAATTTCTGGTTTTCTTTAGTGTTAACAAGAGGACAGAAAATCCTGCTGACTGTGTCCCATGTAGCCCAGTCTTAAAACACAGACATAAGTGGCAGCCAAGATACCAATAAAAGATTCTTAGTGGGATGGTGTGAGCAAAGGAACTATAACAGTCTGAAGCTTGCTGCTATCTGTACATGGCCTAGATAGTATGTTGTATTGAATCCAAAAATATCTGAGTACTAGTCAAGCCTTGAGAAAGGCTTAAAGCTTTTGTGTGACTAAGGTATTATTTGTACTTTACAGATGTAGCATATAGACTAACTGATTTTTCCAGCAGGAAGGAGCACAACCCAGGTGACCACCTCCATATTCCTGTCCTATAATTATAAGGACACTACATATGTTGCAATTAGATTAGGTGATATGCAAAATAGGCCCCTTTACAGCTATGTTAGCTGCTCAGCACTGCACTGCTGATACTATAGGGATTGCTTATTTCACAGTCACCAAAACACCCCCCCCCCAAGAAAGCTGCGCTGACACACTTTAAATATTCAAAATAAATCATGAGTTTCTGTCATGTGGAAACAAAAACCTAATGATACAGTGAAAGGCTACATTTCCATAACTCTGACTCGCATCTACATATTTCCCATTTGAAAGTCAATGGGAACTGGGTGGCTAAGTGCCATGTGATTCCGAAAAACACAAAGGCAGCCTGCCTCCTCCTTGGCAGCCACAGCTCTGTCCTCCCGCAGAGGAATCACCTATGTGATTTGCATCTGATTTCCTTGCTAACCTGCAAGACAACTGGAGCCAAACAGTAGGAGATGCACCAACGGGATCTGAATATTTAGCAGCACCGGAACGAGGGGTAATTGATTCCCGTCTTGAGCACGCTGATGTAGCTTTGCTTTGCATAGTCAGGAGGGAAATGGAGTTGAGATGAGCTAATATATTCATCAATTGTTAGTTTTTCCTGAGAAGGAGACTTTTAACCCCATAGATATCTTCTCCTGAGGAGATGCAGGTCAACCTATCACATATGGAAATCCATTTTCCATCTATATGAAAGGCTGGCCAAAAGCACACCTGGACTGGGGGACAATGTTCCCTAAAAACTTGTGGTTAAATAATAACATAGCTGCTTGGATGCATTTCTAGTGAATACAGGGGGTTTGTCCCACAGGAGTTCCTTCACCTCTGTAAGATATGAAGTAGATGATGATCAAAAGGTCAACAAGTTGATAAGCAAACTAAAGGCAGAATTTGGTTCTACTCTCTGCAATATTGTTTCAGGTAATGCCAAGCTGGTTCCTTGAAGGTGCATTCTCAAATTGTTTATTTTTTTATTCATTAAAGGAAAATCAATTTCAGGCTGTGCACACTTTGTCCTGATTTCTTTAGTACCATTTGAGTAAAAAAAAATGAAAGTGTTTAAAGCTTTTTTCAGTTCTTTTGAAAGCTCTGTACATCAAAGCAGAAATGCATTAAATCCCTCTTGCTGCGGTGTAGTCTAACCAGCTACAGACTTTCCCAATCACAAGAGTCCATTGGTAAGGACCACACTCTAGTCTTGCAGTCTATCAGGTTACACCAGGAGAAAACAGAAAAATAAACAGTACCAAGATTCATGAAATGCACAAATAGAAAGCAAAAATTCTGTTTTTTGGTTCATTTCTTAAAAAAATGAAGTTTATGTGATTCCACTGCTCTTCTCATATGGGTTATCTTTCTCTTTTTCTCTGTGCCGCTGCTACCACTTCTCGGTCAAATAACAGTCCCAACGGTTGTTCAGGTCTTGCAGTGAAGGTGACCTTCCGGACTGCCTAAGCCAGGGGGGCTCAGGAAGAGCTCACCACTTGCAAGACAGCAGAGTGTAATCTCCAGAGAGAGCTGAACCTGTGACTCCAGCTGGAGTGTCCGCCTTTCTAGACACACCAGTAATTAATTACAAGACAACGCTCCATAGAAAAATGGGTTTCTTTCAGTTTCTATTGAAATCAGTTCTTCTGGCCTCAATCCTGCCTCATGTTGCAGTGGACCTGGTGGCAGGGTACAAGCCATCAGGTTTGTGTTAATGCTGTAGTTTTAGCTTCTGTGAAACACAAACTTCTGATTACTTCCCAGGGTGTTCTGAGTGATGGTGAATTAATTTTTGTTTAAATGTTTTGAGATCCCAGGAGCTACACAGATGGGAAATCTTTTCATTCATAATGGAGGGCCCCTGACTCAGAAAACCATTCTGCCCCATTCATTTACTAATTCAGCATCATTACAATTTCAAAATCAACATGCATTTCTAAAATAACCTAAGTGACAGTCGGCAATCAGGACTGTTATGGGCTTTCAGGTTAGCAATTAGGCAATTATTAGCAATGTGGATTTAGTCATTTAAGTTGTTTGTGGTTACTGTTTCTTTTTTTTATTCATATGGTTTATTCAGCAGATGTAAAAACAACAAGTGTTTAGCCATTCAAAAGGGAATTTGAGGTTCCTGTTTGAAAATCTGCGTAGTTGCTTCAGTTCTTACTGGTTGATTAATCTTAGCTGCTGGAGGACTGCTGGATTAGCATGTCACAGGGCCTACTCTTCTAAGGCCCCTTGTAGGGCCACAAAAGATTAAAGGAAAGCTGAGGAGATGGCAATTCCACTGCATTTAAACCAGTCTACTTTATTCATTATTCAAGTGGCTGTGTTGACCGTGAAAATTTTCAAGTACTGATTTCCTGGAGAAAAAAATAAATCGTTCCTTTTAGCCTTACAACCTTATTTTTCATTTTAACCTTCTATCCTTATTTCCCTTGATTTTAAAGCATAAATACGTGCTTCTTTGGGAGTGAAGTGCACCTTACTCTCAAACACTTCTTTAGTGCATTTACGGATGATCAGAGTTGCAGTTAATGCTTCCATTATTAATTTTACTTCAGGACTGAAGCCCTTTGCTGCTGAAAAAGGGATGTTAAGCAAGCAAGGAAGCTTGCCTTGAGGAGCAGGGGATCTGTCTTCTAAGCCAAGAAGGGAGTCCCCAGAGCAGCAAGGACAATATTAATTGCATCCTTGGGATCTGGGTGGGCATAGGTTGGTACCCTTTATGGTAAGTACTTCATTATTAATTAAACCTGAAGCTGGTGGTATTGTCCGTGAAGGTGCTGCACAGCGCTCAGATCCCACTGTGGGACAGGAGATTACCCAGCACCAGTGAGAAAGATCTGGGGTGTTGGTTGCCTAGTGCACTGCTGAGGATTTGTAAGATTTGTTATTGCATGAATGCCGCTCACATACCTTTTTGGCAGTAAAGAGAAGGCTTTGCCTTTTGGTTATGTGCTCAGCACACCAGAGAGTTCGTCCTTCTGATTAGTGCTACATATTGCACCATCAAAACTCCCTCCTGAGGCTCACTGGAGAAAGTGCTTTGGGACCTACAGGCATAGAGTTGTGCGTCTCTTCTGTTGCACTCGCTTCAAGCTCTGCCTGCTTGTTTCACTTCTCACCGGGCTGGCAGCAAGCAGTGGGAAGAAGCTGATTTCCCCCACCACCTTTTCCTTTTATGAATTTCCTTCAGCTTTGAAAGACGTCACCTTCAGCTGAAACAGCAGGTAAAAGCATGGAAAGATATTTCCTTGCTCAGCCCTCATTAGAATCCAGAAGTTCACCTGTGCATTTAATTAAATTGAATTTCAGCTTGAAATTCATAAGCCAAAAATATAGTTGGAGGAAAAGCTACAGGAACATGATTGATTCAGAAATTCTTGTCATTGTAGAGATCTTGTACAAAGAAAAGGCAAAGGCAGTTGGCTGCTGCATGGATTTGAGGTCCGTGCAAGTGGAGATGCTCATAGAGGGCTTCAGAGGGGTGGGTCCCTGTGAGCCCTGATGCCTCCACACCTTTTGTGTAGATGGAAAACCAGGAGAGCCGAAAGCCCCAGTTCCCAAGACAGCTGAGTGTCACAGACTCGTGGGGTTTCCAAAGTACTTCTAATTCAGTAGCAACACACACATAGAATCATAGAATCATGGAATGGTTTAGGTTGGACGGGACCTTATAGATAGTTTAGTTCCAATCCCCTTGAGATGGACAGAGACACCTTCCACTAGACCTTGGCCATCGCTGCCTAAATCTCAGGGAAAGATGGTGAGAAAAGAATAAAATGGGAAAGCACACCCTGAGGTCTGCAAGGATTGAAGACTTTCTTAAAGACTCAATTGGTCTGTTGGGCTCACTTCAGAAAGGATGCTTAAACACATGATTAACTTTAAATGTGTGCTGAAATCCCACTGATGTCTTTAAGGCCTTAAAGGTGCCCTAACATCAAGAGATTTCCTTCAAAATTGGAATGACTGCTGCTATCTTCCCGAATCGGACTCAGATGCTTTCTTGCATGGAAGTCTAAGTCTGCAACATCAGCTGCATCCATTTGCACTTTCCTGTTAGAAGCCAGACATTTAAGGGAGAATATTTACCAAGGAAAATGAAAATATTAAGTAGATTCAAAAGTCCTTAGTAGACTTACCTGTGATTTGGGGCCCTCATGGACTTTTCTGGCTTTGCAGACGTCGGGGGTCACATGGTGGTGCTTACTTCACTCTTGTCCTCAGGCTGCAGGTCTGATGAGGGTGACTTTTTATTTTTTCCTCCCCACTTTTCTTTCTACATGCAGCCTGTTGTAGTAGAAAATATAACTTTGGATGTGGTAATTGATTGATTTAACGCTTGAATATGGGAAACATTTTGTTCCATTTAAGATATTTCCATCTTTCTGCTGCCAACCATGGGGTGTTATCACCGATCTTCTTAGACAGTCCAGGAACCACGTGTCTAAAGAGTGCAATATTTACCTCAAAAATAAATGCCTACCTCAAACCCATGAGCGCCACAGAGGTTCTCACAAGCTGATGAGATGGCTTTCAGCCTACGAAATGATCGGAAAAAAGTATTTCAGTGGTTTTGCAAAGGATTATTTTCTGAACATGAATGCAGATAGGCCATTCTCGCTGCTTTTGCAGGAGCACAGCCAACAAAAATTGTGCTGTAAGAATGCATTTTTCTGAACTTTCTTTAAAAGTAACCATGATGGTTACTAAAACTTGACTTAAAAAATACCAGCCTACATGTTTACTTTTTCTTATTTTGACCGAACTTGGGAAAAAAAAAAGTAACAAACAAAAATAACCAGAGAACCTTTTCTTTGTGCTTCATAGTCAACTTATTTTTCAAGTTTTTAGGAATGAGAAATCTGGGTTTCCTACATTGCAGGGAATGACTGCTTAAATAACTCCTGTGGATATTTTAATGGGAGCTTCTGTTCTTTCTATATTTGAAAAATGTATTAATATTACTAAACATGTCAATAAAGGTTTATTGAAACTCAAAGTTTCCATTTAGCAGATCTTCACAGCAATGTACGACTATGCAGCACAGGCTGTGTCTAACAGTGTCTCCTCTTTTCTCTTTCCTCTTTCACAGGGTGCCCTGTTACAAGAAACTGAAATGAAATTTTGTAATGTACAATTTTTTTCAGTGTAGGCATGTTGTAAGATCCAAGCAGAGATATGCTATTTGCCATCTTACTCTCCAGATCTTGTTTACAAAATGGAAACAAAATAATTAAGTGATGAGTCTATCTGTAACTTTTGAAGGAAGAAAATAGAAAAGGTATAAAAAGTCTCAACAATTCTGTGGTTTGGGAAAAAAAAAAGCTACACACAAACAAGGCTAAAGCTAAATTTCTTTTAAATCTTTAAAGACATCCTGAGCAACGCTTGAGATGATGGCCAGAAATGCTTTAGACCAAAGCTTCATTGGGCTCATCTTCATAAAACTCAAAATTGAATACAATTCCCTGGGAAGCTCAGGAGACAAGGGCAAAGCAATTCAACAGCGGCACGTACGTTTTTAGAAGCTTTTTACAGCCCTGGCTATTCTGACCTCTGCAGTGGTCTTGCCATTGTTTAGGATGGAGGAGGTTTCTTTTTTTTCTGTTTCAGAAAGTTGTTTATGCGACATGCTGTTTTCTTCTGCTCTGGATCATCTTGTTCAAAAAGAATTTCCTGTGCCCTGCAGCAACCGTGGGGCTGTAAAGGAAACAAGCTTGCCAAAATCAAGGCCAGACATTTCACAGGTCAGTTAAGCGTATACCATCAGCTCACAAAGTGCAGATGAGTCCACACACTTCTTCTGAGGACACAGAAATACTCTGCTGCTGTTATTTCTCATTGACTCATTCCATTTCAGATTGTAGTCAATGACAGAGCCTCCAAAACGAGCTCCTTCGCACAGAAGTAGTGGGACACTTTTGCTGTACCCAACACTTTGTGAGCTAAGAGAGAAAAATGGCACAAAGATTAAGTGACCTGAGAGAGGCTCTAATGTGCATCAGTGGCAGAGCATGAAATAAATCCTGTGTCTCAGCACCTTTCCTGCTATACCTGGTGACAGTCATTGCAAGGTGGATGATAGAGCCCATGGGACTAACCCAGCTCTTCCCATAGCATTGCAGCAGCACATGGCTGGAGACTTGCCATAACCACTCCGCCTTGCTTGACTTCTCTTTGCCATGCTGAAGGATATGCATCTAACAGGAGGTGCAAATGCCCAGAGGCAGGGAACCTGTTGTTTTGTGTGGTTAGACTGTAAAGTAGCCTGCATACTTCAGGGTACAGTAGCTTTGAAAGATGCCTGTGGCAGTTAGTGGTCCAGATGCCATTGAAAGTCAGTGAGAACTGGGTGAAATCCTGAGAACGGGTGAGCAGCCAAATGCTACCATATGCTCATAAGCTTTTCTTCAGTCTAGCACAAAATGGCAGCCAGAGTAAGACTTAAGACTGTGAATGGCAATTGAGATAAGCATAATAAATACAAACTCAAGTGCCTTTCTCTAATTCATGCGTAACAGGCTAATGACATGATTTTCAGTTGGGAAAGTTCATGGAGCACAGGAATTACCAGCATTGCTTTTTTCCATTCCTTGCTTTGATGGCAGTACTGGCAAAAAGAAAAAGGTCAAGGTGGCTATATAAGAACTTGGTTTGTGGCTTCATCTTCTCCCTTCCTTGGATCAAGAACTAAATAAAGATGGAACGGAAGAGGACAACTAATATCTCCCACTGTCTCCCATTTCCTTCTCAGGTGCACAATTTGGCTTCCATTTAAATAAGCCCAGCATTTATTCTGTGAAACATGTAAGAGTGTGGAAAATGAAATCCCATGAAGGTTAAAAAAAAAAAAAAAAAGCTAAATCATGCATTTTCCATGCATATACAAAATATCCCTTGTTATCCTGCTTATTCAGGGACCACTCTGGAAAAACCCAGATGAGTTTAAGATGAAGAGGGACTACAAGAGATCTTTTTTCTCCTTTCTCCTTGCACATATGTCCCACAGCAGGGGAGGGATGCTTCAGTGCTCCATAAACACCTTGCTTTTGTCTTGCATTGTTCCTGTGAGAGGCTGCATCATGCCTTGTAAAAGTGACACCGCTGGAATTGTGCTGTGGAAGTACAAGGGAAAACAAAAACACAACCCCGAGCTTTAACTGCACATGTCTGACAGCAGCTTATTAAACTCGGAGCAGTCATCAGAAAGGAGAGAGAAAGCATGTGGCTGGAAAAAAAGAGGTTGTTTCTCACAGCGTGAAGGAAAAATATTTTCTACTAAGTGAAAGAAAACAAGGTGGGGGAAACAATTCCCGGGTTGGGAGGAAGTTCCTTTTCATGGAACCCAAGTTTGGGATGTCACTTGCTAACACAATGTCTACAATTTAAATCTCCATCAAGCTTATCAGCCCAAATATTTGCACATGCTAATTTGTTCAGCTGAGGCCCCTTGATCTGTCATATTCCTGTGAATCATGTTTTCTGTTGGCTCATTCTTTGGGACAGCTTGCCTTCTTTTCGATTTGTTATTAAAAGATAATATTGACTTAGTTTCTTTTACACTGAGCAGCAGTCTTGTCTCCTAAAGCTTGCCTTGGCTTGTGCGTGAGTGCACGCTTGTATGTGTGTGTGTGAGACAAGCTGCTCTCAAAGACTCATTTCCTGCTGCTCTTAATGATGAGAATAATTAACATCATCTTCCCAGGACTACTTAGTGTGCTGTGTCCTACAGCCATGTCGTGTCTGCAAGGACTTCAGCCTAGATTTGAGCATCTGCATTGGACTTTGGGACCTCAAGGAAGACTTTGCTTGCACTTTCTCCTCCTGACACCAGCTTCTTCTTGAGGCCACCAAGGCTAACAGGGCCCCCAGTGCTAAACCTCATTGGGCCACTGACCCTGAGCAGGGTAAACCCCATGAACTCTCATCCAGCAACCCTCTGCGTACAAGGGTCTTCTCTATGTCCACCACCTTCTGCTCCCAGAAACCACACCTCTGGGGAACATGTCAACTACCTCTTCTCGATCGCACTCAGCTCTCTTGTCCTGAAAATCACTCACTGACTGTTAAAATCGCTGCTGGCCATTCACTGCCCCCACCCAGCTCCAGGGCTGAGTTCTGCCACTCTAACCTCCTTGTACACAGGTACATGCCAGGGAAGCACCCCAAGAAATGAGTAACAGGATCTTTCCTTGCCCTTCTCCCCATCATCTGCCTGCCAAGGGCCAGACAGCTGGGGAAGGTCATGCCTTAGCTGAGAAGCAGCTGTGTCTGCTACTGCCTCCGCTCAGCTCCCACCCTCACTGCAGACCTTGACAGCTGTAAATCATCAGACTGACAATGATTTTTTTTTTCCATTTCTATGCTTGTGCCGGTGCACTTAGCACTCCTTATCTCTCTCTGCTGGAGGTTTCTTTGCGTTGTGGTGGAAAGAATCACAGAGGAAAGATTTAGGATTGCCTGTCCCTCCGGAGTTGTGATGGTGGACAGAGCGCCCTACCTCTGTACAAAATACATGCATGCACAGCATAGTCCTGTCTGCTATGCACAGAATCACAGAATGTTAGGGGTTGGAAGGGACCTCTGTGGGTCATCTAGTCCAACCCACCTGACGAAGAAGGGTCACCTAGAGCAGGCTGCACAGGACCTTGTCCAGGTGGGTCTTGAATACCTCCAGATAGGGAGACTCCACAACCTTCCTGGGCAACCTGTTCCAGTGCTCCGTCACCCTCAGAGTGAAGAAGTTCTTCCTCATGCCCCATTGCTGCTGCCATGAACTCAGCATTGGGACCAGCAGAACCCAGATGGGGTGCAGATGGAGATTTTGGGAGTTTGAGGGATGATAAGAAGATTCTTACTTACCTTTATTTTAAGTTTCTCCACTTTCCTTCCCAATGACTTTAAATGACATAAGTTTTGAAATACTGTGGTCTGTCATCACGTTTAATTTTTTTTTTTTTTTTTTTTTTTGCTTTTGGTTTTT
>Ga0065711_1026618_pt1 | contig 64343 bp, 37 predicted proteins | sample Hoacrofraction12_FD_59098 | JGI IMG/M metagenome (GOLD analysis project Ga0065711, IMG submission 59098) | Hoatzin crop microbial communities from Cojedes, Venezuela - Epithelial fraction 12 v2 (version 2) | ecosystem: Host-associated > Birds > Digestive system > Esophagus > Crop | place... | reverse complement strand
TCTAACTCTTCATCCAGGTCGTTGATGAAGAAGTTGAACAAGACTGGGCCCAGTACTGGCCCCTGGGGGACACCACTAGTTACCGGCCTCCAACTAGACTCAGAGAATTGTGTACAACGTATAAATGATGGGTGACAGGAACAGAAGAAAGCAAGTGTTTCCATGTGATGATAATTCTTAAATGTGTTTCGTGGTACCTCAAAGAGCCCATGCATCAGAGCTTGCATTAGGGTGGATTATAGCAAAAGTTGCATACTTTTATTGCCAGCTTATTACATAGCAGTGTTACTTGCATCATATGTTTAATTACCACATCAAATCATGGTTTCTAAACATCAGTTCACAGCAGGATCCTTCTCTGAAATCATATCTTCTTTTATCTTTGGCAAGGTAACCAACAGCAAACAGGTTTCCTCCTTTTCCCTTTGTGCTCTAAATTCCAATTTTGTGTCCATAATACTGTCCTTGCCTAGTGCAGCAACTCACTGCTTACAAAAGCGCAGAAGGGAAGGTGCTTTTTTTCCTTGAATGTGCATATTCCTGGTGGAGCTTAAAAACTTCCATAAATCAATAAAGTAATTGCTGCATAATGACCTATTGTTGGTGAGCGTGCCCAGAATGATGTCATTGGGGGGTAATGGAGCTACTGAATCAAAAAAATGGCAGCTGTTTCCAATTTATTTGAGAGTCAGTTGGACAGAAAATTAAATAAACACATAGACAAGCAGGACAAGGGCAAGTCCTTGCATTATTCTTATGATAGTTTTAATTCAATCCTAGAAGTCAGCAGGCAGCTGATTCTGTGGCCCAGAGTTTCAGTAATTGCCTGTCTCCTATCTCAGTCAGACTGCACATGCTCATTTCATCATTTCAAGCTTTTGTGACTTGGATTAAAAAAAAAAAAGACCAATGAAACAAAGATGAAACTTAGTTCTTTTTTCTCCCACCCTCCCTCATCCCTTTACAGCATAGCAGGCTATCTAGGAGATGTATTAATAGGGAGAAATTTTCATTTATTTCTCCATCTGCCTCTATGGGGCCTCTACCCTCCTTTCCTTAGGATACGAAGGAGAGTTTTCCTTTTTTTTAATCACTCATATGTCCTTTGGGAAGCCCCCTAAAGTTTCTTATTCGCTGGGGAGAAAAAAAATGCCACCCGGCTTCACACTCTCTTCTCTGCTGTGAATAACAGCTTTGATGTGTTCCTTTGAAGTTACTGGCTTGAGGCCGCATTAGGAAAGCATCGAATGCAGCCTTAGCACTGTGTGTGGAAGCTGGTAGCATGTAGTGTTTGCACACCGGACTTGGGGGCACCTAACGTGTTCCTGGCAGCCAGATGAATGCAGGGGAACACAACAGCAGGTCTCCATCACAGCGTACCCTTTTCTTTTGCAGCTCCTATTCCCATTTCCTACTGCAATGCCTTGAGAACACATCAACTTCCTTGATATTTTCCAGTTCCTACAGCTTCTCATGACAGCCTTGCACCCTTTAGGAACCCTGCTATGGGTCACAGTGTTGGAACATCACATCTGACTCCAGTCAGACGCAGGGAAAATATGGGTTTGGTTCTCTGTTTATTACTGCAGGGCAACATGGCTTCAAATCCTGCTTCAGCTATTGTCGTGTTCAAATCATCAAAGTGATTGCTTTGGACACTAGAAAAAGTTAGGGTCACTGATTAGTTATTTGGCTTATGGTAAGAATTAAAATGTTTTTTCCTTGGTATTAGGACTCTTAATATGATGGTCTTCATATTTTTAAACTAAGTGTGGGGTTTTTAATTCCCTGTTCTTCCTTCACTTAAAGAAGGCTCTTTTTTGTGTGTGTACGTGTATGTATGTTTTCTGTGTCTGCATAATCAGACACAGTGAAGCTGATGTTTGTCTCCAAGACAGAGAAGTGCTTTTCCGTATTTGTCATCACAGATCTCTTCAGTCAGACATCTTTTTGATCATTTTAACTGTGTTTTATATGCTTCGTAATTTCCTTGCTGAGTACCTTATGTTACATGTTACTTTATAAATCAATAAATAATAGCAATAATTAGAAGGGTGTGCTGTAGTAGGGAGCTAGATGAAAAAATAGGTTATTCCATTAACCTTTTACCTCTAGAGACAGGAATTTCAAATTTGTGTTAGGTCACAAGAGCAAATCAGTTGGTCTCTTGTGAACTTTAGTCCACGTCACTAACCACTGCATCACTTCTCACAGTCCCTCTCGACTGACAGCTTCAGTCTGGAGGAATAACAGATCTTTGGCAGCTTGGAAGACTGAGATTCAATGGCAAAGCCAGCACCTACGCCTACAGTGGCTTGTTCTGCGCAGAACCTTTTGTGAAATAACCCTTCCAATGCCTTTTATCCCTACATACAGCCAAAATAAGCTAATCTAATATTTAATTATCACAGTTGTAACTGGTAAAAGTAGGAAGTAACTTGTGCAAGTAGGAAGTTTTTCTTTTTTTAGCCCTGTCCTATAAAACAGTGATGAGAGAATACAAAAAATTTATCAAAAGAAAATTAAGGAGGAGTTGATGGCGGTGTGTCACTGTATACCCAAGCGTAGGCAACATATGTGTTAGTGAAGGGCTGTCTACTCCATCAAAGATCTGACTGATTACACGAACTAACAAACAGATCTTTAGATTATTATCACATTCATCTTCATTTCCACTTCTGCCTTCCTCCATCAGTTATTGATGCAACTCTGTTGTCTATACTCTGAGGAGGTCTGAATGGCCAAATGAGTTGTAAATGAAATAAATACTGAACATTCACAATCAGATAGTGTCACAATACAATGGTATTTTTTGTGAATTACTCTGAGACAATTATTAAGTAGAATCTCATTTTTAAGGTGGAAGCTCATCTTAAAAATAAAAGGTAGCACAAATTTTGGGGGAACATTTTCTATGGTAGAAAAATGTGCATTTATACCATCTGCTTGCTTGTTTTACACAAAAAGAATTGAAAATGTGTTTTTGCTGTTGTTTTTATAATTTGATAACAAAAAGGTCTTGTATTATGTTTTTTCATTACAAAATGGAAGAATTCTAAAAATTGTAAAGATGCAAAAAATTCTAATTTTTGACTGACACATTTCAGCCATACCTACTTTGAATAGTGCTTGTTGCCAGCTCTCTTTCTTTCTTGCTGTTTCTCAAGTCTTTTTCTGCTAGAATGCCCTGGGACCCCGTTCTGTCTTGTAGGTGAGACTGCTTTGGTTAAGTAAAGGTTTTTCTGGTATTTCAGGCACTTTTCCTTTAAAATAATATTTTAATTAACCTGGACTTTGTCAGCTATATGTATGAGCCATTACACATGGTGCTTCCTGAGTTCAAAAATTTGTATAAAGTTTCTTATTCCTGAATTCCTGAAATTATCTGGGGGTTTTACTGGTTTTATGTAAATTTAGCATCACCATTTCCTGCTGAGAAGAGCTCTAAGAAATACAATAGGTAGAAACACTCATGGTGGAGGTCTGTGAAACTCTCTGGTATTCACACTGCCTTCTTCCTTCCGTCTGAAGGACTGAGGCTCATTTACAGAATCCAAGGGGCTAGGTCAAGTCCAATTATAATTACCATACATATCTGCAGGTCATACCAAGGGAGGTATACAGAGCTTTTTGTTGACACTTGCAAAAGATGCCCCGGAGTAGACTGTACCTTTTCATCTATGCTATTCCTGTTGCCAGGATCTCACAGACCTTTTCAGAGCTGGTTCTTGGTGAACACTTCTATTTTCTTTACTGCAAACCGTTTTGTATCTGGACAGGACTATGGTTTGAAAGTGGAAAATTACTGAAATTTTATCAGTACAATACCTTCAGTGACTTAACCTCTTCCTCCTACCTGTAGCTCCTATTTTGAAAGTATGACAGTGACCTGGGGAGGCCTTCCAAGGACATTGTTTTAGGTTTTATGTTGTTGGCCATCCCAATGATAATCTTAGCAAACACCTACCTTAGTAGACTTAGTAGACAAAATCAGTAAAAACAGACTGTGTATGTTTCAATTCTCAGCATTGAAACATTGTCTGTAATAAGGACACAAAGCTGTTTATGATGGGAGGGGAGTCTAGGCATGTTGTGGGAGATTTGAGTAAGGGCTAATGCGGAAGTTGAAAGAAAAGAGTAATTTTTAGGACCAGGAAAACAAGTGTGACTGTGAAGTTTGCCTGTGGTACCTCCAAGAGAGATGATGCAAGAGTCTCCCAGGGGTTGGTCTCAAGCCTCCACCCTCCTCAACCCTTCAACTGGTATTCCCAGATACCTGACCTCCAGGTTTAGTGGGGAGTCAAATGTGCCCCATGGCTTCAGACCCCCCAGTGAGTGGGGGAATAAATGCCTTCAGTAAGGATGTGATTTTGTAGCTCTTCACAGCACTTTCTGAATAGAGTGGCTCCAGTCTTGTGTATATCCAGCTCTGTCTTGCACCACCATCTGAACTTTATTGTCAGGCCCTAAGGATGACAGGAACTTACTGATGACTCCTTTCACATATATTTTGGGCAGAAAGGGGAAACTGGAAATAGAGCAGTAATGAAAAAGAGTCTGGTGGGTGTAATTCTCTTTCAAAGAGTGCTTCTGACAGAAGCACAAACCTTTTCCTGTAGTGATGAACGTAGTTGTTCTTTGCTGCCTTTTGTCAGGCACATGGGTATATAAAGGGCAGCTGTAACATTTTTCAGCATTTTTCAGCATTTTTCAAGGCTTCGTAAGCTTTGTGATGCAGCTTTCATTCAGCCATACATGGTGGGGCAGACAATACATTTTATTTGCAGCTGGAATTTTCTTTCCCAATTAGTTCCATATGTATTCAGCCGACCTAATCAGTGAAGCACATAGACAGCTTTTCACAACGGTTGATATGTAGGTCTGTCACATTGGTTTTTCAGTCTAGGTTGATTAACTTGTTCTTTGTGTGAAATAGGCTTGTTGCCTGATTGCAGAACAGTGCGAGATTCATTTTGCCTCCCTTCTCCAGCCGTGTGGTGCTGTAAGTGTCGGTCCTAGATCGGTGGTGAAACTCAGAGTGCTTTTCATCTCAGCAGACTTCTCTGTATACGAGGTTTATTTACTGCAGTTTATCTGCGAACTCTTCTTTTTGCCATGGCTGCTTATTTTCTTCCCAGGTTGAAAATATGTACATTTAACCCAAAGTTTCTCTTTAGTTTAAAACTGTAAATCCTGCATGTGAGATTTCCCATTTGTTTGTCAGCCTTGCCAACATTTTGCTGAAGAATTTGTGAAAAGTAAGTGAGTGCTGTTTTGCATAAAGGCAGGCTTGCTTGTGGGGGGTGACTCCTCAACCAAAGCTGCTCGTGAAACCTTTTAACAGTAGCTTCATTTTCAGCTGAAGCTGAAACTGGAAGAAATGGTAGTCCTTCGGGAAGAAACCCGGTGAGGTAGCAGTGGGCAGCTCTGCTGGACTCTTCTACAGCACTGATGCAGATAAGGCATCTCAGCATCACAAATTTCTATGATACTACTAAGCACTGGAAGCAAAGGCACACAAGTGTTGGAGTGCTGGTGTTGGAGATCTTGCTATTCTTCTCTCCTTGGTCCCCTTTGCAGCTCCAGTTAGGACCGCTGCCTGGCAATCCTTACAGTGGCCCTAGAGCAGAAGTGGCAGTGAGGTGTCTAGGACCTTCTTCTGCTGTGCCCTCCCCACTGGGTTTGAGATGTCCATATACTAGCACAAATGCTATCCAGCTTGCTTTCTTGCACCTACAGCTGCCCTGTGGACGATACAAGCAGCTGTTCTGCTCTGCTCCAGCACATTCAAGAAGAGAGGGAGCAGCGTGGTTGGCTGGAGAGAGGGAATGGGTAGTGTCCCTCAGCTCCTTCTCTCTCCTCCTCTTTCCTGGAGAAGAAAGGCTTAGCAGGTAACACTCTTCCAATCCCCAGGAAAAAATGGACAGAGGAGGAGGCAGAGCAGCACTCAAGAATATTTTTATAGTTATCGTAATTTTGCAGTTAATGTGGTTGGATACATTGTCTTCACATCATGTGTGCTCAGTTTATTCCCCTTTACCACTAATGAGATGAAGAAAAGCCACCAGAGATCACCATCAGTATCAGTCAATAACTAAGGACTCCCACACACGCTAAGGAGAAGCAGAAATGTGAGTGAGATTTAAGGCGACATGAAGGAATCACAGAATCACACAGAACCACAGAATGGCTGAGGTTGGAAGGGACCTCTGGAGGTCATCTTGTCCAACCTCCCTGCTCTAGCAAGGTCACCAAAGCCAGTTGCCCAGCACTGTGTCCAGTCAGGTTTTGACTATTGCCAAGGATGGAGACTCCATAACCTTCCTGGGCAACCTGTGGCAGTGCTCAGTCACCCTCACAGTAAACAAGTTAAAAAGGAATCTGGCACTATCTCTCCTTTCCCATGTCCCTGAGAAACCAAAATGCCATGGCCATGAGTATGGGCAGAGGCTGCTTGGGAAAAAGTGTGCTGAGCCAAAATCTGCTGCTGATGACAAGAAGCCAAGGATCTAAAGATTTTATAAGGACTTCAGAGAAAATGTCAAGCTAGAGGCAAGCCCCTGGGACGCTTATCCTGACTCTGAAGCATCTGAGTTTCTGACTCAGCCCTTACTCAGGAGCTGGTGAGGAGCACCTGGATAACTTTCCACACCTTAGTACCATTTTCCTCCAGGTATATACTTGGGGCGGGCAGGGGGGAAGCAGCTTCCCTATCAGTCATGCATACAAGATTGGAAAGCTTGGCAAGAAAATATTCAGCACAGTAATTACGTGCAGCTAGAAAGGAATCGGAATGGAAATGGGACCCATTCACTGGGCTTAGCAGACATTTCCTGGAGGTTTTCAGTTTAGGATTTCTCTTTTCCTTTCTTGTTTTGTGTGCTCTTTGAACTCTTAGGATTACAGTATCTCTTCTATTACTGTAAGGAGATTATACCTATAAAATTTACTGAGCAAATAAACAGCTGCAATCAAGAGGTAGCCAAGACAAAGAAAGTTTCAAAAACTACCAAGTTCTCTTTATGGATAACTATGATGAACTCCAGCATACCATTTAAAGCCGTTAGTTATGTGTTAAAAATAGTCAAATTTCCTTGAAAATACATTTTAAAAGTAATACTCTGTGTAGTCACCCCACATCATCCTGAAGTTTCGAAAACTATTTGGTTGAAATTTTAACAGCTCTGCTTAAGAAATGCTAAACAGCAAATACTCTTTCCAGAAATACCATCCACTGTGAACCTGTCAGACTATTACTTAGCTATTAACCTTTCTCGATGAAATTGTAATAGTGCTGTTTAAAAGAATGCTGAATATCAGAAACATTTCACTAATACATAACAGATGGATACCATATCCAGAAATATTTGTACTGTAAACCAAAGCGCTTAGCAGTTTTACACTGAGAGGTCAAAGATGGGCAGGAAACAGTTTTCCCATCCCACAAGAATTCTAGTTTTTGTATTTTCCTACTCTGATGAATGTACAGAATATTAAAGAACCTGGAGTTTCTCATAATATAAGAGGATGAATTTTTCTAAGTTTTTATTTCTTAGCTTTTTAATACAAGCAAATTACACACTTGTCTGACTTATCCTCCATGCACATTACATATTTGTTATTTAACACATCTTTCTTGGGTACAGACATCCTGCTCTGAGAGGGCTTCAGGTTTAACAGTCAGTAGGTTTTCTTTTTCATCTCCATATCCTTGACTGAAAACCATTTTCCTAGTAGATTAAAAGAGTAAAAGAAAGTGTTAGAGCAAAACTGTGACCCAACTGAAATAGAGATTCCATATGTCACATACCTTTTATAACTCTCCATATGTGAGAATAACTGATTTTTCCATCCTGTTTACATGGCTGATTTCACTGTTGGACTTGGTCCTGGGGGTAACCTTTATTTTGAAATAAATGAATTCTGGGAAAACTTAGAGTTGCTGATTTCCAACCAGTTATAAGTATGGGGAGGGGGATACTTGCATTTGGAAAGTCTTTGTGAAGATGTGCTTGATTTTTGTCTTGTGTGATAGTTCTACCCGTGGCTTTAGCTGGCAATCATGTTTCTATAAAAGGATGGAATATGTGTCCAAACAACGTCTTAGTTCAAAATAGTTGGACACTTCTTGTGAAATGTAACTACAGCTGAAAAAAGTACACTGTGTCTTCCATTTAAGAACCAGTAGACACCCTGTTAACAGATTATGTCACTGAGCCTGAAGATCTGGATGCAACAGAGAACAAACTATTATCATGTATATATCTGTAATATGAGAAAGTAGTACATTTCATGATTTATTTTTAATAACTATGAAGGAATATGTTTTCAGAAAATGTTGATTTGGTGCAATGGAAGCAGAAACCTTGTGTTCAGAAAATGTTTCATCTTGCTATTATGAGAATCTGATGTAGCCAAGATGTTTTAGCAGTGATTTTCTGCCACTGGCGGTTTGTGCAGAGTATCTTTCCTGATTGACAAATACATGGAAGAATAATGCATTGCCTTGAAAATTTTTTTGGGGGAGGAGGGGGAAGGGGTGTGTGTGTTGATGAATTACCACAATAATTTCCCCTCCAGATTTATGACCAAGGCTTTTAATTAATTGAAGTATGAATTCATGTAAATTTTGGTTCCTCCAAAAGAAGAACTGTGTCTTTTTTATTCCTGTTTTTCGTGAGGTGTAAATTCTACTGCGTGAGCACCGAGATGATGAAGCAAGAGGTATTGTAACTTTTCTGTTTATTAAAGGCTTTAAATCCAGATGGGTGTCTTTAAAAATATATTTATACATTTACATAGATACACGTGCAACTTCATTTGTACCTTCTATATTTTGATTCAAGAATCACTAGGTAAAATCATGTGGCCTATATTATTCAGATAGTCAGTCTAGTTTTCATCAATAATCCTACAATGTAACCATTTATGTTAAGCCATTTTACATTTTTGTGTAACTGGCTTCTCTCTATTAAGTATTTACTACGTGTGCTGTTAGTTAGTTGTAGGGATGTAATCTGGTTAATGTCATTCTCTAAACACTTTTTTACATTTTTTTTTTTCAAAATATGATTTTTTCAGTGACAAGAAAATTACCAGAGACTGTTCAGCATTTTAAGCTAACAGCAACCCTGGATAGATTCTTTCAATAGCTGGAAAAAACGAATTGTATATTTTTTTTATTTTCAAATTTGTCCTGTTCTTTAAATCTCTAAATTCTAAAATTTCTTTGAACTAGTGAACCCAAGATGTATTATAGGTAAAATTTTTTAAAAGACTACAAAAATGCCTTTTTTGTCCAGGGAGAAAAGCTATTTAGAGACACTACTGAGAAAAAGCAGTGGTACAACTTTAAAGCTGAAAAGCTATTCCGTAGGTGGTTTTTTGTTTGTTTTTTTAAATTATTATTTTAAAATTTACTAAGAGATACACACTCTTATTTCTTATAATAAAAGTACCTCTGGCAGAAATACTGAATTCGCTTTGATGTACTTTAATCAGCTGTATTTCTGGTTGTGTACAGGAGCTGTGTCCCCACGGGCCGACAGTACAGGGTTGCCATTTGACAGCAACAGCCAGGCAACACTCCTTTGGCCTGTAAGTTCGTAGGGATGTGCTTCCAGGTTTCCTATGCCTCCGAAGCCTTCTTAGCTATCGTTAAAACTGTGCCTGATTTCTGTTAACTAAAAATTAGACATGATTCCCTCCTGCTGAGGGAAGCTTCCATCTTCTTTTGTCATGGCTTATGATCTCTCCCTCCATTTTTGGGTGGAATCTTTGTGTGTGAGTGGGAAAGTTGCCTTCTCAGCTATTTCTAAGTTTTGCTAGCAAATTGTGGCTGTTTTTTCTTCAGTTCCACAAAGTTGTTGTCCTGTGACTTGTTGGTCTTCTGCCTTACCTAGTTCAGCTATCTTAAACACTGTATCATAACAGAAACAGTGCTGTATCATATTTTCCTCCTTATCGCACCCAAGTGTGCTCGCCTCTGACATCTCCATATCTCTTCAGGCATGAAGTTGTCACCCCCTGGGCTGCCTCCCTCCCCTCCCACAGCCGGGGTGGTCACCTCGCCTCCCACTCTGCTCTCCCCAGAGCTCACCCTTCTCTCAGTACCTCTCTTTTCCCACAAGAGCTCACCCTTCCCTGAGCACCTCTCTTTCCCCACAAGAGCCTTTATAACCTCTTTATTAGTTTTACAGCATGGGGAGAGAAGGACAGAAACGGTTGAGTGTGATTGTGCCCTCGATGTTTTTTAGGAGGTTGCTTGTCTGTAGCTGATTACGTTGCTTCCTTCATTGGTTTTCTATCCTAGCTTTCTGTTAAGATACAAGTATACATTTATACAGGGAAGTTCTACAATTATTTTCCCTACTTCCCTAGCAAAACATTAACAAAATGTTAACGCAGCATGTTGCATAAAATTGCCAGTAGTTTCAGGCTTTTAATCTGATGTTGTAACAGATACTAGTCCTGCAAATTCCAGCTAACTTGCACTTCACATGTTTCCAGTATTTATGAGCACAAGAAATGCTGTGCCATGCTTTTCTAGCACTGCGCACGTTTTTTTTGTGCGCTGTAGTGCAATTGAATCGCAGATAGAGATTTTAGTTGTTCCTGACCAGCCTTTTTACCTTTGTTAATCTGGGTAGTAGCCTAAGAAGGTCTTGAATTCTTGAACGTGGGTCACTTTTAAGACAAGTTTTCTTTGTGAATCAAGAATGAAGTGCACAATCTCTCTGAAGCAGCATGGATTGCTAATTCCTTTTTTTTTCATGTACATATATCGTTTCTCTCTGATGCTTGTGAGTGCAGACACACAGAGACACTGTAAGCTTTTCGTACTTAACAGGGCCCTCGGCATTTTTAAGCCTTAGTGTTGACTGGACTTGTTTGTTTTATTCTGCTTTCTTTCTGTTGTATTTGCTAAGCATTTGAGTTTAGTTTAAGTGAAGTTCCTTGTGATCATTCTTCATGAAGGGCACCACAGAAGTAACACAAGAATGATTGAACTGATTGAGCGAATATAGTCCTTCCTGCTATGTTCTCCTCTTCATAGGTTTTTAAAAGAAAGAGGGATGGAGAGCTTTGTAGATGCTATTTGGACTACGTATTTTTGTTGTGCAGTCTTTCTACTGTTTCTGTACTGACAGCTTCAAAATATTTAGCTAATAGAGTCATCATGAAACATCGCCTGTCTCTTCTTGTGCAGCTTGTTTTAAACCTAGAGAGAAACCACCACAAAGGGGGGGTATTCTTAATGCTCTTTCTCAGGACACCTTTGTAGTGGGTCACTGTAATCTGACAGACAAGGGCAAAGATTAATGGCAGTCAGTCAAGTCTTCCCGTAGCTCCCTAAGCTCCATGAAACAGTGTTCTCTTGTACTTTCAGAGTCCAGCAAATGAACCATACGAGGCTGAGCAGGGCTGTATTCCCAGTGCAATATGGGCAGCAAGGAACATAAGTAAATGGGCTCTTGCCAAGTAACCCAAAGGAGATAAGGACGTTCTAACACGGCTGCAATGTATGAGACCTCTTCTGAAAGACTGTACAGGTGAGGTCAACCACATTCCAGAAAGTGGAACTCAAGCAAAAGCATGTTCACAGAAGGGCCACCAGAAGAGAAGCAGAGAACCTGTATCTTGAGAGGATATTAAAACCAACCTGGCTTTTTTAACCTAGCAAAGGAATATCTATGAACATATCAGGAAGCCATATGCCAGGGAGGGAGAAGAGACAGTTAAACTCAGTATCAAAATAGAAGATTAAATGCACTTCACCAGTCACAAAACCTGCAGCAAGTTAGAAGACAAAAGAAAGTCCTCAAACATTAAATTACTGAGGTTTTGAACAGCATCTTCAGAGATGTAGTGGGAATAAAAATGGAACTGCTTGTAAAACACAGTTCAGTCAATCTCTGTACAAGAGATGATATGATGTGATTGCTTATAATAGTTGGATGGTTGTCTGGCCTTGATGACTCAAGAGGTCCCTTCCAATCTTACGTTGATAGATGCATAAAAGAAATCTATTTCGTAGAAAAATGGTCCCAGTTGGAGCAATAGAACAAATGGATCTTTCACACTTATTGACAAATTCTGCATTTTTTATCCATAAACTATTGGACTGTTAGAATTATGCTCTGAATATTATTAACTGAGTAAAAATAATGTTCAAAACATTTATGATGAGGTGAGGACTTCTGGACCCCTTTGGGCATCTGTCATACTGTTGTAGGTGGTTATCTCATCAGAGCTCTTTAATGTAGCAATTTTGAGTGAAGCTTGGAGTTGGATAATGGGTATAGAGAATTGCCAAGTGAATCTTTGGCCTGCCTTCTGAATCAGTAAGAAGCAAATGTTTTGTCGGATAAATGATATCAATGGATCTGCAACTGCCAAGAAGGTACATTTCCAAGTAAAACATAAAATAGACTTCTGTATTTTTACGGTTATTAAAAACCACAGGGTGCTTGGATATCCTACCAACCTGATCAGAACCTGTCATAGGAACTATTATTTTGCCTATGTTCCTGTAGTTTCAACTGTAAGGTCTTTCTCCTTGTTCTCCTCCTAAGACAGTGGTGCTCAAGTTTTTTGGACTGATGACCCGTTTCTCAGTGTTTGTAATGCCTCAAGCACTTACCTGTATTAAACACACCTCAGTTTTAAAATACCACTGGGGCAAGTATGGGTCTGTACACTGCTTGTACAATACTTATTCAGACTTTATGAGTCAGTGTTAGAAAAGTATGTTGTTGGATTGCTGGAACTATTAAGAAACAATTATTTTCTTTCACAAGGTGGCTATAATTCATGATCAACTGCAGTAGTAAAAGATTTCATATAGTTAATAATTTTTGCTATTTTTTGGTATAAGGAAACTTTTTTTTTTTGTTTATTCTCTTATTTTTATAAATGTGATCGTTCATTCTTATTCCTGTTGTTGCTGCTGTTCTTATTGCACTGTGCAGTTACGGGGCGTCTTTGGGATTGTGCACAAGTATAGTCAGCTTCATCTGTGGTCTTTCCTACCTTGGTAAGCAGGGCCATTTTTATGGCTTGGTACTGTTGTGTTCTCCACCAGGCTGAGCATAGCTGCATAAAGAAGAGTAAGGCCCTGTTCAGTCCCCAGGCCTGTGATGAGCTAAAAAAGGAGGAGTAGGGAAACTTTCTGGCATTAACGCACCAGGTCTGTGAGAGTAGAGGACACTTAGTAACTATTTTTAAATCATCTTTTCCTGTCTATTTGAATCAGGCTTTGCCAAATGCATCACTGTTGGAAATATTATGCTATTGTAATACCAGAGGCTGTGGTCAGATGTAAAATTAATTTTCCGTCACCATATTCAGCCAAAGTAATTTTGTATGATGCATGCGTGTATTTTCCCTGCCAAAAAGGGTGAGGCCAAATCCTTTTCTGGTGTATTTAACCGCCTCAGTTAGGTAGGTTTTGTGTGGTTCTTGCTGTGAAGGTGTGGTCACATACCAGTGTCAGTCCCATTCAGTTGTAGCTGCAGACCGTACTGCCTGTAATACAGTTAGCTCTGTTACTAAGCAGCGTGTGCCGCTGCGTAGTCACTGATGTTTCAGACTGCCGCATGCATGTGATAGATTTCCTCAACTTTCTGGTCTTCTTCTAATTTAGCACAGAACTTGTTGCAAAATGCTAATGTATGAACAGCAGCCCCTCAGGAAGTGTGTATTTGGACCTGGAGATGAGTCTGTGCCTGGTCAGGCTTTGAGTAACGTGAAGGGATCCATCAGGATGAGGGATGTTGCATAAGTACAAGATATTAACGCAGTGCTAAAATTTGTCTAATTTATGCTTCTAAGACAATAATGATGATAGTTTAAAAATGAAAGTGAGTACTATATAGTAAGTCTCACTCTTATTTCCTAACCAGGCTAAAAGTGGAAATTATTTGAAGGACACATATTATTGAAGAAAAAACAATGCTGACTGAGAACAGCCTCATTCTAGAAAGATATCATTCATGGACCACCCAGGCATCATTTTTACAAGGCCCAATTTACTCAGGAATGCCAGAATATTATCTCCTGGGGTTATTGAAGAAGAAATTAGTGTCTGTGCACTAGAGGCTGTTTGTGAAGTTATAGCTCCTAAAGAAAAAAGAAAAGGGAAGAAAGGATGGTAAATTATTATTATTATATTTAAACTACGATTCTCCATTGCCTTTGCCAAAACCTTTTATGGAAAGTACAGTGTTACAAATACAAATGCAGTCAGTAGAAAAAGCCACACTACCATGAGTACACCCATATGGCATGTTGCAGTATAGGCAAATATATAGATCTTACTGAAAAAAGACCCCAAACCACAGAAGCTGAATGATTTAAGAGGCAAAGCTGAATCTTCTGTGAGGATATATACTGAGACCCAGCTATCCAAACAATGATTCAGTTGCAGATGTTTATGAGGTAATTGACAGTCATGATGCACAAATGCCGCTTAAAGGGTGTTACGGAGTAAGGGTGGAAGCGGCCTTTTAACTGTGTGCGGCACTGAAGCAGGGAAGCAGGCAGTGCAGGAGAACAGACGGGATTTCTTACTGCTGCCTTTTACTTGCAGTAGTGACTTCTCTGATGAAGCTTTAAGTGCTTTCGTGCTGCAATAATGTTGACAAAGAGCCAGAGAGTGTATTTATTATTTTTGTTTGGGGCTGATATGGAGGTTTCTTTGTTTCTTATCCATAAATAAAAATTCCATACACTTATGAATACCCACCCTGCCCAGTGGGCTGAGGAACACCTTGCCAGCGCCTGGTTTGCAGTAAGTCAGAGCCTCCCAACCCCTCCAAGCATCTAACAGTTTGCCCTGGAGCTACTTTCTTCCGTATGGGGTGTCCCCAACATGTTTCAGGCCATTTTGCAGCCTGACAAATGTCTGGTTCAAAAAGGAATCTTTCCCATTTCATGATACAAAGTCGCTCAATTTTTGGTTGATTCGGGTTTTCTTTTGGTTGTTTTTCTTTTTTTTCTTTTATTCTCATGTGTCAATCACTGGCCAGGCTTATCCAGAGAACTTCCCTTTGAGGTATAAAAGTTTCCCAGAAAATTTGCACTCTGCAGGTGCAATGCTGAAAAACTTATGAACGCTGGAAAACAAGGGGTTCTACTGGAAACTCTTTGACAGCTTCAACTACAGCTGTCACTAGCATCCCAGCTATGACCTATGGTCCTCTACTGTCAGAAGAGCTGGGACTTCTGACACAGTAATAATAGCCGATAAGCACCTGTACCCAGCTTCTCATAAATAGCAATCATGGAGCATTATCCAGTGAGTTTTGCAAGGCACACTACCCTAAAACCTGAACAGCAAATGAAAAAAATCACAGTGCATGCCAAAAACCTCAGCCCCCAAACCAGACTCTACTGCTTCAGTCACCATCCAGTTTAAAACATTCATGACAGAGAATACGGACAGCTCTATAGCAGCGCACACAGAACAGACTTCTGGCTGCAATAGCCTCCACTAAGGTTTTCTTACTGCCCTGTGTAGAGTTAAAAAAAAAAGAAAAGGAAAAAGAAAAAAAAATCCACAGTAACAAACTTACAGAACAGAGGGATCAGTCTCATTAAGGAAGAAAGGCGAGCTTTATGAAATATATTAACAGAAAAAGAAGGCAAGAAAAGCAAGGGAAGACTACTGTACCAACTCCACTAGGGAAATAAAAGAGATGACCAGCCTTATACCAACAGAAAGAGGCACAGAATTACTAGAAAAACAACTATAAAGACATAGTAAATCAAACAGCATAGAGTTTAGAACATCAAAACCGCAGAAATTTTCATCTATTATTAATTATGATAAAAAATTCTATCTCAGAATATTTTACACAGCAGCTGTTGCCAAAAAAATCTACATCTTCTTGAGCTGAGAAACTTTAAAATCAGAAGCAAATCTTTGCATAACCAGTGGCGACAGTGTAGATATTAACACAGTATTTCAGTGTCTGCTTTCCATTTTCCAGTCAATTAAAAATACAAATACGAAATACAAAAACTATTTTAATTTTATTTTGATCTTATTTAAATATTTAACTGAGCCCCAGTATCTTGGTGTCTGTTTCGTGTGTGTGTGCACATGTTAGGAAACTCCAGTCCTCTCTCTGCAATTGAGTTAAGGTCGTTAAACCATGTGGATTAGTAGTTCTAAAAAGTAATTTACTTCTTGTTTTATTTTTTTTCCGTGTAGTAGTTATGGTGAGGTTGAGAATGATTTTCGAAGATGGTGTCAAAGTTAGAATACATCAGATTTGCTCCCTTCTGAAGCCTGTTAGCACCAACTCTATTAGCTAACCTACAGTGACAAAATTGTTATTGTTATCTTCTTATTAATGTGTGTGTATATTTTCATATATTTTAAGGAACTGGTTCAGGACTTGGGTCCATAAGTAGAGATGCTTGCCTACAATTTCCTGAACAGGATTCTGACCAGGGACAGGATTACATTTTGTACAGCTTGAGACTTTGGCCTCTGTAATCTACTGCATCTCTTCACACATTTTGCCATGTGTTAATTTAGATGGCAAGTTCCTCAGGGCAGGAGCCACCTCAGTGTTTGTGTGCTATAGGTGTGGGTAACACTTACTGAAATGAATAGAATAGAATAGAATAGAATAGAATAGAACAGGACTATTTCAGTTGGAAGGGATCTACAATGATCATCTAGTCCAACTGCCTGACCAGTTCAGGACTGACCAAGTTAAAGCATGTTAAGGGCATTATCCAAATGCCTCTTAAACACTGACAGGCTCAGGGTATCGACTGCATTCCCTGTCTCTTCTCAAAACAAGCTGCAAATAACTAAAATTAAGACATACAGAGATACAGCTGAAACGTCCATGTTGCCCTGTCCATCTGTTTCAGGGTGGACCAGAGAAAAATCAGTTTTAACAGTAGGAGACACTCTAGCCTCTCTATGCATTCAATGCCTGGCCTCTTGTCACAGAATCTTTTACAGCCATTTAAGTAGCAAATTACGGTTCTTGAAAACTGTTTAGTTCTTATATATCTAGCTAAAAGATAAGGCATACAAAAAGATTATTAAAAACTAGCTTGGTTAAACAGAATGCTCCATTTGATGGGTGGGAGGAGAATTTCCAGGGGAAATACCAGTTACAGCAAACAGCAATAACCAAGTCAACTCTCATGGTTAGGATTTGTCAACAGTGTAACACATTTGCATCAGTCAGGAAAGTCATCGAAGCTGTTCACTTGGAAGAACTGCAGTCTCTTATTCTTGAAGCAGTAGCAAAATGACAACCTATAAAATGCTTGCAAAGAGTTGAAAGGAAACATTTCAGGCACTGCCTGGAAAACGTGTGACTAAGGCTGTGAGAATAATTGTGTTTTTTTTCAGCTAGAGAGCCGAACCTAAAAAAGAAGGAGAAAAACTAAGTTAGAGTCAAACCAAATGGAACTTTTTTTTTTGTTTTTCTTGCCAAAATGGAAATCTGAAAACATTTATTTTGTGTAAAATGCAAACATACATTCCATTTCATCCAAAACAAAAATGTTCATTTTGAAGCATGAGGAGAGAAAGTATAGGAAATCAAGGGCTGTGATATGCCAGGTTTTTAGAGGTGGCAGTGATTTTTACCTAGCAGCTGGTGGTGGTGGTGGGTGTCTTATATATATGACGCTTATTTGAAAAGTGACCTCCCAGCTCATTATGTGACCTTAGCACAGGGACAGAAAACACAGGCTTTTGCAGGGGCGAAAGTCTCTTCGCCAACTATCTTTGTACCCAGAACACGGTAGGCAGAAGGTATATTTCCTTCAGCGCCTGATGTGAACCTCGGCATCCTGCGAGTGCTCCTGCTTCACCTGGCTACCAGATCCTGTGAAAGCAGGTCTGCTCCATGCCCTGCGTGTGGGGCTCTTCCCTGTCATCTCGGGGACTGCATGGAATGGGGTGTCAAACGCTGCTGCTTCACCCACCAGGCTAAAAATCCTGTTTCTCCATAGCTCTTTCTTGCTCTTTGCCATGGTGATTATTTAAGCACCTTGTAATATTTCAGCTTCATAATAACATGGAACAGCTCTCTTCAGAAGGATTTAGAGCCACTTGCTTGAATACCCTGTAGAGAGATGGCAAGGGCACAGGAGTAAGTGGCAGACCAAGGTCTCTTTCGAGTCTGTCCAGGTGAGGGTGAGTTCTCAGGTGGTTTGTACCTACTGTTTGTGTATTAAGTGTATTGAGTGGATCCCCAAATTGATGCCATCTGCAAACTTGACAGGAGCGCAACCCTTCACCTCCTCCAGGTCATCCGTAGAGACAGCAAATGCAGTCCAGGTCCCATTGCAGGCCCCTGCACTACTGCACTCACCACAGGCACCCAGACAGAGTATGACCCGTTAACTATAACCCTCCGAGCCTGAATATCCAACCAGTTTTTTTACTCAGCTAGTTGTCCACCCAGCTAGACTGTGACCTTTCATCTTGGATACAAGTGTACTGTAGGAGACAGTACTTAAAGCCTTGCTAAAGTCAAGGTAAATCACATCCACTCTTCTCTCATTTTCCATAGATCCAGTCATTTTATCATAGAAAGAAATCAAGTTGGTTGGGCATGATATACTCTTGGTAGATCCATGCTGACTGAAGTTTCTTTACTCAACTAGGCAAAATGTAGCAAGATAAGCAGAGAAAAATAAGCTAAACAGAGAGTATTTGGCTTGTCCTAGACCACACAGGAGGTCAGTTGTGCAACCAACAACAAAACTCAAGTCTTCCTAATCTCATTCCAGTCCCTGACCTAAATTATGTGTCTCTAATTTTTAGTTAAAAGTTAACTTCTAGTAAAGTGTTTCATTGCTGGAAGCAAGAAACCAAACCATGGACCATGTGGCAGATCCCCAGAGACGGCTAACAACCAGTAGAACATGTTTTGAGAACTGCTACGTTAGACAAAATTCAGCTATGAATTGATGAGCATTTCTCTTTAGAAATAAATGACCAACACAATTTGGCCTTCACATTTCCTAGACTGCACATGGCTTAGGAGCTTCAAAAATTACACTCAGGCTAGGATAATAAGGAAGAATAGAGTGATCTCTTTTGGTGGTAGTAGGAGAAATGAAGTGTGTGTCATATGTAACTGCCTGACACAGATACTGATATCTGTAAGCAAATCGTAACTTTAATTCCTTAAAGTTCAAGACCGTAATCTGTTTGCTAGTGAAGACAGGAGGCCAACACATTGGAGAGACGAAAGACGCAATATTTTTCATGCACTAGAGTGCCAGACTGTCTAGTGTTGATGCCCACAAGTGGATCCATATATTCAGGAGAACTCTTTTGCCCTAACAGTTTTCTTGTGAGATTTATGGCCTTATTTGAGAGGAAACTTCACCTTCATTTCTTGGGTCTGTTGAAAATCTTACAACTTTTTTTGTTGATTTGTGTACGTGTGTTCTGCAAAGTTCATCCTAAGGACACAGCTGAAATCTTTGACGCCTGACTGATGTCAGGAGGATGCAACATCTTTTATACAGAAATGTAACTTGCATTGGAGAGTAATGCCGCATTCCAGAAGAACAAAATAGAAACAGTCTTTCCCTAGTGCACCTGTTTGAATGCAGCCTTTAAGGAGGAATTTTAGAGGTGTTCAGTTTCACGCATGAGCAGTAATGGCTGGCTCATTTAACCTCTGGGCCCATTGTGAGACCACAGCCACAGGCAGAGGAATTGCAGTTGGACTTTTTCAGTGAGCTGCACCACACGAGTGATGGATGCACTGAAGTCCACAAAGAATTTTCATTCAACTTAGTATGTTACATATTCATGCCTACCATCTATCTTGTAAACATCTTTCTTTTGGTTTTTTTTTTGGTACCCATTCACAGGTGGCTCAGAAAATAACTGCATATTGGGTCAGATGAGCGCGGTCACATTTTTGTCCTATTATTCAGTGATCATGGGAGCCTCCATTACATACACAAATTGCCCAAAACTCTTATAAAACAGCCTGCTTGTGCCACAGGCTGGTAGGAACATGCTGCCTCAGACCATGATGTACCATATTGTTTCCAAACCATTTGAAAATTAAGCCCTAATGCATTAAGAGAAAAATAATTTTGCTTCTCTTGTTTAATTATTACATTGTTAAATACATACCCATTTTAATATATTTATCTTCCATGACCCATTGTTAACTTTTCATACCCCACAAGGTGATATTTCTCAGGCTTTAGGAAAAAATGATCTGTGATCACTCCTCTGCTTAAATATTTTATTAATTATTTTATAGTTAAGCAGTTACTATATATTTTTGCTTGGCATTTATCATAATTGAGTAAATAGTAATTTATGATGGGTTAACCCATAAAAAATTCAGTGGTTTGAGTGGCTTTCAGTAGGTATCTGAAACCCACTTACTGCTATAGGAAAGACAGGAAAACGGGATCTGCAGATTACGTGTATAAAACTAGAACAGTCCTGATTACAGCAGGAATGGAAATTTGAAAACTGGTTTGCTAATTCCTCCCACCCATGTATAAATGCAAGTTTCTACAATTTTCTTCTTTACCTTCTTTTTCTTAGGAGCAAGGCAGAGGGAGGATACATGGAAAGAGAAGGTAAGAAAATTTGGAGATGGGGGATATTGAAGAAAGGAGTACAAAAATACAATGAAAAAAGTTTTTAGTATGTCAGATCTGACCTAACCAAGAAGCGTTAGAAATGCCATGCATCAGTCTGTTCATGCAAACAACCCCATTCAGTCTGAAGAAGAAGAAGCTTTACAAGTTTGAAGAGCACTAGAATGGGTCCTGTCCTACCTCACTCTTTGTGAATTTTCGTTGCTACTGAAGTTGCAGAAGGTAGAAGTCAACACAGAACACGGCCCATTGTCTTGATGGTGAACCAAAGCTTTCTATGATCTTAGCGTTATGTAGAGAGAGAAGGTTGCAGTGGGTTTCAAATCACCCATGCAAACTTTCAGTAGAACACATGAGGGACTGGTTGAATGATCAGCCTTTTAGCAACACCATTTTTACTATGCAAAAGAGTATTTTGGACTGAAGCCTACATCTTCCTGTAAATGGTTCTAATTCCAATATTAATGAATTCTGGCTTTATTCTTAGTATTTAGCACTCTTTTCTGTAGTGTCTGAAGACTAGCAGGGTCAGAGATCCAATCCACACAGTGCAGCTATGCAGGAAGTTACTGTGCTCCCTGTACGCAGATTCACAGAACAGTTTAGATTGGAAGGGACCTTCAGAGTCCCTCTAGTCCAACACCCTACTCAAGGCACTGCTGTTTAGAGCAGGTTGCTCAGGGATTTTCCCGACTGAATTTTGAATATCTCAGAAGATGGAGATCCCATAGCCTCTCTGGGCAGTTGTTCTAGTGGCTAATCGCTCTCATCTTGAAAAATTTTTTCCCTAAATCTGACTGGAATTTCCTATGCTCTACACTGTGCCCAGTGACTATCTACCAATCAGAACTGCAAAAAGTCTGGATCATTTTTAAAATGGCTAGAATGAGGAAAATTTGTGTAGTAAAAACAATATAGCATATGAAATCCAAATGGAAATCCTTTGCAATCAGCAGAAATGCTTCTGTTGATCTCAGGAAGGTTGAAATGTTCAGTCAAATTTGTGGCAAAACCAGGGTTTTTTTTTTTTCTCTTTTGGACTGTATAGTTTCTGAAACATCAAAGTAGCTATGAAAAGTGTGCTGGATTCTAACTTTGTATTTTGACTCTTTTTCATCACCAGTGCATGTATGAACATGATTGCAAAAAACAGAAGGAAGCTGGTCTGAAATTTCATGCCCCTGGCAAAAGTGAGCTGCTAACAGAAGTTTGGTGTGTAGAAGAAGGCATTTTTGTTATGAAGTCTCTGGCAGAGAATGAATGTGTCTCTCCCCATCATCATCATTAGAGGTACATTTCCTTCACTGTAGCCACTTCTGGGGTAGCTTTCGTTTCCTTACTGTAAATGCCCTCACCATGCAAATATGGTTCCATGCATGAGGCAAGAACTCCTAAATCACAGTTTGTGCTGCGGAAAATTATGAAGAGAAAATCTAATTTGGCCAGATTGCTGTTTTGCCTATAAAAGAAGTTAAATGTGGAATAGGCTTGTCAGATCATTGAGCCATTCCCATTGCAAGTGGATACAATTCCCAGCAGAGAATGTCTTTGATTTTCAGACGCAAATGCCTTTGCAGGGATGAGCACTGTAGGACGGTCTTTCTCTAGGAAAGCCGGGGAGCCTCACGGGCTTGTAGGATAAGAGGGCTCTGGGGTGGGAGGAGGGGAGAGGAGACAGACGGCCACAGGGAAGCCTTTCGGCAGTTCAGCGAGAAGTGTGCAAATAATGCCACATCTTTCCCTCAGTGCTCCAGCACTCCCCTCATGCAAGGCAAGACAGTAAATCTTGTCTTTGCATTGTAGACCATCGAATTTTCATCTTCCCTTTCTTGCCATGCTTGTCCAGATTTTAGTGAGTCTGTGCTCAGTTTCAATGTCCTTTTTTGTTTCTTTTTTTAACTTTCACTGTGCAGCTGCTGGGCACATAGGCCCACTTATACAGCTCCTCACAATGAACCTGCCCCTTCTTTGCCCCGTCCTAGTCACAAAAACAAAGGAAGATGGGGGGAAGCAAACTTGTTGCTAAGCCCACTCTCCTACTGCAGAGGTCTGATGTCTGAGGTGTTAATCTTCATGTTCTTTTGATCTGAATAAGGATAATAGATTGTTTTTCAATATTGTTTCTGGTTCATGAATATGTATGTTGTCTGCTCCTTTTTTTTTTCTCCTCCAGAAAACCCTTTGAAGATACCTTTGTAGCTTCCCTTCTGCTGCAGGCCTAACTTTGACTTTTCCGCTGTTCATTGTTTTTCTCTGCGTTTCATGTTCTCACTCTATTACAGCCACTTGGTTGCTGCAGCCAGGGCTAAAGCATCATCTTGCCTTCTTTCTGAGGAACAGTCTAACACAATAGCACCGTCTCCTGCAGCCTCGCTCTATGCAGAAAACTAAACCAGCCATGGCCAGGCAGCATGGAATAAGTCCTAGAAATAATGCTGATGTCTCAAGATGTGTAACGCTTTTTTCACATTCTCTCATCTCAGACAAGAACAGAGGATACAGTGCATCGGCCAGGGCCAAAGGACCTGACACCCCAGCTCTAATAATGGCTCAGAAAGCCAGATGCCAGCATGCAGTGGGGTTTTTGCAGGATGCGTCCAACCTGTTGCACCCATGGAGCACGGTGTATCTCTTGCATGCACACGTGACTTCAAACAGCTTGTAAGGTAGCCTCTAGTCCCCCTGCTACATGGTAAAGTTCCTTCAGGACTCGCTTAGTGTGTGCAGTCCTTAAGTTCCCATGGTTTCTGCATGTGGCCCTGGCGAAGCAGGTGTCACTGAGCAGACTAGAACAGGAGACCACCGCTGGTAGGCAATGGTGCCCTTTAGGCATTCGTGTTTCTCCCTACAATTAGTATTAGACACACAATCCTTATTACCTGTGCTAAAGTCTGATTAGTGTTGTTTCTGGGCACATTTACATAGTTGTCATGCTGTACCCCGTGAAGGTGTGAGACAATCACTATCTGGTTTCAAAGGCTGCTTGTGGTGAAAAGAACATTAGGTAACTTGATTTCTATTTTTCTTTGGAATACACCTTCCTATTCACCACCCTGTGGGAATCTATACTCTCTTTTGTTGAAGTTGTTTCTGTTCATATGATTTCATGTGTTTTGGGGCATTTCAGTGTTCTTGTTGATCCTTTTTTCCCCCCTGCCTTCTCTTCCTCTGTGCCCTCTCCATCTTTTTGTGGTATTTTTGGCAAAGCTGTGGGTTACACCCATGTTTCATCTTGTTGTTTTTGTCAGTTATTCACCAACTGAGCTCAGAGGAAGGATTTGTTTTTCCGTAAGATCTGGGGACTTTTTGTTTTTTGTCTTCTAATAATTTTATAGTTTTGTTGACTAAAGCACAAGAAAATTGAACAACTTGTCCATGGTCACACAGTGAGTCATTGCTTCTGTCAAAATAAGAATCTTCCCAGAGCTGCCATAGTTTGCATCTCCTCATTCCAGCCATCAGAGAAACTCAGCTCTTCTGTGAATTTGTCACAGGTCTAATGAAAAGTTTTTTTTACATCACCTGTTTCTATGGCACTGAATAAATTTCACAGGCATAGCTATCAACCACACTGTGTGATAGACAATAGCAATATGAAGCTCTGAGAGAAAGCAGAAGGTGTTAGTTCCTGGTCTCCAAAGAGTGTTTTAATAAAGACCTGTGAATCTTCACCATCTAGGTCCAGCTCTGCTTCGGTCCAGGATCCACTGAAGAGAAAATCCTGGGAAAATGAATGAAGGGGGACTGAGGGTCTCAAAGTTTTTAATTTAACTTAAATTGTTGCATCTTTTCCCAGCCCAAGACCAGAGTTCCTGGGCATGTTGTGGGCCAGAGCTGCTCTCTCCACTGAGACCCATGGGTCAGGCTTTCAAGAGATGAGCCTGGAATAGGGAGGGAGCTCACTAGTGATCACTGCTTCAGTACTACTCATAACAGCAGATAAAAGAGCAGCATTGCCTGCAGAGACCGAAGAAACTGTAAAAACAGAATCTATGAGCTTCTGGTTTTATAAAACAACAGGGAAGACAGGGAATACTCTAGACATTCCTAGTATTCCTACTACTCCATCGCATTACTGGCTGGGAATTCAGCCACAGAAAAATTAAAACTGTCTTCAGGCACAGAAAGCTGTTAAACAATAGGACATTTTTTTTGCTGGGCAAGTATCTTTTCACTGACCTACAGACAACCTGGCTCTATCCAGAATCCTCCAGCACTTTTCCAGTGATGGTGCTGCTTTTGGTACAACCTGACAGTATATTTGTCTTTCTTCACTAACTGTTGTAGACCCTCTGACCCTTAGGGTTCCACAAGTCACAGCTTGACGGTGGCTTCGGGGAGGTTGGACCCTAGACAGAACAACCTCCTCCACTCAGTGCGGTCTCTTGCCGCTGCCTCTTCAGGCTGCTGAGGATGTCTGTGACAGAGCTAAGAGCTCACCAGCTCTGAATTCCATTTCCAAGTGTAAACACTAAAAAACATACAATGTGTAACAACAGAAGACAAAAAAAAAAAGTGGAGAGGAGTACCAATGTACCTCTGCTGGTTTTATAGGCTGAAAAATAATCAAAATCTCCTGGAGTAGTCAAAGTCACATCTCTTGGTGGTGAAGAACTCTGGGAAGGCAAGTCAATGAAATTAGAATATGGCAGGACTTATAATAGAATTATCATGGGCCAAATGAAAGACTAATTTAAGTCTTATTTATAGACTGTGGGTAACATTCAAATTTCACTTCATCTCCTTTAAGCCTTTTACTCACTAATTTTTTGAAAGGAAGACTAATTAAGAAAAGAATCCACTTGGCAATTTATTAGTTTTAAACTCTTTCTTCTTTACAGCTTTTGTCACTACTGCTTCCAAAGTCTTTTGGAAATTTTTCTTCAGTTTATTGAAGTGACTTCAGTTGCCTCAAACCTTTTTATTTTAGCTCATTTAAATACATCAGCCAGTTTCAAGACCTGATAAAGATGAATGCAATTAAGCTTAGAGGCCTCATAAATGTTAGGCGAAGAGCTTTTATTTTGACGAGAGGGTAGAGCCAAATTAAAAGAATATCTGGTAACTCTGTGAAAATATGAATGTGGGAATTTCTGACTAATTAATTTTGTATGGGGATTATAATGACTTACATTTACATACAACAAGGAATGCTAAAAAACAGACGTTTTGTGTGTGAGTGTATATTTGTGTGTGTATAAATGTGAAATGCAATATTATAATGTGACAGTGTGTGCTTTATCATTAAGATTGGTACTGAATTTCCATTGTTTCTATCCGCCACTCCAGTACCACAAAAGAAATGAATACTAGCAACAAAACCAGCAGGCAACCTAATCCCGGCCTGCACTTTTCCAGCTGAACATGAGTTGAATGGCAGATCCTAAATTATCATATTCCATGAGATAATACCTCTGTGAAGTTGGCTTTTCAACACCAATCTTAAACTGCTTTGTAAGGCAGGTCATTAGTATTGTACCAAAGGCGAAACTGCAACAGCAGAGGTAGAAACAGAACCTGTGACCTCTCGAGTCTGAGCTTGGTGTTCATATCTACCTGGGAAGCCACACTACCTCCTAACACAAGCTTTCCTCGAGCAAAAGCAGAAGTCTGGTGGCCATTTTTGTTCTTTCAGCCACCTGACAAGGAGGAAAAGCAGCAAAGAGGATCGAGGTGGGGGGAGCAGTCTGCTCTGCAGGGGACAGAGGTCTCCATCACTGAACTTCATTAACTGAGGTTTGAGGAGCACTATTAACTGAGGTTCGAGGTGCAAAGCTGATTTCAGTACACTTTGATTTCTGCAATCAAAAGACTTTTGAGAAGCAAACCATGAAATATCATTCATAAACACGGGAAGTGCCAGCCACAGTAGATGTCATTTCATGGAGACTTACATTTATTTTATTTCAATTTATTTTAGGAAATAATACCTACAGCATTTTGGTTAGGACAAAACCAAGTAACAGTGGTCTCAGTTTTTTGTTTCTTTTAGAAATAAAGGACAGTTTTCTCAAGAAAAATATGCTCTTATTTGGACAACATCTGGTCAGAATGCACAATATAAAGTAATAATTAAGAAGAATCTTGCCCCGTTGGAAGCCATAATGACATCAGGAAGTCTGACCAAACTTGGGTCCTTTGACAAGCCCAAAGACTATCAATAAGAGACCTGGAGTCTGAATTGATTTTTATTTTTTCTACCTCTTAAATATTTCAAGTGGCTGACGATCCAGTCTTAGCTTGTTGAGGATGAAGTCTTACAGCAGAAGAAGGGCTGTCTGGGGCCTGAAGAGTATTCTTAGGCTAGCTTTCACACAATTTCTTAAGCACATAGTATAATTATTATGGGAACGGTAGTGGTACTGCCCAGCAAATAGAGAGGAGAAGACTGAAAGCCAGGATGCGTATGCTGTTTTCTGTACTGTGTCGCTAAATGGCTCCATGACTTGGGGTCAAATAAATTCTTTTCCGTGCCTCAAGTTCTATAAGCTTGATCCTCCTGATATACATAACAAACTTGCACACTGTCTCTGCAGTAATACCAGCAAAATTACTTCTTACCCCATCTTCTGTAAGTGTGCATGCATTTCAGAGCTCTGTCAGTACTGGTGCAGAATGCATCGGCCCACTTTTACAGACACTCTTTGAGGTCCATGAATACAGGATGCTTTGGAGTTGATCTTTGTCGAGAAACACAACAGAACTATGAAGCATTAGGATTTTTTTCTGTTTACTGTTTGCCTGCTCATTTGCTTTAGTCTTGACTTCACAATTTAGCAGCTTGGTTTATAACTGAAATATGAAAACTTAGGGAGGGAGGTTGCTGGACCAGAGTGTGGAGCAGAGCTGACCTTGAATAAGACATGCCAGCTCTGCAGAGAGCATACAAATGTGTTACACTGTATAATATGCAGAAAGGTCTTGAGGTCTCTCCCCTCTCTTTAAACATCAAAGATGGGATAATGTGTTTTCATCCTTCAACATTAAACATTCTGTTACAGTCTTGGCAAAGGTGGAGAATTGTCTCTGGGATCTGCTGCCATGGGAGGTCATGGAGTCAAACAGAACGGCTGGATTTGAAAATGGAGAGGAATAATTTTGTGACCAGTAATAAAATGTGTAGCAACACATGGTAAAATAATGATAGGGCTATAACCTGAATGCTGAGAGAGTCGGGGAGGAATTCCCCCCCTACACCACATGGAAGCACCACATATGTAAGATGGTCGATTTAGGGGGTGAAAAGGCGGGGTCACCTTTTCTTGAGGTAGCAGATAAATCAGGCTTGATGGACAAGACCAATTCTAATTTCTGAGAATATTTGTCTCAAAGTGGGGAATTGCAAAGTCAGTTAAGAGGTCCTGGTAAAGATTTGCTATGCAGATGTGCCTGGGGACACAAACCATTTTTGTAAGAGCAGGAGAGCATTGCAGGGAGGTGGGCTGAAGGCTGGATTCCTTTGTGTGGATTTATAACCACTTTGAAATCATAGAATCATAGAAAGCTTTTGGTTGGAAGTGACCTTTAAAGATCATCTAGTCCAACACCCCTGAAATGAGCAGGGACATCTTCAACTAGATCAGGTTGCTCAGAGCCCCATCCTTGTTATTGTTTCTGGATGTTTGTTAGAAATAGGGAGGTGAAAGTGAAATCTTGGCTTTACAACCTTTATGAAAGGGTTTGACTGACTTACATCATAACCAAGGAAGAGTAGCATAGAAAGATTGTTTTTTCAGCAGAGAATCCAAGTGAGATGGATAGATGGTGAAAAAGAAAGGTGGAACTAGTGCTTTAGGAAAGAGGGGCGTCAGCAAAAAATATTGCTGCTCGGTTTTGTATAAGTATGTATCTGCGTGCTAAGAAGCAATGGCTCCATCAGGCCCTTTGCTGAGTGTGGCCAGGAGAGCATTTTGCTGCTTGAGGCAGGGTGATGGCCATGAGAGTGGGAGCTGTTGATCTTTTGTTCCAAACTACATCCCAAGTGAAGTTTTTCTATTGTTTTCCTTCCAGACCTGTTGGCAACAACTGTAGCTGCTTCATGCCCTGACATAATAGTGATCACATCTTCTCCTTGTGCTCCAGTCAGCTTTTCTCCCATCCAGTGGGATTCAGTACTAGATATTTCATCAATGCAATAATGTTACCATATATTTTTAGACCTTAATTTCTTGGAGAGCTGCCTTCAAGAGCTGTAACATTCTGTAATTGTTCGGCACACCTGTTTCCAAATACCTCAGTGTGAAACTATTTGTTTTTTCCTGTGAGAAGACTATAGTACATGTTCTGTTACATCTTTGACACCTAGCCAAAAAATACACCATTCATTTAAACTTGAGCATTAAAGGCTCTATTCACACACATACAGAAAAGGATATTTCACACTTTTCCAGTAGAATTTTAAATGGTAATGAGAGTGCATTAAAATGTCACCTAGTCCAGCACTGAATAGGTATCTACGGGTTGATGTGCTGAAACTGAATGCACAAAAGATCGAAGTAAAAGAGTATTATATAGATAATACTCATTCTATACAACTTTAGAAAAATTAACAACATGAAATAGGAGGGCAAGACCTTGGCCTTAAACCTCTGCCTATACTCAGGGAGTACAAAGGAGAATAAAATACTTTATGGTGACAACTTCTAGAATCACCATAGTGGCTTACAGTCTAGGGAAGATCACACAATATTACTTCCCCATCACGAAGAAGGTCCTGCTGTACAGCACTGGCACTAGCATTTCCACTAAGTGCCAGGCTTGCTGTTCACCTAACGAAGTCTTCCTTTTACCCACCAAGGCTGCCTCAGAAAAGTTCAATGATAAGTGAAATTATCGCTATATGCATATTGGAAAGTTTTTAGATCTTCCCACGGGGAAGATTTCACTGAAACATAAGGTGGCTATTAGTAGTAGCAATACTCATAAAGTTATCCAGACTTTTCAATATTCCGTCATGCTGTTTGGTTTTATCACCTCCTGATACAACAGAAGAAAAACTGTATCTCAGAGGATTACAATTACAGTTTCCCCAATGTTAGGAATGTGGATGGCCTTAGGGCACAAAAGGGGTTAAATACCTGCCTATATTTTCTCCTTCAAGGTGAAAAAAGTGTGAGCTAATTGGCTACCAACATTCCTTAATTGCGAGAGTTATTAGTGCAGCAGAAGCTGAACCAGGTTGCATTTGAAATGTGCTTGTTAAACACATGTATTTCTTCTCGCTGGGAGGATGACTATGCATATGTGATGCATATTTATACGTGCCCTGAAGCTCATCCTCTTCCATAGGGGAGGTTTCTTGTAAGCCATCCTAAACCTAGTTACCTCTCCCTAAGGGAAGTAGTTTTTCCTCTATGTTCAGTAAACATATTGATATTTCAGTCACTTCTTGAAGACATCAAAGGTAAAAGGAACGAGGGGCTGCAGATCTTCTGTCTCTTTAGAGTACAGACACTTTACTGTTAGGTGTATTAGGAGTGCAATATATATAGCATCACTTGAAGTGACCTTTCTTTCAGGTTGAGAAGAGCAAAAAATCCCAGAAAAAACATAAACCCAGAAAGAAAGAGAGAATAAATGTAAAACCTCTGTGGAAGAGTATTGAGTATACATCTCCTTTTACAATCTGTGTTGAGCTTTGAGAATAAAATGGCTTCCCAATTCAGTAGAAGTACAGTGCATAATACACAAACCAAAAGCTGTCACAATCTGAAAACTGCATATCCTTTCTCTATGCATAAAGAGAATCAACTCGGGTTATGATCCAGAAATGCAACCGAATATCTCACCCTGATTTGGGCTTTATGCTCTATGAATTTTTAGAATAATCCTAAGAAATATGTGCCTGGCAGCCAATTTCATTCTCAGGTGTTAGTGAAGTCAGTATACGCCCAAACATTGTAGAAGAACCTCTCAAGATTATGGTTGCACCCCAGAATTTCAGCTCATATTTAATGTATCTTGATAGTAGAGTAGTTGGTTTTGGTTGCAAAGAAAACCAAGTAGAATTTGAATTGAGGGTAACCAACATGGAGTTGAGCTTTTAGAATGCATTTTACATTTCTATCCACGAGGTTTTAGCTTGGATGATCAGTACTTTAAAAATATCTTCATTGATAACGAGGTCATATCTTTTATAAGAAATTAGAGGGATGATTACAGACTTGCATAACACATTGCGCCTGAAGTTATTTTATGATACAAGAATCTGGGGGAAGGGCAGATTGAGACATTGTGCAATTATTTTCTTGACTAACCAAGAAGGAGTCAAGCTCATGGAAAATGTAAGAGAGAACCAAATTCAGAGGACTCGGGGCAAAGTTTCCAAGCAAGCCCAGCAATGCTAACTGCACAGCCTGTTTTGAATGGGTGCATTGCATGCGGCTGTGGGATGCAGTTCATTTTTCAGAATTAACTTTTCCTTTTTCCATTTTTGCACCCAGGAGAGACTCAGATACTAATAAAAAATGCACTCTTATTAGGCCCAGTGTACACATTTACTCTGTTCTGCCATATTTTTTAACCCATCCTAAAATGTTGTGTGGTTAGAAAATACAAATTCATTCCAAATAGAATGCATTTTGAATACAAATCCATTTCAAACAGCATGCATTTCACAGCAGTGTTTTTCAGGCACGGTCCTTCCCAAACATATCTCCAGTAGGATGGAAGCCATTTAGTGGTGATTAAAGCCAGATTGCATTCTGTAAAAGGGTCCTGTGGCTGCTTCTACAAAGTCAGTGAGAAAGTAAGAGGAAAGCAGGAATCTCTTGGATGTATCATGGCTCCAAACCCCAAATACTGCTGGACATGTTTCCTGATCCTCTGTTATGTATACCTATGTTTTCTAAATAAATACAAAAACTATAACTGGAAAGAATGTTGTCTTCTTTACAAGCAAACAAACCTTTGGATTCTTTATTTGGAAAAAAAAAAGAAAAGAAAAAAGTAAGACTCTTGAAAAATTTTGGCGTGAATGTGATGAAAGCTGAAGTCATTTGTTTAGCCCCAGAACAGGTATGGTACTGCTCCAAGAACGTACCTCACTTCTGAGCTGGAAGGACCACCTGCAGCGATGAAAGGGCACTTCAAGACCCAGGTCCATACAGTCCTTGGCTTCCCCACTGAGAGTTCCTATCTGGGTGCCAGCGAGTGCCAGTCAAGCTAGTGGTTTTTACGATGTGGACAGACATCCAGCAGGGACTTGACTGAGTTAATATTGTTTTAACAAAATTCTTCTGGTATATAAAACTCCACTAAAAACTCATAGTGCCATGGAATCAGCACTTCAAGTCTTGATGCATCGGTGGAGAAATGAATGTTAGTGCAACAGGAAAAAAGCCGCAGTCTGCTGAAAATCTACCCAGCCTGGGATCAAATTTTTTGCTCTATATCTTTATCAGATAAAATTTACATAAATGCAAAATGCTTCTACACTGAAGCAGAGACTTTCTTGTATGAGAAAGGTCATTAGGTCATCCTGCCATTAGCAAATGACAATGTATTGTGGTGCAGTAGAAGACAGGAGAAAAAGATGAAATGATAGAGCAAATGGGGAGGAAAAAAGATTCTTCTCAAATCCTAAAATAATCAACGTGTGCCCGACAGCATGGACTTTGCTTGACTTCCGTCAGAAATGAAAGTTAGCTATCAGGAAATGCCTTCCTCCCCTGTGGTACACAGTTCAAAACTATCTACTCAGATTATCTTTTGATAATCATAAATAGCAATACTCAGCATTTTTCAACTTCTGTTTATTTAATAAATAATTGTTCCTGCATCCCGATGTTACGTGTGTATTGTTAAATTCAGTAGGGAAATTGAGGCATGTAAGTTGTTTTTCCAGAGGGAAAAAATCATGGAGTAGAGTCAGAATTTAATGCTAATCCATCTCCCTTAATTCTCTCTGAAAAGCAGCAATTAAAGCAACACAACAAGATTTGAGCATTTTACTGCGATGACACTGAATTTATTGAAATTCCATTGTTCCAACTGGATGCCTGTATGACTTCAGTCAGATCACCAAATCTAGCCCTGCTGTGAGCTTGTGCAACTCCTGCATAAGTCACTGGGAGTTATGGCTGGGTTATACCAGGCCTAGACTTGGCACTGAGAAAACATCCCTCATGATAATGAAGCAAACTGATTTCAAGTGAATGTTAAAAATTCCTGGCAAAGTAAAGCTTCTCTCCTCCTGCCAAGTGTCATCAACATTATTTTTTTGGGTGGATTCGAATCTCTGAGAGCAGAGTTTTCCATGACATGTTCCTAATTGTTAAAAATTGGGCCTGCTATAATACTTGAGAACTAGTCTGTTTAGTTGTACTTGTTACCATAACACCAGGGTGAAATACTGCTTTTCTCTCAGCTGGTTAAGCCACAGAATACAGTAGCAGCCATGCTAGCAATGTCAAGGCATTAGACAGAGGCAAAGCAATCCACAGTCAACAGAATGAATGGAACAATTCACACTGTTGTACATAGATATAAAGGTTAAACCCAAACACATGAAAAAGTGATGCTGGAAGCACTTGGGAACAGCTGGGCCAGATGAATAACTCAATTGGATGCCATGAGGAACAAATTAAACAACTGACTGGAGACCAGGCTGCTCCTGTGACAGACACTTTAATCAGGAAGTCAAAAGCTGATTGACAAGATGAAAAGCTAGATGACATGAAAAATGGAAACAGAAGGAACAACACAAGAAAAGGGCACCCTGGGTCAGCATGCTGACAAAAATAATCAAGTACGACAGGCCATAATCCAATCTTCGAATGTTTGGCATGGTGCTAGTTATGAAGGTCTGCAGCCAAGAGGAAAGAAAACTATTATTAAGTGAAGGAAATTATCTGCCTTTCTAGAACTCACTAGTACATGTTCATCAGAGATCCTCTTTCTACCCACAATACATTATAGATATATACTACAAATAGCTTTTTTTGAAGAATAAGAAGTAAAATTAAAATAAATAATTTATGTAGAAATCAAGTATTTTTGCAGCAATATTAAAATAAGTCATTGTGGTTTTTTCAAAATTCTACAGCTAAACAGGTGTTGACACTGAGTAGGTGTGAAAAGTGAAGACTATCACAATGTAGGGGTTTTTTTTCTACAGCTGAATGTAAAGCTATTGCTTTCAAGTTTGCTAGAGGAACCTATTCTAACTAAACTTTGAGACTGGCTCTGTCTGGTGCTGTATCTGCAAAATGGAGGGAGAATTGAGATGCCCCAGTTGTGCACATTTGAGAAGATGCTCTGCAGATGCAGTTCAGTTACATGCCCCCCAAGACCAAGGGGCTGCAATGTGATGATTGAAGGCAGAATTCAGCCTTTCACTGGCTCAAGACTCAGCTTCTTAGAAGAAGAGCATCCTGAAGTTAATGTCCTAAATTCATCATTTGATACCTAAAATATAGCTGCTTTTTTCCAGAAGTGCTGAATAGACTGTGGCAAAGCGCTACTGGTACTTCTGGAAATAAGGTTACTTGGGAACCTCATTTGGCCCAGCTGTAGAATGTTTGCCTTAATTGCTTCAGGAGGTATATGAAATCAGATTCTGTGTGCATTGGCAAATAACTCTTAACTACAATAGGGCGAGCCTTGCTAGGCTCTCTTCTATTGTTGTTTTAGCTTCTTGCCTTTGGTCAAAAGGGGTGTAATGCGTCTCCTAATTGAGCTAATAACATAGGGGGTTTTTTATAGAAGTCTCCCTGCTTTAAAGAACAATATTAAAACAATACTCTGCATGTCAGGCTGAACATAAACACTTTATGCTAGAAAGAAAGCTACCAGTAAAAGAACCCCACTGCCACCAAAAAATTGGTGAAAGAGGAAAAATCTGAATTGGCTATTAACTTCTCTGTAGGTTGTCTTCTCCTATCTGCTTCCCCTTTTCCTGATTTGGCATTTTTGTTACACTTTTGTGGCTTTTTTGTGTCTATACTTTTTTGTTTACTTCCCTCACTGCAACACTGGTCTGCTGTTTCAGTGACAGTGCAGACCCAGGGTCTGGTTTCACCAGTTCCCTGTTTGTTTTCCTGAACATTGGTAATGATCGCCAGAACAAATCCTCTGCTGATATTCAGCTGTGACTAGGTTGATGTTTGCCATAAACAATGGCGTGAAGCTTCCTGGAAGTCCCAAAACTGCTGTTGACAGAGAAAAACTGGTGTTTCAGAGGGTGTGGTAAGTTAAATGTTTCTAATTTCTTCCTTTAGCTTTGTCCACTCTTGCCCAGGCATCTGCCATTGTGATGTCTTTCTTTCAGGCTTTTTAATTCTTTCTTGTCCTGTAAAGTGTTGCAGAGGTGGGATGTGCTGTGCTTTGCTCTAGGAACTTTGTATTTGTGCTTTTCTTGTCGTGCTGCTTTCTTACTCAAAGATAAAGATCATCCTGACAGGAAGCATGGTATATGCTTGCTATTGGTGTTGGTAGAACTTCAGGTAAATGAGCTTTGTGCTTGATTTAAATTCTGGTAGACCGATGTTTCTGCTTTAAAGAGTTCCACTGTACTTGAGACAAGTTTTTTTTTCCTTTCTGCATGAAGAAATTAATGACTCTTCATATATACAGGGAGCAAATAAGCTGTTTGCCCCTACAAGCAAATCTCCATGCATGGCCACGGTGTAGGAGAAGGGATTGTGAGATATTGTTGCCCTGACTGAAAGATGAGCAAGGTGAAAGAAGACTGTAGAAAGCAAGCGTTATCAGGCTGTAGCATATCCTCGTGACGTAAACACAGCGAATCCTTAAAGAAAACGTGCACAAAATTATTTTGGCCAAAAGTCTAGTAAGTTTATGCTGTAATAAGCATTGGTTGAATGGGGAGTGAAATGTCAAACTTCCGTTTCATCCAGTTTTAGGGTTATGTAGCCTGAATCAGCATGAAATTTGCAATTTAAAAAATGAAGTGGGGGGGTATGTGCTTATATACATATGTGTGCCTGCATGCATGCCTGAGAGGTAAGGAGGAAAGGTATTTGTCAAGTTTGTCTCAAGATTTCATGATCAAGAAAGACGGGCCCCTGGCTATGATGAGTTCAGCTTAGGTCAGACAGCTGGGTTTTCCCAGTTAAAAAGAGCTATTTTATATGGTGCTACATTCCAGAACTTTTAGTTTATGAATAGTTTTATTAGATGAAAGTGAATAAATTCTTAGTGTATGATTTTTTTCAGCAATTTCCAAAGGAGAGGAGAGGTTTTATTAAATTTTGTTTCATAATTAATTTACTAAAATGTATGTTTCACATACTTTTGCAAATAAGCTGTGTAAAGGGAAGTAGACCCAGGCTTAGTCCAGAACTAAAACCCTTGCAGCATGGCCCAATTGCAGGATCAGGACCAGAGCACTGACCCTGAGACAGCAGACAAACCAGTGCTGAAAGAACATAGAACCTGTGCCCGGCTCAGCTTCGTGCTGAGCTTGCGACCAACTGTGTTGCCAGCACGCCAGTGGGGTTCACACAATGAGCAGGTGAAAATGTGACAGTCGGGGAGGAAATGAGGTGTCAGAGCAGAGCAGCCCTGCACAGCTTTCGTTTGATTTACAGGTGTTAGGGGCAGAATCACCAAGTCGAACGTGGCCAATGTGTGATGAAAAATTTTCTAGAGATCAACACTCGCTGAAGTGAAAAAAGAATATTATCCTATAAGCACAGAGATACTGATTGATATTTTAAGATCTCTTTTTACATATTAAAAAATAAGCAAGGTGCAATAGTCTATATTAAGCAATGAATGGATATCTTTTTTGCAATGGAGTTGTTAAAGTTTTGTGTAATTATGTTTAATTATAAAAGATGTCTCTATCTCTCTATCTGTAGATCTTTATTGGCATTAGGCAGTGTTGTTAACATTAACCATGATGGATGTAGGAAGACATATATTTTTCCCCCCTAATAAAACAGACACCTCTTCATTAGATCATATTCATAATAGGGCTGATTGATAGCTCTCACACAGCTTAGAAAAGAAACAGAAAAGTAGGTTCTATCAAAGGTAAGGGAAATACAGGTAGCCATTGCCCTAGCTGCAGTTTGTTCAAGAGCTCATTTTACAGGTTTTTTTATAAAGGAAATTACACTGCCTATTTGGGGGTCTGACCACCCGTCCTCTTCCAAAGTTTTAAGTTTTTGGAGAGTGACCAATATTCAGTGCCTGCATCTGGCTTTGGTTCTCTAGCCTAGATACTCTGGCAGGAGCATCCTCTACAGCTTTGCTTCTGAGAATGGGCATCTACAATCTGGCTACCACACCATCTGACCGGGGTGCCTGCTGTGGTGCCCTACGCCGCCATCCCAATCACTTGGATGCTGGATGTCCCAGAAGCTCCAAAAGGCATGAACCTTCTGATATAGGCTCCTTTAACCACAATAAAGTAAGTACAAGGAAACAAAACCTGCAGATTTTACAGAACAGTCACATGCATCACCTGTTTGGTAATGCAAGAAATATATCCATGAGGATATCCGTATCTGAGCAACCTGGTCTAGTGGAAGATGTCCCTGCTCATGGCAGGGGGGTTGGAACCAGATGATCTTTAAGGTCCCTTCCTACCCTTACCATTCTATGAATATATACATGCTCAAGTTTCACCACCTCTGGTCCTGCAACATGACAGGGTGTTCTTTAAGCTGAAGCTTGCACTGCTGGAGTGCCTTCATTTTGTATGGCAGTGCATTATTTGTTGATTGAGAGACCTTGCTTTTAGTTTTGCATACCTGACTTGAAGGTCTGCTTTTATTCCGTTAACTTTTCTGTCCATTTTGCATGGCCTTTGACCTGTGAGGTATGTATTTTAAAGCCATGCTCACCACTCAACAGCTTTGAGCTCTTAGTAACGATCACAAACGCATAATAACTAGCCCACTGTCCAAAGGGCTCTCCCTGATGACATTCGGTTGTTCCTGACTTACCCATTTATGTCCATGTTAGGTCAAAGACTGGACAGTTTTCACACTGAGAGCCTCATAATATCAACCATGATTAATAAGCTGCGTGATTACAGATACCCCTCCCTAAAACATTGCAACCACTATGAAATAATTTTGAAACTCCTAGCAACGTTATCACTTCAATTTTCCTCTGAACTCACCCATCTGCTTATTAGCCAGACACAGATCTGTCTAACTTGAGAAATCAAAGAAAAAGGAGGAAGTATAGTACAGAATTTAGGACTCTATTTGGCTTAAAAGACTGGTCTTTAGCAGGCAGCTTTGAATTGGATGCAGAAAAGAGTTCAGGCAACATAGCATCCAACGCCTATTCAATGTATAGGATACCCCTAACTACTGAGTTATGGGGTGTTTGGGGAAAGGTCAGACAGGTTTTTCTTCTGGACCTTCCCTGGGGGTTGTGTGGGAAGGCTCAATCCAAGAGGAGTGCTCCAAAATGACATCCCAGCTCAAATCTTGATGGGCAGGGCAAGGAGGTGTCCTTCAGCCCTGGATCCCATAGCACGCCCCTGGCTACTTGCTGCTGTCAAAGCTGGAAGTGCTGGGCAAGTCTAAAGCAGACCTTCAAATACTTAGCAAAATTGCTGTGGAAAAGCGTAGGCACTGTGTGCCTTTGAACTGTGTAAGGACTAGTAGCAACAGGAGATTTTGTGGATAGAGAATTCATCATTCACAGAGGAAATGAGGCAAGATGTAAGCAGCTAAATCATGCTGAAAGTCTGCCATTACACCATGGACAGACATTAAATTAGCAAACAACTGTGTGCTTCAACAAATTGCCATCATTCACCTGCTTGCTTTTTCCCTTTGCCAGTATTACTACCCTCATTAGTTTCTGTGAGCGCTTCTTAACCTGGAGCAGGCAAAATTCAGCTTATAGAGCTTTAAGTGGTTTCAGACAGTGTGACGGAGCTTACATGCCATAGGTATTGCGAACAACCAGTCAGCCAATAATAACTTAGGAGGTTGGTGTGTTTGACAGCACCTGGTATTAAAACACATCTGAATCGGGAAGACACTGTCTAGAGCCTTAATATGTCTTAAAGTTCTTTGTTTGCAGAACAGGAGAATAGGCCTTTCTAATTTCTTTTACTTTTGAGAGTTGTTAGAATAAATACCCTGAGACACTCATAGCAATAATGGAGACCAATTTTAGGGACAAAAATGAATAACACAGCTCAAGCTGGTTTGGAAGAAGACATTTTTTATTATTGGGAATAGCTTTGTATTTTGTGAAGGTTTGTGTCTTCCGTGTAGAACAGGTACAACACAGACATCAGCAGGACAAGCTTTCCCCACCTCAGTTGCCACTGTGGTTCAAAGGTTTTGTGTAGGAATTGCTCCTGAGATGCTAAAAATAGTTCAGTACATTGCTGCTTCCACTACAGTGCCTGTCTACTGCCAGCTGAGCCGCAGATAAGCACCTAGTGAGACCAGGAACAAGGGAGCTGCTTGTTTCTGGTGGGCTCCCAAGAACCACCAAATGACTGAGACCTTCAGTCACTTTGAACTACTACTAGCAAATGTGGAGAAGTAGCCTGGCAGAGGTGTTCTGGAACAGCTTCCCCGCAAACGTGCTATGCTGAAATAGGCCTGACTTTCTTCCAGAAAAATGACTCTACCTGAAGAGCTAAAAAATATAGTGGAAGAGATGAATAGGCTCAACAACCCTGTAAAGTCAAGGTCCTAACTGAAAAAAATCTCTCCCTCTCTGAATTTACTTTGAATAGACACATCATCACATTAAAATCAAGAAGCATGTGGCCATTGATTTCAATGAAGGATCTGGTGTTTTGCCTATGTTATGAATTAGCATCAGCAAAAATTCTGGCTGATGCAGAACGGTTACAGGAAATGTTTCTGACTGTAAAGCAGAGTCCTGCATTATTTTAAGCATTTGCTCTGATTTTTTTATAGTCTTTCAGTCTTAACTGGGACTGGCTGAAACATATGGCACAAGGGTGAGATAAGAAATACTCCAAAGGTGATACAAATTTTAGCTTAACAAGCTGCCTGGAAAAGCTGCCTTTGTTACTATTGCTGCAACTTCTGTACAAAGGACACCTCATTCTTGTTCTGCTTAAAGTAGCTTACTGGGGACACTTGTTCTTTAGGTAAAAAATGTCAGGAATTATTCTGGCTTTTGGAGGACCAGCTTGAGATGCTTTGGGTCTGAATTTGAAAGGTGCTGAGACCCCATCAGTCCCCACTATTGCATATGAGCAGTGGGTACCGAGACCCTCAAGAGATAATTGTTGCTTCAGCTCTTACCTTTGCACACACCTCTCCTGAAATTACAATCGTGCAAATCCATTGTAACTTCTGAGCAATTTGCAACAAACTGACAAATTAAAGAATTGTTTAATAAAATCCAAAGTGTTCTGAACACAGAAGGCAGATGAAACTGCTTTGGTCCTAGTTCTGAAAACAGATTTCTTAATTATCCATTGCAATGGAGCAACCATCTAATTAGATCAAAGAAAAGTAACACTACATAGCTCAGGAGAATGAATATAAGATTTAAATTACAGAGGCAATGAGTGTGGGAAGGCAAAGGAAATGACCTGAAGTGGAAATTTGGCCAGGACAGCTTAAGCTAACAGCCCTTTTCTTGTGGAAAATATACCATAGGACTTATAATTACCATTGTTGGGAGGAGGGTGACGGGATGAAGTACTCGCAACCTTGTGCCGGTTCCAAATCAAGGCACATCCAGCATTATGCTAGGGCAGTGGCTCAGCACTGACTCAGGCATTACGGCATCAGTCAGCGCTTGAGGCTCTGTATGCCAGCCTGGCAGACTGCTCTCTCTGGCTTCTAACTGTCAACAGAAATATGCGGTACTGTGCTTGAAAACTTTTTTGCAGAAAATCACAAGTAGCGCAACACCCATTGGGAATGCAGCTTAACCACAAAATGTGGAGTACAAGCTTTGTCGGGCAAAGGTGCCAGGGCAGATGCTGCAGCTGGTGGTGGCAGCTGAGGGACATTTACCTCCCTTGGTGACTGCCTGATGCTGCACCTAAGATATTTTTGTGACACTAGAAATATGTCAGGAGTGGCAGACCGGACCGGTGGATGTTTTTCCTCTGCTGTCAGGGCTGGGGAAGTGTAGCTGCCTTGGCTTCCAGAAGAAAAGTTTTGCCAAAGCTCAAGCAGAAGCTCCCACTTGACAGCACAGCCTGTTTCTTCTATGCCTGTGAGTGAATCTTTCTGAAAACAGTTCAGCAGTTATCCAATTACAGGATGGCCTAGAAGTTACTTAAGCTGTTCAAGAAGCTTTCTCAACTTCAGCTCTACAAGACCTATTGTATTTTTTTGCTTTTGAACACAAATTTGGTAATTGATTAGTTCATCAGATAGTATGGTCTCGTATAGATGTTCTTAACCATTTTCTTAGTGCAAACCACCGCTACCAGACAAAAATGTACAAGCCACTTCCTCCCACAGCAGTTGTTTACTTGGAAAAGGAACATTAGGAAAGTATTTAAGGTATTTTTAGCTGCCTTTTAATACAGTTTAGAAGCTGGAAACAAGGAGCGCTCTGGTCTAGCTATATGATGCTGTGATCTGATGTATAGCCATGCAGCTGCAAGTAGGCGGGGATGGCCAAGATGCTTGGGCAAGCCTCATCCCCAGTTATTCACTAGCAAAGCAGTTTCCAAGCAGTGAGGCAGCTCACCAGGGAAGCGTGAGCACACTGCAGCGGGGGCGCAGGGCAGGACCCCGCTGCTGGGACCAGCCCGGGTCTCGTCACAGCTCCCAGAGGGGGACCGGGCTGCCAGCTCGCCCAAGCGGCCGCAGAGGAGGTCACAGTGGTCTGGGTGGGCGCATTCGGTCTGGCTCAGCTCTGGAGCTGTCAGAGCAGACCGCAGCTCTGGCAGGAGTGGAAAGGACGTGGCGAGCATCCCTGGGAGCTGGGAAGAGGCAGTAGCAGTGGCATCTTCAGAGCATAGGAAGAAGGGCAGAGGGCCGCACCAAGAAAGCTGTGCAGTTTTTCTCTGAGTGAGGCCCAGCTACAGATTACTTGTCTGCCTGTAATCACAGAATCACAGACTGTTAGGGGTTGGAAGGGACCTTTGTGGGTCATCTAGTCCAACCCTCCTGCTGAAGCAGGCTCACCTAGAGCAGGCTGCATTCTGGAGGAAAATCATGGGGATTTCTCAGTAAACAGAAGTAATCTGAATATATTCATGGAGAAGAAAGGTAGGCAAGAAATCCTAAAATACTTTCCAAAGCTAAGAATCTGACTTATGCATTTATCCGAATGCAACTATCCACGTCCGCATCTTCCCCAGCACTTCATCCCCTCTACAGTAAAACAGTAGAAGATACTAGCAGGGGACAAAAAAGACCCAGCACAACTAAAAATGTGTATTACTTTGGCAAATGTAATTATCCATGCTGCAACTGACTCATAAGACTCATAAAGTGACTCATAAGGTGGTTTTTCCAATTCTCCCCAGAGCAGCTGTGACATCCTTTTTACAAGGTGGCAAGCTCCAGCTGCATTGTTTCACATCCCGGCACATTGTCAAAGGCAGTTAAAATTTTTAGCTAATAAGTTAGTTTCTGACGAGTTGGGAGAAAAGCTCAAAGTGATGATGGAGTAATGTTAATAACTCACCCAAAGTGTGGTTTTGTTTTTTTTTTTTTTTTTGTTAATTCTTATAAGTTTTGAGATTTTCTAAATTGGGGGAGGCTGAGCTTGTCTTTTTTGAATACATGACAATACTTACTGAAGATGTAAGTGCATTTGTTTTTTCTATTCTTCTCAGAGGTGGTACTTCTAGCAGCCTGACGTTTAATCCACCCACATCAGATGTTACTGAGAGTATTGTCATGGTGCCATTTAAGCTTCCTAGCACAGTCCAAGGGACTTTGATTCAAATAAAACTCACGAGAAAGGTTACTACTTACTAAATCACCAGCACCCCCCATGGTGACACCAGAGGTACCACAGGGCATCCTAACCGGGTTAGCCCTTGAGCTCTGCTAGGCTAGCAACATATGGGGGGCAATGAGCGCAAATACACCTGCCTTATTGCTTATGAGCAAACATTGTTTATACCACTGCTCTGTAACGCAGTGTCTGGAACAGCAAAGCTTCAGTATCAAAATAGACCTTCTACGAGAAGTGGAAAGGTCTGCCATCCACTGTTTGGGTCTGTGGTCTTTTTTCATTGAAGTCTTCTATCATTTTCAAAGTAAAAGTTATTTTTAAAGGAAAAACGTATGCTTCTCTTTCAAAATCAGGTGAAGACTGAAAGCGCTTGAAGGACCTGCTGCAAGGTGTATACAAAGAGACATTTTCTGGGGTTTTCCCTGACAATAATCCCTGTAGAATGGAAGCACAGTCTAGCAGCAGCTTTTATCTTAGAACAAGTGCCTCGTTATTGTAAACTGTGCCGATGAAGTTATAGGAGTTGATAGATCAACAACTTCTATCAAGCTGCAACAGCTCTTTCTATGGTTGTCTGAGAATGCGATCAACATAAATTGAATAGGGAGGGTGGGATCACATATTCCAACAAGTTAAATTTGTCAGCCTGTAATGCACATAAATGGCATAAAATATAATTGCTTTTGAATTTGGGCCCCTTCAGGCTTCATGTTGATTGAAGAAAAAAGAACCAGATGTTTCTTCAGCAGGAATCACAGAGGCAAGATAAATATTCTCTGGTCCATGACATTTTATAGAGTTTCCAAAAGAAACCAATTCATTATTTAATTATTGGGTGTGTTGATCATGTAAAATATAATTGGCCCAGGGCAAATAGCAGTACAACCCTCGGAGCTGGCTGACTAAGCTTGTATAATACACTTTTTGCCAGCTTTTTTTTCTGCTGTAAAAACATTGTAAGATGAATTAATGCTGCTTAATCTTCCTTCCAGTGTTTCATAAATAAAAAGGCCCAAAACATAGACTTTCCTCCTTTCTGATCACCACCTTGCACTAGCAAGTAACTTGGAGACAGAAGAGTAGTAGCAAGCATAAATATTGTGATAGGAAATGATAGCTTTGTTTAACTAACATCACTTTAAAGAAAAGGCAATCTGTTTAAAACAGCCACATTTAATCCTCAGCTCTGTAAGCAATTCCTCACTGCACGGACAGCAAAGAACCAGTTCTTCCCCTGTCAGCACCAGTGGGGTGGGTCTGGAAAAAGGAATGCGGTACAGGATTTACTGGGACACCATGCAAATCTAGGTAATTGAACCGATTGCGTTGAGTTGAATTAGCAAGCTGACATAGAGTTTTCCTTTATGATGTTTTATAAGCAAATATATAAGAAATAATATGTAATTTCTTTAAATCAGCAGCTACTTCTTAAATGATATCTGTTCTGTTCCAAGCTTTCTCTGTGTCTATGTATGTTCCTGCACTTAATCTGTGGTAACTATTTTCCTGTTAAGGGGCAGGAAGTAATTGAAATGAGGACTGAAAGAAATTCGTGACTCATGTCCTCATGAGTCTTCCATCCTAGCTTTCTTTTGTGCTTGTTCAGCAGCTTCTGACGTCTGGAAGGGCATGCTGCTTCCACTGGGTTTATTACGATCATATCTTCAGGCAGACTGTGGGGGGAAGTCCACTTGTCCAGACACTGGGGAAAGAAAACCCAGAGAGAAAACATAAACCATGATCCCTGCAAAAACAGTTTCAGATTGTTGGGAGCTTATTTTCCTTGCCATTCCTGCTGGAAATGTCCTGAGTACTCTTTCTTTTCCTGGTCCGAGGTCAGGATCATTCCCTTACCTTTCTTCCAGTCTCCTCTCCAGATCCAGTGGTTCTTGCTGGATTAGATTTGTTCTGTGATAAAGAAATGTGCAAAGCCACAGCCACTTGAAAATGAAACAGCAGTCCCTTACCAAGGAAAGGACTGGCTTCTGAGCTCCCTCAGAGAAAGACAGAAAGCGTTATCTGCTTGGATTTACCTGTCATGTTCCCATTCTTAAAATAATCGGACGGCTGATTTCAGCAGTCCTAAGCTGAACAAACTCCCCAGAAAGTCAGATCTAGCTATTCACTTGTACCCAGAGCAAACTTTGGAGTTTTTCCCCAAAGGACTTCAGCCATGAGGAGGATGAAGGTAAGGGTCAGAACACCCATCTACAATCTGAGGGCCACAGCTGAGACCCTCAAAATCCCCTTTTGATACTGGAATACACACCAATACTTTTCCCCCACCACCTGGAGTCATGCACATAGATACAGAGGCTTCAGGCTCACATTTTCCACTGTCTGATTCAGATGTGCTGCTTGCTCAGCAGATGTTACAGACAGGTACCTCGCTCTCCCCACTGCTCCATTGAGGTGCTGAATCCCCCTGGGGTCAGGGCACTCACCAGTTGGAAGGACTAACTCCAAGCCTAAATCCCATGTGTGAAGCAAGCCCAGGTACCCTCATGCACGCTGTTTCATGCCTTGTCTATAACACAGGAGCCTCTTCACTATGAATAAACAAGTAAAATGTTTTCAGCGTAAGAGCTCTTTCAGGATGCATTAAAAAATGAAGTTCTGCTTTCCACAAGACTGAACCTTACTCTACATCTGAAATAGCTTTCTTTGACCATTCAAATAAAATGTTTTCAGCGTAACAGCTTTTTTAGAATATATAAACAAGATGGAAGCTTGCCTTCTAGATGGCTGAATTTTATTCTCCACTTAAAATGGCTATCATTGACTACACCATCTGCAGCTATATTGAGGAAGGAACTGCTTTCCATTTCACCCTGTATATCATCTTACAGTGACATTTTCTTAGCTGGGAATTGCTTGGTGATTTGCCAGCAGACCAATCAGTGCAGGAAAGGGATAAATTGATCACATTCATTCAGCTCTGGAGGTAAAATCCAGATCTCAGTCAGAGTCCTGCTTGCATTAAAAAGCTGCCTGTCCACCTGGTAAAAAAGTGTCTGAGGAGCAAAGGATATGCAAGTGCAGTGAAGACAAAAATATAATTCATATTGCTATAGCTAATCTCGCTCCTTAAATTATAGGCCCAGCAGAAGATATTATTTATGAGTTTTGAACGGGAGTTCATGGCACTGGGCCAATTTTCTTCTTTTCTACATATCCTTCTTCAGAAACCTCAAAGAAATGGCACTGAGTTTACTAACTAAATGTCTCTCTCTGTAACTGGACAGTAGGCATAGAGCCAGAGACAAATAATCGCTGTCTGGAGTCATTTAGCTGAAAATGAAAGTTAGTTCAATCAGTCTGAGGATAAAAGAGAAAGGTATCAGGTTTAAAAACCGTAGGTGGTGTTACCATTCACAAGTAATAGTTTTTCAGTCAGACTTTGGTCACTGAAATTCATTTAAGTTAAGAAAAAGGGCAGTAATTTGAATGAGAATCCACACCTTGAGTTTCACCTGCACCTGGCCAACTTTCTGACACTTTATGCCGATTCAAATCATCATGTTTAGAAATTAATGCAAATGTAATTTGTTATTACTAAGCCTCTGCACAGTGGGTAAAACTCACTGTGTCCAACTGGCATGCAATTACACTGAGGAACAGTGAAGTTCAGTGACTTGCACACAGGCATCTGGTGATCCAATAGCAGAGACATTTCTAGAAGGCAGCAACTCCTAGGCTTCATGACTGTTGGTGCAAGTTGGCTACAATTAGTAGATCTCTAATTACACTGTTTCATCATCTCCAGTGTCGAAGTGTGGAAACTGAGGCACTGTGCAGGGAAAAGTCAGGTCTAAAATTTCTGCGGTCCAGCGATAGAGCCAGGCCGGGAGATAAATGTGGGCTTCCCAAATCTCAGCTCGATAACCTGTCAACGTTTCTTTTCAAAACTCCTTTAGCTGACAGATTAATATGCTTTTCTGGGAAAGTTCAGCATACGAGATTTGCACAGTCTCAGCAAAGCTTCAAATCTCGTGCTTTCGCAGTAGTTCGAGGGCCAGTGATTTTCCAGTGGTTAAAAGGTTTATTTGCAAAACAGCCTGTTGGAAATCATGGTTCTGGTTCTTTGGCTTGCTGCTGCTGGTGTGTGGGTTGGTCATAACCCTCCTGGCACCACGGGAGTTTCGCTGGGATCGAGCCCCAGCACATTCAGTAAAACAAACTGGTAACAACTACCATATCGACACGGCTTCGCTTGAACAACTTAAGCAAGGAATCTATTTGAGCTGGGAATTAAAAGAAGCTATTACAACTTTCCCTCTGGTATTTTTATTTTGTTTACTCATGAGACCTGGCTCTTGCCCCTCTGACTTGCATCAAGTCCATATTTGGAGAACTCTGCACTCGTTAGCATACTTATGCTCAGGCAAATTTTAGAGATTTTTTTTTTTTTTGTATACACAATGTGCTTTTCTTATTTTTTTTCTTTTTTCTTAAACAATTTAAATCAGAAGGTTGCCCCTTTCATTTCGCTTTCAAAACATGACCAAAAAGGGATCTAACTGCTTTCTTCAACTACTTGATGCTAACGTTTCTCTCACACTTGTTATTGCTCTCTGACCACCATGTCCCATCCCGCATCTCCTCTTGGAAGAGGAAGCAGACCGCGCTACCCTGAAGCTGCAGCGGGGTGGGGGAACCTCAAAAGTTTGAGTTTGGGACGGTTCAAAGAAGCAGCCCCGCAGCCTGGATGTGCTGGTGAGATGCAGTGCCGTGGGGCTGGGCAGCAGGTCTCCAGGGAGGGTACTGGGAACCTCTTCACGTTTCCAGGACATTCTGTTAATGCCCAAGGCGTGGCTGTCCCCGGAGCTGCCACTCTTGCCCAGCAGTGAGCCTCTACGTGGGGGAGAAAGGAAATCTAACAATCCCGTGGGATTTTTTTTCTCTGGTGCAATGACACATTCTGTCTGTTAAGGCTGTTAATACCTCATGCAAGCCATTCCCACCTATTAAAGATACCACAACTGTAGTGAACCTGAATAAATTCAGGTTCTAAATCAATAGGGTTCTGTAAGTGGCAGGCAAACCACTTAATGTGGGTGCATGTTTAGGACTATCGTGACCGCAGTGGTTTTAGGGATGCAGCTGGCAGACTTAGCTCAGGAGCGAGCTGACCAATGACAGCAGCCAGCACCTGTCTCTCAGCCCCCCTGCGCAGGTCAAAGGGCCACTCAAGCAGGAGGGACCTGCAGGTCTCCAGCCAGGAGGACAAGGGGCAGCCTCAGCAGCACCAGTGCAAAATCCTGCCCGTCACCAGTACCTGAAGCCCTGGAGGAGGCGCTTGTGCTAGGGAGCTGGCAGAGGGGCTTACCTTACCCTGTGGGCACCGAAACTCTGCAGCCAGGTCCCACCTGGGAGAGGGACAAGGGCAAGGGGCAAGTACCAGCTGGTTCCCTCTCCAGGAGCCAACAAGCCTTGTTACAGGGTGGGATATGGGTGCATCTCATTGACGTGTCTATTCACAGGAACTGCCTGGGGATTTAGATCCCCTCAGTAAGATTTTAATGTTTACTAAGCCCTCACTTCGTTGCCGCTAACCTCAGATGTAGCCCTGGAGACACCTCCTTTTCCATCACTGATCTTTGTATCTCCAAACTCAGCTTCTGTTCAGGCCCAGAGGCTCCTGAGGTTGGACTGGGTTGACCTGCTTAGTCTCTATTCCATTCCCAAATTGAGATCAGAGTGCCTGCTGGAGGTGAGCACAGGCAGGTGTTCCCAGCAAGCGGCTGGACGGGCGAGCTGGGTGCCGGGCACAGCCACGGAGGCAGATCTCTCATCAAATGCCGGTAGAAGAGATGCCTTCCTCCTTACTCTTTCCACTCCCTCAGCCACAGTGTGGGAAACTTCTTTTCATTCTTGTTTCTATTCTTAAGGGATTTGAGCCCATGCTCCCACTTCTGAGGAGAGGTCCTGCCTTATTATCAGGGGCACATTTGTGGGCAGTTTGAAGCTAGCGCGGGAATAATAAAAATAACTGGGAAATAGAGAATGCCTCTCAACAAGCATTGTACTACACATATTTTTATACATCTAATAAGGAGAATAAGAGTATAAATGAGAATATACCTAAAGGTTAGGATGTTTGAGTGCAGGGAACAAGTCCTACTCCTAGGAATAGTTCTTTACTTCATTCAATATTAGACAAATTATTGCTGGAAAAACACTTACAGTCATTGGAGTAGGAGCTGCAATCCAGAAGCTCCTGCCTGAATGTCTAGAGTGTTGAAATCCTTCCATCCTTCTCTTACTTTGTGACCCAAAAGATCTTCAATTACTGGGAGCAGTATGACAGCTCCAGTGAGATGGAGCTGCTGAGTTTTTCTCTTTCCCAAATATCCTTTAGCCTGATAGTCCGAGCTTGGTCTGTGCCTGTAGAGATGTGAGTCCCTCAAATCTGCAGGCATGGGCTGTAGGCAGCTGCCCTGCTTTCTTTCTCCTGCTTACCCAGTCTAACTGTTAAAGAGAGATAACCCTTCCTCCTCCTTCACTGTGTTAATATGGTCTTCCCTGGCCCCTTTTTTGGATGAGGGGACCAGCGTGCACGCCTCACTCCAGGGCAGGGGTCCAGGCTGTGAGCTGAGAAGGTGTGTAGCTGCCTGATGCCTGGCCTGCACAGTAGCCCCAGAACAACTCCTGGTGTAGCTGGTCTGCTGACGCTGGCCAGAAAGAAGAAAGGTGAGCGCTTTAACCAGCTACATTCTCCTGCTGTGTTTGTGGACAGCCTGGTCTCTTGCCTCCTCTGAAAGTACTGTCTGAGGTGTCCCAGGTATTGCTTAAAGCAAAACTTGACCTCCAGATATTTTGCTATTGTTCAGCCTAACTTCTTTGTCTGTAGGGCAGAGGAGTATGCACAACTGTCAGAAAATAATAATTTAAAAAATATATTTATGTATTGAGAGAATTTAAACTGTTAGGTACAGGGGAGCTGTTCGCTTAAGCTGTTCAAGAACATGTGGATATACATACAAGCAAGCCACCTCATCCATATTGTTAGTATAAGGTAGCGTTACGCTTAGTCCAAGCAAAGAATGTGCGTATTGTATTTTCAGATGTGCTTTAATAGACTTTACAGCTAAGACTGTTACAGCTTAGACCAGTTATTTAATTTGGTACTTCTATATTGTTGTTACAGTAGTATCCAATTGCCTCACAATTTTGAGTGTGTTTTTTACTCCTGTTGTTCTTTTTGTTCTGCAGAAAGTGTTTACGACTTCTCACAAGGCTCATAAGGTTTCCTTTAACCCAGCCCACTGCAGTCAAGAAGGAAAATGTCCACAATATTCCTATCCTGCAGTCTGGGGGCAGAGATGGAGAGAGGTTATGATCTGTCCAATGTCATAAATAAAGTTTCTGACAGAGCAGGGCATGAATTCAGTTCTTTTGAGTTTATACTTGTCTGCTAGGTTAAGCTGAGACATTTTCTTTTTTCCCTCTTACAGGAATTTTTTCTTTGTAGAAAAATCTGATTATTATTCTTTAATAGAGTGTTCTGAATAACTTGATAGGTATCATTTCTACAGTATCTAAAATAATGTAAATGACTCAGCAGAAAAGTAATGGCAAAAGAGTGTGAAGATACAGATGTAGATCCAAAACTCATCATCCTGGTAGTCTCTGGAGTGCATGAAAAACTGGCAACTGGAAGATACTTTTGTTTGCAGCCTGGCATCTGATTGTCATCCAAGGAGGAAAGGAAGGAATTAGAGAAGAAGATAAATTCTCGCTGCCACAGTCATCCTTTGTGTCCTTCTTGTTGAAAGCAGGGCAGGACTGTAAGTGAAAAAATCATGATGAGAGTGGAAAAGAGTTAAAACCACCAGCAAAACCGTTCCTTCTCTGTTCACTCTGTCTCCCTCCATATTTCTTCTCTCAAAGCAGTGCAGAGAAACACGTCCCAGTGCAGATCTTTAGCACAAAATCGCTTGTATGGAAGAAAGAAAGGTGTATTATATTATCTTACTGGATCTGTACAGAATTGAACCTGTCCATTGCCTAGTGCCTTTGCCAGGGAAATTCAAAATTACTTCTGTCATGGAGGCTTCCACCTCTGAAATAATATTTTGGATGGACAAAGTTATTTTTCTTAGTAGTTCTTGCCATTACAGTCACATTTCATTTAGGTTTTGGCGACCATTGTCCTAACCCAACAACTCAGTCAAATCCCTACATGGTTTTAAAAACAGAAACTAGAACTAGATCAAGTAAGTCTGACCAAAGAGTGGTGAAAATTATTCTCTGTAGGAAGCAAAATGTGCAAAATTGTACTAATAGACAGTGGTGCAGAAAGGCTGTTTGTACTTGGACACGCCATCCTTACAGCATCAAGTTCTATTGCCAAGTGTTCATCATACTATGTGTGGCAAGCTACTGGTTTTGCGTGTATTTCACCGGGAATGCACAAAAATGATGAGGACCTAAGGTAGGCGTTCCAAGCCCTTACTTTGTTTTCCTTTCCTTCATCCTTTTACAGAGCTGCTTAAACCCAGGTTCAGAAGAGTTAGTAACTGTGTAAAGATGCAATAGTTGTCTAATGGAGACTTGCTGAACACCAGTTCCCATGATTTTCAGTGGAAGTTAGGCATCTCCTGGACTGCTTCTTTCTGTAAACCTGACTAGAAAGCTATTTGCATTTTTTTGGCTTACACGATATGTAAAATTTCGTATAAATAACCTGGGAGCTTTAGCAGCAATGGGAATCAGACAGATGCTTTTGAAAATTCTAGCTGCCGTCATATACAAATAAACAAGAAGGTGTGTTGGTAAAGATCAGAATTTTGTTACAAAACAGTATTAACTGAATGATTCCCCACATGTAGTCAAGGGGTCCTGGCTGGTTTCATCAAAACTATTCTCTAAATTAGCACTGTAAAAGTGGAAGCGTCTTACTGTAATTGTATCAGGCAAGGACCATCTTTCTTTTGTATTTCTGAAGTGTCATAATACAAGATTTCCACCCTTGATGGAGCTAAGAAGCACTGTCCTGTTACTACCACTCCTGTCACTGTGGCTACAGTTACAGGAAGTCTTCCCACCAATTTCTGAGCAAGAGTTCCTACAGTTTTGAGGTCTGTGCTATGCCTCAGAACCCTACCGATATATAGCATATAAAATCTAGATTTGCACGATAAAGTGTCAGATAAAAATGAAAACCCTAATAAGATCACTTACAGAGCTTTGGTACAGCAGAAAACAGTGATTTCAAAATAAAACTTCAATTAAGGATAAAAATAATTTTGCAAATAATACTGTATTTGCATGGGAAGTATGCAAAATATCATCATGCAATTCTTAATCAACTAGAGAGCTGTCAGACGTACAACAATAAGTTAATTCTGCTGTTAATATTGCTGCACATTATAAATATTAATTGAATGCCATTCAACATTAGTTTCATTAGTGTTTAGCAACAGTTTTAACTCTCCCCCACCTTTTAAATTGTCAAATAATTGACTTTCTTCTGCTCATGTCTGTTCTCATAAAGTGGATTAACGTGGAAGAGCAAGAAAACACCATATAACACCACTTAAAGGACCAAATAATTACGTTTCTAAACACATTGCGAGACTGTCCTATTTACCTAAGTTTGATAAACCATGAAGCAAAGTTTTGGACTGCTGGCCAAGCTCAGTCTGGCTCTAGGCATCCTTCTGCATTGAGGAGAGTATCTGCCATCCTGTGCACCTGCTGCATACCATGGGCGCTCTGACCAAAATTCATGAAATGCCTGAAGAAAGCTGACAGACGGCCTGTGGGAGAAACTGTCTGGTTTTCTCATTAGCAAGAGCTAAAGGGTCTGTATCAGGGCCTTTCATGTGGTAAAAAGAACTCATTAATTGCTTAATTCTGTGGTTGCTATTTATGTCATTATTTATTAATATTCTAGATTCTGACACTGGGGCAAATTTTAGTCTTAGTTAATTTAGTAAGTTAATCGTAAATTTAAAAAGTGGCTTGATGCACTATTGTTCTTTTGGATTTCTTCTAATTCAAACAAAAACCTAGACCATTATAGGGTTTCTTCCCCACTATCGCAGTGCATGTATCCTTTTTTGTGTTAGCGCAGTATTACATTCCAGTGGTGCAGCGTAAATCCCTTCGCAGGTATTCATAGAATCATAGAATCATAGAAAGTTTTGGGTTGGAAGGGACCCCTAGAGGTCATCTAGTCCAACTCCCCTGCAGCGAGCAGGGACACCACTAACTACATCAGGTTGCTCAGAGCCCTGTCCAACCTGGTCTTGAATGTTTCTAGGGATGGGGCCTCCACTACCTCTCTGGGCAACCCGTTCAATGGCTTTGTATTGAAACAGAACGCAAGGTTGATGAATACAGGTCTATTTTACAGACATGAAGATGAATATACCTAGACAGCAACTTTGCTTGCTGGAGGGCACCTTACTGAGACCGTGCAGAACCTAAGAAAAAAACCAGGATACGAGCCCTTGCTGTAACCACCAACACATTTTCTTCATCACTGGACTTTACTAGCTCCTCAGCAGCGATAGTCATGTTGGCCAGCGATGTACAGCCATAAACAACTTGGCTCTTATTTCAAGCACCCACAAAACATCATGTTTCATGTTACGTATGTTTTTATGTCATTGAGAAATCCAGTCATCACCCTGAGGAATGGGTTACATTTGTATAACGGTTCAATCGGACCTCTAGAGACCTAATCCAAAGTGCTCAAAATGACTGGACAAGAGAAGAACAACCTCATGCAAGCCAGCTGGCGTGAGATGGTGCAAGAGTTGGTTCCCTATCTTCACCCCAGGTAACAAGCAGATAACACGCCTTAGCCAAACACAGGTTATTGACCATCATACAAGAGTAACTGGATGAAAACATGGAACAGACAGGTGATCTTATTGCTGCTTTCCCCCTTCAAAATCATGAAGTGACTTTGCCTTTGCTTTATGAATCTGAGAATGGGGCATATTTACACACTAAAAAAATGCAGCACTTTTACCTTTACTTAATTTTTTCATCTTAGTTCTCTCACCATCATTATGAAGCATGTAAGTAGCAAAGGGACAAAGGCTGAGGATCCTCAGGCTGCATGAACTGGCTCTGTGGAAGAGCAGGAAATTGCCTTCCATGAACCATTTCAAAAATGCACCCAGAGTCTCATTGCTCTGAGATTTAATAACCTTTTCTCATCTTAAGCCCAAAATAATTCAGGCCAGACTATAGCAATTTTTTACTGTATCAGTTTTATCATTTACTTAATGAGCTCTTCTCCCTCCTAGTGTTTATCCTCAGATGTAGGCAGAAAGGAATCACCACCCTCACAGAAGTATTTTACAACGTAAAAAGAAGTAAGATCTTTGTCTCTGTTCATATGATGTGCTCTTCATTTCCCTCATCTTCCTAGCAGTCTTTCTTTGCTCATACTTTAGCTCGTCTTTGCAGACTTTGATGTCCAAAAGATGTGTTCTGTATTCCTGATGAATCCTCACCAATGCTGTCTATGATGGCAATGATACTGCACTGTCTCTCCTGGAAACCCCTCTCCTGACACATCCAGCGATTATGTTCGCTGTCCATCACCCCGCACACGTTGTCCGTCCCAACCTGCTGATTTTCTTACAAGTTGGGATGGGATTTTGTGGTGAGACCAACTGCTTTGTTAGGAGGGCAGTAAAAACCAACATACTCTTTTGTGTGATTGCCAAGGTTCAGCACAGTAACTGACTGGCAGGATTTCAGATGAGCATTTTATGCTTCTTTAAGACAACACAGACCAAAATATGCTTGGAAAGGTGAGCACAAGAGAAGGAAGAAGAAGCGCCGTTTATGCCTGTGCTATGACCTAGTTAACATGTTACTTTTGTGAGAACCTGAGAGGTACATAAATTGATGGTTATCTTCCCTTCTGAGCTGTCAGCCCTCGCCTGGATGACACACTGATTATTACTTTAAGCACAGATGGGTATGGATGGCTGCTTCAGGGAGGAGCGGGCTGTGCTAAGCAGCAGTGTGTGTTGAGCGCACAGTGGTATTAGCATAGAACAGGACCGAAGGAGGCATAGTGCCTCTGCTCACTTCTGCTCTATGGGAGCAAAATAAGGCACTTTTGGAAAGATGTTTAAAACACATAGAGGTATTTCTTACGTGTAGCTATGTGTACGTCTACTCGGCATTCACTGCACAGCTCCCTGTGTAGTGAGTCCAGTGGCTGCAAGAATTAAAGGTCTGTGTGACCGGCATGTCCATCAGTAACAAACTGAGGACTTTGTCTCCTTCTATTTGGAAATAAGTGAAAACAAGAACTGGAACACTTTGGTTAAGGCAACAAAAATTAATACCTCAGAAGTCACACGGTTGTCGTAATGCGTCCTACCAAAGAATAACACTACTTTGTATCCATATTTTGCTATTCTTTGGCTTGTGCTTCCTTCCTTTAACGTACAAAGGGAGTGCAAATTGCTGAACGTAACTTCAGCAGCCACCCTAGCCACCAGCATGCCTAAGCTCTGGCTGACCAGTGCGTTCCCAGCACAGACTTTCAGCCAGGAAAGGCACATCCAGGTCAGCATGTATTGGTGTGTACCCGTGTAGGCACCAGTAGGTTTCTTCTCGAGGATTCATGGAGAAACCCTGATTTGGGAGACATGTAGGGATGAGTCTGGGGAGGGGATGTCTGAGTTAACTGCACTAAACTGCACTGAGAAATACCTGGGTGATAGAGAGTCCAGGAAGAAGCTTAGGAAAGCTGCCAGTAACGTAGAGATCCCACAGAGCAGTGTGGATTTCAGCGGCATAATAAGTCCTCTCCTGAGGGTCTTCATTTTCTCAGGGCTTCTGTACTTACAGAAGTGAGGCATAGATACCATTTGCTCCTTCTGACTTCACAGATAAAGGTATAAAATGCACATGAAAGATGTAGAAACCCCCAAACAATCAGGAAAAATAAACAAAAATAAATTAAAATACAACAAGATGCCCATTTAAACCTTCTATGTGATAATTATTACAGAATCAGGTTTTCCTTAGATGTGAGGGCTAGGGCTTTGGCTTTGCTTGCGATTGCCTCCGTACCATTAGCACAAACCTCTCCAGATGAGCTGGTCTAAAGCCGAACGAAAGGGACGTGGCACGTATCCCAGCGAGTCCTGGCAAGGCTTGCGAAATGCCTCTTCCCTTCCCGAGGCAGTGCGGGTGGGAACTGCTGGCGGTGACGCTCCCAAGCCCCGATGCCACTGCCTGCCCTTTTACAGCATGAAGACGTGCCACGTGCCTTGGCCTGGGTGCTGTTCTCAGAAGGATACCGGGCGCTGGACCGAGGTCCATAATAGGAGTCATGAAGGAAGAAAATTTTAAAAAGTCCAGGAACCAGCTCAGAATGTTTTTCTTTGTGGGCATACATTGCTTGTGGCAGGGGAGGGGTGTAAAGCTGTCGTGGGGTCGGCGTACAGTGACATGAGACAACAAATAAGAAAACCTGTTGATGTACTGGGAAACTCTATTCTTTCAACTCCCAGTTAAGGACAATGAAATTTTATTTTGCATGCTCTAGCTCTTCTTATTTCTTCCCATCGCATAATTTTTAGCAATATTTGCAAAAACTTTGAGGCATTATTGCCGCAAATACATAATGAAGATTTGATTACTCATTCTCCTCCACTATCATGTGCCAGACACACAGCCTACTCTGACAGATTACTGCTCTTAAAGTTGTTACAGGAAGGTTAAATAAAATGTTACTTTTATGACACTGAATATCTTTATGATGTTTTAGCTAAATCATAGGCTGTTTGGTGATGGCACAGATGTGCCAGGTATTAAAATCAGACTGGCAAAATGCCATCAGTCCTTTAGTCAAGCTATCATGTCTCTGATCTCTTAAGCACCCACAATTTTTGATACTGCACCTGAGGAGCCCAGCCCTGCCACACATCCTCCTGCACGCTGCAGGACACGAAGCAAAATCAAAACACGTCAAAACTCCTCAAATAGTGGGAAGTCTGAACTGAAGCCACCAAAAATCTCAATTTTCCAAATTCCTGTCTGCTGGGGTTATTAACCATCCCCTTTCAGGACCTTCCTTCACTAATTTATTTCACTTTTGAAGTCTCAGGAAAAGGCAGGTACCATCCCAAAGTGGTAGCTAAGGGTGTATATATATATATGTGTGTGTGTATGTGTGTGTGTATATAGTCTATGAAAAAAATAATTAAAAATAAGAGACGTAGCTTCCAAGGCAAAAGCAGTACCATGAAAAGAATTACTGATACTCATATCTTTACATGAGAACATGAAAACTCAGAAAACGAAGATTAAAGAAGACAAGGAAAGTTCAAAATCTCGGTATTGCATCATTGAACTTGTTCTTTAAAATACAGCCTGAGCCGGACAGTGATGTAGAATGGATATTTTGACATGTTCTTGGTGAAAATTTCATATTTATATAAGAAGAAAAGTAGACTGAAATGTTTGCAGATTTTTTTATTCTACTTGCTGTCTGCTCTAGCTCTATCTGTTAAAAAAATATAGATAAAAGTTTTGTCGACACACTTTAAGTGATAATGGGATTTCTCTTGAAATAATATAAGCAATAAATTACAATGTAAATGCTTGAAGGCATTTTAGGTCTCAGCAATTTTTATAGTTTAATTCAAGCACAAAGAAAGTGAACTTATTCAAATATTTTGAAATCTTGATTTTTTTAGTATTGCAATCTATTTTTCAGCACATTCGAAATGTTTCAAGAGATGAAAGTATCTCATTTTTAAATCATTCACATACTTGTGCCAAACTGGTTTTTTTCAAGACTTAAAGGAAAGCCTGGGCTGAAGCTGGCCAGCTATTTGAAGAGCCATACTACGAAGATACTGACAAAAAAAGAAAGATTTCAAAGTGATTTTATATATATTATTTTGAGAATATAAGAACAACAGAATTGTCAATGTAAGCGCAGACTGTAAAGGTCTCTGCACCCACTTTCAGCCCCTTCCCGTCGATGTACTAGTGTGAATTAGTCACAGTATGGATTAAAAACAGGTCAAAAATATTTATTTGCTAGCCTTTACTGTGTTATGTGTGTGGTGCTGCCTTCAAATATTTGCGATTGACTCACTGAACATACTTTCCTTAGCCAAATAATATAGACACATACTTCAAGTAAAAAGTTGAGACCAGAGAAACATTTTCTACCTGCTGCACTGAAGTAACACCCAAATCTCTCCTTAATGTTGATGCCAGTTGTGCGGCTAGCTCTTCACACAGCGCCCTGTAAATCTGCTTTTAAAATTCCAGGAAAAAAGAAAGGATTCCTCACTGTCATAGGACTCCTGTCAAATTTAGAGCACTGAAGCAGAGCAAGGGTGATCGTGCTTTGTGTTCCAGAGTAGAAGAGAAATGTCTCATGGCCTGGAGATGATGCTTTTTCCCACCGGGTATTGCACATTTGGGCTGCGACTTTATGGGTTTCTTTCTCTGAAGCGCTCAGTACTTCAGTGCTGGGCACCATAAAAACCACAACAGGGAGTTGACAGACCAAGGGGGAAGCCACATCTTCTGATTATTTGAAGGCTGGTTTCTCTTGGTTTGCATGGAGAAATAACCCAAAAAAATCTTTCGCCTGGCCACGACCAGCTGCCCTGGGTCACCCAGCACACATCTCATTTATGGCAGGAGGCTACTGAGGGTTGTGTGCCGCCTTAACTCCCTACCCAGCTACAAAACTGCAAAAATATTTTGAAAGAAATTTGCATTGTTCTCCTCCTAGCCAAGAAAAAAGATATAGGTAGGTAGGGGGTCCTCTTTCTCTGGCAAACCAGGAGAAATATTTCAGCTGGGTGCAGTCTGAGGGCTAAGTGACCGCTGACAACTGCATCGCTGTTAGAGGTTTTACCTAAATGAAGATGCTGCAAGAAGGAAACTCTTTCTGGTTAAATAATGGGTGATTTATTTCCTTGTTATGTAAACAAATCAGTACTCAAGTTGATAATAGCTGCAAAGAAGTGAGATACCTCTTTTCACAGAGGATCTTGACATTTAAATAAATTTAAGAGAAAGGGAAAATCCAGTAAAGAGGTATTAACATTCAGTTGGAAACTGCTTGGATTTAACAAACCTATGTATTTTGAGATCCACAGGAGGTTCTGTCTGGACATCAGGAAACTCTTTTTTACTGTGTGGGTGACTAAGCACAGGAACAGTTTGTCCAGAGAGGTCATATAGTCTCCATCCTTAGACATATTCAAAAGCCATCTGGACACGGTCCTGGGCAACTGGCTTTTGGTGACCCAGCTTGAGCAGGGAGATTGGACCAGATGACCTCTGGAGGTCCATTCCAACCCCCCTTCTGTGATTCTGTATCTGTCACAGCACTGCTTAGAAATTATTTTTGACATTGTACTAGCTTTCAACTAGCTCATGTCTGTACATAGAATAGGCTTCAGTGATTTGGTCTTGTCTTTACTATTTACCATTTTGATTGTCTTTTGCTTTGACTTTGCTGTATAAATCCATGTTTAAAATAGCCAAAATGCTGGAACATCAATGAGGATCTCCAGTTTATGGGAGGGAGCTTCTGGCTTCACTGGTTTTATTTGCATTGCTCCCCATTGAATTTCATGTCCACAGATTTTGTGAGTTTATGTTCAGTCTCAGAGTTTTCCCAAACTAATTTCAAAAAAGAAAAATGTAAAGGAAAAACAATATGCCATCTTCAGTTAACTTTGTATAATCTGTTGCTATTTCAGAAGGGGCAAGTAACTGCTCTAATGCAACAAAGATCCGTATTCACAGCTACCATTCCAATGACAAAAAAGGAGATAAGGAGAGGTAAGGCTGCTGAAGCAGAAATTCTTTGTTATTTGCAAGCAAATTTTCTCAATTTTCAGTAAATCACACTGCATTATTAACTAGCAAAGATTTAGCAAAGCCACAGCTACAAGAGAGAATACTTTGTACTTCAAGCCTTTAATCCAAGACTATCAAAACACTTCAGAAAGGCAGGCTTTGTTACTACCAGAACACAGATGAGGAAACGGAGGCACACAATTCATGTGGTTTGATCTTGAATGCAATGTAAACTCATCCACAAATGGAAGAAACTTAGGGTTTTTTTGTTTCCACTCTACTCAACTTATCTTCATGGTGTAACTGTATTTACTTACTGACACTACTATGCAGATTTAGGGCTTGCTGAATGTCTAACATAGTACATAATGAATAGGAAATTATCTGTTGAATTACAAACAGTGGGTACAATAATAAATGATAGTTAATTATGTGTAATAGATTTGATCGTTTCTTGCTACAGGATGTCAGTAATAAAAATAATTTTAAAAACTAATCAACTTCATAATCTTACAAAACAAAATATATTAGCTATCTGTTACCTTCCTTTCATGGTTTGTTATTAATTTTCTATTGTTATCCGAAGGCAGGACACAACATAACACACAAACCGTTCTTTGCTATTTAGAAGATATTCTTGTAGTTCAGGTACGTACATGATTATTGAATCATCATAAGCAGAGTGGTTTTTCAGTTATTTTTCGAGATAAAAGGAAACACTGGAATAACGAAAAGGGGGGGGGAGAAGCAAGAATCAAGAATCACCAATAAGTAAACAAAAACATGTGGAAAACAATGTGAGATGCAGTATTTAATTGTCTTCCAAAGAATCGTTTGTGCTAGAAATCCAGCATTTTTACTTCAAACTTTTAAACTTCTTGGGTCAAAATTATACTTACCTGAGGACACCCTTACACAGTTATGACACTAGAAACCCATCTTTTTGCAAATGAGAAATCAGGTCTAAAAACTGCAGATTCTGAAGGTCTCTATAATCAGCTGTCCAAAGCTGTCAGCCAAGCTGTAAATGAGCAATTGCCCTTCTACCTCTGCAGCAACAGACTTTTTTGGTTAAATTTAGTATTATCAATCTACAAGGGTGTTTTCTCCCTTTTTTTTTTATATAATATCTGACAGCTTTTGTAACAGAGTTTTTCAAACAGGACTTCAAATTAGTTGTATTTTCTTGTTAATGTGACCAATAAAGTGGTGTGAATTTACCCAAAGAGCTGCCATTTTATACTGAACATCTCTGGTTGTCCATAAACACTTTGAAATGAATTGAAGGGAGACCTTTGAATGAGACAGCAGTTAGTAGCATAGACCTGCCCTGTATTGGCTTGAGTCACCTGATTAAGTAGCTTTTTACTTTCAAGGGTTTCAAGTGAAAAATGTATTGGTTACAAAATTTGGACAGTTATCCCATTTATGGTAGAAATCCTATTAAAATTAATCAGCCTTTCCATTTAAAACAGTCTGATAAAATTTAAATTATGAAAATACTATGCTACATTTAAACTATCGTTCAGTTAGCTCATTAATGAGATCAAAAGTTACCACTTTTTGTGACACTTGATCATCTGAAAGCATGTCAAGAACTTAAATCAAAGACCTTTCGAATGCAGTACATTTCCATGGAAATAGTCATATCTGAGCCAAAGTTAATACCTTTTCTCTCAAACCAGTGCATTTGTCCAGAAAATAGCACACTGAATGGAACAGGAACTAATTCTTCACCCCAAAGGCAAAAGCACCCAGCACAATGAATATGTGGCCTGAAAATGATACACAGTTTAGCACAAGCGCATCTGGAGCACCATTCCTAATCAGGTCTGGTTTTATAAAGAGATTCAAGTGCTCTTTCTCTTACCATAGCAGATTTACTATGACTATGACAACACTCACGTGTCGTGGCCATCATTATAGGGGGATTAGACAGTGTCACTATTTATGAGGAACAATCAGAGGTGATAAAAATCTTCCTAATCAAGTGGTAATAATCACTTTACGCTGCATTGTCAAATACCTTATTTCTGTTATCAGTCTTCTATTTTGTCATATGTCTGTGAAAGTCTCACCCTATTGCCCTTTTCAAACGCATTCACTACTATGGAAAAACTTCTACTCCACTTTAAAAAGTTCCTTATTTATTGATAGGAGCAGTTCGAATGTGTGGCTTAGAATGTGTATAGGCACCAAACTCTGATGTGTATAGGCATCAAACTCTGATCCAGATGAATATCAGTGTTGCACTGGTGTGAATGCCTTTTAATGAAAGGCTAAACCAGGGGTTAATCTTTTGGTTGGGTGCATTGGTTTGCGGGTTATTCTACTGCCAATGAAGTACTGCTTTGTCTGTGAGCAGTGTACATCGTTGCACTTGGGTTTGGTTGCTATATAGTATTAGCGGGGCAGAAGTAGGTTTCCTGGCAGCTGGGGTCCCCCAGACTTGAGTAACACTGATGAAGGGGCACTGCATGCTCGGGTGAGCCGTCAGCCTGCCTCCCTAGTCTCTCCGCCTGGGTGATAAGAGGCCAAAGAGCCCCAAAAAGGAGGAAATAGGAGCCCATGGGAAAAGTGAGGGGCCAGAAAAGCCCGAGGAGAAAACGGCCCCACGGTGGGGAGAAGAGAGAGCCACCCAGGGACATGCTGACCAGGGAGGGCAGCTCCCTCGCGGCAGCAGGCTGAGCATCCGCTTACTACCTATGACAAAACCTGGTTCTTGTCCCTGTCCATTTGGTCACAGTGCGGGCATGGAGCACCTTCCTGAAGTCCAATCTCAGCAGGACCTGCAAACAAGGTTATAAGGGAAAAGCAACCTGGGGGGAGTCTCCCCGGAAGCAGAAGAACCTGGTGCTGAGCTGCTAGGGTAAAAAGGGGAGGCATGAAAATGAATAGCGTGGCCCAATATCTGGGTTTTTCAATCTGTAGATAGATCTTTACCGTTATGCATCATATGTACGCAGTGGAGCATTATCCATTGTCTGTAGGGCATCCTGGGATGCTTTGAAGTAAGGCAAAACACCATTTCTGGGAAGAATCACAGAGTGCTTGACTGAAAACTACACATATGAAGAAACTGTTCACATCCTAAAAAAAACCTCCAACAAACTACAAAAGATGTCATTATTTTGATGAGAACTCGCTAAATTTATATTTTTACCTCGTTTTCCTTCTGGGACACCTTATGAAAAACAAACTTTGCAGCTGACTCCTAAAATGGAGGCGCATACCAGAGCCATGTTGTTCAGTAGGTTTGTTTATCTTGGGTTCAGTTGATTTGTTGCAGAAATATGCTAGACCCTTAATCCCAGTAGGAAACTGAAACTGTGAGAAAGACAAAGTCTGGCTGACCTCCTTCAAGAACAAGCAGCAAATCCTGCTGAGAAACAGCAGTAGCAAAAACAGAGGGTATTACCAGAGAGTTTTGTCTTGGAGGATGACAACTGTTTAAAAAATGCAGTGACTGAAGGAGTAATTCTTCTACACCCTCCCACTTTGTCTGTATTAAGCACGTAACAAATGGTGAATTGAAATCTATACTGGTAATAGTGTCAATGAGGGATCAGGATTATACATGATACTTCCTCAATTTGTTATGCCTCATTAGCATCGTGGCTTATTGCAGAGAATGACACAGTTCCCAGGCATTCCCTCATGGCCTGTCCTGATGGATAATGGAAATAAAGAAAGGCAAGACACGGGTGACACACTGCTCTCACAGCATTTATCAGGGGCATAGTTAGCTGGGTTAGGTATGCTTCATGTCCTCCGTCAGAGTCACATATTGATCTGAATTAATAGTCGTGCTCGCTTGGTACTTTTCCAAGGAGCACCCCATGTGGAAGAGGCCATGGTGCTAATGAATACACAAGTTTATTCTCTGAAAAAATATTTACAGTGGCATGAGAAAAAGCAACAAACATGGCTCTTTGCATCAGAAACGCAAACTCCCCCCCATGTAAGCTGTTCCTGCTGACCTGGTTTCACTGGAGGCAAAATTCTGCTGGCATGCAAATTAAATGGATATATTCCTCTTACCTGAGCTTAAACTTTAAGAATAGCTAAATGATAATTTTAGAAGATGGGGGGGGTTTGCGGTTCATGTGGAATCCGGATTTTGTTTCTGTAGCATGTCTTTGCCGCGCCTTGGCACATGTGAAAAAGAGTCTCACTACACACATTATCAGTCAGGAAGCCCCGACTTCAAGTGAAAGGGCAAGTTTAGGAAGAAACTAGGGACTGAAGTCCCTCATGAAACAGAACAATGCTGAAAACTAAGTTGGGGTACGTTCACACCGTTAATTAGGATCAGGCTTCTGTCAAAATGAGAACCTGAATTTTCAGACCACCCAGACTGCTCTGATTGCCTCCCAAGGGACTCCGCTTGGAAACCTGCTGGGAGGTGGCCTGGCCTTCCTAGGAGAGCACTAGCAGCATAGCGGGGTAACTCATGACCAACATATCTCTTTCTGTTCCCCAGCTGAGATTAATGCCCACCTGCATGAGCATTTCCCCTCCTCCCCTCTGCTACAGCGCGAGGTTGAACAGAGTAGTGTAAAGTCTGGTCAGAGGAGTGTGGCTCCAGCTCCTGGGATCAGCCAGCAGGTAGCTTTAAAGTCATCTTGCGTCCTATCTGCTTCTTCTCAGATGAGAAGTTTGCCTGATTGCATCTGAATGAGATTTTAATTGCATCCTAGTTGTATCCTAGTGCAGGTGGGCTGAGAGCTTCCCTTAGGGCTGGACCAAACAGGCAGGGGATAGGTAAAGGTCTTAAGAATCACAGAATCATAGAATCACAGAATGGTAGGGATTGGAAGGGATCTCTGTGGGTCATCTAGTCCAACCGCCCTACCGAAGCAGGGTCACCTACAGCAGGCTGCACAGGACCTTGCCCAGGTGAGTCTTGAATATCTCCAGAGAAGGAGACTCCACAACCTCCCTGGGCAGCCTGTTCCAGTGCTCCGTCAACCTCAGAGGGAAGAAATTCTTCCTCATGTTCAGACGGAACTTCCTGTGCTTCAGCTTGTGCC